>Ga0307507_10009903_pt1 | contig 12536 bp, 11 predicted proteins | sample 7_EM_MG_FD_207223 | JGI IMG/M metagenome (GOLD analysis project Ga0307507, IMG submission 207223) | Populus trichocarpa ectomycorrhiza microbial communities from riparian zone in the Pacific Northwest, United States - 7_EM | ecosystem: Host-associated > Plants > Roots > Unclassified | place... | reverse complement strand
ATATTTTTAAGTCCTTGAATTGAGGGGTAGCTAAAAAATGATAAAGAATAGAGAAAATAATTAGTTAATGAGATTTTGTTAAAAAAAAAAAAATCCAAATTTTCATGTCAATATGTGTTTTCTAACAAGAGGAGTGTCACTAAGGTGTTTTTAAGCTTTCATTTTACTAAAAGAAATAGATTATGGTTTAAGAGAGTTTTTTTTTATTTAATTTTATGTTTTTAAATCGATTTAAAAATATTCTGAATTGATAAAATATTATATTGAGATTTTAAGAGTATTCAGTGGATATTTTTAAATAAACACATGTTGAAAAAAAAAAAAACCCTAACATGATTTTTTGGTTACCTCTTCTATGATCAAAATCTGTCTGCTTGATTATTATTTTTTTAAAAGAAAAGGGCCGTCCACCCTTGAGGGAAAAAAAAAAAAGAAAAAAGTTCAAGGCCAGCTTGGCGGTCCGAGCAAAGATTATTACTGGTGTAAAATGTTGTCTGAGCTCATGATTTTTTGGAGGGAATAACACAAATCCCTCTGTTACAGAATGTAATAAATTCTTCTATTAATTACCATGAATATTGTTGTAGTAAAATCAACTCTGCTGGTTCATAAATTAAACTGTATGCTTCCTGAATACGACGAGTACACAAGCTGCAAATGCAACTATGATATTCTACTACTTTATTATGCTAAAAGTTGCAGAGAATGTAACTACTTGTCTACAAGTACAAGAACCTATGATATTCTACTTTCTTCTTCCTTTTCTCCTGGGCTTCGTACCTACTAAAAAGCATAGTAGAGCAAATAGATTGACATTTTATGCCGAGGACAAATCCTCGAGAAAATACCAGGTTGTTGATTCTTCTTACTACTTGTGTTCATGAAGTTGGATGGCAATCAAGGAAGGTGTCATCTCATCGAGGGTAGTGATAAACTGAATTTCCATGCGCTCAGAGATGTTTTGTAGCAACAAGAAACCCCACAATAGCAGTTGTGGAATAGAGGAGCAGTAAACTGCATGAAATAGAGGTGGCTGAGCTGGGCTCGCCGGTTGGTTCTGCCACGCCATAAACTGCTGGTGGTCCATCAGGGAAGCTGGTTGTTGCAGGAGTCGTCATAGTTGGGGTCGGGTTAACTGGTGAGCTTGTGCTGTGTTTCCAAGAACATGAATGAGTATCTATTCCCTAATTTTGCTGATAGGAATGGCTTTAAAATTGAGATGAAAGCTTACCTTGGTGTTGTCGTGGATGACGATTCATAGTGACAGTTTCCATTACCTGCAATAGGCGCAGACAGAGAAGTTTAGCAATCTAATAGGAAGCATATTATATAGATTCAAGCCCTATTATTTCAGGATTCTGAGTGGCCAATCAACTAAAATAAAAGTAAGGAAATTAATATAAAAAAATTAGAGGATTCGTGGCTGAAAGATGAGCTAGAGCTTAAGCCACAAGTCATCGCTATGAAAAAGAGTTTTTGAAGGGGTAACAAGGGTTCCTAAAAGGGCAAAAAACCATTTTTCAAGAGCCAAGCAGTGAATTTAGGTTATGAAATGTTTGTTATAATTGAAAACAGAACAGATTTCAAAACTTCTGCAGTGTGCCAGTTTCGAAAATACAGTATTGGATCTCAATCCACAGGATGATGTTCTTTGTCAAGATCACATATCTTACTTGGATCGGTGTTGGTAAGTTGTGCTGTTCCGCCAAAAACGCAGCTTGTGGAACCTGGATTCTTCTGGTAGTAGCTATTGAAGGCATAAGAAGCATGATCGCGGAGGGTGTTTGGATTATAACAACCTGAACCAGGTTGAATTGCAGAACAGTCTGCCCCACCAAAGCCACAAGCGTAGTCAATAGCTACCTGCAAGGCGGTTTGTGAAGCAATGGTGCTTGCAATGCACCATTGCCCTCCTGAAGAGGTTGGATTTGTGGAAGCCGGGGGGTTCGGAGTGACTGGGGTCATTATACCAGCTGGGGGCGTCGTAGGTATTGGGCTGATTCCAATTGGTGCCGGAGGAGAGTCTACTGGATTTATACCAGCTGGGGGCGTCGTAGGTATTGGGCTGATTCCAATTGATGCCGGAGGAGAGTCTACTGGATTTACTATAGGAGTTGTTCCAGGCGTTGTTGGATTGATGACGGGAACCCCTCCTGTAATTGTGTCTAGTTGGGTGGTGGACACTGCGTGTGAGATGAGCATCCTGTTTTCTTGGTCGCCTACAATTTTATGTTTCTGGATTGATTCCAAAGTAGGCGTTCCAGCAACACTTGGATGACCTGAACAAGTCGAAAGGAAGGATCAAATCTCTTTCTTTTCTTTTATGTCAAGTTCTGTATGTTTCATGTTAATGGATGCAATTGAAGTTCTACATTGTCAGAGTGGATTGGTGACAGGATTGCATACTGAACCCATAAATTTTCGCAAACAACTCCCTGATTTGCTAAAAGCAATATTTCTTCCCGAGAGAAAATGTAAAAGGGGTAAATTTAAAAACCAAATGCTTATGATGCATGATTGCAGTGTTTCTTGCTCAGAATTGGGTTTCATGCAATCATAGAAAAGCATAACAATTTCATCTACTTGTTACAGATACAAAGAGAATAAATCTACCAGGTTCTGCTTGAATTAAGATGTAGTTTACAGCATGATCACAAGTAACGAAATTCAATAGACTGTTTAACCAGAAGCCTTGCCACTTAGCAGAAGGATGGTTTTTCTTTTGTTTTTCAGACAATTCTGTTCTAGGATCCACTTTGGTCACACATATTAAGGGATATACACATATGCTAAGATTATATAAACAAAAGCACATAACATTCATATGAAGAAAATGAGCCACCGAAACGAGATTTCCTGATGTCAGCAATGCTGGAAACCAAAGAGAGGAAATGCCAGTCACCTGAATAGAGAGACAGGTACAAGAGGAAGATTGAGAAATATTGAAGACCTCCTCCAGAACCCATATTGTCGAGCTGCTGCTGCTGCTGCTGCTTCTATAATGTGGTTCTGAGATTTTCTTTTCTTTTCTTAAAGAAGAATGAGATACAAGCCACCCTGAGGACCAATGGAGTTGTGGCAAAGAAGAGTATATATATCATCCTGATATAAGCTATATAAATAAAAACCTGAAGAATCAAAGTTTCCTTGGGTCGTAGAGAGACGGAAGAATATCAGAAAACTTGAGAGAGGAGGCATTGGGTAGTTAAATTTTGCAAGCAAGAGGAGGAAGATACTGCAAAAAGTGTATGGAGGAGGGAAAAGGCAAAAGAGCAATCTGTTGGGAATTTAAATCTGATGTTTGTTTGGGATGCTAATCTATGTCCAAACCTAATGGGATTTTTCTTTTCACTTTCGTGCTCCTCTTTCTACTGTTTCATGGGACTGGATCAAAAGTTAAAGGCAGGCAGCTTGAGATTTTTTTTTTTTTTTTTACGTCGGATAAGCTTCACCATCTTCCTAAATAAAAATGAGTTCTGCCGGCCACATATTACCTCGAATAAGAACAGTGCAAAGTTAAGGATACCGTCTATTTTTGGCATACTTTACACTACTCCAAGAGATTGCCCATGGGATCTTCCTATTATTATATTAGCTAGCAGGCAGACGCTTGAGATTGTGATTTGACGATGCCGCATCACCTCGGGGGAAGTACTTTTGAGCCTAAATTCCTTCCTGTGTGAATCTAAAACGAACAATCTGCTTTTGTTAGGCATTGGTCTGGAACCATCCTTTCACAATGAAGCTCAGCGCCTTCATTTGATGATCAAATTTATGTTTTTTTTTTTTTTTTTAGTTTAACATGGATGTCTGGGCTAGTTTACACGCACCTCGACTAATCCCACGAACCCTGAAGTTAACGACCATGTAAGCCTTAAGTGACCATCATATGAGCAACCACAGGGATCCAACCTGAGACCACAGAGGGAGCAAACCTCTTGATCCTAAGTTCTTATCACTGGGTCACCACCTAGATAGTTCTAATTTATGTTTTTTAATGGCCAACGTAGCCCACTATTAGCATTTCTGTTGCATGCACTTGGATGGAAGTTTTTTTGATATATTTCATTCTGAAATGGAAATTATGATTTATAAGTTATAAATTACTAATCCCTTTATATATATATATATATATATAATAATTCTAATATCCTCCCCCCTCGCTACAACATCCTTTTTCGTGCACTGTTATCATCCCTACCTACCTCTTTACAAATCACCAAGACATTTATCGCCAATTTCAATGATTATTTGATAGTTGAAGAATTTTTTCTTCCCTGATGAAATAAACTGCGAATTACATGATCTCAATAGAGGAATTTGAAATTCTTCCCTGTTATAAGTTAAAAGGAAAACAATTCCATATCACTGTACTCCAAGAGAAGGAAGAGACATCCTTGGTTCCACAAGGGTTACAACAAATTGTCTATACATCTTAGAAGGAAAAACTCAGGCTACAACCAAACTCTTTCCTACCCAATTCCACCCAAATCCCAGGTTTTTTTTTTTTTTTTGAAAAAAATAAATATCGCTTCATGGTGGTAGTTCCTGTCATTTCGAAAGACAGCACTGATGTAGCTCTTAATAAAAATCCCTCTGTATGATGCAAGGGAAGAATGCAGAAGCAATGCCTTTAGTCAACTTATGTTTTTTTGACTCACGAAGGTAGGTGCTTAGTCAGCTAGCAAAGCACAAGAATCATTGAGCAGCTGATTATGGAATCAATATGCACAATTTTCTGGAAAGAATATTGATGCCGACCTCAATTTTACCCTTGCCGGTTGATGTTGCATTCTGACAGGTGTTTTTTAACATCACTCCAACCTGCATATGGAGTTTTGTTCAGATTATTGAGAGAAATCACCATTTTACTACCCAAACAATGATGACCTGTACCTGGAAAGTTTTGATAGTCTGGCTCTATTCCATTACCATTTATGTCCATGTGATTTGGTGTGACATACTTCCCAACAGTGACAACCACTCCGGACCCATCATGAAGTTCAAAAACTGATTGAATCAAACCCTGAAAATATATTTGCCATAGCAACAGAATATTAACAGGTTTCAGCAATAATCACCCTATTCTTACTTGAATTGTTGGAACCCGTAATTATCAAACTCAACAAATTGGATCACTAAACAATCAAAATCAGCTATTCTTATTGATGCGTAAATGATTGGATGTTCGATTAACTCAAGCAGGACCAAAAAAAGAAATCAACTTCCTACGCCTGACATAGAAAGAGGGGTCTTCATCTACAAGATAACAACACACACATAGCCTGATTGAAATAAACATGGGAACAACATAAACAAAATACATCATTGGCACAATAAGCTAGCTAACCTTGCCAAAAGTCCTTTCTCCCACAAGCACAGCTCTACAGTTATCATGAAGTGCAGAGGCAACCTGAAACATGAAGCTTGATTAGCACCCCAAGCTAAAAGCCAAATAAACACACATATTTGGTCAAACAAGGAACTCACAATTTCACTCGCACTAGCAGTTTTGTTGTTCACCAAAACCTGCATGGAAATGTGTCAAGATTTGTAGAGGGAAAAAATGCATATAAGATCCTAAAGAAACAATGCTCTGAGCAGTGGATGACAGAATGTCTGGAAGAAATATATTTGAAAGGGCAATCAAATCTAACAGAATTTGAGAAGCTCAAGCCCCAAGTCTCTGGTCCTGGTAGCTGCTATTAATGCTGAAAAGTATCACCATTGTCCAGCCCATGTTGCATAGGCAACAAAATCACCCAAATAATAAATGCCCATGTTGCATGTTCAGAGCCATCAACTTTGATAGTGAAAAAGCCTGAGACTTGGATATTAACGAAAACCTATACATTCACCATAGTGCAAATAATATATCAGAAAAGAAGCTTACAATAACAGGAGCTTTGACCAACGGTGCGCTGTCTGCTACAATCGTGTTTTGGTATTGTGGATCCCTTCCGGCAGTATAAATAACCTGTTAATACATCAAGATAAAACACCAGATTAATTCTTGCTTTCAGGACTTTTAGATCAAAATTCAAAGTTCAATTCCATCCATTACCCTATTTCCCTACTTAATATATATATATATATATATATATATATATATATAGGTTTTATTTTTCAGAACTGTACTGTTTGCAGTGAACAAGTTTAGTAGTTTAGTCTCTGTGACTTCTTCAATCAGAGTTTTAATCAATGGCTATGAGTAGTTATTTAATTAGGCCAGCCTTTAATGTTTTAGAATTTTGGAATTTGTATAAGAATATAGTATTTCTTATGATGAAATCGTTATATAAGCATATCGAGAATTTCTAGAATGAAAGCATGTTTTGATCCATGCAAACCTAGTTTCTTTCTTCTTATATAGTCACAGATTCCTTTACTCTCCTCTAATTCTATTTTTCTTTCTTCTTGTTGTTGATAATATCATATGCATGTTCCAGCTCCAAAACCAGATCACAAGACAGCCCCCTGTACTTGATAGTTTAACCTAAACTTTTATTCCCGAAACCCAAATGCCTTCATAATCCTTATCAGGAACTCCTATATCAAATGCCTTCATAATCCTTATCAGGAACTCTTATGTCCCCATCCCAACTTTTATTCCTAATCAAACATCTCACTATCCAAATATTTAGGTATGTCCCACAATCAGTTCTTGATCAATCCTCAATAAGTATTAACCATAATTGTCAACTTCAAAAATGTTATGCACCAATACCCTTTCCTTTCAGATGGGACTTCCAAATAATCAAACATCACAAGGATGATATCGTAATAACAGTCAAACAGCAAATACTTGGATCTAACAAGTTGCAAATTCACATACAGAAGCTGTTAAAAAGAGAGCTCCATGTAAATACTGCCTCGTCAACTATCAACAGCTCTAAGTCCCAACACCCTCCTCCACTTTCCTCTTTTTCACTATCCAAGACAAATGTCAAAATCAGTCAAAATAAATTGACACTTCAGACCTCATTATATTTTATCTCAATCATGAAGCTTCAAACTTCAGATTTAATGGTACATACCATTTCCAATAGCTACCTTTCAATGTTCAGTACAGTTTTCAACATTTTATAGGCAAAGGTGCATTTTGGCCTTGTAGTATCCACGCCATACTGTTCCCAATCCCATTACCCACATAACCTAATGAGAGATTGCTAACTTTTTTGAAGTTGATGAGAAATGAAAGTCATGCAAAAAAATTTCAGATATCAACTGCATAAAACAAAAACAAACAGGAAAAGGTTCTTTGTAGTTCAAATCTTCAACAAGTACCTTCTCCCCTTCATTCAGAAAGAGCTTCGAAATTTCAATTCCAGCCTGAAATAAGTAAAAAATAATAATAATAATCAACTGGCATATTTGCACACATTCATCATAACAAACAAAACTTAGAATGCAGGGGGGGGGGTCATTTATTTCACTACTAATCCACAATCATCTCACTGAAGTAGATCCATGCTATTTTATTCTGATAAACATATAAAACTGAGGTTTTATTTCATAAAACAAAAAAAGATATTCATTTGCATATACTTGTCTGCATATAAGCACAAATTCAAGAACTTATTCATATTAATCCCTCCAATGAACTTGCAGAAGTGACAGAAAACAATTTCTTTATTGTTTTTTTTCCCTTCTATCAGTTTCAGTAGGCTCATATTGCTGACCATTCTCATGGGAACCATAGCCAGTGAAGTTGGTGATATGAATGCATGAATATTGCCATGAAAAGCTGTACAATTGGACGAACATTCTTTATTTTAAGTTATTGAAAACACATTTTGATGCACATCATGAACAGATCTGAGGCTTCTTTTATGTTGGAAAAAGAAGGCAAAAGTAAAGGATCAAATATTTACTAGGTGGGTGCTAGGAATGTAATTGTTTGAGTAAGAAATCAAAACAAGCAGACGGGGGACTATGTCAAAGACAAATTGATTCTTGATTAGTTTCACAACTGCTTAAATTTTTGGAGGATTGTTAATGCAATGAGGGATGATAATCCCTCAGTTTTATTTCTCAACAAGATTGTTTCCTTACTAGTGTCAAGAGTTAGCAGAAGAGCATTACAGTATGATGTCTAAAGATCATATGAACACAATATGGCAAGGTTACCTGAAAGTGGGACAAAATGATGGCCAAGAATTCATCATTGTTATAGACAAAACTCTTTCCAGATTTTAATTTTTAATTTTTTTTTAATCTCAGATGAACCTTTAGGCACCCAAGAGTGGGAGAGATGGAAAAGGCAAAAGGGTGAAAAGGTAAAATCAGCAGCCTGCAATTTCTTTGCAGGTTAGTGGCCAATAGTGTTGGAAGGAAGTTTGTAACTAGAAAACAATCACCCAAGCAAGCCAGGATGAATCAGATCAGTTCCCATCAGTCTTACTGGATGATGGATTAGTATAATCAGAGTAAATGCTGATTCTTCCCTCATCACCACAGTTGAATTTTCAATCCTAGCAATGTCTTGTGCTTGATTGTCAAGAGGATGGAAAGGGTAGGCCCTCTATTTTAATCTTTTCCTTTGAGGAACATTCGTTCATTCCACTCTTACAAATTCTCCAGATTTATCCTACACACATTTATGCCCACAAGAAGACCACCGAAATCCATGTTCTCTCAGTCTTATCTCCAAGCAACTTCTAGTTCATCAAAAACATTTGTGAGGCATATAGCAGCTATTTCAAAAAATTTCCTTCTCTTTTTAAGTTTCTCCAGAAAGGCATTATAGCAATGACCAACAAAAAGATGTCCACGTGTGTGAGAATGGTTTATTCACTTTATTTCCATTTCCAAATCTTCTTTCAACATATGCTTAAGCTCTTTCACTTGGTAAAGTAAAATAAATCAACACTTGCATATACACATAATGGGAATAAGTAGATCATCCAAGCTAATATGGGACTGGATTTTAACAATGGAGGAAAATGGATAAGAACCTGTACTAATCCACCAAGATTATCTCTCAGATCCAGAATGAAATATGAGGCACCCCTGTCTTGAAGTCGCTTCATTGCTGCACAATCATCATTAACCATCAGGCCAGCTAAAACTACATAACATGAGCCTAGAGCGATAAACCCTGCTAAGAGTTTAAAATACATTTGTGAGCTTTGCAAAAGCATAGTTGAATATCAGAATTGGGGGCAGGGCGTTATGGTAATCTAATTGGGCTTCCATAGTATCACTGGTTCTGGTTTGAGTTTGCATGTAGTTTCATTCAATCATTTCATTCTTCTATTTAAAAAAAAAAATGAAAAAGGCAGCATGAGAAATAAGGAAAAACACAAAATCAAATGCTTTAATTTGACGCCAATTTTTAGGGAGTAGAATAAACCTGAAGCAGGTAATATTGCATGTATTAAAGGTATGTCATAAAAGTATGTTTTGGTTGCTACTTGCTACAATAAAATTGCAATGACTAAGTTAAACTAGACAAACATTTACCAATTACCAAATCTTTTCTAGCCAATGCATTGAATTCTCTCAAGCGTATGTACCCAACAGAAGCGGTGCTGTTTTCAATTTGTTCCAGACGATAAAAGACTGGAGTTCGAGCAACAAGTTGTCTCTGGACCTCTATAGAGTGAACAGGTCCACAATTTCCATGCTTCACCTATAATACAGCAGTATGTATTAGAACAATCAATCGAAAGATAAAAACCCAAAAGCTAATACAGCAATACTGTACATCTGAAACCAATTTTATAAACCTTGATTGTCACAAATGTTTCATTTGGGCCCTGTAACAATGATGATACTTCAAATGCTGATTTCCCTTTGACATCCTCTCCATTAACAGATAATAATTCATCACCCTGCCAAAAGAAGATAGAACATAAGGAAACTCACCCCGTACACTAGTTATGATGAAAAGACAATACAGCTACCAAATAGGAATGTCTGCCTTATTCAACCCAGTACCAAATAGATAAATCGATGAAACAATAGGCGCAACTAATTAGTAGAATGTTCTAATCAAAGCTTCAGGTAGAATAATGAATTTATTCTAGGGGAGAAAACGCAGGCATGGGACTCAATGATTGGAGGGTTAAAAAATACACTAGAACCGAGTAGCATTTAGGTCTTCAGAAGCTATGACCATGAGATTCAGTACTAAAACTTGTATGATTTTGAAGTCTCATTTCTCAGAAGCTGGGCAAAATGTTGATATTTACAAGAGAGATAAAAACACCTTTTGCAGAGAAAAACACACCATTATGGTTGCCCTCATTTGCACTTAAAATGGCAGAATGAGAAGGGAAAGAATAGTCTTCTCTCCAAAGGAGGAGTTAGTGAGATCATTTCTTTGTTATCCATACATATATGCAACTAGAAACAGCATTTCCTATTTTGAAAACGATAGTAAGCTCATTCTACACTTCAATTAAAAACCATATCGCACTAATGATATCTAGTAAACAAATGATATGAACCGAATATATTCACATCTCGATAAGAAACTCCTACATAAATAATGTGCTGTGAAAGGAAGCGAATTCTCATCACTAATCAACATAGAGAATTCCATCAAATATAAATATAGCAATATAACAACAAGCACCAATAATCACTTGGATGACAAAGCTACCAAACAAGAAAGGTATTGACACGTTGGGTTAACAGTCTTAAACTCATAACTACCTGTCTTACACCAGCAGAATACGCAGGCCCATCAAGTAATAATCCAAGAACTTTCAGTTTGACCTCTCCATTTTCATCAGGAATTTCCCTAAGGTTTATTCCAATACCAGAGACGTCATACCTCCCCATCTTCGAAAACTGAATATTGCATGGGAGAAAAAAAAAAAAAACATTTCTAATCATAAGATACAGCAAAACTATTAAAAAAAAAAGAAAAAAGAAAAAGAAAAAGCAGCAGCAGCAAAATTAAGTACCTCAGCAGGTGAAAGAAACCGCGTGTAAGGATCACCTAAACTAGCCAACATCCTTCTAATTATATCATGGGCTTTTGCTCTCGATTGAATCGATCCGCTTAAAATATCTTCCTTCTTTTGCTACAATATCAATCCACATAAAAGAGGATTAAGTTAACAAGAAGGCAGCTTTTGTATGCCATTTATGTACGCATACCTGCCAAGATTGAGGAGTCCATCGACGTCGCCCACTATCAAGAAAGCTATCATTGACAATCTCCCAAGCTTCTTCCACAATTCCTTCATTAGTCACCACTTGAGGAGCTTCGCTCTCTACTTTAAAGTCTTGTTGGGTTTCTTCTTCACGGCAAAGATATTCTGTTGATTGTGAATGTTCGAGTGATGGCGATGGAGATTCTAAAGCAAGTAAAGATGGAGAGGAAAGTAATAAATTGATTGAGAGTGCTCCAGTTATGGCACCACCTAATAAGGTTTTCCTGGTCCAATTGTTGCTGGTGTCGAGGATACTAGTTAGGGTTCTCTTTGCTGGCGTTGGTAAAGAGAGTGTAGGCGGGGAATTGAAGAGACAGACACTCATCTTTTGCCTGCTTATGTTCTTGGCTTTGGATGTTTTGGAGGTTGATGTACTACTGTTAAGAGGTTGGATGTCGAAGACGATATCATTTTATATATATATTTCTATTACTTTTTTAAATGATTTTTAATTAAAAATATATTAAAATATTTTTTATTTTTAAAAATTTATTTCTTGCATTACATTAAAACAATCTAAAAATATTAAAATAATAATTTAAAATTAAAAAACTAAAAGTTTTTTAAAAATATAGTTTGATATAAAATTAAATATTATCCATGTATTTATATTGATATTTCACTTATTTGTGAAATTTTAAAAAATTAAAGTTTACAAATTAGTTTAAAAATAAATTTTAAATACAATAAAATAACAATAATACCTTATATCTATATTATAATAATTAGATATATCAAAATGATAGATTATTTCACTCTTTTGACTCTCTTACTCCAACAAACAATAAAAAATCTCTGATTTCTCCTAAATCAAACAACAAAATTACTAATGAAATAAATTTCTTGCACAAGTTTGTGTTTTAGCATGGTTGTTTACACCGAGTGGTAAAATTTGCACATGTTTCGTTCTCAAAACTAGTTATTCAATTTTTTTTCAGATTAAGAAAAAAACACAAAAATACTTTATCTCATTCATCAGCCTTTTATTATTGTATCATGTTATTACTGAACCTCTGAAGGTCGTAGAAGGATATTGCACATGGCATGATTGTCTTGAATGACTAACTACAAACTATTGTGCATATTTTGTACATGTTTCCTAGTATCTGTGAGCTCGTCATAGTTATCCAGGGTTATTTTAGTGGAAATATAGTATTTGGATATGCGGGTTTTCAACACATGTTTGGATAAAGGAGAATCTTTGATCCAATGAGGGGTATAGACATCCTCCTAGATGAATCCTTATTTTAGCTATTTTCACTTCTACACCTATTAGGTTTAGGGAAACTTGAAGTCTCTAGTGTAGGATGGCGTAATACACGGACAACCTTTTTCTTATGTTGCCAAGATAGAAGCCTAGAAAAACCT
>Ga0307507_10009902_pt1 | contig 12536 bp, 5 predicted proteins | sample 7_EM_MG_FD_207223 | JGI IMG/M metagenome (GOLD analysis project Ga0307507, IMG submission 207223) | Populus trichocarpa ectomycorrhiza microbial communities from riparian zone in the Pacific Northwest, United States - 7_EM | ecosystem: Host-associated > Plants > Roots > Unclassified | place... | reverse complement strand
TCGTGCAGAGCTTCGTGCAGAGCTTCGTGCAGAGCTTTGTGCAGAGCTTTGTGCAGAGCTTCGTGCAGAGCTTTGTGCAGAGCTTTGTGTAGAGCTTCGTGCAGAGCCTCTGTACGCAGAGCTTCGTATAGAGCTTTGTGTCGAGCTTTATATAGAGCTTTGTGTAAAGCCTCGTGCAGAGCCTTGTATAGAGCCTCTAAGTAATAAGACTATATAAGATTATATAAGATTATATTAGATAATATATAATAGTTAAATATATAATTGCATGTTAAGAAATATGTAATTACCTTTTAAAGTTGCTAAGTAGGTTAACTGCGTGTTATTTAACTTTTGAGTAGGTTAACTGCATATTAAAAAATATACAGTTAGCTTTTAAAGTTGCCAAGTAGGTTAACTATATGTTAAGAAATATATAGTTAGCTTTTAAAGTTGTTAAGTAGGTTAACTGCGTGTTATTTAACTTTTAAATATGTTAAGTTGGTTAATTGCGTGTTAAGTTAGTTAAATTGCGTGTTAAGTTAGTTAATTGTGTGTTAAGTTGGTTAAATTGCGTGTTAAGTTAGTTAATTGCGTGTTAAGTTGGTCAAATTGCGTATTAAGTTGGTTAATTGCGTGTTAAGTTAGTTAATTACGTGTCGAGTTAGTTAAATTGCATGTTAATTACGCGAAACGCGAAAACCAAAGTCTACTTAAATCTTATCCTGCGAATATTTTCCCAATATAGTATAAGGAACGCTATAATACTATATCTAATAGAAAGGCTATAACCTAGACCCAACCTAGTACCCTACCTAGAACTTTATAGGCTGCCCCTAGAGGCTTAAAGAATTCTATAACTAATACCCTAATAAACCCGGACCCCCAAAGTACCTTAATAAGTGGATGGAGTGCTAGTATAGTAAAGATAATAGGCTGCCTATTAAGTATAAAGACAAGAATACCCTATGGACATAATACGGACATACAAAGCCTAAGGGCAGGCTTTTTTGGAGGGGGGGATAATGTTACAGCGCTAGTAGAAAACAGTGGATCTTAGCAGACATAGATTATAGTAGACGCGAGTTATATAACTTAAGGACCGTATAAAATATCAAGCGGCGCTGCTATTCTTCTCCTTCCTTTCTCTAGCTTTAGATCCTCGTTATAGACTACCAATTGTACAGGCTTGCGCGTCCCTCTTGCCATACTCGTGCCTTAATTGACTAAGTCGCTAACAGTAGAAAGCTTAGCAGATATTAAGTTTAGTAAAGATCTTTACCTGGCTTAAACATGCAAGGGTCTTATTAATTAAAGGAATAGGATACTAATTCTTTTAAGTAATAGTATTTAGCTTCTAATAGTTAATATAAAAATAAAGGCCTCTATTTAGCTTTTTTATAAATAGGATAGGGGAAGTAAAAGGGGCTTGACTTAGCTTAATAAACCCTTTATTAAGGTTATTAATTAAGTACTACTTTATTACTTTTAGCTTATCCATTAATTATTAGTAGAGGGGGCTATAGCCTAGTGAGTTATTAGCTTTTAGTTAAATCTTATAATTATACATCCTATAAGGGGGTAACTTATCTAAAGCCACCTTTAAGAATATGTCCTTATACTTTATATAAATAATAGGAAAGAGACGTTTAACTAATTTCTTATTAGTTTCCTTAGCTAGCTCTTCCTTCCTATTATTAATAATTTAGTTAATCTTATATAGGCTTATTATAAAGACCTTATTATCCTTTTAGTATATATTAAAGTGGAACACTATTACGCTAATTACGGCAATATCTACTATAGGGGGGTTATAAGATAATAGGGGCGTATGTGGCTTTAGGGGCTTCTAAAGTATTAGTATTATTATTACTCCCTCTAGCTCCTGTTATATTTTTTAGAGGTTATCCCTTATATCCTATTAGTACGTTCTTTTCTATACCAATTAGATCTGTGTAATTTATATAACAGAACCTTGTAGTAGGAACTACAGTGGGTCCTATTATTAGGCTAGGTATATAGGTAAGAATAAATCAATAATATAATAATAACTGGTAGAGTGGTTGCCTAACAGATTAACTCTAAGTATATTCTAAGATTCACTACAAGGAGAGAACTATATATAGTAGGGACTAAGGTCCTTTAAATATATAACCGTACTTCTAAGAAATCCTCTCTTATACGTGAGGTACATAAGGTATGTGAGGTATATAACAGACCTTATAGACCTTACAGACCTTATAGAGCGCGTTATATAACCTTAGTTACCATTCCTTGTTACATAGCTCTACTAGCTCTATCCTAGACTGTGCCTATATTAACTAACTAGCTTCCACCGACTCTTCTTTAAGTAGTTATAATATTGTACTTAAAGCGTCCGTAATACTATCTCCCTCCTCTTTATCTTTGTCCTTAAAGATTCCTAACATCTCTAAGTTATTTACTAGAGGTGTAATGTCCGTCTAATTAGTCTGGTTAATATCCTTACTTATTATACCTAAAGCATCTTCTTCTTCTTTATTCCAACAACGTGCCCATACTATGGCTGCTATACTGTTGCTTAGTGAAGTTATACTATCTCCATATTCTCGTTGTGCGAAAGAGGGGTTAGTGTGTGTTATGCTAGCAAGTCCTTTATCCTGGCAACCCTCTTTCTGTTTGGAGTGTACTAAGTCAAACGTTTAATCGCTGTGCGACATTTATTTAATTTTTAATGCTAAATGTGCGCGCCCTATAACTCTTAACAGTCTTTAAGTTCCCTAAGTAACTTATTATAGGGTCTTATATTTAATCTACCGTTACAAAACTTGACGGTAAGCTCTTAAGCGCCTTAGATAAACTTTATTATTTGCAGAAAGCAGAGCAGGAGGCTGTAGCTGCTTAATAGCGTACCCTTAAAGCCCGTCTATCGGCCTCTGCCCGTCTTCTTTGTCTTAAGAAAGTGCGTAAGAAGGTCCATTTTAAGGAGTAAAGGCTTGTTTAATAGGGTCTTAATAAGCTAGGTAATAAAAGGACTAGCTCTCCTCCTATAAGGGAAACAACTCTAAGTAGCTCGGCAATTGCTCCTCTTAGGTCCCCCTTAGGTAACTTATTCTTTGGTAATCCTTTTTTAACGCTCCCTAACCTGCTTTTTTTTAATACTCCTTTACCTTTCCTATAGCGTTCTTTAGGTTGCTTAGTGGTTCCTAGGTAGTCTTACTATAGCCTATCTACTTTACTTTATACTACATTTTGTTATCTATATCTTTATAACTAATAATCTTTAAAACTTGCTATTTGTCTTTTTTTTATCCTCTATACATGTCTGCCTTATAGACTGGTGGCTTAATATTCCCATATACTAGCTCTAGCATTGTAATATATTATATAGGGTAGATCTTTATTTTAGCTAATAGGTTTAACTTATATATAACTAATAAAATTCTTTACTTAACTTTAAAAGGTCCTAGTCTAATATGGTCCAATTTCTTGCTTAGTTATCAACTCTTAAAATTTTTATGTAGTAGCTATACTTTATCTCCCTCCTTAAGATCTGGTCCCTTAGATCTCTTAGCGTTATAGTACCTTTTTATTCGTTCTTGTACTAGTTTAGCTATTTCCTTAAGGTCTTTATAAAAATTTATTAACGTCTTTATTCTTTACTTAGCTGTGCTACTCGTCTTTTTTGCTTAATGTGGCAATAATAACGTTCTTGGCTTATACCCGTAATTTGCCTTAAATAGTAATGTCCCTATTCCTTCTTATAGTGTTACGTTGTACGTAAACTATATAACTGGTAATAACAATACCCAATTGTTCTGTGTGTGATTAATATAATACCTTAAATACTGTTCTAGTATCTAGTTTAGTCTTTCCATCTATCCGTCCATCTGCGGATAATACGCTATAGATATTACTACGTAAACTCCTTATTCTGCCAGAAATACTTTCTAAAATGCTGCTATAAATCTTAGATCTCTGTCTAATATAATCTTATTTAGTGCTCTATATCTTGCAAATACTTCCTTTATATAAATTCTAGCGATATCTTCTGCTGATATCTCTTTAGTGCATACTATAAAGTATCCCCACTTTGTTAGCTTATCTACTATTACTAAAATTACGTTATAATCTTGTCCTGTAATAGGATCTCTTGACTTTAGTAACTTAATAATAAAGTCCTATAATATAACTTCCTATGGTCTTCCTAGTATTTTAATAGGTTGTAGCTCTCTATATAGCTTATACCTTGTTAGTTTGTTTCTTTAGCAATCTAAATATTCCCTTATAACTTATCTTGCTAGTCCCCAGATTCCTTAAATAATATACTCTTCTTAAAGTCTTAATATTAAGCCTATAGCTTCGTTGTGTCCTTATATTATTCCCTTATAGAATTCCTTAATAAATTCTTCTATAATAGACTTAGGTATATACGTTACTTCTCTGTTTTTATATTGCTCTAAGTCTAGATTCTCTATTTATGCTTTTTAGATCTTCTATATCTAATTACTCTCTAGTAATTTATAAATCTAACTTTCTTTAGTTGCTGTAATCTTTAGATAATTATATCTAATTAATCCGTCTTAATCCTTTTGTAACAAAGCTCCTAATAGCTTTTTATTACTTTATAGTTTAGCCTTTCTACTTAGAGCGTCTGCTCGTGCATTGTCTATACCCTTAGTATGCTGAATTTCGAAATAGTATTCTATAAGCATTTCCGCCTATCTAACCTGTCTTTGGTTGAGTTTCTTTATTATTAGGAATCCTATAAGGTTCTTATAATCCGTCTTAACCATAAATAGTTTCTTTATGCCTTATAAGAATGTTCTCTATTCCTTAAGTGCTATAACTATACCTAACAACTCCTTGTTGTAGATATCATAGTTTAACTCTAGTAGTGTTATTTTTTGACTATAGTATGCTACTGGATGCTATGCGTCCTAATACTTCTGTAGTAAATATGCTCCTAGTACAAAGTCTAATATATCTATCTTAATAACTGTTTCTAACTTTAGTTAATAGATCTTAAGGATTAGTTCTTAGGTAAACAACTCTTTAAGTTCCTAGAATAGCTCTTTCTATTTACTACCCCAAACCTATAGTTCCTCTTTCTTTGTTAGTCTTGTGAATGGCTTAATACTTTTTAACCACTATGCTATAAACCTCTTATAGTAGTTACAAAACCCTAGAAACGATCTTAACTGCGTAACGTTCTCTAGTTCTTACTAACTTACTATAGCTTCGACTTTCTTTAGGTCTATACTAATTTTCCCTAGTTTAATAATAAATCCTATAAAATTGGTCTTTACTGTAAAGAACTCGCATTTCTTGATTGCTACTAGTATCTATTCTTCTTATAATCTCTTTAAGACCTATTTAATGTGTTCTCTATGTTCTTCCTTATTCTCTAAGTAGATAATAATGTCGTTAAGGTATACTATAATAAACTTATCTAAGTGTTCCCTTAATATACTATTAATTCGCTTCTGGAACGTTACTAGTGTGTTTATAAGCCCAAACTGTATAACTAACAGTTTATATAGTCCTTCCTTTGACCTAAAGGCTGCCTTCTATTTATCGCCTTCCTTAATCCTAATCTAATGGTACGCCCATCTTAGATCTATCTTTGTAAAGATCTTTATATTGCCTATCCTATCTTAGATTTCGCTAATTAAGGGTAAAGAATATCTATCCTTCCTAGTAATACTGTTTAACTGTCTATAGTCTATATACATCCTAAGTTTTCCGTTTTTCTTTGGGATAAACAGTACTGGATATTCTACTGATAACTATAATAGTCTAATATATCCCTTGCGTAAGTTCTTCTAGATAAACTCCTTAAGCGCTACTAACTCCATTTTAGTAAGCTTATAGATTAGAAAGAACTTTAAACTTATTCCCTCTTCTAATTCTATCTTATAGTCCTATGCTATATGCTCTAACAGCTTTTTACTTTCTAGTAACCACAACTTTTTACCATACTTGTGGTATCTCTTTGGTATATAACTTAAGCCTCGCTTAGTCTCTTTATACATTACTCCAACTTAGTACTATACTAACTTAGTTTACTGTCGCATTTTGCGCTATTAAGTATCCTTAATATTAACCTAACCTATAACCTAATTAATCTTTAGATTGTATTCCTATAACTAAGGTATTCCTAGTATTACCTCGTCCTATCCTAATAGTAGGATATTAAAAGACATTCTAACTAGTCTTCCTTTAATAGGTAACTAAATAGGTTCTATTTTAAGATTAATAATACCTCCTTTATAGGCTATCTAATCCCCTAAAATTGTTATAAGTGGATATAGGTGTTCCTTCTGTCTATATAGTAACCCTATCCTTTCTACTACCTTTGGTGATATATGGTTCCTAGTTGCTCTACTATCTACTAATACTTTAAACTGCTAATCTTGCTATTTAGCTTATAAATTTAGGTATTGTCCTTAAATTCCTTTAAGGGTTTAAGGCTTTAATACTAGTTCCCTCTAGTCCTATACGCCTCCCCTTTTTCTAACTCTTGGCTGCTAGATTCTGTCTATATTTAGTCTAACTTTAGCTAATACTTAGTTTGTTTCTTTTCCTCTATATGCTATAGATAAGTGTTCTCTAGGTACTCCCACTACTATTATCCGTCTAGGCATTTTTCCGTAAGGAATTTTTTTAGTTAAAGTGTTAAGTCCCCTTAACCTTGTACTTCTACTGGGTGCTATTTATATATATACTTAGTATTCCTAAACCGCTTTTCCTCTAGTGCCTAATATATCCTTACTAGGTACTTCCAGTTCTTATCTTTTAGTGCTCTATATATATTACACGTGTTATCCACACAAGCTATCTATAATAGTGTATAATGCGCTGCATGTTTTAGGTTAACTCTTAGTTTATCTTTATCTTTAAGTTTAAACCTATACCTAGTTAACCTAACTACTAGTATCTCTACTGTAGGTACTAAGATTTATTACTTACTTCTTTAGTTCCTAGATCCTTCTTCTAGGTTCCTTAATATTATAATTAATACTCCCTTAATGTAACTTATACGTTTCTTTATAATAGGTTGGTCTTAAATAACTTTTTTGTCTAGCCATATATAGAAATCTGCCCATTTATTGTTGTGTTATTGCCTATACCACTTTCTATACAACTGGTTTAGTGTGTATGGTCTATCTATTAGAAAGTACCTTATTATTACTGCATTATAATATCCTTTAGTATATCTTTCTTTAAACCTGGTTAGGATATCTAGATCCTTTTCTTATTCTAGTTTATCTAACTATTTTACCCTAGGTATCCCTGCACTTGGCCTATTAGTAACTCTTTATATAGGTGCTTTGTCCTTTATATAACCTAGTATAGCTGACCTCTTGTCTAGCTTTTGCTCTTGCTATATAATAATTCTTGTTTTAAACTTATCTATAGTTTCTTATTTTCTGCGTCTTGCAGCTAAATCTTTATAGTTATCTTACTTTTTAATTCTGGTATTAACTATTTAATCTTTAGGCTGAATACTATATTTATCTAGGATTATTAATATTCTTATTTATTCCCTAAACTTATAGTTCTTGAACTTGCGTCCTATACTTATTCGTTTGTTACTAAACTAAGTTGCTACTCTTTCCCATCGGTTTTCGTTTATTATAGGTCCTTAGGTATGTCTTATCTTATTTTAAAAATCTTAAGCTTTTTGTATCTCTTCTTAAGAATCTTAAGCCTATAGCCTTTTACCTTTATTAAGTAATAAGCTAGCACTAGTAGTTATCTACTTGCTTAGTTTCTTTTAAACATTACTTCTATTATTTTATAAAGCGATGGAAATTGTATTTAATGGTGTTATAATATCCGTTACTAAACCCTATTTTGTAATGGTCTTAGTTTCTGCTTCTATTTTAACTTCTTTAAGGTCTACATGCTTTTAGTAAGCTGCCTTTATTACCTTATTATTGGTAAATGCTTCGCCTATATTGAATTTATTGTCCTTAATATCCGATCTATAAGCTAGTTTATTAGTTCCTCTAAACTTAGATAACAATAGCTCCTATAGCTAATAGCTTACGCCGTACTTAGCGTCCTTATAAATTTGGCATGCGTTGTTATAATAATACGCAAAACTATTAATTAAACACTCTTTTGTTCCTTATAGTGCACCGTCGTCCCTCTATATATATGTGCTATCTGCTAGCCTTGTTTCCTTTACTATATAGTTACTCTAACCACCTCTATAGTCTCTAGCGAAATAACCTTGTTTTCCGTAATTTATACAAGCCCTATCTTTAAACTACTTTTCTTACTATAGAGTCCGCCTAAACGTCTTCTACTGCTAAAATCTCTAGTTTAGCCTCTACTCCTAGGTCCTTTAATTACTTAATCCTTAACCTCTAGGTTTCTATAGTTTCTTTTCCTACCTTTAGGTTTCTTTAGTACCGCTTAGGTCTATTAGCTCCGTGCTATTCCATAGTTTTTAACTCTATGTCTATTGTTGTGTACTCTGCGCCTTATATAACTATGGAACTCTGTCTTACCCTCTCTTAGCTTATTCCCTTTAATAGATCCTATTATTAATCTTTATTAACTGGTCTATTAACTCTTTTAAAGTATCCATATCTTCTATTAGGATAATTGCGTTCTAGACTTTAGCCTTAAGTCCTTATTTATACTGTACTATAAGCGCCCTGTTATTCTACTTAACCTATATAGCTAGTGTTTAAAACTGTGTTGTATACTTAATTGCTAAAGTATGTTGTACTAAGTTCTAAAGCTTTTGTTCTGCTGTAGTTATAGCCTCTAGGTCTCTAAATATCTATATTAGTTATTCTGTAAACCCGTTCTAACTAGTAAATATATACCGCACATCCTAGTTAGTAGTTGTTATGCTATTAGCCTATATTTCTATAAGATACGGTTTAAACCACTTAAGTACCCTCCCTGTTAGGAATAATCCTGCATAGGCTACTTAATCTAATAATATTACTAACTTCGCTCCTTCCTATATAACCTTAAAGTGCATCTGCGTAAGAAATCCCTTAAGCTTTAACTTCTCTCCTGAGAACCGTTTAATTAAAGGTAGTTTAATTTTCGCTGCTCTGATTCTATTAATGCGTTCTTTAAGTATCCTATTATTATCTTATAAGTGATTAACTATTTCCTATAACTGACCTTATGTAACTACTTAAGAATCCCTATTGTCTATACTGGTATTACCTAGCCCTGAGGTTGTGGCTGCCGTCGACGTTGTTATAACTAGTGCTTTAGGTGGCATATTGTTTGATCTTATTTAATACTATAACCTTAGTAGTGAATGTGTAACGGAACCTTGTAGTAGGAACTACGGTAGGTCCTATTATTAGGCTGGGTATGTAGGTAAGAATAAATCAACAATATAATAATAATTAGTAGAGTGGTTACCTAATAGATTAACTCTAATTATATTCTAAGATTTACTATAAGGAGAGAACTATCTACGGTAGGGACTAAGGTCCTTTAAATATACAACCATACTTCTAAGAAATCCTCTCTTATACGTAAGGTACGTAAGGTATGTAAGGTATATAATAGACCTTATAGACCTTACAGACCTTACAGAGCGCGTTATATGACCTCGGTTACTATTCCTCGTTACGTGGCTCTACTGGCTCTATCCTAAACCGTACCTGTATTAACTAACTAGCTTCCGCCGACTCTTCTCCAAGTAGTTATAACATCGTACTTAAAGCGTCTGTAATAATTTATCCCTTCGTATAGCAACTTTTTCATGGACTTTTCGTATATGTACGCCTTATAAGCCAATCTAGAGGCTCTATACCGTATAGAGCTTGGTGTTGAACCCTCGAGTCAGTACGGCAAGGGTGCTAACGCCTCATTTAACGCTTGGATATTGCGGTAAACAGCAGCGACATAGCCAGGAAGCCTATAATATTTGGTATAGTTAATCAAAAAGCTTTAATATTGTTTGCCGTCTATTTAATTATTAAATTGTCAGTAAAATATTGTCCTAATGCCACCTAAAAAACGTCGTGCGTCTTTAGCTTTAAAGCCTCCAAGGCCTCCAAAGCCTCCAAAGCCTCCAAAAGCACCTCAAGCCTGGGAGTCCTATTCACAATCCTTTCAAGTAACACAGTATACACACGATAGCTTGTCGGCAGAAGTTATACAGCCTCCAGAGGCTTTAGTGCTGATTAAGGACGATGTTAAGGAGGACGAATTAGGAGCTATTTTTAAGGCCCGCGGCGAAACTGCTAAGGATAAGGCAGATAAGGTAGATAAGACTAAACTACCAGAGCTATTAGTTAAAGAAGTTATAAAAATAGGCCTTCCTGCGGTTCCTACTTTATGGGAGCCTATAACCGCTATTCCTAAACTAGGTCTTGAAGTTATTAACCTTCCAGATAAGTTGATATTCGCCGCTCGGCGTGCTAGTAAGCCTATTGGCGGCCTTAATACGGACGTTAAACCTAATAATCTTTCTAATCAAAATAAGGGTAGTGAGCGCTCTGCTTATTATACACTAGCAGATCAAATTGGTATAGCGTCTGGTGGGTGTAGATCTGGATAGGACCTGCCAATTCAAGTATTCCTACTATTCTTTAGTATCAGTATATTTGAGAAGCTCGCGGTTAATACAAACCTATATACAGCATCTCAAAAGGCTGGCGAATATCACCAATCAGGACGGTATATCGGTAAACAATTACGGAAATGGAAGGAGACCTCCGCCGGCGAATTAATAGTTTGGGTAGGACTTATCATCTATATAGGCGTCTTTAAGGTCACCCAGGTGCGAGACCTTTGGGCTATAGATCCTAAATATCCTAAGCATTTAATTAGCTTATTTATGGGCCAAAAAAAATAGGAGCAACTTAAACGCTTCTTCTATACCTCACCACCTCCACCAGATGGCGTCAAACGTCAGATTTTTAAGAAGATTGAGCCATTAACGACTCCTTTGGGCGAGGCGTTTAGGAAGTATATTATACCTAGATCTATAGTTAGCTTTAATAAGATAATGGTAAGGTTTACTAGATGATCTACGGCTACAATTAAATTGCCTGGTAAACCAGTACCTGAGGGCTTTAAGATATTAAGCCTTTGTCAATATAGGTATTACTATAGCTTTATATTTACCTCACCTAGCTGCTTTTTTGGGCTTCCTTCTCAGATAGATTATTAAGATATTGCCCTTTTAAAAACCTCTAAGTGCGTCCTTTACCTTACCCAACAGCTCCCCTTTCAGGCTCGTCGATTTTGCCTATTTTTGGATAACTACTTTACAAATATTCCGTTGCTCTAGGTGCTCCGACGACTTAGAATTGCTGCAGCTGGCACAGCTCAATCAAACTCAAAAGACTATCTAGAGGTGCATAAAAGGGCTAATAAAAGGAAGGAAAGGCTACCGTTTAACTTTATTACAGGAGTAGTCGTTGGCGTAGTTAATTCGGTGCTTTCTATTATATGGCAGGACAAGAATTTGGTACAATTTTTGACAACAGCTCACTCATGCAGCAATAAGGACGTTAATGAAGTTAATCAGCGTCGTCCACAGGCATACAATTCCTTCCTTAAGAAGCTGGTAGCTGATGTTTGGGGTAACAATCCAATTAAGAAGTTAACGCTTCCTAGGCTCTCTATCGACTACAATAACTGGATGGGCGGCGTTAATATTCACAATCAGCTTCAAAGCTACTATACCACCCAGATTACTACTGTGCGTATTTAGCTGCCCTTATTCTTCTAGGCACTTAATACGGCTATAATTAACGCCTATATTATTGGTAAGAAGATCTTCTAGATGTTAAGGAGGCCCTTCTAAACCCACCGCCATTTCTGTATACGATTAGCATGGAACCTCGTTATTATGGGCAGTCAAAAGATGGGCCTAAGTAAGTACGATACTAAGCGTCTTCTTCGTCAAAGCTCACTAAAATATGGGCAATATCAATCTGGTATTGGGCCTGGTCATAAAAATAAAACGAATCGAAAAACTACCTACATCACTACTAAAACCCCACTACCTGCAATTCAACAGTGTAAGACACAAACTCACCATTCTATTAAAAGCTTTACAAGGAAGTAAGGCTATAAGAGCCCACCAAAGTGCTAGATATGTAGATGGAAGGAGGCAAAGAAGCTCACAACAAAGGTTAAGCAAATAGTATATGAATGCGAGGCCTGTAGGCTTCCTTTATGCCTTTAGTACTTTAACAACTTTCATTCAGTAGGCGACGACTAGGTAACTATTTTAGGTCCTCTACTTCCTTATACCTCTAATATTGAGACTCTAAAGCTAATTAAGCCTTTGCTGCAGCGTCCTTCTTAGCATCCTTTAAGCCCTCCTCTACTGCCTTTAATCGATCCTCTATATCGAATAACCGTTGGTTGAACCGTTTAACCACTTGTAGCACTTGATACATCTTATTTGATATATACAGCACATCCTCCCTTATAACCTTAAGCTGGTCCTTCACTGGCTTATCCTCGTTAACGTCAAGAACGCATATAAAGTGGGTAGGTAGCAGCAATTTGGGGGAGGACTCTAATAGAGGATTTTCCTATATAATCAGCAGCTGGTTAATGGAGGAAGA
>Ga0307507_10009901_pt1 | contig 12537 bp, 7 predicted proteins | sample 7_EM_MG_FD_207223 | JGI IMG/M metagenome (GOLD analysis project Ga0307507, IMG submission 207223) | Populus trichocarpa ectomycorrhiza microbial communities from riparian zone in the Pacific Northwest, United States - 7_EM | ecosystem: Host-associated > Plants > Roots > Unclassified | place... | reverse complement strand
CGCCGCGCTGAAGGCGTCCGGGATTCCGACCGTGCTGCTCGGCGGGGAGACCGTCCCCGACGCGGAGTTGATGGCCGAGTCGTCGGTGCCGGCGGGTGTGGTGGCCGAGGCGCTCAGGTATCTCGTCCAGGGCGGCCCGGAGAACCTGACCGAACTCGCCCGCTTCCTCTCCGACACCGTGCTGCTCACGGGCGAGGGCTTCGAAGCGCCGCAGGAGATGCCCGAGTACGGGGTCCACGGCGAGCCCGAACTCGACACGGTCCGCCCGACGGTCGCCGTGCTCTTCTACCGCGCCCACGAACTGAGCGGCAACACCGCCTTCGTGGACACCCTGTGCGACCAGATCGAGGCGAAGGGCGCCAACGCCCTTGCCGTGTACTGCGGTTCACTGCGCGGCGCCGAATCGGGCGTGTACGAGCTCCTCGACGGAGCGGACGCGCTGATCACCACCGTCCTCGCGGCCGGCGGCACGCACGCCTCGGAGGCATCCGCGGGCGGCGACGAGGAGGCCTGGGACATCGAGGCGCTCAACATCCTCAACATCCCTGTCCTGCAAGGGCTTTGCCTCACCACCTCGCAGGCCGCGTGGGAGGCCTCGGACGCCGCCCTCTCCCCCATGGACGCCGCGATGCAGGTCGCGATCCCGGAGTTCGACGGGCGGCTGATCACCGTCCCGTTCTCCTTCAAGGAGCAGGGTCCGGACGACGTCCCGGTCTACGTCGCCGACCCGGAGCGGGCCGCGAGGGTCGCCGGAATCGCCGTACGGCACGCGAAGTTGAAGCACAAGCCGAACGCCGAGAAGAAGCTCGCGGTCGTCTTCACCGCCTATCCGACGAAGCACTCGCGGGTCGGCAACGCGGTCGGTCTGGACACGCCCGCCTCGGCGATCCGAGTGCTTGATGCCCTGCGGGACGCCGGGTACGGGGTCGACGGACACCCGGACAACGGGGACGAGTTGATCCACCGGCTCATCAACGCCGGTGGCCACGACGTGGAGTGGCTGACGGAGGAGCAACTGGCCGCCGCGCCCGCGCGGGTGCCGCTCGCCGACTACCAGGCGTGGTTCGACAAGCTCGAACCGGACCTCAGGCAGGGCATGTTGGACGCGTGGGGTGAGCCGCCCGGCAACCTCTACGTCGACGGCGACGACATCGTGCTCGCCTCCCTGCAGTTCGGGAACGTCGTCGTGCTGATCCAGCCGCCGCGTGGCTTCGGGGAGAACCCGATCGCGATCTACCACGACCCCGACATGCCGCCGTCGCACCACTACATGGCCGCGTACCGCTGGCTGGACAACAGCTTCGGCGCCGACGCGATCATCCACATGGGCAAGCACGGCACCATGGAATGGCTGCCGGGCAAGGGACTTGGGCTGAGCAGCGGCTGCGCGCCGGACGCCGTGCTCGGTGAACTCCCCCTGATCTACCCGTTCATCGTCAACGACCCCGGCGAGGGCACCCAGGCCAAGCGGCGCGGGCACGCCACGGTCGTCGATCACCTCGTGCCGCCGATGGCGCGTGCCGACACGTACGGCGACCTGGCGAAGCTGGAGCAACTCCTCGACGAGTACGCTCTCGTGTCCGACCTGGACCCGACGAAGGCGCCGGCCGTGCGTGCGCAGATCTGGACGCTGGTGAAGGCGGCCGAGCTGCACCACGACCTGCATGTGGACGACCAGCCGGACGACGCGGCGTTCGACGAGTTCGTGATGCACATCGACGGCTACCTGTGCGAGATCAAGGACGTGCAGATCCGCGACGGGCTGCACATTCTCGGCGGCGGTCCGGTCGGCGAGGCGCGTGTGAACCTCGTGCTCGCGGTGCTGCGCGCCTCGCAGGTGTGGGGTGGGCAGGCGAACGCCCTGCCGGGTCTGCGGGCCTCGCTGGCGGCCCATTTCGGGCTCAGCGAGAAGGAGTTGCTGGCCGAGCCGGGTGCGCCGTTGAAGGTACCGGTGGAGCTGAGCGACCTGGTCGAGGGGCCCGCCCGTTCGGCCGCCGACGCGATCGACCTGCTGGAGCAGCTGTGCCGCCGGTTCGCGGAGGGCATGGAGGCCCAGGAGTGGGACGTCACGGCCGTCCCGGCGCTCGTCCGCGCTGTCATCGGCACCGAACTCCCGGACGCCGTAGCGGTGTTGGAGTTCGCCTGCGACGAGGTCGTGCCCCGGCTCACCCGCACCACCGACGAGATCGACCACATCCTCAAGGCGCTGAACGGGGGTTACGTCCCGGCGGGCCCGTCGGGCTCCCCGACCCGTGGTCTGGTCAACGTGCTGCCGACCGGCCGGAACTTCTACTCCGTCGACCCCAAGGCCATTCCGTCCAGGCTGAGTTGGGAGGTCGGGCAGTCGCTGGCCGACTCGCTCGTGCAGCGGTACCTCCAGGACAACGGCGAGTTCCCCACGTCCGTCGGGCTCACGGTGTGGGGTACGTCGGCGATGCGCACCCAGGGCGACGACATCGCCGAGATCCTCGCGCTGCTGGGCTGCCGTCCCGTCTGGGACGACGCCTCGCGCCGGGTGACCGGCTTCGAGATCGTGCCTGTGACGGAGTTGGGCCGGCCGCGCATCGACGTCACGGTGCGGATCTCCGGCTTCTTCCGGGACGCGTTCCCGCACGTCGTCGCGTTGATCGACGACGCGGTGCGGGCGGTGGCCGAGCTGGAGGAGCCGCCCGAGTCCAACTACGTCCGCAAGCACGCCGACGAGGACACCGCCGAGCACGGCGACCGACGCCGGGCCACGGCCCGCATCTTCGGCTCCAAGCCTGGGGCGTACGGCGCCGGGCTGCTGCCGCTGATCGACGCGCGCAACTGGCGCAGCGACGCCGACCTCGCCGAGGTGTACGCCGTGTGGGGCGGGTACGCCTACGGGCGCGGGCTCGACGGGCGCGCGGCGCGCGGAGACATGGAGACGGCGTTCAAGCGAATTGCCGTAGCGGCCAAGAACGTTGACACCCGCGAGCACGATCTCGTCGACGCCGACGACTACTTCCAGTACCACGGCGGCATGGTCGCCATGGTCCGCCACCTGACCGGCGCCTCCCCCGAGGCGTACGTGGGCGACTCCGCGACACCGGACCAGGTGAAGACCCGCACGCTGGGCGAGGAGACCCACCGCGTCTTCCGCGCGCGTGTCGTCAACCCGCGCTGGATGGCGGCGATGCGGCGGCACGGCTACAAGGGCGCCTTCGAGATGGCGGCGACCGTCGACTACCTCTTCGGGTACGACGCGACGGCCGGGGTCGTCGACGACTGGATGTACGAGAAGCTCAGCGCCGAGTACGTCTTCGACCCGGAGAACCGGGACTTCATGAAGAAGTCCAACCCGTGGGCGCTGCGCGGCATCACCGAACGGCTCCTCGAAGCGGCCGAGCGCGGTCTGTGGGCCGAGCCGGACGCGGACACGCTCGAACGACTGCGGGCCACCTACCTGGAGCTCGAAGGCGACCTGGAGGGCGACGACCAGTGACAACTCCCTTTCCGTTCACGGCCGTTGTCGGCCAGGACGATCTGCGGCTCGCGCTGCTGCTGAACGCCGTGTCACCGGCGGTGGGCGGTGTGCTGGTGCGCGGCGAGAAGGGCACCGCCAAGTCGACGGCCGTACGCGCTCTTTCGGCGCTGCTGCCCGAGGTCGCCGTCGTCCCCGGGTGCCGCTTCTCCTGCGACCCGGCCGCGCCCGACCCGGCCTGCCCGGACGGGCCGCACGAGACCGGGCCCGGGGCCCAACGCCCCGCCCGCATGGTCGAGTTGCCGGTCGGCGCGTCCGAGGACCGGCTGGTCGGCGCCCTCGACATCGAGCGGGCGCTCGCCGAGGGCGTCAAGGCCTTCGAGCCCGGCCTGCTGGCCGACGCGCACCGGGGGATCCTGTACGTCGACGAGGTCAATCTCCTTCACGACCACCTCGTGGACCTCTTGCTGGACGCCGCCGCGATGGGCGCGTCGTACGTCGAACGCGAAGGCGTCTCCGTCCGGCACGCCGCCCGCTTCCTGCTCGTCGGCACGATGAACCCCGAAGAGGGCGAGCTACGACCGCAGTTGCTCGACCGCTTCGGCCTGACCGTGGAGGTCGCGGCCTCGCGGGAGCCCGACCAGCGGGTCGAGGTGGTGCGCAGGAGGCTCGCGTACGACGACGATCCGGAAGGGTTCGCCACGCGCTGGGCGGACGAGGAGTCCTCCGTACGGGCGCGGATCATCGCCGCGCGTGCGCTGTTGCCGTCCGTGCGGCTGGGCGATGGAGCACTGCGGCAGATCGCGGCGACCTGTGCCGCCTTCGAGGTCGACGGCATGCGTGCCGACATCGTGATGGCCCGTACGGCGACCGCGCTCGCCGCGTGGGCCGGGCGGACCGATGTGCTCGCCGAGGACGTACGGCAGGCCGCGTTGCTCGCGCTGCCGCACCGGCGGCGGCGAAATCCCTTTGACGCGCCGGGACTTGACGAGAACAAGCTCGACGAGACGTTGGAGGAGTTCGCGGAGCCGGAGGACGACGATCCAGGGCCGGACGGGCCTGACGGTCCTGATGGCGGCGGGGGTGGCGGGCAGCAGCCGCCGGCCTCGGACTCCGACGGGCCTCAGGGTGGCGACACCGGCGCGCAGCCCGAGGCCGGCGAGGGCGGGGAGCCGCAGCCTTCCGGCGCCGGGGAGCAGCAGCCCGTACGCGCCTCCGAGCCCTTCCGTACCAAGGTGTTGAGCGTGCCGGGGATCGGCGAGGGTGCCGCCGGGCGGCGTTCTCGGGCGCGGACCGAGCACGGGCGGACCACCGGGGCCCGACGGCCCCAAGGGGCGCTCACCAAGCTGCACTTGGCGGCGACCATCCAGGCGGCCGCTCCGCATCAGCTGGCCCGAGGACGGGCCGGGCGTGGGCTGGTCGTACGCCGGGACGATCTGCGGCAGGCGACGCGGGAGGGGCGTGAGGGCAACCTCGTGCTGTTCGTCGTGGACGCCTCCGGGTCGATGGCGGCCCGGCAGCGGATGAGTGCGGTGAAGGGGGCTGTGCTGTCGTTGCTGCTCGACGCGTATCAGCGGCGGGACAAGGTGGGTCTGGTGACCTTCCGGGGGGCGGCGGCCGATGTCGCGCTGCCTCCCACCTCGTCCGTGGACGCCGCCGCCGTACGGCTGGAGTCGTTGCCGACCGGGGGGCGTACGCCGCTCGCTGCCGGGCTGCTCAAGGCGCGTGACGTGCTGCGGATCGAGCGGTTGCGGGATCCGGCGCGGCGGGCGCTCGTTGTCGTGGTGACCGATGGACGGGCGACGGGCGGGCCCGAGCCGGTCGCGCTGGCCGGGCGGGCGGCGCGGTTGTTCGCCGCCGACGGGGTCGCTTCCGTGGTCGTGGACTGCGAGTCGGGGCCCGTACGGCTGGGGCTGGCCGGGCAGTTGGCCGGCGAATTGGAGGGTACGGCTGTGACGCTGGGCGAGTTGCGGGCCGACTCGATCGCCGGGCTCGTGAAGGACGTACAGAGGAGGGCCGCGTAATGCCGCAGGGGCAGCCAAGTGTCGTACCGGATGACGGACTGACGACTCGTCAGCGGCGGAATCGGCCACTTGTCGTTGTGCATACGGGAGTTGGGAAAGGTAAATCAACCGCTGCTTTCGGGCTCGCGTTGCGTGCCTGGAATCAGGGGTGGCCGATCGGGGTGTTCCAGTTCGTCAAGTCGGCGAAGTGGAAGGTCGGGGAGGAGAACGCTCTTCGGGTGCTGGGGGCTTCCGGCGAGGGCGGGTCCGTCGACTGGCACAAGATGGGCGAGGGGTGGTCGTGGGTGCAGCGCGACTCCCAGATGGACAACGAGGAGAAGGCGCGGGAAGGGTGGGAGCAGGTCAAGCGGGATCTTGCCGCCGAGACCTACAAGCTCTACGTGCTGGACGAGTTCGCCTATCCGATGCACTGGGGGTGGGTCGATGTCGATGAGGTCGTCTCCGTGCTGCGGGATCGGCCCGGGAACCAGCACGTCGTGATCACCGGGCGGAACGCGCCCGAGAAGCTCGTCGAGTACGCCGACCTCGTCACCGACATGTCCAAGGTCAAGCACCCCATGGACGCCGGTCAGAAGGGTCAGCGGGGTATCGAGTGGTGACGCTGTCGTGACTTCCTTGTCCTCCTCCGTTCCTCGGTTGGTTGTTGCCGCGCCGTCTTCCGGTAGTGGCAAGACCACTGTTGCTACGGGGTTGATGGCCGCGTTCGCCTCGCGGGGGCTTGCCGTGTCTCCGCACAAGGTCGGGCCGGACTACATCGATCCCGGGTATCACGCGCTCGCGACCGGGCGGGTGGGGCGGAACCTCGACGCGTATCTGTGCGGGCCGGAGTTGGTCGGGCCGCTGTTCGCGCATGGGGCTCGCGGGTGTGACCTCGCTGTCGTCGAGGGTGTGATGGGGATGTTCGACGGGGCTGCGGGGGAAGGGGAGTTGGCGTCCACGGCGCATGTGGCGAAGTTGCTGCGGGCGCCGGTTGTTCTTGTTGTCGACGCTTCTTCGCAGTCTCGATCGGTTGCCGCGCTGGTGCATGGGTTTGCTTCCTGGGATCCGGAGGTTCGGGTCGGGGGGGTGATCCTCAACAAGGTTGCGTCCGATCGGCATGAGGCGTTGTTGCGGGAGGCGTTGGACGCTGCCGGGGTGCCGGTGCTGGGTGTGTTGCGGCGGGCTCCTCAGGTGGATACGCCTTCTCGGCATCTGGGGTTGGTGCCGGTTGCCGAGCGGCGGGCTGCGGCGGTGGAGGCTGTTGCGGCTATGGGGGCGCAGGTGTCCGCCGGGTGTGATCTTGAGGGGTTGCTTGCGCTGGCGCGTAGTGCGGGGGCGTTGTCCTGTGCGGCTTGGGATGCGGCTGAGGTTTTGGGTTCTTCGCCCCCGCCGCCCCTACCCGTCCCATCACTGGGGGCTGCGCCCCCAGGCCCCCGCTTCGGCCCTGAAGGGGCCTCGTCCTCAAACGCCGGACGGGCTGATGGTGCCCAGCCTCGTTCAAAAGTCGCCGTCGCTGTCGCCGGCGGGCCCGCCTTCACCTTCTCCTACGCCGAGCACGCCGAGCTCCTCGCCGCGGCCGGTGCCGACGTCGTCGTGTTCGACCCTCTCCGCGACGAGCAACTCCCGGACGGAACACGCGGGTTGGTCATCGGGGGCGGGTTCCCCGAGGTGTACGCCGCTGAGTTGTCGGCCAACGAGCCGCTGCGCAAGGCCGTTGGTGCCCTCGCCGAGAGTGGGGCTCCCGTCGCCGCCGAGTGTGCCGGGCTGCTGTATCTGTGCCGGGAGTTGGACGGGCTGCCGATGTGCGGCGCGCTCGATGCCTCCGCGCGGATGAGCGAGCGGCTGACGCTGGGGTATCGGGATGCCGTCGCCCTGAGCGACAGTGTGCTGGCCGTGGCCGGGACGCGGATGCGCGGGCACGAGTTTCATCGGACCGTCGTCGAGCCCGGCTCGGGGGCGGCTCCCGCCTGGGGGGTTCGCGCCCCTGACCGGCGGGTCGAAGGTTTCGTACAACAGGGTGTGCACGCGAGTTATCTGCACACGCACTGGGCGGCCGAGCCCGGTGTGGCCCGTCGGTTCGTGGAGAGGTGCCGGACGTCATGAGCAGCAGCAGGTTGATCGGAGTCGGGGTGGGTCCCGGGGATCCGGAGCTGGTGACCGTCAAGGGTGTCAATGCTCTGCGGGCCGCCGATGTGGTGGTGGTGCCGGTCATGGACAGTGGGGAGCGGGGGCGGGCCGAGGCCACCGTTCTGCATTACGTGCCCGAGGAGAAGGTGCTGCGGGTTGTGTTCGCGCTCAACGAGCGAACCGACCGGGCCCGGCGCGAGGCCGCCTGGGATGCCGCCGGGGCGAAGGTCGCCGAGCTGCTCGGCGCGAATCGCGTCGTCGCCTTCGCCACCATCGGGGACCCGAACGTCTACTCCACCTTCACCTATCTCGCCCTGACCATCGGGGAGTTGGTGCCGGGGGTCGTCGTGGAGACCGTGCCCGGAATTACCGCCATGCAGGATCTCGCCGCGCGGTCCGGGGCCGTTCTCACCGAAGGGACCGAGCCGCTCACCCTCGTACCGGTGACCGCCGGGGCCGCCGTGCTCAAGGACGCGTTGGCCGGGCCGGGGACGGTCGTGGCGTACAAGTTCGGGCGGCAGGCGGGCGAGGTCGCCGAGGTGTTGCGGGAGACCGGGCGGATCGAGGACGCGGTGTGGGGGTCGGCGCTCGGGCTGCCCGAGGAGTCGATCCGGCCTGCCGCCGAGCTGGACGGGGAGCCGTTGCCCTATCTGTCGACGCTCATCGCGCCCGCGCGGCGCGAGGGCGGGCGGGGCGGGAAGTTGTGACCGGTCGTAGATGTCGTGGATCAGGCCGCCAGGCCTACCACCAGCCAGATGAACGCCGCTCCCGCGACCGTGCACAGCAGGGTCGCGGGTGCGGGGTGTTCGTGGTGGGCCTCGGGGAGGATCTCGGCGGCGGCGAGGTAGAGGAGCACGCCTCCGAAGAAGCCGAGATAGCCGCCGAGCAGGGCCTCCGGGATGGTGAGGAAGGCCGTCGAGGCGGCGCCTGCCACCGGGGCCGCCGCATCCGCGACCAGCATCGCGATGGCCTTGCGACGGGCGTTCCCGTACAGGCTCGTGATCGTGTACGTGTTGAAGCCGTCCGCGAAGTCATGGGCGATGACCGCGAGGGCGACCGCCGTGCCCATGCCGCCGCCGACCTGGAAGGCGGCGCCGATGGCGACACCGTCCATGAAGCTGTGGCCGACCATCGCGCCGGCGGCCGTGAGGCCGACCTCGGGCGCCCGGCCGTTGCTCTCCTCCGCGCCGTGGGCGGCCTGGCGGGCGGCGAGCAGGCGTTCGACCAGATGGGCCACGAGGAAGCCGGCCACGAAGAGCAGCAGGGCGGCCGGCACGCCGAAGACCTCGCGGCCCGCCGCGTGCAGCGCCTCCGGCAGCAGGTCGAGGCCGACCACGCCCAGCATCAGGCCGCCGGCCAGGCCCAGGACGAGATGACGGCGGTCGGTCACCCGCTGTGCCGTCCAGCCGCCGGCCAGCGTCATCAGGAACGCGCCGAGCGCGACGAAGACCGCCATAGTCCCCTTGCTATCCGATCAACCCCTGTTCGCGCACATCCTGGACCACTCCACCCCCACGTGCACTGACGTTCCCGTTCCGTTTGTCCCGCTTGAGAGGATCCGACCCCATGGCCGATGCCGTTGCCGATACCCCCACCGGCAAGGTGACCTTCGTCGGTGCCGGCCCCGGCGCCGCCGATCTGCTGACGTTCCGTGCCGCGCGCGCCATCGCCGAGGCCGACGTCGTGATCTGGGCGGCCAGCCTGGTCCAGGCGGAGGTCCTCGACCACGCGCGCGAGGGCGCCGAGATCCTCGACTCGGCGACCATGTCCCTGGAGGACGTCGTCGCCGTCTACGAGCGGGCCGGGGCGGAAGGGCTGCGCGTCGCCCGTATCCACTCCGGCGACCCGGCCCTCTGGGGCGGCACTCAGGAGCAGGTCGACCGGTGCGCCGCGATCGGCATCGCGACCGAGATCGTCCCGGGTGTCTCGGCCTTCTCCGCCGTCGCCGCCCTCGCGCAGCGCGAACTGACGATCCCCGAGGTCGCGCAGTCCGTCGTCCTCACCCGGCTCGGCGGCGGCAAGACGCCGATGCCGCCCGGGGAGGAGGTGCGGGAGTTCGCGCGCCACGGGACGACCATGGCGATCTTCCTGTCGGCCGCCCGCAGTGGGCAGTTGGTGCGGGAGCTGCTGGAGGGCGGTTATCCGACGGAGACGCCCGTCGTCGTCGCCTACCAGGCGACCTGGCCCGAGGAACTGATCGTGAAGTGCACGATCGCCACGCTGGAGGAGACGGTCAAGGAGCACAAGCTCTGGAAGCACACCCTCTTCCTGGTCGGCCCGGCCCTCGACGCCCACGGCACCCGCTCGCACCTCTACCACCCCGGCCACTTCCACGGTTACCGCAAGGCCGACCCGGAGGCCCGCAGGGCCCTGCGCTCGCGGGGTGCGAGCACGTGATCACCGTCATCGGGATGGGGACGGGGGCGGCGGTCGCGGAGGACGTGCTCTCCGGCGCCCGGCTCGTCGTCGGCGGGCAGCGGCATCTCGCCGCCGTCGCGGTCCCGGAGGACGCCGAGCAGGTCGTCCTCGGTCCGCTCGCGCCCGCCCTCGACACCATCGAGGCCTACGTCGGGAAGGGCGAGCCGGTCGTCGTGCTGGCCTCCGGGGACCCCGGGTTCTTCGGGATCGTGCGCGCGCTGGCGGAACGGTTCGGCAGCGCCGCCCTCGACGTCCGCCCCGGCGTCTCCTCCGTCGCCACCGCCTTCGCCCGCGCCGGGCTGACCTGGGACGACGCCGTCGTCGTCAGCGCGCACGGACGTGACCTTCGTACGGCGGTCAACGCGTGCCGCGCGCATCCCAAGGTCGCCGTGCTGACCGGGCCGGGGGCCGGACCCGCCGAGCTGGGGGCCGCGCTCACCCACCGGACCGGCGGGCGCGTCCTCGTCGTCGCGTCCGCGCTGGGTTCCGGGGAGGAGCAGGTCGAGCGGGTCACGCCCGCCGAGGCCGCCGCCCGGGACTGGGGTACGGCGGTGAGTGTGGTGCTGTGTCTGGACGAGTCGCGGGCGCTCGGTGCCGTGCGTACGGTCGCCGGGGCTGCCGTCGGGCCCGCCCAATGGGCGCTGGACGAGCGGGAGTTCGAGCACCGGGACTCGATGATCACCAAGTTCGAGGTACGGGCGCTGGCGCTGGCCCGGCTCGGGCCGCGGCTCGGCGAACTGGTCTGGGACGTCGGCTCGGGCTCCGGGTCCGTGGCCGTCGAGTGTGCGCGGCTCGGCGCCGCCGTCACCGCGGTCGAGAAGACCCGGGACGGTGTCGAGCGGATCCGCGCCAACGCCGAGGCGCACGGCGTCGACGTCCACACCGTGCACGGGGCGGCGCCGACCGTGCTGTCCGATCTCGACGACCCCGACGCCGTGTTCGTCGGCGGGGGCGGGCGCGAACTGCCCGCCATCGTCACCGCCTGCGCACGGCGGGCCCGGCGGACCGTGGTGGTCGCGATGGCCGCGCTCGACCGGGTACCGGCCGTACGGGAGGCTCTCTCGGCGGCCGGGCTGAAGGTCGACGGGGTGCTGTTGCAGTCGTCCCGGCTCGCGCCGCTGCCGGGCGACGTGACCCGGCTCGCGGCGACCAATCCCGTTTTTCTGCTGTGGGGCATCCGCCCCCCGGCACCTGCTGAAGGAGTTGCAAAGTGATCGGCCTCATTTCCGCCACCGCGGCGGGAGCGACGGCGCGGGACCGGCTGGCCGCCGCGTGGCCGGACCGTACGCGCGTGTACGAGGGTCCCGTCGGGGACGCCGTCCGGGCCGCGTTCGCGGAGTGCGAGCAGCTCGTGTGTTTTCTGGCCACGGGAGCCGTCGTACGGCTGATCGCCCCGCTGTTGGGCGACAAGCGGACCGACCCGGGGGTCGTGTGCGTCGACGAGGGCGGACGGTTCGCCGTGTCGCTGGTCGGCGGGCATGGCGGCGGGGCCAACGAACTCGCCGTGGACGTCGGCGAGTTGCTCGCCGCGCGGCCCGTCGTGACCACGGCCACGGACGCGGTGGTCGTGCCCGGCCTGGACACGCTCGGGTTCCCCGTGGAGGGCGATGTCGCCGGGGTCTCGCGAGCCCTGCTCGACGGCGAACCCGTCGCCCTGGACGCCGAGTTGGCGTGGCCGCTGCCACCACTGCGGGTATCGGACGGGGCCGGTTCGTACGTCATCCGCGTCACCGATCGGGCGGTCGAACCCGGCGAGCGGGAGGTCGTGTTGCGGCCGCCATCCCTCGTCGTCGGGGTCGGCGCGTCCAAGGGCGCACCCGTGAACGAGGTGCTCGGGTTGGTCTACGACGCTCTGCGTGAGGCGGGGCTGTCCGTCGGCAACGTCGCCGAACTCGCCACCGTCGACGCCAAGGCGGACGAGCCCGGCATCATCCAGGCGGCGCAGCGGCTCGGCGTGCCGCTGGTGACCTACCCCGCCGGGGAGTTGGCCGCCGTAGAGGTGCCCAACCCGTCCGACGCGCCGCTCGCGGCCCTCGGTACGCCGTCTGTGGCAGAGGCCGCCGCGCTCGTGGGCGGGGGCGAACTCCTCGTCCCCAAGCGGAAGTCCGAGCGCTCCGACGGGCAGCCCGCGATGGCGACCTGTGCCGTCGTACGGCGGCTCGCTCGCGGGCGGCTCGCGGTGGTCGGGCTCGGGCCGGGTGCCCGGGATCTGCTCACCCCGCGCGCCAAGGCCGAACTCCGGCGGGCCGCCGTGCTCGTGGGGCTCGACCAGTACGTCGACCAGATCCGCGATCTGCTGCGGCCCGGGACGCTGGTCCTGGAGTCGGGGCTCGGTGCCGAGGAGGAGCGGGCCCGTACCGCCGTGGCCGAGGCACGGAAGGGGCAGGCCGTCGCGCTGGTCGGCAGCGGTGACGCCGGGGTGTACGCGATGGCCTCGCCCGCGCTCGCGGAGGCGTCGGACGACATCGACGTGGTCGGAGTCCCGGGCGTGACCGCCGCGTTGGCCGCCTCGGCGATCCTCGGGGCGCCGCTCGGCCACGACCA
>Ga0307507_10009900_pt1 | contig 12538 bp, 4 predicted proteins | sample 7_EM_MG_FD_207223 | JGI IMG/M metagenome (GOLD analysis project Ga0307507, IMG submission 207223) | Populus trichocarpa ectomycorrhiza microbial communities from riparian zone in the Pacific Northwest, United States - 7_EM | ecosystem: Host-associated > Plants > Roots > Unclassified | place... | reverse complement strand
AAACGATGTCGTGTGAGGATCTATGTACAGGAGACGAGGCAGGTATATATACGTGTTGCTCAGGGGTCAGGTCCGTGCTCATGCATACACGTAGCCATAACAACGCGTCAGGTCAGTGCCGTGACAATAATAAATAGGAAATTAAAAAAATACTAGCCTATAAACTTATAAAGAGAACACTAAAGTACCGCGTAAGTTGGAAAGGCTATAATCCGGACCCTACTTAGTACCCCACATAGAATTTTATAGGTAGTCCCTATAAGCTATAAAAGTTCTATAGCTATTACCCTAACAAACCCAGACCGCTAAAGTACTTAGATAAGTAGATAGAATGCTAGTATAGTAAGGATAATAGGTTACTTATAGAGCATAAAGATAAGAACGCCCTATAGGTATAATACGGATATATAAAGCCTAAGGGCAAGCTTTTTTAGAGGGGGGGTAATATTACGGTACTGGCATATTGCCGTTAAATTACTGTAAAGTGCCGTTATATAACTGGAGGATTATATATAACTTTAAGCGGTGCTTCCGATCTTCCCCTTTCCTTTCTTTAGCTTTGGATTCTCGTTTATAGACAATCCAATTATATAGGCTTGCGCGACCCTCTTGCCATACTTATGCCTTAATTAACTAAGTCGCTAACAAATATAGGACTATACTATAGTAACTAAAACGCCCTAATATAGGAATAGAGCCTATTTAGGTATTATAAATTTAGAGTAATATTATGTAACTGTTTAGAAGTACCGATATAATATAAATTATATACCTTTTTGCCTAAAATCGCGTATAAAAGTACTTAGGGGCGGTTACTACGCGACCTTATATAGGGTTTAGGCGCGTTATTAATAGGGGTGGCCCTAACCTTATATTAACCTAGGTTATAACCACGCTAAATTAGCCCCCCTAATATGGTTTAACTAGTTCTAGCACCTCCTACGCTTCTACTACTAGTCTATTTATATCCTCCCTAAATAGCCGTACTACTACTAATATAAGGTCTAATAACACTATCCTCCTCCTTTTTATCTTTATTTTTAAAGATATCTTATATCTCTAAGTTGTTTACTAGAGGTTTGGTATTCCTATCTTTAATTTATTAACCTTTATTATTCCTAATACCTCCTATTAGATTCTCTATATCTAATTATTATACGCGCGTAATTTCTATAATTCTTTTACTAGGTAAAATTATACCTTCCTATTTTTATTGTGCTAAAAAGAAGTTAGTATATATTATAATTATGGCTCCATCTGGTTACCAACCTTCTTCTTATAGTAAGTGTATAAAATTAAATATGCGGTCGTCCTATAATGTTTAATCAATCTCTAACGCTAAGTGTAAGGCTATTGCCTAAGTGTACGGTAGGGAGCAGGCAAGCCAAGCATGAGTTCCAAGGAGAGTCGATGGAAGAGGACAATATGGTAAAGAGTAGGTATAGCAATACCTCGTACGGAGACGAACCGATAAGGGAGGAAGGGTTATAAGCCTGAAGAGCTTATAAGGAGGTGCCAAGGGCTAGCCGAAGGTTAGCCTTGGCAGCCCCTATAAGCTCCTAAATATGCACCTAAGTAAGGGACAAAAGATCCCTTACACTAAGTATGCGCGTCTTATTATTCTCTATAGGTGTTTAGTACCTCACTAAATTTATTATAGGGTTTTAGATTTAATCCGCTGCTAAGAAGCTTAATAGTAAGCTATTAGCTGCTCTTAAAGAACTGTGCTATGCTTATATAGTGGAATTAGAAGCTGCCTCTCTTTATTTTACTGCCTCTATTTATAAATAAAAGGCCTTAAAGGATTAAATAAACGCCTCTAGTTAGTTAGTCCGTCTTAAAAAAGTTTATAAAAAGGTTTACTTAAAGGAACTTTATCTTGCTAAATAGGGTCTTTATAAAATAGAAGAAGATAAAAAAAAGGATTCGCTTCTATTAGGGGTAGAAATAATTCTAAGTAAAGTGGTAATTGCTCCTCTTAGGTCCCCCTTAGGTAACTTATTCCTTAGTAATCCTTCTTTATTAATACTGCCTAACCTAATTTCTTCTAATACTCCTACACCTTTCTTATAGCGTTTCTTAGGTTATCTAGTAATTCCTAGGTAGTCTCTTTATAGCCTATCTACTTAGCCTTATACTATGTTTTATTATTAATATTCTTATAACTGTTGGTATACTCGCATTATCAACATGCACGAATATCACTTGTAGTGGTACGTATGCGGTGTTAAAGTTGGTAGTTATTAATGTCTAAAAGTAAGGGGTTGCTCCAAGGTTAGATTAGCTTCATGGTTATAACTACGTTACGTAATTAATGTTCCGACACTAGAGCAACTCTAAAAAGAAGGCTAATCTACACTCTAAAGCCAAGTCTACTTCTAGACTATTTATAGTACAGTGCCAAGACATTAGTTTCCCGACACGCGAATTCTCACCAAAATCGTCACAACTTTGAACAATCGCACAACGTCGCAGTAATTAAATACAGCCAAATTAATATGCAGAATATTTAATTGTAGTTAATACTTTGTCTGCCAGCCATGCGCTTTTCTTACTGCCTTTAGCCTTCGTTCCATACTGTCGATTAAGCGCCGCATAAGGCCTTAATCAAGGGCCATCCACGCCTCCTTGCACGCCTCAATTAAACACTCTAAATCCTCCTAACTTTGTCCCATCTGCTCAAGCTCTAGATAAAGCTCAAGGATCTTCCTTTTTAGTGCCAGCCAAAGGTGTTCAATTGGGTTTAGATCTGGTAAGTAGGGAGGGAAATCTAGAGTCCAAACACCATGCGTTTCCAACCACTTCTTTACAAGATTTAATGTATGGATTGGAGCATTATCCATCTGGTATATATCTAAAGGCTTATAGATTGGTATAAGACCGTCTTCTAAAGCCCAGATGTAGCTTCGGGCGCTATAGCCTTCTTTTACTACTAAAGGATCTCTTTCCATAGCAATTAACTCTAAGCGACCGTTATACCAAAAACAAGCATAGATTATCTATGTAAGATCCTTTCTATTAGACACCTCTTCAATAAATTTATAATGCCACTTTTATAGAGACGTTCGGAAGACCCAAATAGGCTTTTTTTTAGAGCCACGTTCATAGGAACATTTATTAGAAAACTTAACTTTTCTCTAAGGGAATCCCTTGTACTTCCGAGCCCAACGAAGCCTCAATTAAGCCGCCACTGGCGTCAGCTTTGGTCTCTTCTTAGCGCGCCAGTTTGTAATATGGTATTTTTTAAGGAGGCGGTATAAAGTTTTATAGGTAACGGTAACCCCTGCGGCGTAGCACTTAAGAGCTGCATAGTCGATTCGGGGGTGCATGCGTACAATTTAAATAAGCAGACGCTTCTGGTATTAAGTAAGCTTTTTAGGCTCTCCAGGCCTTGGTAGAGATTTGAGCGTATAGTGGTTTTTCCATTAATTAATTATGTCGTAAACAGTTGACCGATTAACGCGATATTCTGCGGCGATTTTGAGCTTTGATACCCCGGCTTCCGACGCAGCAATAATTCCAGCTCTTGCAGTCTCTGAAAGCTCAGCTCCAGGCCTTCTATTTCCACTAATTTCGGTGCCAAACGAGCGTTGCATTGTGGTGCAGTAAGGTCGCGATCTTGGTGTTGGAATTTTGACGATCGCGATTTTGCGTTCGTGTCGGGAAACTAATGTCTTGGCACTATATATACGCAATAGTTAGAGATCCAATTAATACGCAATAGCTTCCACACTCCTTTTACAGGTCCGTAATTACATAACCCATATTACGGCTCGTATAAATGCCTCTAAACCGAAGCTTATAGAATTATAAAGATTCCAAGCTAAGGAGAAGAAGAATTGTTAAGGGTAGCAGGTTAATATATCACAAGGGCCGCCAAGGCGCTAGTGGTAAGCGAGCTAATAGCGATTTTCTATGCCGGGCATAGAAAATCCTAATTAGTTAGTAGAAGTTAGGGTCCGTAAAATATATACCCTAGTACCGTTATAATCTTAGTTATATAACGCTAAGCTAGATCTAAGTTTGTTTATTTAACCTATCCTATAACTTATAGGTTAATTTGGTTCGTATTAATAAGCCATTAAAGAGCCGCGTAGGGTTTTCCCTTTGTTATAGCGTTAGTAGGGTTAGCCTCTCCATTAATCTATTTTACCTCCGTAATTTATCTCTATTTATAGGCTTACTAAAGGCATATTATGTTAATTATTAGGCGTTTTTCCTAGGAGGTTCCGAGTCGTACTAGACAGTTATATAAGGACTTAGAATTAGTACAAAGCGCAAATAGGAGGTTAATTTGTAGGATCTTGTCTACTATAGACTTAATCACAACGCTAATATTAAAGCCGTGGGCTGTACTATAGAGTTTAGAAGCTAGTACGCTCCAAGTAACTCTTTTACACTTAACTAAGCTCTAATAGACGACATTGGCCTTCTTTATAGCATTAGCTAGTATAATAATATAGCTAATCTGCAAAGAGAGGTCCTTATTATTAGTAAATAACGCGTCCGTAAATACTAGTAGCTATAGGGTTTTAATATCTAACTTAACAAACTTAAGGCCTCTATTAGCGTTCTCAATTTGCCAGTTTAGACGCTTATTTAGCTATTTTACGTCTTCCTTGTTAGGGTTAATTACCTAGGCGGCAAAGGATAAATTAAATAAAGCCTCTGGCTGGCAAACTAAAGCGATATATATACCTCTAGCACGTTAAGCGATGTACTAGTCCTTTAGAGTTAAGGTTCTTATAGCTCCCCTTAATCCCGTACTTATGGCAAGCTTAGTACTAATTATACTAAGGTTTATACATTATCGTTCCTAAGTAAGCGTAATGCTCCTATTAGTTAGTAGCTAAATGACTCCACTGTTAAACTTAATGGGCGTATTAATAGTAAGTTGTTCCCGTTCCTTAGCTATAAACTTAGCCTTATATAGCTTATTTTGCTCTATGTTTATAAAGGTCTTGTCTACTAGGAATAGAGTATTGTTAGTTTATAGGCCTATAATGCCGAAGGGTTCGTTGCTCTATAGAAAGCAGGGGTCGTACGTAGACTGGTCTATGTATAACTGCTAGATATAATGCGAGTAATATATCTTAAACTAGTAGTTACTGGCTTCCGGTACTCTATAGAGTAGTCTTACAACCTTTAAAATAGAGGCCTTGTTAATCCTAAGTTGCTTAATTAGCTTGTACGGAGGTCGTACGTAGAATTCTTAATTTAGTATAGTGGTTGATTATACGTAGGCCTGTAAAATATTTTAGAGGTAAAGTTATGCCTATAGAAGCTTTATGGCGGCAATATAGAGAATTAGTCGTTGGCTGACTTATTAAATGGTTGGTAATTAGGTAAGGACTAGTTTCTTTTCTAAGTCATTATAAGCTTATATAACAAGTCGGGATTTCTTAAAAGCTTTATCGGTTCCCTTATTCTTAATTTTGTTAATAAATCGCGAATTAAAGAGTTGTACGCCTTATAGTATATCTGTAAGTCTTATAATCTTAAAAACTCCCTTCTTAAGTAGACCAGTAAGCTCCTTCTATTAGGAGGCACTAAATTAAGTACTAAATTAACTGTTATCCTATAGGTAGATAGTGATATTAGTTATAGCCGTAAGTAGAGGGTATTTATAAGGGCGTCCTCTGCCTTATTTTAGGGGTTATTACTAAGCTTTAGTAGGTCTCTCTAAGATAGTCTTAGAAAGGACTAACCTAAATAGAGGTTTAGGTGGCAATTCTAGTCCAACAATTTACTCCTACAATTTAGTTGCTTAAAGGTAGGGTTTTACAACCATAGATTAAAAGGCTATAGGTCCGCTAGACAGTTTAACGGTGTATATTTTACCCTTAATAGTAAGTAAGGTAAATAGTCTGTCCTAATAGCCGCTTTAGCTAGTATTTCCTTCTCTCCGGACCAAAACGGGCGAATTTGGTGGGAGATTATAAATTATATTAGCATTAGGTCCGTTTCGCATATTTAACACGTCGGCAATCTATTATTTAGCTTGTAGCTTCTGTATCTCCGCCATAGCCTTTTTAATTATAGCAGCGCGTTATATAACCGTAGGAGATGGTGCATCGGATTCAACTATTTAGGGGTAGGCTTTGAAGACTAGAAGTATAGAAACTAGTCCTTTAGGGCCAGCTAAATTGTTAATTGCTTTAAACACTATTTAGAGTCCCATCTCCTTATTAATTTTAGGGATTTTAGTTATAATAATCTAATAGGCTCGCCGTAATGGACTGTGGTAGTGCTCTACCATTTTAATAGAGTTATATGCTTTAACCAGTACTCCCTTTATACTAATTCCCATAATAGTAGCGTATTACTTAAATTCCCTACTAATAAAGTTCTTTCCGGCGTTGTAGGTAATTAGGTCTAGTGGCCCTAGGTAGATATTAATCTAGTATATCCTTAGAACATCCTATATATATTTAGCGCTAATATCTTATAGCCATCTACCGGCTTAGAATTACGTTCCTTTATTAATAACATATAGAAGGGGTAATCCGGTAATATATATAATATCAACAATAATATTATAGTTAAAATTAATATTATCTTATAGGGTAAAGCGGAATCTGCCTAGTAATTTGCTAAACTTCTAATAGTAGTGGCAGAACTTAGTTAGTTGCTTAATGGCCATTCTATCAGTTTTATGGCCAGCATAATAGAGTAGCTTTTGCAATTTCTTAACTAAGGGATGTCTAAATCAACGATGTAGGCGCCGTAGCTCTATATCTGTTAAGTAGCAGGGGTTCGCGTTAAAGGATTTAGATAAATATAACTATAGTAATAAGCTCTACAAGAGAAATGGGTGGCTAAACCGTTGTACTACTAGCACTTTTTTGGTATAAGTAATAATAACATTTCTAAGGTTATTGTAGTAGATTTAGAGTCTGTCTATATCCGCTAAGCAGAGTAAGAAGGGGGTATCCATATAGACAATATAAAACTGTATCTTGCCTATAGGGGTAACAACATCCGCAGTTCCAATAGAGGTAGCAATTCTAATACTAAACTGCACGTTAACTTGTCCTTTAGTTAAGGTATTAAGTCTTATAGATTAGTCCGCGTTCTATAGTGCCTAGAATTATCCATAACCGGCCATAGACTTCTTTAACGCACTAGTATTAATTATAATTCCCATAAATACTGTGGAAGTATAGCGTGAAGCGGCGGTTGTTATATTGTAGTTAAACGGGTTAGTTTCCGTAGTAGGTTCCGTGGAGGTTGCAGTAAGTAAGTAGGCGCAAGCCTTATTAGCTAGTTCTACGCTTATAGAGGTTACTTTATCTATAGTAAGAGTCCCAAATAATATAAGGTAGTAGCCGTTAAGGTCTTCTAATTCTTCCTTGCTGTTATTATTATTAGTGTTTTTTTAGCGCCTATATCTAGCATAAGAGCTTTAAAAGTCTTATTATACTTATTATTGTCGTCTCCTTTATAGTAGACAGTGTATTATCTAAAGCGTTCTTTAAAGTTACCGTTATGGCCCTTGTTATTATTAAAATATCTTTTATACTTATCTCTAGAACTGCTCCGCTCCTTCTCTGTGTGTTTCTATAAGCGGTAGCTCTCCTTTTAGTAAATATAGCATTTACCCTTTAGGGGTCTAACGGTGTTTTGTCTATAGGAGCGGGTTTAGTTACAGTTATTATAGGTATTACGGTAGTATATATAATCCGTAAAGTAGGCTCCTTAAGACGGTCTTATTAAGGCCTAGGAAGGGTGTTCCTTCTCCTATATAACTATAGAAGATTACAACTTACTAATTAACTGGGAGAGGTCTTTAGAAGGGTTAGAAATGGCAATATAGTATGCTGGTACTCCTTAGTAAGCGGTAACTAGCTTATTTATAAGGAAGAGGTCTATACGAAACTCTAGGTATAATCTATAGCGATATTTTAGGAGCTTATTAACAAGTAGTTGGAAACTCTAATAGATTTGCTTATTAGGGTTCTTATTAATAATTCCTTAAAAGTCGGTGGCGTTCTATTTAGTAAGGTTTCTCTAATAGTACTCTAGTCCTTTAAAGAAGTAACATATATAGTTGTATGCCTTAGTAAATAATCTAGTTAAAAGGTTGCTATTATAGTAGTGATCCTAAGCAAGTCCCTTTAGCATAGTTAGGAATGCAGTTATATAGCCTTTAGGAGGTAGACCAGCTCTCTTGCAGATATTATAGAAGATAGTTAACTTAAAGTTAAAGCTATTACTCACTCTATTGTACTTCTGGCCGTCTATATAGATCTTGGCAATAGTAGCTGCCTCTTTGCTATACATAGGCAGGTGTATAATAGGGTCGGTATTGGCAGTACTAGGGTAAAGATACTGGGCAGGAGGAGGGCTAGGTGGGGTAGGAGCGGTTCCTGAAGGGAGGGTAGAGGCAGTTGCCGTAGGCGATAATTGTTAATTCTGCGTCTATAGGAGTTAAGTGAGGAGGGTAAGTAGTTAATCTTAGGTAGAGGTAGGTGCAGCTTGCTATTAGGTAGCAGTTAGTGCAGTTTACTAGGGTATAGATGTAATAGCTGGTTAGGGTGTTATAGGGGTAGGTATTTGCGTTCTAGGTATTATAGCTATAGCTATAGGCTAAATTATAGGCATCGGAGGTAGTGGAGGTGGTGGGCTATAAAAGGGGGTTATAGGAACTGAAGAGGCTATAACTAACAGGGGTATAGCTTAATTCAATATTAGAGCTGTTTGTGTAGGGTTAAGTTGTTCTCGTAATACCACTATAATTATAGGGCTGACTTCCTTAAGAGCTTCTATAATTTCCTTATCTATCCATTTGTGAGGTTCCTCTTCTATAAGAATATTATATAGGACCTTATAAAGTAGGTATCTGTTGCTGTATACGGCGACATATACTCCTCTTTAGAGTAGATAGGTTCGGAGCTTTGCTCTAGTAATAGAGCGTATCTTCCTAAAGTCCTTAATAGTAAAGCCTTTAAATTCTTCCTGGAATAGCAACCATAATATATAACCCGTAAAGTTCTTATATGTATATTTATAGATTTTTGTTTCTATATATTCTTCTAGGTCTTCCTTTAAGACAGTTACTACATCAATCCCGTAACTATGTCTGGCGATTCTCTCCTTCTATTTAGGGTCCATCTTATCGTGCCTTTATATATATTGTAGTCTAAGGTTTAAGGCTTAAATAGAGGTTAAGGTTAAGGTTGAGGTTAAGGTCAAGGTTAAGGTTAAGGGTTTTAAGGTTTAAATAGGGGTTGAGGTTAAGGTTAAGGTCGAGGGTTGTATGTACGTTCTCTATAGCCGTTGGGCCTATAAAGTGTTCTTAGCAAGACTGCTATTCTCTTAGCAATCTGTTATATTGGCTGTAAGGCTAGTACAAATTCTCTTAAGTGTAAGTAGAAGTTGTAGTCTTCTCCTTTAATGAAACAGATAAGAACTAGGTAATTATAAACTATTTCTAGTACTACTTCTTAAGCGCTAGCTATTGCGTATTTCCTAATCTGTACGTCTACTAATTAGTATCAGTATACTCGAATTATTAACGTGCATGAATATCACTTGTAGTGGTACGTATGCGGTGTTAAAGTTGGTAGTTATTAATGTCTAGAAGTAAGGGGTTGCTCTAAGGTTAGATTAGCTAGTCTCACTTCATGGTCGTAACTACGTCACGTGATTAACGTTCTGACAATAACTAATAATTCTTAAAACCTCCTATTTATCTTCTTTTTAGCCTCTATATATATCTGCCTTATAAACTAGTGGCTTAATATCCCTATATACTAATTTTAGTATTATAATATATTATATAGGGTAGATCTTAATTTTTTTCTAGTAAGTTAAGCCTATACGTAACTTCTAAGATCTTTGCTTTAATTGTAAATGGTCTTAATCTAATATAGTTTATTTTCTTGTTTAGTTATTAACTCTTAAAATTTTTATATAGTAGCTATACTTTATCCCCCTCCTTAAGATCCGGTCCCTTAGATCTCTTAGCGTTATAGTACCTGTTTATTCTTTCTTATACTAGTTTAGCTATTTCCTTAAGGTATATATAAAGATTTAAAAACTGAAAAAGGAGCTCTTGCTACACCCGGCCCAAAAAGACCAAAACTAACTAAAAGAACCCTGAAAATCACCCAGAGAATCCCCCTAAGATACATGCATCGCAGGGGAGGCACATGTTAAACGACGGTAGTTCGCACTCGCGTGTGACCGCCAGAACCACGCCTAGCAATGGCCCTCCATAACAAAGACGGGCGAATACCACACTATAAAGCGGAAATATCTCTATTAAGAAAGCATCTGATAAAATATAAAGCCTATTAGACACGTCTAGTATCTAGAATTATAGGGGAGTAACTATTAGCCATAATAAACTAACGCAGCTAGTAGAATGGCTCCGCCAGTTTAGCGAACCTTAGGCGCCCCTCTAGTAAACCCTTAATTAAATCCTCTAACGGCTAAGTAAAATTAAAAACAAACAAAACCCCCCTTTACTAGTAAACTGTACCTGGGCCACTATAGCTGTGCTTCTATAGCATAGGGAACCTACCCCCTATAAGACAACAACTGGGTATATAATCACAATATAACCAAACACAGAAAAAGTAGAGGGACTTAGGGGATAATTAGAAACAGAAGTTCTTATAGAGATTTATAAAGAGGTCTATAACGCTATTATAGTCTAATACCTTAGGAGCGGAGATATTAGAGTTACCCTAAAAGACTAATAGGTAAAGGAATGAGCTATAAGGGCAGGGGATAGGCTAGGTAAATATATTAGTATAAAAGTACTCTGTAAGGATTACTTAGTTAAAGTCCTAGCGGTTCCTATAAGCCTTAGGGTAGAAAAGGGACGCTAGGCGGATAATACAGCAATTATATAGAAGATAGTAAGATAAATAAAATGCCTTATTTTAGGACTTAAGATTACCCAAATCTAATAGCTTTAACAGGAAAATGCAAACTAAGTATATAATAAGAATAATAAGAGGATATAAGGGTCGCCAGAGACTTACTAGGGAGACACTAGATAAACGCATAGCTCCCTTATTGTTAGTATATATACACTAGGAATGCAAAAACTCCTTATTTAAAAAGGAATAATTATAAATGGCCTTATATATAACATAAGACTTTATAACTATAGACTACGCCTAGAATGATGCTATTGCTGTATATAATAGGGACACACCCAAACCATATACGCAGCATAGGTGTGCTATGGCTACTATATAGGCCCCTATAATATAAAATACTGCTTAAACTAAGACTAAATAAAATACGCAAACTGCTACCGAAGCATATATAAGGCGTAGGAGAGAGAAGACTATATTAAATATAGGAGACAGAAGGTAAGGACTTAATAGCTATAGGAACAACTATACACTAGGTTATATAAATAGAAACAATAGGTAATAAGCTAGGGGGATATAGGTACCTTCCTAGCGTTTCCTACCTTTAGTAATAGGGGGCTAGGCCAGCCATCCCAAGCCTTAATAGGCTAGAAGTGGCGCTACGCGATATTACTAGACCGAATAGGGATATAAGGGTTATAGGGGATATAAGGGTTATAGGGGATATAAGGGTTATAGGGTATATAAGGGAGAGAACGCCCTATAGGAAGACCCCTATAGATATTTACAGCAAGCTTAAGACTAGGATAATTAAGAATTAGACTTAATATAGCAAATATAATATTTACAGCCAACCTATAAAGGGTATATAGCTAACTAGTAAGATTAGGGGAAAAACTAAAGACAATAATAGATTTAGATATAGAAGCGCTAGTAGAAATATAAGATATGGGAATAGAAAGCTCTATATAAAATAAGTAGTAACTAGGGTGTAGATATAAGAGATAGAAGTTCTAAATATCTTAAAGAAAGTAGAAATAAAAGAAGTAAGAAATAAAGGAGAGATAAAGAACCCTTGCTAGGGGTCCGCTACCTATCTATTATATAGTATAACTGCGGCAATACAAACCACCGTCTTATAAGGCCCCTACTAGATAGTCTAGACCTAGAGAAACACTATATTCTTGCTATATTAGAGCCGTATTATAATACCTATATATAATTAATATACTGCCCCTAAGGATTTTAGCTTCTATACGAACCAAAAGCAGCTATACGCGTATACTTTATAATTAGTAAGGCTATTAGCCTATTCTTATAGTTATAGCAGGCAATTAACCTAGATATTACAGTTATAATAATCTAGATATATAGGGGACTAGTATAAATTATTAATATATATAACCCTAGGGTTAAAGGCGTCCTATAAATAGAGAATATTATATTAGTAATAAGCTTACTAGAAACCAAAGGTATAAAGTCTATTTTATTAGAAGATATAAACCTCTACTACTTATAGTAGGGAGGTATCTATATTGCTACTAACTAATAGGTAAAGTACCTACTAAAAGCTATAGATATCTAGGGCCTTAAGCTAGCCACCCCCCTAGGAGCAATTATATAGCAATAAGGCACTGCTAGAAGTACAATTAACCTTATATTTATAGATAAAGGCCTATACTAGAGACTTAAAAGGTGCAACCCTA
>Ga0307507_10009899_pt1 | contig 12539 bp, 13 predicted proteins | sample 7_EM_MG_FD_207223 | JGI IMG/M metagenome (GOLD analysis project Ga0307507, IMG submission 207223) | Populus trichocarpa ectomycorrhiza microbial communities from riparian zone in the Pacific Northwest, United States - 7_EM | ecosystem: Host-associated > Plants > Roots > Unclassified | place... | reverse complement strand
TTAGTGATTTTATTAGTTTTCTTGGCATAAATCACTACCCAAAACACACTACCTTTCAGTGAGGATAGATTCACCCACAGAAGTCCTTTCTGACTGTAAGAAAAATTAAAAATCTAACCATTAATTAGGTTTACTTTTCCTGTTTTCAGCTTATTTTTTGAATTTCTCTTCGCCATTTTATGATGAGTTAAAGGTGAAATAATTCTTTGCAAAGGTTTCACTTTTTCGATGGTATCCGGAAGGGTTTCACGCTAAGTGCATGGTATCTAAAAGGTTTACCCGTCTAAAGTTGGCCGCTAAAGGCAGACAACATATGGCGTTCCTCAGCCTCCTCCGGGCATGGTCATGTCTCAGAATGTTTGCTACCAATACGGTGATACATTACACCGAGGGGAGAATACATTCACATCTCCTAGCTGTTGGGGCTTACTAAACATGTGAACGTATTTTTACCCCCGAATACATCATACTACAGTACTCGAGTACCGGTGCTCGGGTACCGTACTTGGGGCAGGGTTCAACGTTTCTCAAAGCCTGGATAGTGGCAGGCGGGACGGCCCAAGCATATGTTTCTAATTATGATTGGCCTAATTTGTCTTGTATTACTACTGAATTCGGCATCTGCATAAGATACCGGGGGGCCTAATTTTTTTCCCACCTTTCACTTCTACGTACCGTACTCGTACGGTGACAACGGATTACTATAGGTATTACCCCCAGCGAATTGTCGCAAAACCCATACTCGCCTGCAGATATCGTGACAATTAGGACTAAGAAGAGTACTCGTAATGTCCTGACGTTTGTGAACACGACCACTATTGCATGATGCCAAGATCCGCGCAAAAAAGCTGAATTTTGGCGTTATGCAATAGCAGTTGTGTTCACAAACGTCAGGACATTACGAGTAGTGCTTTTCCAGACAGTTGGCCAACTTCAGAGATGCGGGAAACTAACCTGAGAAATCAACGGTCGGATTCACCGGTGGCTATGGATCGTGTCGCAGCACAGCAAAGGATATTAATATTGAACACAAAAAATACGATGCGATGTTCATGACAAGATCTGTAAGATGCGCAAGGGGAGTACCGGTACTCCTACTCAGCAGCACTGAGAATAGTCCTTTCCCCCTCCCACATGTCGTTTCCAAGGAGGGTTCGAACACATGGCCAATTCTCCGATTCCACACACTCACATATGTGCGCTCTAGGTGCCATGACATCCCATCCCATACTTCCAGTATCCCTCCCCCTATCAAGCCACCCTCCACTGTTGGTTTTTGTTGGTTTTTGTTTTTGTTTTTGTTTTAGCTAGTGAACACCGGATAGGTATTGCTAGGATAATTTATGAAATTTACCTCCACTGACAAACAAGTAACACAAACCTAGAGAGGTAAGGGAAGTGGGAGGAGGGGAAGTGGCCAAACAGAGAACACTACAAACGAACAGCAATTGCAGGACACCGTCGTGGCATTTCGAATGGAAATATTTGCAAAAAATGAGTGGTAGACTTGACAGGTCAGATATGTTTGGCGAAGCTTTCCCCCCTGCTAAGTTTGAAGTGGGTTCGATTGAACACGAGGAGGAGGTTGAAGAAGTGTGGCTCTCGGTCCGGGGCTTACCTATCCCCAGCTGGGCAACAACCCTTACAAAACCTTAGGACATACTGGGAGCCATGAATTCCCCTTTTTTTGCACCGCCGTATTAATTTTAGAGAGGCAATGCGAAATGGTACGCGTTGTGCTGTAACATGTAATCACTCGTACTTTTGGGTACGTATCCGGTAACTTCTAGCACTTTGCGTGGTGATCTACCAAGATTTTTGTTCCGTGCCAGTTGATAATTGACACGAGAAGCAGATTTGAATCGATGGGGGTGAACAATTACACTCTGGCTTGATAATGCTTTAGATATCCTTTGAAATCGGTGCCCTTTGAGGGGATGGCCCCGATTTCATCGTGATATCAGCCTGGAGACCAATGAGTTGCGTATCCACAAGCCCTGGCTTCTGCCGAAGAAAGGAAGGGATAAGGGGGAAGAAGAGATTCCTTTCTAGCAAGCAAGGCAATCAAACGATGAGGTCCTCGGCTTAACCCCCACCAATATTTCTAAACATCACGATATCGCGAAAAGTGTTCGGTTTCGAACTGGACGGGAATCGGGCATTTCTCGTTGTCCTAGCATGTTCCGTTCTCTAGTCGGTGTGAACCATAAACGGTGTGTCTTTTTTTTATTTTTTACCCCTCCATAGTGGCGATGATTATGATGATGTAGTCCACATAGAAGATACTAGATAGTATGCTCAGCTTAAAATTTCCCCTCTTTCAGATCCGGATCTCCAAGTTTGAACATACCGCAGATCCCGCTACTCGCGGAATTCAACACATCATACATTATAGCGGCACATAAGCAAGCAAATACGGGGAAGCTCGCCAGTTGCCCCTTTGTTATCAGCTACCGGTATACTATGATATTAGAATACGGTATGGGTACATTACAGCATCACTTGCTCAAAGAAAGCGAGACAAAAAGGGAATTAGATAGGGCAAGGCTGCTAAAGGCTAAATGGATACAGTGCACTACAAGTATAGCTCCCGGGTATGATTCGGAGGATATGGTAGTCGCCGTGATCCAAATCACCTGCGCCAGGGTAAGACACATTGGGCAATCGCTAAACAATCGGCTAGATCAAAGAGGGCAAAAAGTAGGCTTCTGACAGCGTATGGTGGTAGTGCACCAATACAGTAACAAAGCATGAGGCTCTTTCCTCACCCCTCACCTACGTACCTCAGACAGAACACTTCCCCGCCCTCCCTCCCTCTAATCTTCTCACTTCTCTTTTCTCCTGGCAGGAAAGGCAGAATGAGAAGGCCCTCGAATCCACCCAACACGTAGAGCATGGTAAGTATCAGTACCCTAACCACCGGTATGGGCACGAATCCCCCCATTACCCCACCTAAAAGAACAATACGGGCGTTCACACACAGACGGACTCTACACGTTGGAGCAGAGTATACCCCAGTATCGTGCCAATCGATGCTAATATGACACTGGCTCGAGTACACTGGACCCCCAATTCAAACTCCGAATGGAAGACCGACAAGTCGACTTTGTCTCGCTGTGTCTGTCGTTTTAAATAAGAAATATGAATAATATCGAGATGAAATAAATTACCGGTATCCAGTGGGCAGCCTGATCCCAGGCATTCGGGAGGTTGCACGAGAGATCTCCCTTCCGCTTCACAAATGAACCGTAGAGTGTGCTTGAGCATGATCCAGTGCAAGAGAACCCTTCGTGCTACTATACTGCCATAATCAGTAATCACAGTCCCTTCAGGGACAAACAAGTACCTGCACCGCTATTTCACACACAATTACCTGGACATAGTATACCACTTATTCATCGCCCCCGCCCTCCGCCGTCCCCCCCTTCCCCTTCTCACTGTTCCTATAAAAAGAGGGGCTGTTCGGGGGAAGAAGGGGGGAAGAGAAAGAAAAAAAAAAGCCAGCAATCCTCGGTTCGCTCGCCAACCTTTGAACCAAATCGAACTTAAGGAAGAGAGGGGAGGAAAAAATTATAGAGGCATCACCCCTTTCCAAACCCCACTTTCTGCTTTTTGCATAGTCGTAAACCCACTAACCCCAATTCATCGTCGCCTCGATAGAATCGTCCTAAGCCAAACTCTTCCAACCGATTATATCCCCTTCAAACTCAGCGGGTCAAATATGCAAAAATCAGGCCGAGGCGGAAGGGGGGGGCCTGTGAAGGAACCGACAGAAATTATTTCCGAAGCCTGGATAAAACCAATTAAAGAACTACGCCTTGTGCCCAAGGGCTGGGAAGTCCCTCCTCCACGAACCTATCCAATTCCCTTCTGGGTAGAACAACACAATATTCCGCTTCCAAAATGGATGTTCGACGCTCGGGGGAACCTCCTAGACGATCTCAAGTTCGACGATTACGGCCAAGGCTACACTTGTACTATTTACGAAGTATTCTGGGACGGAACCCAGTCTACAGCACCACGATCTGCCGGCTTCTCCGGATTCGGCGGCGGTGGTGGAGGCGGAGGCGGTGGCGGTGGAGTCTGCCGAAGCTATCAGAATACGGGCACCTGTAATTTCGGCGACAGGTGTAGGTTCAGTCACGACTCGGATGGCGGCCAACGACAGTTCGTACTTCCAGAACGCCCAGGACAGGGCAGAGGTGGTGGTGGCGGCCGTGGCGGTGGCAGGGGAGGTGATCAGGGAGGACGCGGCGGCCGTGGAGATGGTGGCCGTGGCGGCCGTGGAGGGCGTGGTGGCCGTGGCGGAGGTGGTATATGCAAATTCCACAATTCTCCCCAGGGCTGCAAGTTTGGTGCAAATTGCTCCCAGCGCCATGACTGAGTTTTCTTGCACTTTCATCCTCTCTCCTGATGAAGTGAAGATTGACTGGCAAAATAACTTGGTTGTTGAAAAAAAAAAAAGTTTCTCGTTTCTCTTAGGAAAAGGATGGTTTGTTTAGTTGCGTAGCGGGTATCTCTTTCTTCATTGTCGGTATGTTGGATGTTGTATGTTGCATGATTCTGGAGAAGAAGGATAACGAGCGGAGGAGTCAAATTTTGTTCAAACACTAAAAAAAAATGGCGGAAAAAAATCAGAAAACCCAGATAAAAAGTTGGAATGTTTGTTCCGTTTATCATGAGTGATTTATCGTGAGAGTTGGTTTACTCCCACCTGGAAACTGAGGTGTCACAAGGGTATTGCACTCAACACCCCAGGACAGGCAGGGTTCAAGTTGTTCAACGTTCTTCCATCCTGGGGCTCGCTGGCGATGGCAAGCTTCAACCCCAGAGGCGCCGTAGACCTGGAAAGAGCGATCTTATATGATAACATACTGACAGGTATAAACCTCAGCTAAGCATCACAATCGGCTCACGCACTGGCAAATTGCTCCCCCGTTACACAGCTCTGGCCAAAAAAGCAAAACAACCTGTGCCGAAAATCAATAATTGAATGGGGGCTGATAGTTGGTATTCTGTGCCATAGAACCCCCACACACCACAAGAGATACCGATAGTTAAATCATTGCTATGGTGTTTAGAATGAGATACGGTAGGCGCCTCTGGGACATGAATGCCCTTTTCCACTCTTGCACACCGCACTCTTTCATTCACTTTCTCTCTGTTGGAAGCCAGTCAAATCTCGGGCTGGGAGCCACACCATAACTAGTCTCATAGAATCATAGAGGAGCACTCGATATTTGACCCCCCCACATTCCAGATTTGGAAGTTTAAGTGAGATGGAACGGGATGAACCGGGGAGGCTAAATGAATAAATCTCGACTGTCACTCCCTACTTTATCTCTCCTTCCCCTAATTGATGTACCTGTACGAGTAATAATCAGCTTAGGCACCAAGGGCTCGACATTCTGATCTTCTGGTATCAATCTACCGGTACCTGTCAAGTCAAGGTTCAAGTGGCCCAGACAGACATGATTAAAACACGGTACCCCCGCCAGGATCAGGCCAGAGCATCGGATTTTGTACTTGCAAGCTAGGGCTATTCCTACCCGAAACTATAGCACAATAGAGGACAGTCCGATGAGGGTAAGATCACGAATGAATATACTGCAATTTACAGATAACAGAACGGCTCGTCAACCAGCAGCCAACTAGCCAACTAGCCATCCCTTTAACCCATGATCAGCACCTACGTGCTTTACGTGTAGTCGCTAACTTATCCTTAAAACACCCCTACCTACCCCTTCTCGCCCCTTCTCACCCCCTCTTCACCCCTTCTCACCCCCTCTTCACCCCTTCTCACCCCCTCTTCACCCCCTCTTCACCCCTTCCAACCCCTTCCAACCCCTTCCCATCCCTTCCCATCCCTTCCCATCCCATTCCTCCCTCTCTGTCCATGATGCTGCGTTCCATACCGCCCCCGTCCTTGAAAAGGGGATAGTGAAACAAAGCGCATGGGGACAGGTAGCGGTAAGAGGCACGGCAGAGTATAAGCATAAATCGATCTCAAAGCTTCAACCACCATCTGCCCACACCGCATTCCTTCTTGCCCACTTACCCACCTGCAAAACCATCCCACCATATCTCAATTTTCCCGGGCTCGTAGGCGGGGAAAAGCAATGCCGGGGCAGGACATCGGTAGAGACGATAAACGGGAGGGCGATGACGGGGGAGGAGATGAAGGAAGGCGAGGAGGGATACACGTTGATACGGAGGGGTTGTTCATGGTATTGGGAGGAAATCGGGACATGGAGGGCGTGAAGGTTTTGGAACTTGACGATGATGCGGCGAGGAGGGAGCGGCGGAGGGCTTATGTGCTCATTTTGTTGATCTTCGTTGTGGTTACGGTCGTGGTTGTTGTTGGGGTTTTGGGGGGGATTGTCGGGAGACCATAAGGAGGCGGAGAGGCAGCTAGTGGGGCGTTTGATGGAGGGAGAGACGGTGAAGAAGGCCTTATCGGTGGTGGTTCCTGTGAAGCATTGGGCAATTGAGCTATGATACCGGTATCGAAAGGGTTGTAGGGGTGAAGCTTAAAGCTTCAGGGTATTACATGATCACCGGAGAGCGGAGGATGACATTGGCGGACGAATCGGTCCTAGGCCCACGAGAGGAATTCTGTGAGGGAGGGAGAGTGGAGGTTTCTTCTGTACCATTTTCATTATCCTTGGGTTTCACTTTGGTTTTTTGGGGGACGTTATTATGCTGCTATGAGCCAGGTCCGAGGGTTTAGTGGATGAATTAGTTCCACCTGAGGTCTAGGAAACGTTTAGTCGAGATGTGCGTTTGGTTGAGCCCCTCTTCCGCAGATCTTTCTACCTTTTTAACTATAATTATACCCAAAAAGCCTGGCACTGTGGGTAATGTTTAACTTTGTCTCGTTTATATTACGGTATCGCATGAGGAGAGTCGCTTCTAGTGGTGATTAATTCATGGTGAGGAATTCTCTCGGGGGGAAATGGGTTGGCATTTACTCATAATATTATTATCATGTGCAAGCCTTCCGCGAATCCCTCGGCTGGCTCGCTCGCGGGTATGATGCAAGCAACGGCAGCCTCCTCTTTGTCCCCACAAACCTGGCCTCAGCTTCTTCCGAAGACAATGAGACCCGAGTGGCTCCGCCTGCCACACAGCTCTCTGAGCTTACAAAAAAGGTTACAACTCGCATCCCTTTTACCGGTACTTCCCTCCTAGCTTTGCCTCCTTTGCCCCTTCCTCCTGACCATATCAAACAAACATACAAACGAGCAACCTCGCCATGCCTGTCACTTCGGCCGCCGTCATACCCTTCTCCGAGCCTCCTTACCTTAATGGCCTCCCGTCTCCATACTACACCCCCTCGCACCACCGCTGGCAAAAGGCTTGTCGTTCGTTCATTAGCGAAAACCTCACTGCCAACGCCCTAGAATGGGAGCGGGAGGAGTTGGTTCCCCCAGAGATCTTCAGCAGGTTTGCTGCAGCAAATTTCCTCCTGCCGAACCTTCCTGCTCCGTTGCCGATCGATTGGGCTAAGAAGCTGGGCTTGGATACACTCGCTGGGGGTCTAAAAGTGGAGGAGTTTGATTATCTGCACTTTTTGATTTACACCGATGAGGTTTGTTTCAGCTTGTTTGCCCTGTTGGTTGCCGCTGTGGGTGGGGTTTGACATGAGATGCGGATAGATGGGGAGGAGTGGGTTGTCCGGCCCTGGCGCGTCCCTTACGACCGGGATGGCATTCGGGGTCCCGCCGATATTGAAGTTTGGGAGCAAGCAGTTGCAGGAGAGGTTTATCCCGGATTTGCTTACGGGGCGGGCGCGAAGCTGCATTGCGATTACGGAGCCGGGAGCCGGAAGTGACGTTGCCGGGATTGAGACTATGGCTGTAAAGTCAGCGGATGGGAAGGAGTACATTGTTAATGGATCAAAGAAATGGTACTCCTCTTACCTTTGCCTCATAGGCCCAGGCTAACATCTCAGGATTACGAACGGGATCTGGGCAGACTACGCTACAACCGCAGTGCGCACCGGCGGACCAGGGCCTGCGGGTCTCTCATTACTCCTCATCCCGCTGAAGAACAACCCGTCCATCACCCTCCGCAAGTTGACCATCATGGGCCTTGCTACCTCTGGAACCACGTACATAGAGTTCGATGACGTTCATGTCCCGGTCGAAAACCTCATTGGTATAGAAGGCATGGGCATGCGCTACATAATGACGAACTTCAACCATGAGCGCTTAGCCATCGCCATCGGCACAACGAGGCAAGCACGTGTCGCCGTAAGCACAGCACTAGAATACGTCCTCAAACGCGAGGCATTTGGAAAGGAGCTGATAGAGCAACCGGTGGTTAGACATCGACTTGCGAAGGTCGGAGCTATGGTAGAGAGTATGTGGGCATGGGTTGAGCAGATTGCGTATCAAATGAGCCAGATGAAGAAAGAGGACGCAGATCGGGAGTTGGGCGGGCTGACAGGACTGGTGAAGGCGAGTGCTGGGAGGGTGGTCGATGAGAGTGCTCGATGCGCAGTTTTGCTTTTTGGCGGGAATGGGTTGACGAGATCAGGGAAGGGGGAGTTGATTGAACGTATGTGCTACTTCCTTCTATTTACTGATTGTTTATCCTCTTCCTAAACGCGAGCTGATTTGATGAATGAATAGGCATCTACAGAGACGCCCCTAGTGCGAGGATCCCAGGCGGTAGTGAAGATGTCTTGTATGATCTTGCGATTAGGGAGTTGGTCAAGAATTACCGTAAGAAAATCCGGGAGATGGAGAAGACGTCAAAGTTGTAGATTTGGGGAATTTATATGTACTTTTCTAGTGTGTAAATGGATGTATAGATACCATTGAGCGGGGATAAATCTTAAACTTCTTTCACGATCCAGCTACAAGTATTTGCACATTTACAAGCAGCTTGCAGAATGAAGGTGGATTAGTAGTAGGCCTACGGAGTTCTGCCATTATTGCTTCTTAAACTTTATGTATGGCTCTTGTAAGTCTACCCAAGGTACCGTAAAAACTAGCTTTTAACGAATTGGCCTGGACCAGGATGGTTTACAATCTGCCAAGTTCTGAAATTAATGATAGGCCAAACATCTCGTCTTTTCCAAAATTCTCAAAAGCTTAGCTTTCTTAGTATGATACGAGAGACTTACAAAAACCCTAGTCCAAGTAAGTGCGTTAAAAGCGAGTTTTTACGGTATTGCGCGTAATTTATGCCTTATGCGAGACGCAACGTCACCTGGTATCACTCGCTTTACTTTTGCAGCAAGTTCACCAGAACTTCTAGGCTAGGGTCTCCCTAGCGAGTTCTATAGTAATGAGAAGAAGAATGGGTAAAGTATCAACGACGACGAAGGCATTATATACCCGTTGTTTTAGCATCCAAAAACTCTGCGAGTATAGTTTCTAACTACGCGTTAAAATTTAACGTTATATTTAGTAGAAGGGAAAAGGGTTTTTTGTTTTGTATTGTTTTTCTGATGATGTGGCAGCGCCCGAGCTCATCTTCCAAACTGACCCCCCATTTCACACTTTCTGGAAAGAAAACTTGTCTAGTGATGGGTGTTATTGACTTGGCAGTGCATGCGACCGCTGGGATATCATACTTCAAGTTATGCCCCAGTTTCTAAATTTCGTATATTAGATAGGTATTACCCTGGCTAATACCTCACGTGGGGTATCATAGGCTTATTGTACCTAGGTTAAGGGCTCTAACGGGCACGCATATGCTGATCTCGCGACACTATATTAGGCTTCGGCTCCCCGTTGGCGTTTATCTATGATTCCTGTTTCTTTCCTCTTTTGGTATTTGCTATCGGAGGTGAGGACCGAGTTTAAATGTGGAGACTGGGTTATTGCTCTCTTTGGGTCGACGACGTTCTAGTGGTGAGCCGTGCTTGGCGAAGATCTAGTTCTAGGTCTAATTTTTGGAGAAGTTACGGTTGTATATGATTTGGCCTGGAATATCCCCGTGCGGTTGACACACCAGGCAGTATAATAGCAGATGGCGTACCATACCCGCATGATTGAAATGATTAAAGTGGCATTCTCCTCCAAGTGCAACTGCCACTATGTCCCCGCAAAGGCAAAAGCCTGGACTGCCTTGCAAGGTGAGTGATAGATTATGCAAAATCGTTGGTATGATACCACAATAGGACGAAATCGAGATGTAAATAATAGTCATGGGGAAGAGGTTATTCGAAGGGTAAACACGAGAAGATCGGCACGAACATGTAGTCCAAAGGGGAGCTAGAACCCACCCAGTCGAGGGGGGAAAGCGAAATTGTGGCATAAAGCGTGGGTGGCACTGTAGATTTCACAACTAACCTGATCCTTTGACTAAGAGTGGAGGTCAGGAAGTCAGCCAGGAGGATTCGGCGATCACAGCATGCGCAGCTGATAGCGACTCCTAGATTGGAACCCGTTGTTGATGTGAAAATAGAATCATGGAAGTAATTCTGCTAGATCTCTCACACAACTCTTGGTGGACTAGAGTCAGAGATTAAGATGGATTTTCTAGCATGAAATGTCCTTTGGAAATAGATCTAAGATCAAGGGGGTACCAACGAAAAACCCCACTTCTAGTGAGCAACTTTGATAATCTGTAAGGGTTGCTATCCCCTAAAGTGGTGATATGTGCTGAATTCCCCTGGAATAAGGGAAATATTTGTTAGCACAGGGGCCAGAAGTGGGCAACCTGTTACCGTGTCTGATAGCGGGGTATTAGCTACGCCTGCGGGACAGAAAATATACCATAAGAAGTTCACTACTTATTCTGGATCTATTTGGCTTCCTCAGGTTGACAACCCGGCAATGGTGTTGGCAATTCGACAGTACCTCTTCGGTGATCGGGCTAAACCCGATATTCCCCACAAATGTTGAGCTTTATTTAGGAGAAGTCGGCACTTATCGCCCCTGCAGGGGAGAAAAAACGTACACTCTCCGAAGGAATGAAGAGGAAACCTATGGGGAAAAAGCACCAGAGGTTTATGCAAATACCCAGAGCAGGTAAGAACTCCGTATACTATGGGGGGATGAAACGTGCAGATTCCCCGCCTTCCTAATCGGGATGTGACCTAGTGACTTTCCCTGACAAAAATCATGAAATATCAAGCGTTGTTTTGGTGGAAAAGTCTCTAGGCCGTAGCGCACAGTTAGCGTATCCGGGGGGGAGCCCGCTTCTCTCGTTAGTATATAGGGCAGGAGGGACGGAAATACTGCCGGACAAAGATGTAGACAAATAAAACAGCTATAATAAGCCCCATAGGCAATATCGTATGCCTAAGAGAACAAGATATAAAGGAACTGAGGGTAGCAGCACCTGGTAACTCGATCCATGATTCTGGTTCAGTGGATATAGCGAATTAAGTCTAGATATAAGTTCATTGACGCATAAACACGATATCCACTGCAAAGGCTCAGTAGGATGGCATGTGGACGCAAAATCTCATTGTTAATATTTTGACGCGAGTGATCAGCCATGCAACTGGGCAGCAGGATCAAATGTGTTTCCTTTAACCACTCTAGAATTCGCGTTTGTAGATATATTTCTTTAGGGATTTTACTTGATGTTTTGTCACAGTACTCCTCTTCCGACAAAGACTTTGTAAATGAAAGCATACATGTGTTGTATTGATATTGTGGAATTCCATATCTAGTAGGATCACTGTTGATCACTCATGTTCTGGCCAGCCAACTTGAAATACGGAGAAAAAAATGCAATAGGTTTTGCTGGGAATTGCAATCCCAACCTCAATTGCCGGCATTCCAGTTCTCCTAGTGCGAGTACTCCATGGTACTTGCCGGGATTTTGTTGTACCGGTAGTTACAGCAAGTACGAATAAATCCACAACTTAACAGGACGGAGAGAAAAAGACCTGCAATTTGCCCACCTTGGCTAATGTAGTGGACATGCTGTCGGCCAGTTTATCGGACTCGGGATGATCTCAAGGTCCTGGGGACTTCCTCAAGTATCCTGAAAGATCTGGACAATATCGCGCGGCAGTTAGGTTTCAGTAGCTTCAGTAACCTAGCCCTCTTAGCTGAGCAAACGACCTTGGATCGGTGTTCTGCAAGTACTGCAGCATCGAGCGGGGTGATTGGACTGGTTGCCATAATTAGATATTTTCAAGCTCCAGGAAGTGTCTAGCTGTCAGGAAAGCCAAATCAAAAAAAAGCCACTCAAGAAAAATCAGAATAATTATTATAAGAAACACATTAGCATCCATATTTCAATACATATTTTTATTTTATTTTAAATTTTTAAATTTTATTGTCATCATAGATTATGGTAGCCTACCGTATGCACACTGTTCTAAAACGAGAGTTTGTGATATACTAGTCTTCATTTTGACATCCTCATTACACCTTGATTGAGTTTTGTCACCAAAACCAGACATACCACGCAAAAGCAAAGCAGTATTTTGCAGCAAGCCTCTATAACCGGGGGCAGGATGTAGGTCCAAGGTGGCAACCAAATGCGCCCTCAAGTGCCAGCAATAGTTATTCCGGTTGCTAGCCGCAACTCACGCTGTGTGAATATCGAGGTTTGAAAACCCC
>Ga0307507_10009898_pt1 | contig 12539 bp, 12 predicted proteins | sample 7_EM_MG_FD_207223 | JGI IMG/M metagenome (GOLD analysis project Ga0307507, IMG submission 207223) | Populus trichocarpa ectomycorrhiza microbial communities from riparian zone in the Pacific Northwest, United States - 7_EM | ecosystem: Host-associated > Plants > Roots > Unclassified | place... | reverse complement strand
ACTTTTGTTTGGCTATTCTTCTGTAGGGTAGAACGTTAGGGGACAACGTTCTTGGTAGGGGAGGTATGTGGTGGTGTAGATTGGACGTCGCCTACTGTCTTGGCATTTTCCTATATTTATAGAGCTTTGGCTTTCCTCCTTCTTTCCTCCTTATCTTATATACAATTATGAACCTACCGGAATATATTCTTTTCTTTCTTTATTACCGATAGAGAGACAGACAGACTGACTGACTGACTGACTGACTGATAGATAGATAGTACCGTGACTTTCCTATCTGAGAGACACTGTACCCTTCTATACTAGAACGCTCTAGCCACGATAATATTAATAAGTAGGCCATTAACTACCTTACTAAGTACTGTTCCCACTGCTAAAAACACGGTAAGTCTTCTAGATAGTTTAAATTTACACTATAAGAAGACCAAGATTCCGATTTTAACTATTTTATTTTTGTTAATATTATGTATATTAACAGGAGTCCTATTCTCTATATAATTAATAAAGCTACTAGATTTTAAGCTGTAAGATAGCTATGCAATATCTTTATAAAACATACCTAGGACATCCTATAACTATATTGGATTAATACCTATATTAGACTACCTAACTATATTACCCACAACGCTAGAAAGAACTTCGCAAGCAAGGAGTTTTGATAATACGCTATAGTAATGGCTATATTAACTAAGAGCGTCCTAGTGGAAGCTTACTAGTCTATTAGAATAGTAGAAAGAGCTTATCTAATACTACGCTAAGTATACCAGATAATTACGGAGGAGCTATAGGACTTAGGAATAACTAAAGAACTAGCCTTATAAATAGCGGTAAAGGCCGCTAATAACATAGCTGGCCTAGATAGCTTAGTCCTAATACTTCTTATCTTTAGTGCCTACCCTTATATAAGCGAACTTAACCTACTAGCACCCTCTATTACACAGCGAGCGGCAGCTATAAAGAAGGCAATAGAGGAGATCGCAAGGATTAGGGTAAAGAAGTAAGTTGATAATATACTAAACTAACAAAATGGTCTATCTGTTACTATAATCCACGACCTCCCCCTTAACTTAGACGTGCTTATATAGCGTAAAGGCAATACTGGATAAAGCGGTAGATAGACTAGCCCATTTAAGTTGCTTAAAATTAACGGAGAAATATATAAGGTGTAACTCCCTAGTGGACCTACTAACTTTAGGACCATAATAGTAAAGCTATACCTATAACCCGAACCAGAAGAACCTAATAAGGAACTAGAGAAGGAGCCGTCTAAAGAACTAACTAAGGAACTAACTAAGGAACCAACTAAGGAATTAACTAAGGAACTAACAACTACTGCACCCCTCTAAAGATTAAAATAGATATAACAATTACTGATAAAGTCCTAGCAAAACATTGTGGACGTATTAATATTTATTAACGACAGCCCAATAAAACCTAATACTATAACCCTTAAGTGCACCTTACCGTTATTTATAGAGTCTTAACGCAAGGAGATAAACGGTTTACTTAAGAAAGGCGTTTTTGAGTTTATCAATATAGCAGACGTCCTAAAGGGAGTTAGAATCTTTAACTCCCGGTTTATTAATAAGATTAAGAACGCTAGAATAGATAAGGCCTTTAAAAAGTCTAGACTAGTTATATAAGCCTATAATAACTATAGCAAAGATCTAGTCTTAATACAATTACTAACCATTTAACGTGTTAGCTAGAGAATTATTTTAGCACTTATGGCAACCCTATAAGGAAACAAAAGAAGACCAGCCTCTTTATACCTGCGTGATATCTTACAAGCTTATATATAGTCTAGTACCTACCTAAATAGAGACTTCTTTGTACGCCTATTACCAGAACTTAAACTAAAGAATAGATTAATTCTAAAAGTTATTAAACCACTCTATAGTGTCCTAGAAGTCGGCAACTATTGGTTTAATATATACCACCGCCACTACTTTAATAAGCTATGGATAAACTAGTTAATATATAACCCCTACTTATTATATATAAATAGCAACGGCTTTGGAATTATAGGACTACAGACTAATAATATACTATTTCTTACTAATAAAACCTTCGCGGAGGCTAAAGAAGCTAGGCTTTAGGAAGTAAAGTTTCTAGTAAAGGAGAGAGAGAAGCTTACGCTAAATACCCCAATTAAGTTTAACGGAGGCTGTATTAGGCAAGAAAAGGACTTAATAGCCCTTACCTAGGAACGTCAATGCTAGAACCTAAAGTTAGTTACTATAAAGGCTATAGACCTAACCAGCTCCAGAGGGGAAGTCCGTAAGGCAGTTATACTAAAGGACTAGTACGTTGCCTAGAGAGTAAGAGGAGCCTATATCGCCACAGTCTATTAACCAGAAGCTGCCTTTAACCTCTCCTTTATAGCACAAGTTGTTAACCTAAAGGAAGAATATGCGAAGTAGCTTAATAAGCGGCTATAATAGCAAATTAATAATCCCTCCTAAGGACTTCGCTTCGTATGACTTAATACAAGCACTCTTAAACTAATAATATTCACGGACTCGTCCTTTGCTAATAACTATGACCTCTCTTCTTAGATCGGCTTTGTTATTATACTTATAGATAAGGATAATAGGGCTAATATCCTCTATTAGTTATCTATTAAATGTAAGTAAGTTACACAAAGCGTCTTAACATCTAAACTATATGGTATAGCCTACGGATTTGACACTGGAGCTGCGATTAAAGCAACCATTAAGAAGATTCTACAACTTAAACAACTACCGCTTACCCTTTATACCAATTTAAAATCTCTATATAACTGCCTAGTCAAACTTGGGACAATATAAGAGAAACGACTTATAGTTAACCTAATGTGTTTATAATAATTATATAAGAGAAGAGAAATAGCAGAGATTAAATAGATTAATAGAGGCAGTAACCCTATAAACGCTATAATAAAATTAAAACCTTGCCAAGCGTTAAAGGACCTAATTAATACGAATATAATTAAGCTACAGGTCACCAAGTGGGTAGAGAGAGGAGAAGATAGAAAGACAGAAATAAAGAGTGTAAAGATGTTAAGCCAGTAGCTAAGGCGCTAGTACTAAGCGAGCCAATGGCGATTTTCTATGCCGGGTATGGAAAATCGTGATTAGTTACTTCAGCCATTTGGCAGAATTTAGTGGAATTTAATAGGTGGAAAGTAGTGGAATTTAATAGGTAGAAAGTAGTGGAATTCGACAGGTAGAAAGTAGTGGAATTTAGTAGGCGGCGTGCTTAAGCACTGTTAAAAACTAAATACTCCTAGTGTCTGATTGAGGTTGCATCCTTACAGTCATGTAACCGCAAATTGCCATTACGTGACGGCAATCTAGGGCAATTTGCGGCAACTTGCCTATAAACGCGAGTTAAAAGGGGTTGATTACGTGAGCTAAGCGAGCTTAAGAAATCTACCAAATTCCACCTGTAGAATAGGAGAATAAGAAGCATCAATCAAAATCAGTTACCACCTATACTATTGCAATAGCATTACGTATCACCGGAAGTGATACCGACAATAAGCTTTAACTGGGAAAGACTAGAAGGCCTATAGACTGTACGCGAAAAACTATCTTATAAGGAAGTACGATATTACGCTAAACGCTTAGAAGAAGCCTAGAAAGTAGCCCGTATAAACCTAGAAAAGGCCTAGAAATTAATAGAATAGTAGGTAAATAAGCATAAGTATAAGCCCGACTTTACTGCAGGTAATAAGGTCTAGGTTATAATAAAGAACTAGAAGATAGAACGGCCTAGCTGTAAGCTAGATTATTAAATAGCAGGACTATATAAAGTTCTTAAGAAGAGAGGCAATTTATAGAAAGTAAAGCTCCTAGATTTAATTAAGGTCCACCCTATCTTTTTACTAAATAAGCTATAAAAAGCTGCAAATAACCTATTACCTAGATAAAAGAATGAACCGCCCCTACTAATTTAAGTTAATGGTAATAATAAATGGGAAATTAAAGAAATACTAACCTATAAACTTGTAAGGGGAACACTAAAGTATTGCGTAAGTTAGAAAGGATATAATCTAGACCCTACCTAGTACCCTGTATGGAATTTTATAGGCAGTCCCCATAAGTTATAAGAGTTCTATAGCCGTTACCCTAACGAACCTAGACCGCTAAAGTACTTAGATAAATGGATAGAATGCTAGCATAGTAAGGATAATAGATTGCCTATAGAATATAAGGATAAGAATACCCTATGGGCGTAGTACGGATATATAAAGCCTAAGGGCAGGCTTTTTTGGAGGGGGGTAAATGTTATAGTGCTGGCAGAATATGGCAGAAAGCGGGCAGAATACGGCAGATTGCGGTTATGTGATTAAAGGGTTGTATATAGCTTTGAGCAGCGCCTCCGTCTCTCCCCCTTTCCTTTCTCTAGCTTTGGATCCTCGTTTATAGACAATCCAATTGTATAGGCTTGCGCGACCTTTTTGCCGTACTCGTGCCTTGATTGACTGAGTCGCTAATATATACTTATTTGTATAAGCAGCTAGCTCTTTAAGCAAGTCATCTGTCCAAATAAGCTTAAATAATGCAAGAGGATTGGCAGGATTAATGTTAGGTGGAAGATTGGGTGCGCCATAGGTGTAGGGACGCTTAACTAAAAGAGGCTCGAATTCGGGCAGAGGCCATGGCTTGGGGGGTGGGTTTTTTGCCTTCTTGTTCTTCGGCACGATGTATTTATTAGGTTCGACAAGATCTACATCATTAGAAGTACGTTTGTGGCCCATTATAGTAGTAAAATATATACTATCAAACTAGAACGCGTCGGGGTGTTGATGGTTCAGACCTAGTACCGATACGAACCAATATAAACCGATAAAATATTGGTTATCGGAAATATATCGGCAATATCATATTGGCAATATCGGGTAAAAAATTAAAATAACTAGCTTTACGCAGCCTTACATTATAAAAGAGCCTTACTACTTTATAAAAAGCTTTTTTATAAGGTAAGATATATTATTATTCATTGCTTAACGTCCGATTCGGATCCCTATTGGGCCCACGCGGACTACTCCTTATATACATGTGGGGAGAAAACTCTTTTGAGAATAAGGTAAGATATAGATAGGGAGTTTAATTAATAGAATAATAGGGTATATTATAAGAATAGACGAATCCTTAAGGAAAAGGAGGTATCTGGCTATAAGCGCACGTGCCCTATATATAAGTCGCCAAGGTTTTAGGCCTCTTTAGGGGGGCTTTGGCGGGTCTAGGGGCATAGACCGCCTTAAATCTCGTTGCTTAGGCGACAGAGCCCCTATAACTTTAGCGACCTTATAGAGGCTCTATTGCCTAAGTAATGAGATTTTAGGCGGTCTATGCCCCTAGACCCACTAAATGCCCCTAAAAAAGGCCTAAAACCTTAGCCACCTACCCTTCCTATCCCCCCTTATAACCCCCCCTATTAATAGTATTAAAAATAAGAGATAATTTAAGTTTTAGAAGATATATAATATAATATTATATAGATAGAAGATAACCTTTAGGTATAATATAAAATTTTAGTATGCTAAGCAATATTGCAATATTATCCGAATATTGGCAATATTGGCAATACCGATATTTTATTGGTTTGTATTGGATAGGATTTTATCGGTGCCAGCACTATGATGGTTTTGGTGTTCGCGCACGGGCCACTTTTTATTGCGCCTTTCTCAGCCGCGTATGGGATAGAGGGTAATCTTATAAGATTTAGAAATATTATAGCGCCTTCCTTTTATAAGCTTAGGTATCCTATAAGATTAGTAAGGCTAGTAAGCGCGTAGTAATAGAATAGGATAAAAAGGGGGGCTAGAGGCGGTAGGACGAGATTATCTACTAGCTTATAATAGTGGAAGGCGTTCCTTATTATCTTCTTCTTCGGCAGTACTATTGTCTTCTTCGCGGTAGCGGTAGTAGCAGTAGAGTTAGTAGCTGCCTTTGCCTTAGCCGACGCCTTAGCCATTCGTTATAGCCTTATAGATAAGCTATTAGCTGCTTATAATGCCCCTTTTAAGACCCTTGCTTTAGATAGAGGCTAAGTTATATGGCCAGAGGTGTCGAACGGACAAGTCACTTATAAGAACTCTGTCGATTGAGGCTACTAAAAAGCTTGATTAGAATAACGCTCGCCCTTATAAAATTAAAAAGGTTATCTCCGCTTACGCCTACTAACTAAAGCTCCCTAATATGGTTAAAATCTACGCCGTATTCTATACGTTAGTCCTCCACCCCCCTCGTAAATCAAGAGATCTGGTATGATCTGATAGCTTGACGTGACGATCGCGGAGACTATCTCCTTATTCGCATCTCATAAGGTACTTGAACCCTCTTCCTAACTTTGGTAGCTCGTTACTCACCCACACAACCATGCCTTGGTTGCCGCAGTGGTTCTGGTCAGAACGGCTCTGGCCAGTACAGAGGAGCTAACAGGAATAGCGGCAAGGTCCGGGCCTGGTATTAAGAAAGAGTGAAGTTGTACGTCTTGTAAGCGTGCACCTTAATATCCATCAATCTAGACTCAGATCCTTCGCTCTCCATATTACGAGATATTTCAATCCCCCGCCCTCCTCCAATAGTCATCATCAAACACGTCGTCATCATTAACCATAATCATCACCATAATTATAATTATAATTATAATGACCATCGTAACGGAAAGAACGGTCGAAGTCCGACTCTTTCAATCGTTCCATTACATTGATTGTCCATCCGTGACCCTCCATTTTCCTCCTTATATCAACACTCGGACCATCCTCGTACACCCTGACAACGACCTCTTCCAGGGACGAAATGGCTCTGAAGCGAGCATCAACCAGCGCCAGAGCTTTACCAACGATCTGGGGGCTTTTAAGCGCATTGAGTTTAAGCCCCATGGCACCTGCGCTGTCCAGGGACGTTATGAGCGTGCTCAAGTTCGTGCAGTCGCTCTGGATCTTCGCGAGGATGCGAACACTGTCGTCCCTGAGGGCGACATTAGGTTGGCCCAGATCACGGAAACCGGGAAAGTCGATACAGATAAGCCGGATGTGGCTTGCGTTGTGGCGGCCGATTTGGTCGAGGAACGAGGCTACGTGCTCGGAGGCGCACATAGTGAGGTCGAAGTGGTTCTGAGCGTAAAGCAGCGAGCTGGCTTCACGGTGCACCGTCTTGTTCGCGAGAAGGAGCTCCGGATGGAACGCCGGATGGAGCGTTCGTAGTGGAGCGTGCCAACGCCAGGGTCGTGTGGGGCACGCAATGGGTTCCTGGAGCACTAATAGCTGCTCATAGATATTGTTGCGGAGTTCGCTAGGGAGGCTGAGGAAGTTGGTCGACATTTCAGTGGTCGTGGATCTGCTGATGCTGCCCGGAAGGAAGGGCCTTTTTTAGGCCGTCAAATCTGGCAGAGCTGGGCGTATGCGACGAAGGTGTGCGATTCAGTATTGGCGTCAAAACGAGCCGCTGGCCGCATATACAGGACACGTGTGCGGGGCAAGTGTTGAAGTGCCAAGCGCTGATGCGGAGAAATGGTCACGTTGCCAGTCTTCCAGGTTCGCTGCAAGGCTAGACCGTCGTTGTTACCAGCGTGCCGGCTGGTGTCAGTCGCAAGGATACGGAGGCGTTGGTTACGAAGAATGGAGGCAAGCTTACCGAGTCGATCAGTAAGAATACTAGCTTTGTCGTGCTTGGTGCTTGGGAACGAGCCCGGGCCGAAGAAGCTGGAGGATATTGAGGAACTTGGGGTTGAGACGCTTGATGTGGAAGAAGCGAGCTCCGGTTGGTGAGGACGCTGAACCTGGGGCCGGAAGAAGAGAAAGGCTCGATCAATACTGCAAATCTATAAGCGGAATATTCCTCGAAGGATTTCTCTTGTGTAATTTTCGGCCATTTAGGCCTTTCTTGTGGTAATTGGATATGCCGACAGGAGTAAAGAGTCCCGGTCAGATGGTTCATGATCAGGGGAGAAATGAGTATATATTCGAATTATCATAAATTGATGAACTGATGCTTGGAAAAAGGAGGCCTGCGATATTCATTCGGGGACTAATCTGGCTTCTCATTTCTGGTCAGTCTGGTTATACAAAAACCTCGTATCGCATAACATCAACCATCACACCTTTCGTCTCAATGTGGTTCTTTCAAGGTCATTCGGGAATTCTGGTTCCACTCGCATGTCTTGGTGAGTCTTCTCTCCAAACATTAGCTATTATTATATGTTAGATTATTCTAAAGCGGTGGAAACTGCTGCGATGATGTTGCCTTCTTGTAAGTCTCCAGTCAGCACATTGAAAAGATGATTCAAGACTTCCTACATAAATACTAAGCAACGAATGGATGTGTACGTTTACCCATTTAGACTAGCGCCAGGGCGGTTCACTAAACAACGGTGCTGAAACAACGAACAGTAAACAAATACTCCACTTTATCGAGAGTACAACTATAACGCCGCCATTTAGTAATAATTATATACAGATAAGCCATGGATGGTATTGTGATAATATACAAAATAATTCTTTATAAGCGTAACCCAAAACTTAACACAATTAAACGGTGCAGCGTTTCTCAAAGCGATATGAGATCAACCTATCGCACTAACCCTTACTCCATGCCGTAGGCAGCAATAATTGCACACATGGTACATTAACTCGAGTCTATCCACTCACCTTAGACTTAATCACTCTCAATTAACTTCAATTCCATCTTTCTTACCTTTGGAGGCTTCAACATATATCTCCATTGTTACAACACATAATCCCGACGCAATCTCTAACGGCAATGCCTTCCTCCCCTACTATAACGACCACTCTTAAACCTACTTTACTCACTCTCCCCCGCGAACTCCGCAACAAAATCTACACTCACCTCTTCCTCCCCTCTCACACCTACTCCACATCCCCACGGCCAAGCTCCTACGCCATCAAGCGTCTGACCCCAACTCAACCCACCTACATCGAAGACGAGATCTTCCTCCCAACCCGCCCGCCCCTAAACCTCCTCCACACCTGTGCCCAAACCCGCCACGAAGTCCTCGAGCAAACTGCCCTCGCATTCAACAACCCACCTGCGCGCCACCAGCCCCGCGGCATCACAACCCCACCACCGCCATCATCATCATCATCACCGAACCCATCATCCGCCGTCCCAGCCACCACCACCAGCGACACCTCCACCTCCACCAACGTCAATGACGCCACCGCTCCAGTCACCCTAACCCTCCAACACCAAATCCCAGTCCGCGGCCCCTTCGGCCCCTACACCCCCACCCGCACCGCGCTCTCCCCGCGCTTCCACGCCCTCCTCCCCCTCCTCACCCTCCCAAAACGCCTCCGCTTCACCATCTGGGCCGGCTGGGCCTGGTGGGACGGCCCGCCGCTCACGCGCACCTCCCCACCGCCGTCCTCCGGCGCGCGCAGAGTGGCGCGGCGGGTCTCGTGCGACGAGACGGATTGCGTGGAGGTGACGCCTCGGACGGTGAGGAATAGGGAGAGGGATACGTTGGGGGTGGTGCTGGGGAAGGTGCTGGGGTGTTTGAGCGGGGTGGAGGAGGTCGAGGTCGAAGTGAGAATGCTGGTGTGGGATTATTGGAATTGGGATTTGCCGGTGCGGCGGTGGGAGCGGGTGGGGGGGTGGTTAGGGGGGTCGGTGGTGGGGGAGGGGGATGGGGATGGGGATGGGGATGGCGGGCAGAGGAGGTGGAGGAGGGTCGAGAGGAGGTTGGTGGTTTGTGAGACGACGGAGGAAGGCGGAAAGCAGGTTGTGTTTTTTCGGAAGGAGGAGGTTTGGGGGGGTGGAGGGCGGGAGGGAGATGGGAATGGAGGAAACGGGGCTGAGGTTTTGGTGACGGAGGAAACGGCTGAGGTGAGTTGACGGTGCGAGTTAGGGTGTGCTGGCTGATGACTAACTTCATCGACAGGTTCCGGATACTTCTGATGAGTGGGACGCTGTCGAGTATATGTCGAGGACATACACGAGGAGGGAATAGGTGGTCAAGAGATGGTGTCAGATATTGATTTCCAATGTTTGCCCTGCTCTTTTTTTCGGAGTTGGTTTTTTCACGGTAAAACCACACATACTCCAATCTCATGTAACTATCCAGATTGAGTAAGAAAATAGTAAGGAACTCAATATATAAATACTCCCGAGAATCCGTTTGAAAAGAAGCAGAACATTGATCATCGACCAAAATTATTTGTCATCATGACCACTCAGACCATATTCTCCAATGGTATCCCTCATGGCCTTCCAACGTTTCCCGACCATGGAGAGGAGTACTCTGCCATTATCGCTGGAACAAATGGCATCACATATGGTCCGGGTGCTTGCGGAATCCCTTCAACGCTGGGAGACCGTCTATGCTTTAAGCCGGAAACCACCTAACACCGGAGTAGCACCCAATGTGAAGAACTTGGCGGTCAACTTCCTTACCTCACCTAACGAGATTGCGAAGATATTGAAGGAAAACAATGTCAAGGCGTAAGAATTTCGGAGAATTAAAAATAGAAAGCAGAGTACAAGGACTGAAAAAAGTGAAGTGATTATGTATTCTTTGCATCATACGTCCAACCATGTCCAAAAGAAGGCCAGGGATTATGGTCCGACATAGAAGAATTGGAAAGAGTGAACAGTATTTTTCTCCAACACTAAACTCCATATCACTAACTAGCACACTAACCACGCACCAGTGCTCCTCTTCAACAACTTCCTCAACGCCCTAACCATCTCCAACATCATCCCCAGGCGCCTACTACTCCAAACAGGTGGCAAGCACTACGGCATCCACCTCGGGCCGACGCTCAGCCCGCAGGAGGAAATCGACCCGCGCTTCCACGGCGAGCCCAACTTCTACTTCGCGCAAGAGGACTTCCTGTGAGAGTGGAGCCGCGCTAACAAGACGCACTGGAACATGACGCGGCCCGGCTTCATCATCGGCGCCGTGCGCGAGGCCGCCATGAACATCGCATACGGCCTGGCCATCTTCGCGAGCGTGCAGAAGGAGCCGGGTGGGACCGGCCGTTCCCCGGCGAGATCGCGGCGTGGATGTCAAGAAGAATCTCCCGTCTGCGAAGCTGATTGCATATCATGCCGAGTGGACTGTGCTGTCGGATGGGGCGGCGGACCAGATCTTGAATATTGCTGATGGCAGCATGTTTACTTGTGGAAAGTTTTGGCCTGTGCTGGCGAAGCAGTATGGCATCGAGTATGGGATTCCTGAGGTGGACGAGTTGAAGCTCCAGACGATACAGATGCTAATAGCGCCACCGCCGAGGGGTTTGGACTAGCTGGGAAGGTTAAGATTGGGTGGTCTTTTGAGGAGTGGGCGAAGAAACCCGAGGTTGTGGCGGCGTGGAAGACGATTAAGGAGAGACACGGGATTACTGAGCCGAAAGATCCATTTAGTGGGCAGAATGTTAAGGACGTCTTTGGGCTGTTGGATGGTGAGCTTTTGGGCGGATGGCTCTGGAGCATTAGGTATGTTAATGTTAACTCACTCGAAAACGGTTGCTAACGAATAATTAGTATGGATGAAAGCAGGAAGCTAGGCTGGCATGGTTTTGTCGAATACAAGGGAAGGTATCTTTGATGCGATCTAGGAGATGGAGGATTTGTTGCCGCCTCTGGAGAAGACTGACGGCGGCGGGATCAAATATCAGGATATTGAAAAGCCACTGCAATTAATGAGATAAGGCAGTTTCAGGATAACCAACGCTCTTCACTACTCTCCTGTTGGCTTTGGTATAATTAACGAAAAAATATCCACGACTGCGAGGCGCAAGTAAGCCTTAACAACGTACTGGGCCTAAAGTGACAAAAAAGCGTTCAAGTAAGCTTCATAACAGAACCTGATCACTAATAGGCACTTCCGCTGAGTATGCTACCTAGTCTGCTGTCACTCTTGCAGGGTCGCTCTAGCCTAGTACTGAGTTATTACTCAGGCAAGTGGTAGTCTGTAATTTAGTCGAGAGAAGCCTGTAAGCGTCCTATAAGCCCCGTATTCTTTGCCCGAAGCTCTTGATTCTCTGCCTTAAGCTTATCGCATTTTGTGTCTCTCCTTTTTATCTCTGCTTTTGCCTGCTCAATCCGCTCAAGTAGATCCTCAGGCGAGGCCATTTCCAATTCTTTCATTATATCCGAGGAGGCCCTAGGCCGTGGGGGTGTCGAAGGTAGTTCTTTAAATCCTCTGGTGATATCTGAGATGCTTTGACTTCGGGAGGGTCTTACGGGTAGTTCTTCAAATCCTTTATTGATGTCCGGAGCACTTCTGCGCCGTGGGAGCATCGAGGGGGGTTCTTCGACTGCTTCATTGAATAATTAGCAATGTAAAGTGCAAGGAAAATTAACGGTGATTATGCATCATTTTCGACATTTTCCTTCAATATCCGTGGCCTGCGTAGCTGCGCCTTGCCCACCCACCTCTTATCGCCACACCAAAAACCAGCAAATTCACACCTTAATATCTTAACAACCACTAAATAATAAATTCTAATAATTTAGATTTAGGCTTTTATATATACTCTACAGCTTCTATTAAAGTTGCATAATAAATAGTTTAGTAGTTTTAAA
>Ga0307507_10009895_pt1 | contig 12541 bp, 11 predicted proteins | sample 7_EM_MG_FD_207223 | JGI IMG/M metagenome (GOLD analysis project Ga0307507, IMG submission 207223) | Populus trichocarpa ectomycorrhiza microbial communities from riparian zone in the Pacific Northwest, United States - 7_EM | ecosystem: Host-associated > Plants > Roots > Unclassified | place... | reverse complement strand
GGGAATACAACGTGCGCCCACGAGGTTTTCTTTCCTTTTTGTCTACTGACTATTCCAACAGCACCATGCCAACATCATTCCCCGCATCATTGGCCCTTGCCAATGCACCTCTCCTTGCAGACCAATGCCACCTTGACGTGGTCAGCATGATCGAGTCACATGTGGTTGCTCACCACCACACGACACCGCTGAAACACTGGGGTGCATGTTCTGCACCCCGGTTACCACTCCCATGACTTTCCAATCCTCGCAAGGTGGCACGGCAGTGTCGATTGACACTCGCACTGCCCTTGCGAGGTTTATTTGTCATTTCTGGAGGCATACCCCTGTGCGGGTTGGAGTACCCATGGGTTTTCGTAAACCCATGACCCGTACCTGTGAAAACCCGTGCTCATAGACACGGGTATGGGTTTTGATGGGTACGGGCACGGGTTACTCTGGAAAACCCCAGGGTAGCCCGCGACATTCCCTAGGTGTTACAGACTCTTTTTCTCATATATATGAACATTTGCAGACACTTACACATTCCTAAGACATAGTCTAGACCATAGTGGACAGACTCTAGATACACATCCCATGACTCATTCCTACTTATGACTCATTCTTATTTAGATACATTTCTTTCAACTCATAGTTACTTAGGTAGACTCATATGACTCTTTCATAGTCATACAACTCACTCCTAGTTACTTAGACAGAGTATGATTCATATGACTCTACACAAGTCATACAAGTCATACTTCTGACTTGCATTTCTGACTTGTACCCTTAGTATATAAGTAGGGTACTGGAAAGGGCGAGAGTGCTTCCCCAGCATATAGCAAGCTAGGTAGACGGTGGTATTGCTGTGTATATCTATGACATGTGATGTGTGTATCTACTGTGCACATGACCATGCTCCAGAATAGGGATTCCCTATTCCATCTGCCCCCCTCCATAATGGAGGTGTCCTCACCTCCTAGCTGCTGAAAAAGAAAGAGGATTAAAAGTAAGAAGTGTAAAATAGATCTGAAATCAAGTAAATGAGGGAAAATGAGGCAGTGGATAAAGTAAAAATATAAAAAAAGATCACTGATGAATCCAACCAAGTGCCTTCAATGCTCAACTCAAATCTGAGAAATGTGGGTCAGACTCCCAATCAAGAGCCAAGATTGATGGTACTGGTGCAATAGGGACTGAGATGGAATAAACTGTCAATGAGTAGTTGATTGTGAAACAGGAAGGTGTGGTGGGGCTTGACATGGCCGGGACCCAGAAATGTCACAGTTGTCCAAAGGTAATCAAGAACGGCCATTCTGACATGCTAATGAGCTGAAGGGGTTGGGGTTACTGGTGTGAAGAGCTGAAAGATCACGGCTAGGTTGACTTTTGGGGAATATGGGGATGACAGGTATGGACACAGCATCTTCAGACCAATCAAATGACGAGGGTGCAATGATAGTGGCAGTGGTGGTGATGGGTTTTGAGATGGGCTGCACTTCAGCTTTGGCATCAATGAAAAGAGGTGGAGGGTCAGTCTGGGATGCAGAACTATGGACCGATTGGGTTGCTTCAACCTGAATAGCAACATCAATGGAGGGTGGTGGTGGAGGCCCAACACTGTCAACTTGAACTGCTGCATCAAGCTTGACATGTACATCACAGAAACCAGCATCACAAAGGACACATGTCAGCAGCTTGTTGAAGCACCACTGCCCATGACCTTCAATCTCCCAATCTCCCCTCTCAGTTAGTATCCCAACAATCTGCCCCTGATCTGCCCCCTCACAGAATGCCTGTTTCACATCCATGTCCTTAAAAAAGGCTGCTTCCCTCTTAAATCCTTCCTGTGACCCTTGCTCAAATGCATGCTTCCAGATGAGGCCCAATGGTGAATTTGGTGATGATGTGGCAAGGGCAATGAGCTTCGCAATGCTCTCCTCTGATACTGGCAGTGGTGATGACAGTGCAGCTGTTGTTGTTGATGTGAGTGCCAGCAGTGATACTGCAGGTGGTGGCTGTGTAATGGGCTGCTTCTTCAATGCAGGCTTCTTTTCTGGCATGGTGATGTATGGTGGTGATGTCACAACATGGTGTATGGGTGATGGACATGGAAGCAAAGGTGGCAAGATGGTATGACATATGGTGTAGGATAGGGAATGATACAGGATGCTATGATGTGGCAGCAAAGACAGCAGAAATGAGACTAGAGCCAAGCAAGACAGCAGAGAGCAGAAGCTAGTGTGTTAAAGCATGAAACACACTCTCATCACCAGGTGGAAAGGGTGAGAGTGCTTCCCCAGCGTATAGCAAGCTAGGTGGATGGTGGTATTGCTGTGTATATCTATGACATGTGATGTGTGTATCTACTGTGCACATGACCATGCTCCGGAATAGGGATTCCCTATTCCAGTACTTTCATTTGTATTCAGTAGCTTGAACCTAGGCAATACATGCTTAGTTCAACCCTCAGAACATTGGAACATAAGATCACCCTTGAACTCTAGAGTCTTACAACTTAGAGCCTCATTGAAACTCAAACAGATAAGCCTTCAATGTTGAAGACTTAATACAGAACATCATCAGTGTACAATCAGATACTGGAACTCTATACAAAGGTCCTTCAGGCATAGAGTATCACAGAACCCACTGTGTTGTTATTAGGGCACAATGGACAAGTGTGTTACAGACTCTTTTTCTTTACTATACAAACACGCACAGACACTTACATATTCCTAAGACATAGTCTAGACCATACTGGACAGACTCTAGATATGCATTCCATGACTCATTCCTATTCTGATTCATTATTATTTAGATATATTTCTCCTGACTCATAGTTACTTAGAAAGACTCATATGACTCTTTTGTAGTCATATGACTCATTCCTAGTTACTGAGACATAGTATGATTCATATGACTCATACCTCTTACTCATATTCTTGACTCATACCCTTACTATATAAGTAGGGTACTTTCAGTTGTATTCGGTAGCTTGAACCTAGGCAATACAAGCTTAGTTCAACCCTCAGAACCTTGGAACATAAGATCACCCTTGAACTCTAGAGTCTTATGACTTAGAGTCTCATTGAAACTCAAACAGATAAGTCTTCAATGTTGAAGACTTAAGACAGGAACATTGTCAGCATATGATCAGAATATCAGATCTCTATACAACAGTCCTTCAGGTGTAGAGTATCACAAGAACCTACAGTGTTATTATTAAGGGCATAATGAGCTGGTAGCAGAAAGGCCATGATCCATGACAGGAGCCACCTTAGAACAACAGTATCTAATAGAGAACTGGTTGTAGAACAAATGAACTAGAAACAGATGATTGAACTTAGGCTTACAACTGCCTCTTATGATTAATAACCATAACAGAGTGTCAGAACAACAGTGTCTATTAGAGAACTGGTCATAGAACAAACAAACTAGAAGCAGACTATTGAACTTAGGCTTATAACTGCCTGTTACGATTAATAACAATAACATTAGGGCCAAGAGGATGTGGGTGGTTGATTGACTTCAGAGCAATATTCACATTATGGGAGGCTGATGACGGAGGTGGGATGTTTTCGTTGGCTCTGTCAGTTTGTGTTTGAGGAAAAGATGGTGCTAGGAGGATCAATGTATTGATAGTTGAGGAGGATGCAGTTTGAGAGCCTTCTGTCATGGCTGGTGATGTTGGCAAGTGGTCTTCTGCAGTGTGTGAACTTGATGATCACAACAGGTAACAGGTGTTTGTAGCAGAGTCTCAACTTCTGTCACCAGGATCCATGGTGTAACTGGCTGTCCCCACAATTATGCACCTCACAGAGCACTTGGATGGGATTGGATTACTGGAACACATTGAAAAAGATTATATGATAGACTTGAGATAGTTTTTTAGACAAACATTGGCCATATCCTCATGTATCTATTTGTTTTGGATGTGTCACACATTGGTGTAAATACCTTACATCTAGTGTTGCCATTGAGGTGACTCCAACTCAATTCAAAATCACACCACTTCATGTCAGTTCAAGCTATCAAGGTGAGTCAATGTGAATTTGTGGTGGCCATCAAAAATGGCCATAAAAGGAAGGTTGGTGCATGTGAAAGAGCACATCTGCAGTTGCGATTTGATGCTCTCCCTCCTTCCCCTCCCTTCCTCCCCAACTCCTTGCCAAAATAATCATAAGTCACATCAATATTATGTTCCTGAATGTATGGTACCATTTGGCTATAGATGTTCTCCCTGCACAAGCCTCTGCAGTTCCATGTGAGCAAGCAAGCAAAAAACTTGTTCTCTCTGACACAACAGGATCCAGAGCTTCTCAAGGCTCTGAAAGTGCTGAAGTTCTCATACAAGAAAAACTGTCTCAACTTTGTCAACAATCTCATGATGCATGAAGAAGACTACACTATCTCAGGACAAATCACAGAGGCTGCATTCGATGAACTCTATAAGGCAGGCAAAATGGAAAAGCTGAGAGATTTAATTCAGAACTCAAAAGATACTGATGCTGATGGTTATGCTGAGTAAATGCTGCACCATATATTCTAGTATACTACAATCGTCAGCATCAGAAATGCAAACAATATTATTGGCTGATCCAGATACAGGGATCACTGACTTTGCTTCAGTTCACTTTGAAAGTCCAAAGTGGATTGAGGTATACACATTTCCCCACTTCAATTCACTTTGGTTCACCTTGCAGCAACACTACTTACATCTGTCACAAGAACAAGCTACAAGTTAGAAATAAATGTGTAAATAATCTGAATCAGTTGTTGAGACATCTATCTATCTATGACCAATTATTGGAGGCCAACGGATGAGTGTGGAAGGAGGAGGAGACGGGATAGTGAAATGGTCCAACCTAATACAACAGTCCAACTCCCCCCATGTGATAGTAGTGAGCACAATGGTCTAGAGTCAAGGAATTTCCATTTATTATAATTACTAGAGGTTGACATTGTTCCAATCTCAACAATTATGTTGCTTGTATCAGATCATAATTGAATTTTTTAAATTTTAATTGGATCATTTTATTAAGTCCTATTTATTTACAAGAGGTTGACTCCACTGTCAACACACACCTTGCTTTGGATTTCCATTCTTATCTGAATTTTTTTTTTCTTGTTGAGAGCTCAATTATAATGTTGAATATTTTACTTGTTCAGGTCCAAATTTGAAGGAGCCTGCTGCTCATTGCCCAGCCTTTGGCTGGCTGCTTGCAGTAGTGCCATGTTTACAAAAGAGTGCAGTGTTTGTTCCAATCTTGAAAATATTTCATGTATTTGCCAGAGTTGGTCATTGTTTGGTTTGCTTAGTAATATGAACATTGGGATGGGATTGCACTGAGAGCAAACTCAGAACCAACTGAGCTGAATCTAATTATCTAAATCAGCAAACTAATTTGAGTTGCATAGAGTAACAATACAGTGTTGTGAATGCATTCAATAATTTTATGTGATATACAATGCACACTAAGCATTTATGACCTTGGCTTCATGTGCAGGTGTTTGTTTGAATTCAGTCTGGAGCAGTCTGCAATGCATGCTAAGCAATTATGACTTTGGGCTGCTTGTGTCAGTGTTTGTTTGGAAAGCAGTCTAGAGCAGTCTGCAATGCATGCCAAACAAATATGGCCTTAGGCTACTATACTGTATGCAGGCATTTAAGTGGTCTAGAGTGGTCTGCAACATGCACCAAACAATTAAGACCTTAGGCTACTAGTGAGGGTGTTTAAGTGGTCTAGAGCGGTCTGCAACATGTGCCAAACAAATATGACCTTAGGCTACTTGTGCAGGCATTTACAGTGCTTTGCATGTGAGACTGCACTTCAAATCTCATGAAAGTTGTTTGTAGTTGTAATGTGTGACCATGCCTTTCTTGGTGTCACAGCCTTGATTGTTGAACAAACATTGAATTGATGTTGATTCTGGCTCTGACTGCCAAACACCTGAACTTTGAAGGTGATTGACATGGCCATAGTGCCTCCAGCTTTTCATGCTGATCCACTCTCAAGCTCAATGCTGACTTGCCCTATCCTCTCTCTACTCCTCCTCACATGAAACAACAAGCCATAAAGGACTCAAATGCCGTACATCATGCAGTCTCTTTCCACCTGTGCCAACTAGAAAACTACTCAGAGATTTCAATTGCTCAAGGAGAATGTATGTCTTGAAGATGTTTCACAGAGCTTGTGTTCCCATACTAAATTCTATTTCTAGATATCTTTGATTCACTCAACAGTTGGAACTGGGAATAGCTTGGTTCATGGTGTGCAGGTGGCAGGGTCTTGGTGATCTCAATATTGGTAGGTCTCAAGAATGGTTCAGGACATGCAAATGGATTGTCAGCAGTACAGTCATCCACCAGCTAATGTTACATCAAAAATTGAAAGTTCAGTTAAAACATGATGGGCAAACATTTTCACTTAAGAATTGTACATTCAGTCTTGGTGATCTACATTCTTTGTTTCCTCCAAATTTCAGAGCTATCAGCTTTGTTGCTGTTGAGTAAATTCAAAAATACAGGTGTAACATTCAGTGGTGGCCCATGGGAGGTTTTCTCCTAAGTACCCAATTTTGAACAAATCACTGCATATTCAATACTCATCCTGTGCACACAAAACTTAATGTGAGGAGAGAACATATCTAGGAGCTCCAGATAAAATTTATTTCAAGAGAGTAGGTTGAGTATTGCAAAATTTATTCATGAAATAAAAGTGTAACATTCGGTGGTGGTGTAACACAGGCTGGTGGATGACTGTACCATAATCCTGTAAGACATTGTAGACAGTATGGAGGCTACAGCCAGCCAGAGTGTGAATATCAGAAGCAGAGAGATGTTGCTCATAATACCAAACTATGATATGTTGTCTCATCTCATTGGAAAGCATTGGGGCCATTAAGTGAAGGTTGATTGTAAGGTACATAGAATAAATCTGAATAATATCCATTTTGGATGTAGATCCAAGATCCGAACCAGACCTTGCAGCATGATACCAGTCACACATTACAAGTACAAACAACTTTTTGTGAGATTTGAAGTGCAGTCTCACATGCAAAGCACTGTAAGTGGTCTAGAGTGGTCTGCAATGCACACCAAACAATTATGACCTTAGAGGCACATGTACCTTCATCTTGTATGGTTGGGTTTGGTTTCAGTCTAGAGCAGTCTGCAACACTTAAATTTGACTGTGCAAAAGACATTGACAAGCAACATGATCTTAGTAGTAGGCTACAAGTGCAGGTGTTTAAGTGGTCTAGAATGTTCTGCAACACACACCAAACAATTAAGACCTTAGGTTACTAGTACAGGTGTTTAAGTGGTCTAGAGGGTCTGCAATGTGTGCCAAACAAATATGACCTTATGCTATTAGTGCAGGTGTTTAAGTGGTCTAGAATGGTCTGCAATGTGTGCCAAACCAATATGACCTTAGAGGCACACACATACCTGCATCTTGTATGGTTGGATTTGGTTTCAGTCTAGAGCAGTCTGCAACACTTAAATTTGACTGTGCAAAAGACATTGACAAGCAACATGATCTTAGTAGTAGGCTACTAGTGCAGGCATTTAAGTGGTCTAGAATGTTCTGCAACACACACCAAACAATTAAGACCTTAGGTTACTAGTATGGGCATTTAAGTGGTCTAGAGGGTCTGCAACCTGCACCAAACTAATATGACCTTAGGCTACTAGTGCAGGCATTTAAGTGGTCTAGAACAGTCTGCAACACATGCCAAACCAATATGACCTCAGAGGCACACATGTACCTGCATCTTGTATGGTTGGGTTTGGTTTCAGTCTACAGTCATGGACAACCAAAGCCCACAAATTGGTTATCCTGGTGGGAAGTTGATGGATTTGTGAGATTTTTTCAGAATCTTGCTCAGATTTTCAAAACACATCGAAAACACCCCCTCCGAAGTTTTTCCCATGTGTAGTTAGCAATGGCCAAATTTTTGGGGTCAATACATATTGGCAAAAATGGGTGTGAGCCATGAAAATGTCTTGAGGTGAGTTAAGAACCATGGTTAAAGGTGTCTCAGCTACATATAATCACTGTGGCTTGTCTGAAGCCCACTCCTTGTTATCAACATCCTTATTTCCTTGTCAATCACATGGGTGGGAATTCATGGGATGTATCAATGCCCAAGCCATATTTGTCTTGTGACAACTTCAAAACCTGTTGTCAGTGTTGTGGACTTTGACCAATTATGGAGACTAATGAATGGTATAATTGGGCTCCTTTTTGGAAAAAAAAGTTAAGTAGTGTCAAAGTTAAACATTTTTTTGTGAGCCAACCACATGATGAATTTATTTGAAATGAGCTGCACAAGGTCCCTTTTTCGAAAGGAAGCGATTGCACATTCTTTCAGATTTTTCCTATTCCTTTTCGGGAATTTGGTCAAAATTTCAGGGACAATTTCCTAAAATGGAAATTTTCTCTAGAACCGCTCGATGGAACTTTTCAAAACTTGGTCAGGAGCTTCAGCTAACCAATTCGCATTGTTCTAGATACTCAAAAAGGAAATCTATGATGGTCAAATATTTTGGTGGGCTTTGTTTGTCCACGACTGTAGAGCAGTCTGCAACACTTAAATTTGACCGTGGAAAAGACGTTGACAAGCAACGTGATGTAACCCCAATGAATTCGAAGCTAAACGTTAAACCCCCCTGCACCAACCACTCAATGATCTTCGCCACACTTCTCCGCCAAGCAATACGATCGTCATGCACCCCTCTTTCCTGCAACGCGACAATTGTAGATACACTTTGTCGTACACCCTCAGTCTCAAGATACCACCTTCATACTCCCCGCGCCCAACAAAACCTTATCCACTACCCTATGGATATTATCAAACCACCGTGAGGACGCCTTCAGAGGCTCAACGTACGCTTATTGCAAAGGGAGTAATGAGCGCATGACCCGTTCACCGAGGCTGATTACTGGTGAGTCGCTCACCATATGTTGTGGTGCTTGTTTCCGGTGATGGAGGCACCCGAGCCAGACTAAGGCGGGCTCGAAGAGGTGTGTTTATATCATTTGAGCCGAGTCAGCGGGGTGGATAAGGAGTGACAGAAGCTCCTTGGAATAACTTCCCGCCCTTACAATCGGCTACGAACTATGGGTTGCAGGGATGAGTGCCGAAGAGATAATGGCGGTTGGATGCTCCAGAGGCTTGTCAAAGTCGGTTTGAGTATTGTATTTCGGTAGAGTGCTGTGATGGGACAGGGGTACAGTAATTATAAGTTAACGGCCATAAAGCCCCTCCGAGACTGTGTTCTCGAGTTTAAGCTGGACGTACCGAGCATGCGCGCGAAAAACTGGCACTCTGGAGAGCCGCAAAGTGTTTGGCTTTAGCTGTCAGCTTTACCCACTGCAAATGGAAGAAAGAAAAAAAGACGGAGCGCACGACAACCCGCTTACGGGGTTACCTTAGCGTCACCCACCATTGGGCCACCAATGCCTCAATCAAGGGTTTCCTCAAACATGTTGGTAGGTGCTGGTGAAAATGCCACTGGTGTTGAATCTGCGGAAGAGGCGTGATTCCAACCGTTTTGACGCCTAGAACATCCTTTAGCCCAAAAGACCCATGTTTCCCGGGTATCAGACGCGTCGTAAAAGAAGCGCTGCCGTGGGGTAGCTTTGAATCTAAGCGAGTCGTGGTCGTGGTCCGACGTGAAGAGCATCGGTTGCAAATATGTACCGAGACAGTATAAATAAAAACCATGACTCTTCTCCGCCCACTCCAACTCTTCCGCTTGCCCCTCCGTAAACTTCCTCCATGCACACGCTCTCTTAGCGGCCGCACGCTTCACCACGCCCACGAGTACCAACCCCCCGTAGACCTAGAATACGATGTCCAAGCCCCGTCGATCGGGACAGACGGCGCGCTGCTCATTCTCCATGGGCTCTTGTCTGTTACTCTCTTTTTTACTGTTCTCATATTCTTCAGTTGTAACCATTTGTATTATATAGCGGCTCAAAGAGGAACTGGCAATCCCTCTGCAAAGCCTTCCACCGCGCATTGCCCACACGACCAATCTACGCCCTCGACCTACGGAACCACGGCGCGTCACCGCACGCGGCGCCACATACGAACGAGAGCATGGTAGCTGATGTCAAGCGATTCATTGAAAAATATGAATTGGAGGACGTTACGGTGTTAGGGCATTCTATGTGGGTACCTCTTTCGCTGTCCGTTTTTTTTCTCACTTGTTCTTTCTCGTTTGAACTTGAAGGGGCGGAAAAGTCGCAATGACGCTCGCACTCTCCAACCCTACCCTCCTTTCCCACCTCATCATATCCGATATTGCGCCGACGAACAAACCCCTCCGCCCCGAATTTGTAACATACATCTCAGCAATGCAACACATCAACAGCTTAGCCCCTGGCGTCATCCGTACACGCGAGGATGCAGATCGGGTATTGGCACAATACGAACCCGTACATCGTTTATTAAACAAACCATGTATGTTATGCTGAGAACGTGTACAGAACCTCTCCATCCGTCAATTTCTACTAACCAACCTCATCCTCCCTCCTCACTCCGCCCATACGCCCAGCGCAAGCACGAGGGGGGCACACAACAAACCAAGATTCGCGCTCCCCCTGGACCTCATCGAACACTCCATCCCGGCGTTAGGCGCGTTTCCGTGGGAGCACCGTGTACCAGTGGGACGTGAAGGGCAGAAGCCCGAACATCCCACATGGGATGGCCCAACGTTAGTCGTGAGGGGAACAAAAAGTTCGTATATAACGGACGAAAACCTCCCGTCGTTCAAGGCCTTTTTCCCGAACTCGAGGGTGGAGGAATTGGATGCGGGACATTGGGGTACGTCCTTTTTCTTATCTTGCTTTTCTTTTTTTAATGGGAGGTGCTGACGGCGAAAATGTTTGATAGTACACGCGGAGAAGCCGAAAGAGTTTCTGGAGTTGGTGGTTGAATTTTTGGATGGAAAGTAGACGGTGGGGTCCGAGGTCGACAGACGGAGACGTGGGCAATACTGCGAAGGTCTGCCTAATGTCAGCACCGGCTTGAATGTATCTATCTAGTACATCTCGCAGCATTGACAATTGTCGTCATGATCATGTTTATTTTTCAACTAAACAAGGGCGCTCCCGTTCGAACTCTAACATCTGTTCCAGAATTTACATAATGCCATTTGATGAGAGCAGTCTTCCATGCAACAATTTCGCTCGAGTACCACCACACAATCCAGGATTGGTCGTAAATGTTTTTGACACGCTAATAATAGTTACGAGGGTCCTGAACCAACAAGAACTTCAAAAGAGTGCATAGAAACGAGTAAGAAATCAAAGAGTCCATTAATAACTGGAAATTCGAGCGAAGCAGGAATAAACAATATCAGTTCCATCGGGAACATCCCTCAAGACATTTCAAAGTTCCTACAAAAGGTCGAGAAAATCGGTAAACTCCGTACTAGCCTCCGTGAAATTTCTTAAAGATGGGCCGAGCTGGCGACGCCATAAGCAGCACCGATGGAATTCAACTCATCGCCAATGGCAGTACGGAGGATGCTTCCTTGTATGGCCCAGTTAGACTTGAGGGTTGCAAAGGACGATGAGTACCGTCAGTCTCACAAAGGCGAAGGCAAATGAGACGTACTGGGAATCTCTCCAGGATCGCCGAGCCAGCTCCCTCAAATGTGACCACGAAAGCTGTCACGGCTTTGGCTACGTCGGCTGGTCCGGGTTGAAGCAATTCAGGGGCCGCGCCTACAAGGGCCTCCCCAAATTGAATAAGCGGGGGAACCAGTTCGTACGCAGAATTGAAGATGGCGTTGGCGTCAGCTTGGCCAAAGGAAGAAGAAGGGTACTAATGGAGAGTAGTCCGTTAGTCCAGTCTCCACTGTTTTGCAAACTTCTGCCACCTACATCTTTTGCATCAGTTTCCAGTTGAGTTAGAAGAGGGCCAAATTGGGTAAGAGCATCTACTACCTACACATGGGAAGGAATGAGAATTGGTAGTATGGACCTGAGCGTGAACTTGAGCTGACTCACTTGAGCTTGTGCGGCATTAGTGTTAGTAGTAAAACCCTTTGCGTCAGTTGCGAGCTGTACCACAATGGCGTTGATACCAGATGTAATGGCTGAGGCCTCTTGAGTGCTGGCGGGCAAGGCGACGACAGAGAAAACGAGAGGGACGAGGACGATGAGGCTGGTAAAGAAATGCATTGCGAAGGAGGAGTGGACAGTAACTTGTTTGGACGTCGCTGAAGGACTGAGGGGAAATAAGTGTCGATGGGTTCTTATATAGCCATTTCTGCGTGATGCATTGGGTGGGAGTCCTGGGCCACCCAGCGCCACAAGATAGGCATTCGATTCAAGAAGGCGCTGTGAAGCATCAGCATCGTGACTTGGAGTTTTGCTAGTGGATGGGGCGTAGATAGAATAGCAACTCTTCTCGATCTCTAGACGTAATGATTCTTCTCCACTGGCCAAGTAACTCGTGAGAGAACGTGTGGCGAGAATATTGTCCAAGGTGTTATACAATATTTGCATGAGAGGTAGCCTGGTGATACAATCAGAGAGATCGG
>Ga0307507_10009894_pt1 | contig 12541 bp, 3 predicted proteins | sample 7_EM_MG_FD_207223 | JGI IMG/M metagenome (GOLD analysis project Ga0307507, IMG submission 207223) | Populus trichocarpa ectomycorrhiza microbial communities from riparian zone in the Pacific Northwest, United States - 7_EM | ecosystem: Host-associated > Plants > Roots > Unclassified | place... | reverse complement strand
TAATAAAACTATATAAGATTGTATAAGATTATATTAGATAATATATAATAGTTAAATATATAGCATATAACTTTACCTTAATTGCATGTTAAGAAATATAGTTACCTTTTAAAGTTGCTAAGTAGGTTAATTGCGTGTTAAGAAATATATAGTTAGCTTTTAAAGTTGTTAAGTTAGTTAATTGTATATTAAGTTAGTTAAATTGCGTGTTAAGTTAGTTAATTATATATTAAGTTAGTTAAATTGCGTGTTAAGTTGGTTAATTGTATATTAAGTTAGTCGAATTGCGTGTTAAGTTAGTTAATTACGTGTTAAGTTAGTCAAATTGCGTGTTAAGTTGGTTAATTGCATGTTAAGTTAGTCAAATTGCGTGTTAAGTTGGTTAATTGCGTGTTAAGTTAGTTAAATTGCGTATTAAGTTGGTTAATTGCATGTTAAGTTGGTCGAATTGCGTGTCAAGTTGGTTAATTGCGTGTCGAGTTGGTTAAATTACATGTCAATTACGCAAAACGCGAAAATTAAAGTCTACTTAAATCTTATCCTGCGAATATTTTCCCGATGTAAAGCTAAAGGGGTGTGTTAGATAATCTGTATTCTTTAAGGCGTAGGACACGTACACGAGTTACGTGTATGGGGCATGTGTATTGTAAATCTCTTTATAGAGCCCCAGGGGCCCTAGGTTAAAATATTAACGATTAAGTCAAGATTATCAATTAATTAACCTATTTCATCAATAAACTCATCTATTTAAACTTCGTGACAATAGCAAGGTCACCTTATTGGCCTCCAGCGTATACCCTTTACAGTAATTACAGACTATTAAGCCCTTAAGTACTTTATAACCAAGAGGCTGCTAAATCTATAGTAGGCCTACTAGGTAGACCTACTAGCTAATTTCTATATGCGGATTACCTATAGGCCAGGTATAGTAAATATAGTGGTTAATACCCTATTATAAAAGCAAGAGGACCTAAAGATATAGAAAGAGAAGGACGTAGCCGTACGCACTATATACTTGATTAACCCCGCCCTTATAATTACTATACTAGAGGCAACCTCTAAGAACCCCCCAGTTATAGTAAATTGTAAATAGCAGCTATACAAGCTAGTTAATTAGATACTCTAGGCCAATTAAACTAGTAAGTTGCTAGTAGGGCTATATTAGCTAGCCGAGCAAGACTAGAAGGGCTAGAAGCTCTAAGGAGGACTACTTACCCGCTTTGGCAAGCTAATGGTCCCTAATACTAACTGCCTCCATACCTACCTTATTGTAGAGGTACACTCTCGCCAGGTAACTGCTTACCTAGGTAAGATAAAGACTAGGAAACTCGTGGCAGACTAATATTATTGGCTAGAACTACCCTTAGACTGCAATACCTATGTAAGAAACTATAGGGCCTATAGGAGGACCTATATACCCTAGAACAAAACCCTAAACCTACTGTACCCCCTACTAATTAGTAAACGCTGCTGGTAGCATATCTCTTTTGATTTTAAATCCTTCCTAATGGATAAAAAGGGCTTTAATAACGTCTTTGTAGTTATTAATTAACTAGGTAAGAAAGCCTTCTTACTACCCTACTATAAAACTGCTACTGCAGCTAATATAGCAAACCTATACTACCAACACGTCTGGCGCGTGTACGGCCTTCTAGAGATGGTTATATTAGATTAAGGACTCCAATTTATCTCAGCCTTTATAAATAAGCTATATAAACTAATTGGTGTTAAGTAAAAGCTCTCTATATCTGGTTACCTATAAACTAATGGTAATATAGAGGTACTAAACTAGTACATTAACTAATGCTTAAGGCCCTTTATTAACTACTACTAGGATAATTAGTTAGAGCTCCTCCCCTATATAGACTTTACATAGGCAATCTTACTGTATAAATTTACTGGCTTTGCACTATATAAGCTAGAGCTAAGATTTAAGCTAAGGCTTTACTTTAACTGGGAGGAATATATATAAGCAACCTTAACACCTTATAAGAAGCTGATATGATAAGAAGCTTAGGCTTTTGCATATAGGACTTAGGACGCAGTTAAATGGGCAAAAGACAACCTAGTAAAGGCCTAAGAGTAGTAGATAAGGTAAGCTAATAGGCACCGTCGCGAACTAGACTTTGGAGTAGGTGATTGAGTATATGTTACTAGGAAGGGCTAGGCTACTAATCAACTAAGTATTAAGCTAGATAGATAGCTTATAGGGTCCTATAAGATTCTAGGCATAAAAGGATACTTATATATTATTAGCTTACCCCTAAACATAAAGATGTTAAACGTTTTCTATGCTAATTAACTATAAAAGGACCTAGATAACCCCCTGCTAGGCTAAAATAGGGAGCTAAAGGAGCTAATCCTAATTAATGGCGAGCCGGAGTATAAGATTGATAAAATCCTTACTAGTAGAACCTACTATGGAAGGCTATAGTATAAGGTTAATTGGGTAGGCTATAACCTAGACAACACCTAGTATAACGCAGACAGCTTTGTTAGCGCCCCCTATAAGATTAAGGCGTTCTATAATAAGAGACCCTATAATGCCGGACTACCTGTATAGCTGTTGCAATGGCTAGAGGTGTATTATAAGGATATAGATCTAGAGCCCTTAGAGGAATATAATAAAGTAAAGAAGGACGGAAGGGTAAGACGGATAAGGAGAGCCTAACTATAAGAATTAAGGGCGATCCTCCTGGCTTAAAGGGGGGTGATATAACGGTTTGTCCACATAGCTACTATTAAGGCGTTGTTGGTTACGGATTAACGTCGCCCTAGTGTTGCCCCGACGACTAAATATGTACATAGTTGTCTACCATACCCCTTTCTTTAAGCCCTTACCTTAGTCTACTTATAATATAGCCCCTTATTGTTGCTTAATCTATTGGACCGCTCCTATAGGAAGCTAGCTGTAACACTTATACTGCTCTTAATTAGGCGTATATTATACTATACTAAGCGCCTACTAAAGTCCGGAAATGGCTTAATATTAAGATTTTAGTAGTATAGGAGATAGAAAGCTAGCCCGCTAAGTATATAAATAAGCGGCTTTCTGTTCTATAGGGCCCTAATAGTTTTAAGGCGGCTATACTGGTTCTGCTTACCTGCGCGCGTAATAAATATTAAGGGCATATAGTGTATAGGGCCTTTACCCTTAAACTTAAAGGTAAATAGATCTAAGATCTTAGCAGAGCGTCTATTACCGCTATAGGTAAGCATATAGTGGCCTAGTAGGATATTAATAAGTGTGCGGAAGTAGCACTTTAGGGATAAGACGGCGCCCCTAGTGTTATGGACGCTTTAAGTACGGTGTTACGACTACTTAGAGAGGAGTCGGCGGAAGCTAGTTGGTTAATATAGGCACAGTCCAGAATGGATCCGGTGGAACTATGTGATGAGGAATGGTAAGCGAGTTATATAACGTTGTACGCAGTATACAAGGAGTACGTAGTGTACGCTATATATAATACGTATAACACGTACCTTACGTATAAGAGAGGATTTCTTAGGAGTACGGTTGTGTATTTAAAGGACCTTAGTCCCTACCGTAGATAGTTCTCTCCTTGTAGTAAATCTTAGAATACAATTGGAGTTAATCTATTAGGCAACCACTCTACTAGTTATTATTACGTTATTGTTTTTGTCGTACCTATATACCCAGCCTATTAATAGAACCCACTGTAGTTCCTGCTATAAGGTTCTGTTACACATTTACTACTAAGGTTACGGTATTGGAATAAAATCGAGTAATATACCACTAAGAGCAGCACCAGTTACGATGGCGTTAATGGGAGCCATAACTTTAGGTCTAGGTGATACCAGTATAGACAATAGGGATTCTCAAGTGGTTACGCGAGGTTAGTTATAGGAAATGGTTAATCACTTATAAGACAATAATAGGATACTTAAAGAACGCATTAATGGAATTAGAGTAGCAAAGATTAAGTTACCTTTAATTAAACGATTTTTAGGAGAAAAGTTAAAGCTTAAAGGATTTCTTACGCAGATGCACTTTAAGGTAGTATAGGAAGGAGCGAAGTTAGTAATATTATTGGATTAAGTAGCCTATGCAGGATTGTTCCTGACGGGGAGGGCACTTAAGTGGTTTAAACCGTATCTTATAGAAATATAGGCTAATGGCATAATAACTACTAACCAGGATGTACGGTATATATTTGCTAGTTGGAATGGGTTCGCAGAGCGACTAATGTAGATATTTGGAGACCTGGAGGCCACAACTATAGCGGAACGAAAGCTTTAGAACTTAGTATAACGTACTTTAATAATTAAGTATACAACACAGTTTCAAACACTAGCCACATAGGTTAAGTGGAATAATAGGGCGCTTATAGTATAGTATAAATAGGGACTTAAGGCTAAAGTCTAGGACGCAATTATCCTAATAGAAGATGCGGATACTCTAAGAGAGTTAATAGATTAGTTAATAAAGATTAATAATAGAATCTATTAAAGGGAATAAGCCAAGAGAGGGCAAGATAGAGTTCTACAGTTATATAAGGCGCAAAGTACGCAACGATAGACATAGAGTTAAAAACTATGAAATGGCACGGAGCTAATAGACCTAAGTGGTACCAAAGAAACCTAAAGATGGGAAAAGAAACCATAGAAACCTAGAGGTTAAGGATTAAGTAATTAAAGGACTAAGGAGTAGAGGCTAAACCAGGGATCTTAGTAGCAGAAGACGTTTAGGCGGACTCTATAGTAAGAAAGATGGTTTAAAGATAGAGCTTACATAAATTATGGAAAATAGGGTTATTTTGCCAGAGACTATAGAGGTGGTTAGAGTAACTATATAGTAAAGGGAACTAGACCAGCAGACAGCGCGTATATACAGAGGGATAATGGTGCACTGTGAGGAATAAAAGAGTGTTTAATTAACAGTTTTGTGTATTATTATAATAACGCATGCCGAATTTATAAAGACGCTAAGTATGGCGTAAGCTATTAGCCATAAGAGCTAGAGTTAAAAGGACTCTAAGGAACTAGAGAGTTAGATAAAGAATAAAATTAACTCTATAAGCTAGATTAAGATGTCACAGTAATATACGGATAAAGATCAGCAGTAATAATAATAGAGTTAGAGTACTTATTAATTAACAGCAATAAGGACAAAAAGGAGGCTAACTGGGAGTACTTAAACCTTAATAATGTAACAGAAGTAAAGACTAAGACTATTACTAAATAAGGTTTAGTAATGGGTATAGCGACACTATTAGATACAATTTCCATCGCTTTATAAGACAATAGGAGCAATGTTTAGAAGAAACTAAGTAAGCAGACAACTGCTAGTGCTAGCTTATTACTTAGTAAAGGCAAAAGGCTATAGGCTTAAGATTCTTAAGAAGAGATAAGAGAAGCTTAAGATTCTTAAAGTAAGATAAGACATACCTAAGAACCTATAACGGACGAAAACCGATGGGAAAGGGCAGCAACTTAGTTTAGTAATAAATGAATGAGTATAGGACGCAAGTTTAAGAACTATAAGTTTGGGGAATGAATAAGAACGTTAGTAATTCTAGGCGAACGTAGTACTTAGCCTAAAGATTAAAAAGTTAATACTAGGATTAAAAAGTAAGATAACTACAAGAATCTAGCTATAAGACATAGAAAATAAGAAACTATAGATAAGTTTAAAATAAGAATTATTGCATAGCAAGAGCAAAAGCTAGATAAGAGATCAGCTATACTAGGTTATATAAGGGACAGAGCACCTATATAAAGAGTTACTAACAGGCCAAGTGCAGGGACACCTAGGGCAAAGTAGTTAGATGAACTAGAATAAAAAGAGGATCTAGATATTCTAACTAGGTTTAAAGAAAGGCATACTAAAGAATATTACAATGTAGTGATAACAAGGTATTTTCTAATGGATAGACCATATACACTAAACCAGTTGTACGGAAAGTGGTATAGGCAACGATATAATGATAAATAGGAAGACTTTTATATGTAGCTAGACAAAAAAGTTATCTAAGACTAACCCATTACGGAAAAACGCATAAGTTATATTAAAGGAGTATTAATTATAATATTAAGGAACCTAGAAGAGGGATCTAGGGACTAGAGAAGTAAGTGGCAAGTCTTAGTACCTATAGCAGAGATACTAGTAGTTAGGTTAACTAGATATAAGTTTAAACTTAAGGATAAAGATAAACCAAGAGTTAACCTAAAATATATAGCGTATTATACACTATCGTGGATAGCTTGTGTGGATAATATATATAATATGTATAGAGCACCTAAAGATAAGAACCGGAAGTACCTAGTAAGGATATATTAGGTACTAGAGAAAAAGCGGTTTAGAAATGCCAAGTATATATATAGTTGGCACCTAGTAGAAGTATAAGGTTAAGGAGACTTAATACTTTAACCAGGAAGATTCCTTACGGAAGAATGCCTAGACGGATAATAGTGGTGGGAGTGCCCAGAGAACACTTGTCTATAGTATATAGAGGAAAAGAAACGAACTAAGTATTAGCTAAAGTTGGACTAAGTATAGGCAGGATCTAGCAGCCAATAGTTGGGAAAAGGGGAGGCGTATAGGACTAGAGGGAACTAGTGTTAGAGCCTTAGACCCTTAAAGAAATTTAAGGATAATACCTAAACTTAAAAGCTAAGTGGCAAGATCAGCAGTTTAAAGCGTTGGTAGATAGTGGAGTAATAAGGAACCACATATCACTAAAGGTAGTGGAAAGGATGGGGTTACTACATAGACAGAAGAAACACCCGTATCCACTTATAACAATTTTAGGAGACCAGATAGCCTATAGAGGAGGCATTATTAATCTTAAAATAGGACCTATTCGGATAACTATTAAAGGGAGACCAGTTAGAATGTCTTTTAATATCCTACTATTAGGATAGGACGAGGCAATACTAGGAATGCCTTAGTTATAGGAGTACAATCTAAAGATTAATTGGGTTATAGGTTAGGTCGATATTAAGGATATATAATGACGCAAAGTGCGATAGTAAACCAAGTTGGTATGGTACCAAGTTGGAGCGATATATGAAGAGACTAAGCGAGGCTTAAGTTATGTACTAAAAAGATACCATAAGTATGGAAAAAAGTTATGGTCACTAGAAAGTGAGAAGCTGTTAGAGTATATAGCTTGGGACTATAAGATAGAATTAAAAGAGAAAATAAGTCTAAAGTTCTTTCTAATCTATAAGCTTACTAAAACAGAGTTAGTAGCGCTTAAGGAGTTTATCTAGGAGAACTTATGAAAGGGATATATTAGACTATTATAGTTATCAGCAGGATATCCAGTACTGTTTATCCTAAAGAAAAACGGAAAACTTAGGATGTGTATAGACTATAGACAGTTAAACAGCATTACTAGGAAGGATAGGTATCCTTTACCCTTAATTAGCGAAATCTAAGACAGAATAGGTAATGTAAAGATCTTTATAAAAATAGATCTAAGATGGGTGTACCACTAGATTAGAATTAAGGAAGGTAACAAATAGAAGGCAGCCTTTAGGTTAAAGAAAGGACTATATAAGCCATTAGTTATGCAATTTGGGCTTATAAACGTACTAGTAATGTTCTAAAAGCGAATTAATAGTGTGTTAGGAGAACACCTAGATGAATTTGTTATAGTATACCTTAACGACATTATTATCTACTTAGAAAGTGAGGAAGAACATAGAGAACACGTTAAATGGGTCTTAAAGAGACTATAAGAAGAAAAGATGCTAGTAGCAATTAAGAAATGCGAGTTCTTTACTAGGAAAACTAATTTCGTTAAATTTATTATTGAACTAGGCTAACTCAGCATAGATCTAAAAAAGATTAAGGCTATAGTGAATTGGTAAGAACCAGAGAACGTAATATAGTTGAGATCGTTCCTAAGGTTTTGCAATTACTGTAGAAGGTTTATAGCGCAGTAGTTATAGGACATTAAGCCATTTACACAGTTAACGAAGAAAGAAGAACTATGGGTATAGGGGAAGAAACAATAAGAACTATTTAAGAGAGTTAAAGAGTTGTTTACCTAGGAGCTAGTTCTTAAGATCTATTAACTAGGGCTAGAGACGGTTATAGAGATAGATACATTAGACTTTACACTAGGGGCGTACTTTCTATAGAAATATTAAAATGGACGGCACCTAGTAGTATACTATAGTCGAAAGATGACACTACTAGAGTTAAACTATAACATCTATAATAAGGAGTTGTTAGGTATAGTTATAGCACTTAAAAAACGGAGAGCGTTCTTATAAGACATAGAAAAACCATTTATGGTTAAAACAGACTATAAGAACCTTATAGAATTCCTAACGACGAAGGAACTTAACCAAAGATAGGTTAGATGGGCAGAAATGCTTATAGAATACTATTTCGAAATTCAGTATACCAAGGGTATAGACAATGCACGAGCAGATGCTCTAAGCAGGAAGGCTGAACTATAAAGCAATAAAAAGCTATTGGGAGCTTTATTGCGAAAGGATCAAGACGGATTAATTAGGTATAATTATTTAAAGATTGCAGTAACTAAGGAAAGTCAGATCCATAAATTACTAGAAAGTGATTGGACATAGAAGATCTAAGAAGTATAGGTAGAGGATCTAGACTTAGAGTAATACAAAAATAGAGAAGTAATGTATATACCTAAGTCTATTACAGAAGAATTTGTTAAGGAATTCCATAAGGGAATGACATAAGGACACAATAGAGCTATAGGCTTAGTGTTAAGACTTTAAAAGGAATATATTATTTAAGAAATCTGGGGACTAGTAAGATAAGTTATAAAGAAATGTTTAGATTGCCAAAGGAACAAACCAACAAGGTATAAGCTATATAGAGGGCTACGACCTATTAAGACACCAGGAAGACCATAGGAGGTTATATTATAGGACTTTATTATTAAGTTACCAAAGTCAAGAGATCCTATTATAGGACAAGATTATGACGCGATTTTAGTGATAGTGGATAAGCTAACGAAGTGGGGATACTTTATAGTATACACTAAAGAGATATTAGTAGAAGATGTCGCTAGAATCTATATAAAGGAAGTGTTTATAAGATATGGAGCACCAGATAAGATTATATCGGATAAAGATCTAAGATTTATAGCAGTATTTTAGGAAGTGTTTCTGGCAGAATAAGGGGTTTGCGCAGTAATATCTATAGCGTATTATCCGCAGATGGATGGATAAACGGAAAGACTAAACTAGACACTAAAGCAGTATCTAAGGCATTATATCAGTCACGTATAGAATAATTAGGTATTATTACTACCAGTTACACAGTTTGCATATAATGCAACACTATAAGAAGGAATGGGAACATTACTATTTAAGGCAAACTATGGGTATAAGCCAAGAATATTATTATCACTATAATAAGCAAAAAAGACGAGTAGCACAGCCAAGTAAAGAATAGAGACGTTAATAAATCTTTATATAGACCTTAAAGAAACAGCTAAACTAGTATAAGAATGAATAAAAAGGTACTACGATGCTAAGAGATCTAAGGGACCAGATCTTAAGGAGGGGGATAAAGTGTGGCTACTATATAAAAATTTCAAGAGTTGATAACTAAGTAAGAAGTTAGACTATATTAGACTAGGACCTTTTAAAGTTAAGTAAAGAATTTTATTAGTTATATATAAGTTGAACCTACTAGCCAAAATGAAAATCTACCCTATACAGCATATCGCAATGCTAGAACTAGTATATGGAAATGTTAAGCCACCAGTCTATAAGGTAGACACATATAGAGGATAAGAGGAAGATAAATAGTAAGTTTTAAAGATTATTAGTTACGAGGATATAGATGACAAAACATAGTATAAAGTAAAGTGGATAGGCTATAATAAGACTACCTAGAAACTACTAAGCAACCTAAGGAACGCTATAGGAAAGGTATAGGAGTATTAAAAAAAAGCAGGTTAGGCAATATTAATAGAGAGAAATTGCTAAAAAATAAATTGCCTAAGGGGGACCTAAGAGGAGCAATTGCCGAGCTACTTAGAGTTGTTTCCCTTATAGGAGGAGAGTTAATCCTTTTATTACCCAGTTTAGATAAACCCTATTAAACAAGTTTCCACTCCTTAGAATAGACCTTCTTACGGATACGTTTAAGACGAAGAAGATAGGCAGAAGCGGATAAATAGGCTTTAAGGGCACGCTGTTAAGCAGCTATAGCCTCCTACTCCGCTTTCTACGAACGATAAAGCTTATCTAAGGCGCTTAAGAGCTTACCGTTAAGTTTTATAGTGGTAGATTAAATATAAGACCCTATAATAAGTTACTTAGGGAACTTAAAGACTGTTAAGAGTTATTAGACGCGTATACTTAGTATTAGAAACAGAGCGAACATTATAGGATGATTAAACGTTTGCTTTAGTATACTCCGAGTAAGATAAGGGTTGTTAAGATGAAGGACTTGCTAGCACGATATATACTAACCCCGCCTTTGCGCAATAAGAACACGGAGATAGCATTATCTCACTAAGTAATAGTATGGCAGCTACGGTGCGAGCACAGCGCTACGCTTGTGAGGAAGAAGGAGCTTTAGCCATAATAAGTATAAATATTAACCAGACTAATTAAACGGACATTACACCTCTAGTGGACGACTTGGAGATATTAGGAATCTTTAAGGACGAAGATAAAGAGGAGGGAGATAGTATTATAGACGCTTTAAGTACGGTGTTATAACTACTTAGAGAGGAGTCAGCGGAAGCTAGTTAGTTAATATAGGTATGGTCCAGAATGGATCCGGTGGAACCATGTGATGAGGAATGGTAAGCGAGTTATATAACGTTATACGCAGTATATAAGGAGTACGTAGTATACGCTATGTATAATACGTATAACACGTACCTTATGTATAAGAGAGGATTTCTTAGGAGTATGGTTGTGTATTTAAAGGACCTTAGTCCCTACCGTAGATAGTTCTCTCCTTGTAGTAAATCTTAGAATATAATTGGAGTTAATCTGTTGGGCAACCACTCCACCAGTTGTTATTACGTTATCGTTTTTGTCGTACCTATATACCCAGCCTATTAATAGAACCTACTGTAGTTCCTGCTATAAGGTTCCGTTACACCTAGTCTAGAGCTTATGGTAGACGCTTTGAAACTCCTCCTCGGTATAGCTGTTAAGGAGGGTATTTCTACCCTTGTTAGCGAACTGCTCTTTCTCACACTATATATCCCTTCGCTGTAGTATCTTTAGGTACTCCCTAACGCTGTCCTCTTGTAGAAATAGGTAGCTGTTTATTTCTATAACTTTCTATATCTAATAGAGGTCTATTGGAGCGGTAATATAGCTATAAACTAACCGCTATAAGAGACGCGTCTCCTCTTAGGCTATGTTACTGTTGGCTTTATAGCTCTTCCCTTTTAAGGGCTGGTATATAATCTCCTTAATAAGAAAGAGGAGTAGCTTATCCTCTGTAATGGTGTTACTATTATAGTACTGCTTCTGTTTATAGAAGGCCTAGGGCTGGATAATGCGTTAGCCGTGGGGCGTAATGGGGGTGGGTATTATGTCCTTCTTACCTTAAACTCTCTCTGCTTTGGTTTGTATGTTAAAGATATATTCTTAGGCCTAGTGGCACGCGTAAGGGCAAGGATATGCTACGCGTTAGCGCGTAATTCGGTATTATTAGCGATATTAATCTCTACGCGGTTGGTTAGCGCTATCTTGTATAGCAGGTGTAATAGTAGACGTGCTGCCGCGATTGAGGATTAGGTAGGGAGGACTTTTTTATATATACTTGGGGCCCTAATGGCCCTAATTACCATGTAGTCGGCGTCCGTTAGCAGCTTGATTAGCAGGTGGTCCTTAATACGCGTATTTTCTTAGCTTGGCGCTCGTTGCGCTATAGAAAGCGTTGAATCTGCCCTAGGTGGCTGGCTAAACACGTGATTTCCCGGCTAACCGAGGATAAGCTGGGCCTCTTATTACCTCAGCAAGCTCAGACCATAGAATCAATTAGCGGACATACGTATATCCGCAAGCTGATATCGCTAACCTTTTTGGTTAAAAAGTTGATTCTATGGTCTGAGAGACTTTTCCAGCGTTTCTTAAGCGATCCGACTTTGTTTGTATGTAGAGCAGTCACCTTCTTAAACGAAATTGATCTACCCCCCCATAACAGCTATTATCTTAGAAATACCGTCAAATTAATCCGCAGAAGCAACTCTATAATCGATCAATATATCTACTCCATTAGCCCACGCGATGTTAAGTAGAAAGCGCCGCCGAACGAGTAGCCTGCTCAGGCTCTGCACGAGGCTCTGCACGAAGCCTTGCACGAAGCCCTGCACGAAGCTCTGCACGAAGCTCTGCACGAAGCCTTGCACGACGCTTTGCACGAAGCCCTGTACGAAGCTCTGCACGAAGCTCTGCACAAAGCTCCGCACAAAGCTCTGCGTACGGAGGCTCTGCACGATGGCTCTGCGTACGACGGTTCTGCGTACGACGGCTCTACTACGGAGGTTCTATATAAAAGCTTTGTGCAGAGCTTCGTGTAGAGCTTCGTGCAGAGCCTCCGAACGCAGAG
>Ga0307507_10009892_pt1 | contig 12543 bp, 7 predicted proteins | sample 7_EM_MG_FD_207223 | JGI IMG/M metagenome (GOLD analysis project Ga0307507, IMG submission 207223) | Populus trichocarpa ectomycorrhiza microbial communities from riparian zone in the Pacific Northwest, United States - 7_EM | ecosystem: Host-associated > Plants > Roots > Unclassified | place... | reverse complement strand
CCTGTCAATTTACAAGTTTTCCCCCCTGCGACGGCAAGTGTCTGCGTGGGCCTAGATAGGATCCGTATCAGACGTTAATCAAAGATCATACTACTATATGTTAAGCTATAAGCCTAGATAGGCTAGCCATTTTCTTCCTAAGATTATATTGTGGCTTCCTAGGTCTATAATAAGAAAGGGGACGTTATACTGCCTCCGTCTATTTACATAGAGGTAAATCCGCAAGATAGTTATAATAAGTGGTCCTATTTATCCGTTATACCTATAAATAGGAATTGGTTTAGGCAGTTTCTTAAGGGGTATATTTAAAAAGTTAGCCAGCTTTATAGCATACTGTGTGTCTATTAAGGTAAAGGTATTTACTCTAGAGTTAGCCAAAGTAGAGGTTAAAACTTAATATCTATTATGGAATAAAGTATAAAGGATAGTGCAGCTTTTTTTACTAACTAGCCAACCTAGATTAATATATAACATATTAATTCCTTTTAACCCTAGAGAGGAGTCTTACTTTAAAATTCCTCTTTTTCTAACTCTATACTATCCTCCTAAATTAATAGGACCTTATTTATCTTTGCCGCTATTAGGCAGTCTTTTATAAAGTGGTCTTTTTAGCTATATAAGAAGTAGGCTCCTTAATTACTAAGGGCTTGTTTATAGAGGTTGCTATATATAGGCCAAGTCTATACTAGGCCCGTAGTAGGACTAGCTGTATAACTAGTTGCTAGATTAATAGTGGGCTGAACGGTCAGTGCTATAGGAGTTGCGGCCTATACTAGGGCACTATTGGCTACTCTTATATTACTTATGGTCTAGTTTAAAGAGTTTTTAGCTTTATACCGCTTAGTTTATGCCTTAATTTAGTAGAGGCCTTGGTTAATAGTTAGGCAGTGATTTGTAAGTACCTTTAGCGTCTATATAATAGTGAAAACTAGCAGTATAGCGCACTGTAGGTCTAGGGTAAGCTTATTAAAGAGGTCTGGCATTAGGTCTTTATAGGGGATTTAGGCTTAGCTAGCTAGGTATAGGAAGCGGGTCTAGAAGGCTAAAAAGGCCTCCGTTGTTTTTATATTAAGGGCTTTATAATTAAGGCGGGTGTTCTATATCTATTAGTATACATGCTTTAATCAACAGGCACGAATATCACTGTATAATACGTATGCGTTGTTAATTATTGGATAATTGATGTCTAGAAGAAAGGGGTTGCTCCAAGGTCAGATTAGTTAGTCTCGCTTTGTGGTCTTATGACCACGTCACATAACTAATATTCTAACACTGGAGCAACTCTAAAAAGAAGGCTAATCTACACTTTAAAATCAAGCCTACTTCTAGACTATTTGTAGCATATACGTAATAGTTAGAGATCCAATTAATACGCAGTAAGGAGAAGAAGAAGAGTCATTAGGGGTAGTAGGTTGATATGTCGCGAGGGCCGCCAAGGCGCTAGTGGTAAGCAAGCTAATAGCAATTTTTCATGCCAGGCATGGAAAATCCTAATTGGTTAGTTGAATTTAGGGTCCGCACCGTTATAATTAGTTACCTAACGCTAAGCTAAATCTAAGTTCGTTCGTTTAACCCATCCTACAACTTATAGGTCAATTCGGTTTATATTAATAAGCCATTAAAGAGCCGCATAGGGTTTTCCCTTCGTCATGGCGTTAGTAGGGTTAGTCTCTCCGTTAATCCATTTCACCTCCATAATCTATCTCTGTTTGTAGGCTTGCCGGAGGCACATTACGTTAATTATTAAGCGTTTTTCTTGAGTAGTTCCAAGTCGTATTAGACAGTTATATAAGGACTTAGAGTTAGTGCAAAGTATAAGTAGAAGGTTAATTTGCAGGATCTTGTCTACTGTAGACTTGATTATAACGCCAATATTAAAGCCATAGGCCGTGCCGTAGAGTTCAGAAGCTAGTACGCTCTAAGTAACTCTTTTGCACTTAACTAAGCTCCAATAGACGATATTGGCCTTCTTTGTAGCATTAGCTAGTATAAGGACGTAGCTAATCTACAAAGAGAGGTTATTGTTGTTGGTAAATAATGCGTCCGTAAATACCAGTAGCTGTAGGGTTTTAATATCTAACTTAACAAACTTAAGACCTCTATTAGCGTTCTCGATTTGCCAGTTTAGACGCTTATTTAACTGTTTTACGTCTTCCTTATTGGGGTTAATTACCTAGGCGGTAAAGGATAAATCAAATAAGGCTTCTGGCTGGCACACTAAAGCAATATATACACCTCTAGTATGTTAAGTGATATACTGGTCCTTTGGAGTTAAGGTTCTTATAGCTCCTCTTAATCCTATACTCGTGGCAAGCTTAGTGCTAATTATACTAAGGTTTGTGCATTATCGTTCCTAAGTAAGCGTAATGCTCCCATTAGTTAGTAGCTAAATAACTCCACCGTTAAACTTAATGGGCGTATCAACGGTAAGTTATTTCCGTTCCTTAGCCATAAACTTGGCCTTATACAGCTCGTTTTACTCTGTATTTATAAAGGTCTTATCTGCTAGGAATAGAGTATTATTGGTTTATAGGCCTATAATACTAAAGGGTTCATTACTCTATAGGAGGCAGGGGTTGTACGTAGACTAGTCCATATGCAACTATTAGGTGTAATGTAAGTAATATATCTTAAACCAGTGGTTACCGGCTTCCGGTACTCTGTAGAGTGGTTTTATAACCTTTAGAATGGAGGCCTTATTAATCCCAAGTTGCTTAATTAGCTTATGCGGAGGTTATACATAGAACTCTCAATTTAGTGTGGTGGTTAATTGTACGTAGGCCTATAAAATATCTTAGAGGTAAAGTTATGCCTGTAGAAGCTTTATAGCGGCGATATAGAGAATTAGTCGTTAGCTAACTTATTAAATGGTTAGTAATTAGGTAAGAACCAGTTCCTTTTCTAAGTTATTATAAGCTTATATAACTAGTTAGGATTTCTTAAAGGCTTTATTAGTTTCCTTGTTCTTAATCTCATTAATAAATTACAAGTTAAAAAGTTGTACGCCTTGTGGTATATCTATAAGTCTTATAATTTTAAAAACTCCCTTCTTAAGTAGACTAGTAAGCTCCTTTTGTTAGGAGGCGCTAAATTAAGTACTAAATTAACTGTCATCCTATAGGTAGATGGTGATATTAGTCATAGCTATAAGTAGAGGGTATTTATAAGGGCGTCCTCTGCCTTGTTTTAGGGGTTGTTATTAAGCTTTAGTAGGTCTCTTTAGGACAGTCTTAGGAAGGGCTGACCCAAGTGGAGGTTTAGGTAGCAATTTTAGTCCAACAATTTGCTCCTGCGATTTAGTTGCTTAAAGGTAGGGTTTTACGACCATAGATTAAAAGGCTGTAGGTCCGCTAGGCAGCTTAATAGTGCATGTTTTACCCTTAACGGTAAGTAAGGTAAATGGCCTGTCCTAATAGCCGCTTTAGCTAGTGTTTCCTTCTCTCCAGACCAAAATAGGCGAATTTAGTAGGAGATTATAAACCGCATTAGCATTAGGTCCGTTTCGTATATTCAACGCGTTAGCGATCTGTTATTTAGCTTATAGCTTCTATATCTCTACCATAGCCTTTTTAATTACGGCAGCGCGTTATATAACAGTGGGGGATAGTGCATTGGATTTAACTATTTGGAGGTAGGCTCTAAAGACTAGAAGTATAGGAACTAGTCCTTTAGGGCCAGCTAAATTGTTAATTGCTTTAAACGCCATTTGGAGTCCCATCTCCTTATCAATTTTAGGGATTTTAGTTATAATAATCTGATAGGCTTACTATAATGGACTGTGGTAGCGCTCTACTATTCTAATAGAGTTATATGCTTTAACTAGTACTCCCTTTATACTAATTCCTATAATAGTAGTATATTGCTTAAATTCCTTATTAACAAAGTTCTTTCTAGCGTTATAGGTAATTAGGTCTAGTGGCCCTAGGTAGATATTAATCTAGCACATCTATAGAACGTCCTATGTATGTTTGGCGCTAATGTCTTATAGCCATCTACTGGCTTAGAATCGCGTTCCTTTATTAACAATATATAGAAGGGGTGATCCGCTGATGTACATAATGTTAACAATAATATTATAGTTAAAATTAACGTTATCTTATAGGGTAAAGCAGAATCTGCCTGGTAATTTGCTAAACTTCTAACAGTAGTAGTAGAACTTGGTTAGTTGCTTAATGGCCATTCTATCAGTTTTATGGCCAGTATAGTAGAGTAGCTTTTACAATCTCTTAACTAAGGGATGTCTAAATCAACGATGTAGGCGCCGTAGCTCTACATCTATTAAGTAGTAGGGGTTCGCGTTAAAGGATTTAGATAAATATAATTGTAGTAATAAGCTCTATAAGAGAAATGGGTAGCCAAACCATCGCACTACTGGCACTTCTTTAGTGTGAGTGATGACAACGTTTCTAAGGTTGTTGTAGTAGATTTAGAGTCTATTTATATCCGCTAAACAGAGCAAGAAGGGGGTATCTATATAGACAATATAAAACTGTATCTTGCCTATAGGGGTGACAACATCTATAGTTCTAATAGAGGTAGCAATTCTAATGCTAAACTATACATTAACTTGTCCTTTAGTTAAGGTATTAAGTTTTACGGATTAGTCCGTGTTCTATAGTGCCTGGAATTATCTATAACTAGCTATAGACTTCTTTAACGCACTGGTATTAATCATAATTCTTATAAATACTGTGGAAGTATAGCGTGAAGCGGCGGTTATTATGTTATAGTTAAATGGGTTAGTTTCCGTAATAGGTTCTGTGGAGGTTATAGTAAGTAAGTAAGCGCAAGCCTTATTGGCTAGTTCTACGCTTATAAAGGTTGCTTTGTTTGTAGTAAGGGTCCCAAATAATATAAGGTAGTAACTGTTAGGGTCTTCTAGTTCTTCCTTACTGTTGTTATTATTAGTGTTTTTATTAGCATCTGTATCTAGTATAAGAGCTTTAAAGGTCTTATTACACTCATTATTATTATCTCCTTTATAGTAGATAGTGTATTGTCTAAAGCGTTCTTTAAAGTTACCATTGCGGCCCTTGTTATTGTTAAAACGTCTTTTATACTTATTTCTAGAACAGTTCTGCTCCTCCTCTATATATTTCTATAAGCGGCAGCTCTCCTTTTGGCAAATATAGCACTTAGCCTTTAGGGATCTAACGGTGTTTTATCTATAGGAGTGGGTTCGGTTACAGTTGTTACAGATGTTACGGCGGTATATACAATCCGTAAAGTAGGCTGCTTAAGACGGTCTTATTAAGGCCTAGGAGGGGTGTTCCTTCTCCTATGTAACTATAGAAGATTGCAACTTACTAATTAACTGGGAGAGGTCTTTAGAAGGGTTAGAAATGGCAATACGGCATACTAGTACTCCTTGGCAAGCAGTGACTAGCTTATTTATAAGGAAGAGGTCTATATAAAACTCTAGGTGTAATCCGTGGCGATATTTTAAGAGCTTATTAAGGAGTAGTTGGAAACTCTAATAGATTTACTTATTAGGGTTCTCGTTAATAATTCCTTAGAAGTCGGTGGCGTTCCATTTAGTAAGGTTTCTCCAATAGTACTCTGGTCCTTTAAAGAAGTAACATATATAGTTATATACCTTAGTAAATGATCTAGTTAAAAGGCTACTATTGTAGTAGTGATCCTAAGCAAGTCCCTTTAGCATAGTTGGGAATGCAGTTATGTAGCCTTTAGGAGGTAGACCAGCTCTCTTACAGATATTATAGAAGATAGTTAACTTAAAGTCAAAGCTGTCACTCACTCTATCGTACTTCTGGTCGTCTGTATAGATCTTGGCAATAGTGGCTGCCTCTTTACTGTATATAGGCAGGTGTATAGTAGGGTTGGTATTAGCAGTACTAGGGTAAAGATACTGGGCAGGAGGGGGACTAGGTAGGGTAGGAGCAATTGCTAGAGGGAGGGTAGAGGCAGTTACCATAGGTAATAATTGCTGATTCTGCGTCTGTAGGAGTTAAGTAAGGAGAGTAAGTAGTTAATCTTAGGTAGAGGTAGGTGCGGCTTGCTGTTGGGTAGCAGTTGGTGCAGTTTGCTGGGGTATAGATGCACCAGCTGGTTGGGGTGTTATAGGGGTAGGTATTTGCGTTCTAGGTGTTGTGGCTATAGCTATAGGCTAGATTACAGGCGTCGGAGGTAGTGGAGGTAGTTAATAGCTTACAGGCGTCGGCACCGTATAGGAAGGTAGTGGGCTATAGGGGGGGGGTTATAGGAACTGAAAAGGCTATAGCTAATAGGGGTATAGCTTAATTTAATATCAGAGCTGTTTATATTAAGTTAAGTTATTCTTATAGTGCCACTGTAATTATAGGGCTGACTTCCTTAAGAGCTTCTATAATTTCCTTATCTGTCTATTTATGGGGTTCCTCTTCTAAAAGAATATCTATCAGTACCTTGCCAAGAGAGTATCTCTTATCTTGCTTAGCAATATATACTCCTCTCTTAACTAGGTAATTACGGATTCCTATTTTAGTATCAGTTTATACTCATTTAAAGATCTCTGGTGTGAAGTCCTTAAAGTCTTCCTAAAACGCTATCCACAATAAATAGTCTGTAAGGTTAAATTGTGTGTATAGGTACATCTTAGTCTCCATATACTCCGTCAGATTATCATTTATAGCCGTCTCCAAGTTAATTAGGTAGCCGTACTTGGCAATTCTCTCCTTCCAATTAATTTCCATATTGTCGTTGTTGGTCATATAGGGTGACTCACCAATAACGACTACTCGAGTAGGGTTACAGTGATGTTGGTTAATATGCTTAATTGATCTAGAATAGGGGAGGGCGAGGAGCTTAAGGCTCCTTGCCACGCTAGTGCCGCGGCTATATGTGACCATATGTAATATATTCCTAACACTAGCAACTCTTCTTTTGTGGTTGCCATCTATATATAAAATACCGCTTGACTAGCGTAACAAGTATCAATCCTCCTTACTTACTATTGCCATTGTAATATATGACGGCTTGTATAAATGCTTTTAAACTGAAACTTACGGATTGTTATCTAATGAAGATACTAAGCTAAGAAAAAGAAGAAGAAGAATAATTATTAGGGAGTAGTAGGCAGATATATTGCAAGGGCCGCTAAGGCGCTAGTAGTAAGCGAATTAATGGCGATTTTCTATCCCGGGGATGGAAAATCCTGATTGGTTGTTTAGAGTTAGGGTAGATATCGTGTTAAGGGCGCCAAGGCGCTAAGCGTAAGTGAGCTAATAGCGATTTTTTATACCGGGTATAGAAAATCCTAATTAGCTGGCTAAAACCAGTATCCGCAGATTGCAGTAGAACTTGGTGGACAGTTGTGGTAGAACTTAGTAGATAGTTGCGGTGGAATTTAGTGGATAGTTGCAGTAGAATTTAGTAGACAGTTGTAGTGGAATTCTACTCCCTTTTAACCTAACCTTTAACTTGTATATAGAGAACGTTTGTGTTAACAAACGTTTCTAGAGCCTTATTTAGGTTTGCCTTTGTTATTGCATCTACTGGGTTGTCTTGGCTATTAATCTATTAAATCTTAAAGAGTTCTTGCCGTTTGTAAGATTACTGAAGTGCTATAATGTCGATTATAAGGCGCTTCTTCTTTGTGGTACCAAGCTTGACTAAACACTTATAGAGGGAATATAAGTCGGTATACACGATTATAGGGATAGTGGGAAGTTTAAGTTAATCTATAATTATTTTTAGAGTAGTTCTAATTACAATTGCTATGTTAACTCTGCTAACCATTTTATATATCTCTAACGCTAGAACGCTTTAAGTAACGCGCTTACTCTTAGTTAAGCTCCAATAGATAAGATTACTATAGATTATAAAGTCATTCTCTCTAGTAGATTTATTTGCGATAATAATCTTATATCCTAACTAGGAGCTAAAATCTTTGTTATTTACAAACAATTTATTAACAAATATAAAGAGCTTGGCGGTGGGAAGACTAATAGGCATATAGAGTAGTCCCTAATTAAGATGGTTTATTTGCTAGAAGAGACGCTTATTTAAGGCAAGGATATCATTCTTAGTTGGTTCCTGGTATTAGGTAGCAACAAAGAGATTAAATAAAGCCTTAGGTTAATAGATAGAAGCAACATAAGCTCCACAAGCGCGTTACTCTACGTATTCTTGTTTTAGAGAGTTAATATTAATAATATTAATCTTCTTACCTTAACCCTTCTGGTGCAAAGCAATAGAATCCTTGTTTAGGGAGAGGATGCATCCATTAAAAAGTAATAGTATTATTAAATTAAGCTTTTCCTTTAGCTTTGCTATAAGATTTACCTTTACTAGCTTATCTTCTTTAAGAGCTAAAAATTAGTCATCTCCTAAGATAATTATATTATTAGTTTGCATACTAATGATTCCAAATAGAGTTCCTATAGTTGTAATAAGGAAGCAGGGATTAAATATAGAAGTAGTTATTAAGAGCTTCTCTTTATAGTGCTTGCTATAAGTAGCCCACTAATAAGTTCCTATCTCTGCAATTCTATATAATAGCTTAAGTACAACTATGATTATATCTTTGGGATATTGGTAGCGAATTTGCTCTAGAAGGTATACTAGTATTAAGCGCTAAAGGCGCGTCTCTAATTGGGTATAGGCCTAAGTAATATCTCTTAAATAAACTGCTATTCTATTCTTTATTAGGGAGGGAGCTAGCGCAATAATAACTCGCTAACTAGCTTATTAAATTGTAGGGGATTGCGTAAAAATTACTTCCTTACTATTATCGTTATAACCTTAAATAACCAGTCTTAACTTCTTAAATGGGGTATTAGTGGCTTTGCCTTTAATCTTATTAACTATTCTTAACTTAAAGATGCAAACTCTATTAAACTTAATAGGGTTATATTTCTTAAATTTAAAGACTTCTCTTGTAATAAGACCGTCGATCTCCTACTTATTAGATGCTTAGAAAGGGGCTCCTAGAGTTATAATACGGCCTTCCTTTTAAAGTTGTTTTACGAGCTTAAAGTCCGCCTTCTCTTTAGCTATTATAAAGGCCATTAACAACTTAACTCTACTCTTAATAGCGGCAACGAATTGCTCTTTGAAATTAATAAGATGTTGGCGATTTTATAATCCTTTTAGATGACCTCTACCGCGTTATAGTTGCGGCATATTTGCTATAACTATATTAGAATTGTAGTTGCCTTCTAGAGCACGTTAATCGTGGTTCTCCTTTAGGGTATCCTCTATAGCATCCTATAAAGGCTTAAAACTGTCGTCCCTATAGTAGGGCTTAATAATGGTTAAGCGGAATTAAGTGGGTCTATAGGGCATCTAAAGAGTGCAAGTTTAACCCTTAATGGTAATAAGTGTATATAGGCCTGACCAGCCCCCTTTCTTACGCCATACCCGTACTTTAGATTGGAGTGGTAGATCTGTCATAATTAAGGTGTTTAGACCGTTTCTTATTTTTAGTACGTTGTTGACCTGGCGCGTAGCATAGATGCGGCGTACCTCCTTTATTGCCTTACGGATAGCCTTAGCTCGTTACGTAACAGATAGAGATAGTAGAGAATTATTAGTTATTTAAGGGTAGGCGCCAAAGACTAGTAATATAGGTATAAGCCTATCTAGGCCAGCGGAATCGTTAACAGCCTTAATAGCTATCTATAAGGTAAGCTCTTTGCTAGCGCCCTCTAGTTCTAAAGAAATAATCTTATATACTTGGCGTAATAGCGTGTGATATTATTCTACTTTTTTTAACACTATTATGTGCTTTAATAGGGACTTCCTTAACCTTAATTTCCATTGCCCTTACCTATTACCAAAACTCTATAGATAAGAAGTTCCTTCCTATATTATAAATGACTTAATTAGGGGGTCCTAGGTAGATATTAATTTAGTATAATTAGAGAGTATCCTATACGTTCCTAGCTAATATATCTTTTAGAAAGCGTGCGGCTTAAAAAAAGGTTAAGAGGTTAACAACTTAGAGTACTAGCTTGCCGCTAAGATATATAATGTTAATAATAATATAGAAGTTAAAGTTATAGTTATCTTTAAGGGTAAACTTAAATCGGCCAGAGGACTTCTGGTTTATTTAGCAGTAATAGCAGTACTTTATAAGATGCTTAATCGTCTTAGCCTTAACTTTATAACCTGCTTGCTAAAGAACCCTAAGTAATCTATAAACTAATAGGTGACTAAAGCGACGGTGTAGTTAACGTAACTCCAACTTAGTTAAATGGCTTTAAGCAACGCTCCTTTCTGGCTGTTAAAGGAGCAACTAAGGGTAACCCTACTTACGTATAATAGGCACCCGATTCTCTCCCTAAACAAGTATATTCTTAAGGTTATTAAGCTTAACGCCTAACTTATCTATATTTTAGATGCAGAATAGAAACGGGGTGTTCGCGGGAATAATATAGAAAGTAATATATCCTAATAGAGTTTGGACCTTAATTGTGCCAAGGGAGATTATAGTACCCTTACTAAAGCAAATTATATATTGGCCTGCTATTAATTGGTTGATCTAAACAGAGCTATTAAGCTACTAAAGAGCTCGAACTTAAGGTTCTCCTACTATAGATACTCCTGCGGCTCTAGTATCTGGTATAATACCATAGAAGACGTTCGCTGAGTATCTGTTGTTAAAGGAGAACGCGGAACTTTCTTTTGGCTTATTAAAGATATCTAACTTTATAACAGAATGGAGCGTAGATTGGTTATTAAGGACAGTAACGGTTTATGTGCCATTTACCTTACCATACTCAGTAAAGTATTGGTTGGGAGAGTAGTCCTTAATTTCCATATCTATAAGGAGCTGTTTGGCCTTATTAACCTTACCCTTAAGATCTTCTTCGCCTTTATATTAAACCAGGAAGCTTTGGAAGTAGGCTGTAGTAATCTTATAATTTCCAACATTTCGTGCGCTCTGGCGAAACTTATTATATGCCTCCTTTTGTCTATTAAGAGGGTGCCTAGTTGACCAGCAATTTAGCTTCTTATAAACATAGCATTTCTTCTATTAATTATTTTAAGATAAACCTCCACAAGGACCTCCATGATTGCTTTATAGTTGATATTAATTGTGCCCTCTACTGTATCCCCTACCCTAGCTACCATATGTTTAATTAGTCCAGTTATAATCGTGTTAGTCGGTTAGGTCGATTAAAGTAGGTTAGGGTTAGGTATTAAATTGCTATACTTCTTAAGAGCGTAGAGCGGTGCTAATAAAGGATCTTAATTAAGCATATACTCCTTTATAAGTATTTGCAGGATTAAAGAGGGCAAGGTTGCATTCTTTAACACCTTAGCATGCGCTAATAACTTAATTACATAGGCTAAAGTCCTCTTAATATAATTTGGATAAACCACGCTAAATTATCTAAAGTTGATTAAAGAGCTTTTAAAGATAATTAAGCCGAGAAACACCTGGGTTTATAGCAATAATCCTTAAGAAGGTAGTCTCTCTCTACTCTAATATATACTGTTGCTTATTCTCTTCTGTTTTAAAGTAGTACCTTAACTTATATATTATGCGGTCGAAATCGTATCCTTTTCCTACTAAACAATTATAATAGAAGGTGCTAGCTCGGCCCCTAAGCATAACAGAATAGGCGTTGTGGTATTAATTAGACTCTATTCCTATCTTTTAGCAATAGTTATAGAAGATACGCAGTTTTGAATTAAGAATATTATATAATTCCCTACCAAATTTATTTTCTTAATCTGAATAGAGCTTCGCAAGTTCTATAAGCAATTTTAAAGTGCTTTTAATTTAAGATTAAGATGGAGGAGGGAGTTGCATTATAGGTTATAATAGGGATATAGGTCTAGTCAGTGGAGTCTAAAGGCTATTAGCTCGCGAAGCAGGGGGGTCTTGTATTTACTTTGGTAGCGTATTATTTAGATTCTATCATAAGTTAAGCTTCCTTATAGTGCGTAGTTAGTGCTTAATCTTCTATAGAGTCTATTTATGCTCTTCTTTTACGTTAATAACTTGCTCTTAAATATTGTCTCTAATAGCGCTTCCATCTATAGGGACAAACACTCTATTCTCCTAAAGGAAGTTACGGAAGTCTTATACAATAAGCTTGTTCGCAAGAGCCTATATTTCCTTTATCCATCCAACAAAGTCCTCCTTTATGCAATACCATAGCATAGTGTCGTTGTATTTACTGTCTGTGTAGTATACCATGTGGTATAATAAGAATCCGTTTAGGTCCTTTTGCTTAGCGTTTATAGGGTTAATATCTTTATTCCATATCTTTGGGTTAATGTCTTCTTCGTACTTCTTTAGGTAGGTTAACGCCATAATAGGTTAAAGGTAGGTAGGGTTTTTGGTTTTATAGAATCTTATAGGTTTGCTATTAAGAGGTAGGCAATTTAAGATGTTGTTTAACGCGTTTTGGACGTTAACTTAGGACCTTAGGTTTAGTAATACTTCTAACCTAAAGTACTTGACCAAATCTTCGTAAACATAGTTGTTCTGCGTAATGGACGCAACTTGGTATCTCCTAGTACTTAGTGACACTTCTATTACTAGTTTTCCGCAAGTCTAAGGTAGCACAGTATCGCCGGGATCCATTC
>Ga0307507_10009891_pt1 | contig 12544 bp, 10 predicted proteins | sample 7_EM_MG_FD_207223 | JGI IMG/M metagenome (GOLD analysis project Ga0307507, IMG submission 207223) | Populus trichocarpa ectomycorrhiza microbial communities from riparian zone in the Pacific Northwest, United States - 7_EM | ecosystem: Host-associated > Plants > Roots > Unclassified | place... | reverse complement strand
ATAGACATCGAGATGAAGAAGCCGTGCGTCCGTGTCGTCTCAGGAAAAGCCCTCCCAACGATCGACATCGGTCGGGAGAACGGTAAAATAGGCTAAGGACACATTTGGCTCCTGCACTTGAGGGAGGTGTGGGAGACTGTGAGGTGTAGATGCATTGCCGCTGCAGAAGAAGGTGGGTGCGAGGGGGTTGCGGAGAGGGTCGTTTTCCTTGAAATGGTTTAGAGGGAAAGAGGTGGGTGAACGTAACGCGCACGGACGTCGTTGTATATAACGCCCACCTAACGTTCATGTAAGATGAACCGAACTCCCCGCATGCATCACGTCAAGGAGGGATCTGGGAGTGAGTTGCCATTGTTCCTCCAGTTGTCGCACACCGCAAGTCATGCCACAAGATGGGACGTAAGGGAGGCATTCATGGTGTTGCCAGATGGTTTGATCCCTGGCATCCGAGGAGCCGAGATTCCGTCGGTAGTATAGTAGCTGATCTCCTGACCTCGTAAAGATCAATGCCGTCGAGGAAACGTGGAAAAGAGTGTTCTACAAAACGTGAGCCAGACTGTATAATCAGTGAAGTGAATGACAAGATCTTAGATGAGAGTCAGAGGCCGACATACCTTCATTCATGTAGTTATCGTATGCAGCAAGCCAGCAAGGGGCGTCGGTGTTGCGGGATGGTGTAATTCGCAGTCGGGCCAAATCACTGGGGTCCCTGAAACCGCACTTCTACGGACGTGCCTCGGTAGGGTAGTAACAGGTCCGACGAGGACGTAAGAGCGACTGTTGCGGAAAGGCTGCCATGAGACTGTAAACAAGAAACTCCGTAGAGTAAACAGCACAAGAGTCAGAGCCGGACGTATAATCTGATAAGAGCTCTTCTTGCAATATTTCCTGGGTGGGAAAAGGTTAGAGAGGACGAAGGGAATGTTTGAACGTGGAATGATTACAGGTTTTGACAACGAACTCTGCACATAACCACTTGAGTGATTGAGTACAACTCATACACTGAAAGTTCGCTCCCAACTCATGTCGAATGCAAGGATGAGCTTCCGACGAAGCCTGTTGTATGTAGCGTACACCATGGCTGTGACGAGAGGATTCGTTCCATGTCGTAGCTGGGACAGAATGACGTGAAAAGTGTCGGCTTGGTTGTAAGGTCGTAGTTGATGATGTTGAACAGTGTGATAAAAAGGTCACAATGATTGACATTTCTACCACAAAAATATTCCAACGAATGTCAAGTCGCAAACACGAAGAGGTCAAAGAAATACAACCGAACAATTCAAACAATACCTGCGCCATGCCAACTGTCATGATTTAGCCTCGACCATCTCCTGAAGCCGCTCCTCTTTTCAGCGGTCCTTTTTTCTGTGCCCTCGACAAGGGTGGCACCAGCGCCTCTTGCACAGTGCGCTCGAGAATAACCTTTGGCCGGCAAATAACACCGGCATTGGATGCTAGGCTGACACCTTCTGTGGATGGCCTCATGACTTTCTTCAGACCCAAGCCAGTGGTTCCACTAACAATCTCTAACGATTTCTCTTTTGTCAAAGCCGGCCAGCCATTGTCCATAATCGCGGAGTCGAAGGTCGTCCCAGGGTCAATAGTAACGACCTCAATATCAATGGACGTGATGTCTTCCCCAAGCGCCTTCCGCAGGTCGCGAATGGCGTTAAAAATAGGCGGGAACTGTTCCTTAAACATGGTTTTCTGGTTTGCGCTTGGAGTTGGCCATCTAGCGAAAGCCAAAATATCTAGCAATCCATCCAGGAGATCTTGGGACCAGCTGCTGGATGAAAATTCCAGTTGTGCCCAAGTTACCGATCGCCAACGACGGTAGAACGTTGGATCTTCTGAAAAGAAAGATATTTCTGTCGTAAGGGTGGGTTTTTGATTAAACGTTGATGCGGACTTACCAACTTCCCGAATTTTAGAGTAAAGTCCAACCAACAAATTCGAAACATCACTATTTCCCGGTTTCCATGAGGAAATGGTTGTTTTGCACCAATTTATGATTGCGACCTGCAGCACAACTTGCACAAGAAGGGCAGCGACCCTCACCTTTTCTGGGAGCCCTGCAGAAAGAAGAGCCACCATGTTCTCCCCAAGCATCAATCTAGCTTTCTCAGTGATCTGCATGATCGGGCGGTGCCCTCCTCGAACTTTGTCTTTTGCAATTCCTTGCCCAGCACAGCAGCCACTCGACGTACCTCCACGTTCAAAACATCTACCATTTGAATGACATCAGCAGTCAAGAGAATGTCGGATTCCCCCAGCATATCCAAGGGCTCTTCCTCATTAGCCTCCTGGTCGACATCTGCGGTGTCGACCTTCAACTCCTTCAACTTCTTGCCTCTAACCTCCGAAAGCTTCTTCGCATCCGCAAGCTGCGCATTAACAGCCTCAAGTTCGTGCATCAAGCTCTGATTCTGATGTTGATATCTCTGCAGCTCCTCCCCCTGTGCGTTCGCGCGATTCCATAATTTCCTGTAATGGTAGTCGAAGTTCTGGTTAGAGATTTTCTCCTGTTGCAATGCGAACTCCAATTCTAATATTTTTCTGCGCAGTGATTTCTCTTTCGATGACTGTGGTTTGTCGCTGCTTCCTCCCATGCCAATTTCCAACACGGTGGTGGTGGAGCGGCTGCCAGGCTTTGACGCTATTGCTTGAGCCACCTCGAGTAGCTGCTGTTGTTGCACGTACATTTGACGATTAGCCTCCTGTTGTTGTTTCTGGAACTGTTGAAGCTGAAGAGCTTCAAGCTCCTCTTGAGTGAGCGCCTCTACGAAGCCCGGAATGGCCTGCCTATCACTATTCGTCCTTGCGGCTTCGTATATGTTGTCGTCCTCGTTGTTGAAATCACCGTCAGAGTAGTTTATGTTCTCTGCATCAGCTAAAACCTGTTCCTTAGATTCACCACCTCCTGCTGGTGGTAGTGAGTTTAGGGTATTCGACCGGGAATTAGGGAGGCTAGGAAGACGCCTTTGGAATGCATTTGGGTCTTGGTCCTCCGGTCTAACCACAACCGGAGGTGCAGTACCATCTGGCCCTCCCTCTCCGGTATTTCCTGCTTCCGCGATCGCGCGATCTCGAACCGTTTGCGTAGCTACTTTCCTAGTTGCAGCTGAAGTATTCAGGTCTCGCTTATCTCGGCCGCTCACAGGGGCTGGAGTGGTTCTGAGAGGGGCTTGATCGGTGATATCCTGATGTCGACGTCCCCGAGTCGATGTCAGTTCCCTGGGAGAATCTGATGTAGGTTTTTTGAATTCCTCTGTTCAACAACAAGATTCATCCGCGGCTTACTTGCCTGATGATTTAGGAGCGTGATCGGTGAGTCCTCTAAACCAGAACGGCATTGAATGTGAAGAGTAACCTGGACACGTTCTCGGAGAATGAAGGGGGGGGGATTGACGATGGGCGTCAATGAGAAGCTTTGTGGCTTATACAATTCCTGTGTCAAATACTTGCTTTCATCGCGCGTCTATAATCAGTGGCGTAGTGTCCAGATAAAACTCCAGCGACATACAAGTATTATTCTCATCCTTTTCGGTGTACGGTAGCGAGAAATCCCATAGAAATTGTGTTGGAAGGTGGCTCCCACTGGACGCTTACTGGACCACGACATACTCACGCGACAAGCGGAGAACGACACGGAAAAGTGAATGAATTATTTATGTAGTCGAATGTGCTTATGTAAACCACTTGAATCATTGACCGCTGCACAAATATCCTGTTCAACGTTCCACAAAACCCTAGACACCTCCCCGAAATTTCTTGACTCCGTCAACGCCGACGCTTTTCTGAGCGGATGTCCGACAAAACAAACGGTGAACAATTCAGACGGTGCAGTTATGGATGATGTTAGCCTGAGGCACCCAGACCCTCTCGTGAATGGGGGACTTCAAAGTTTTCCTGTTCAACGCCACTTGTTGGAAACCCGGATGAACGGCCCAAGCGAAGCAAAGCTCATGCCAGTCAGGTTGATGGGCCTCGCTGTTCGTCGTAGGTCACTCGCTTCAGTCCTCGCAGCAGTCTGCAGCAGTCGTGCGGCAGGCCCTGATCGATACTTATGGACTCGGATGTTTCTGAAACACTAGCAAGGGGCTATCACAAGAACTGGCGCCCACCAATGTTTACAGAAGGTATGGGGGAGAAACGGTCATTTGTGGAAGAAGCTTGTGTGTTAAACTTTGAAGTCACAAAAAAAAGGTTAACGTTGCGCTCTGTTTCCCGGCGAGACTTCTCCATCTCATGCCACACCCACTCCACATGTTCAGCCATGACCTGATGCGGTGCCAACATATAGCCATGACCTGGTATGGTACCAATATATAACGTCTTTCTTTCTGTCCATCGAACTTCCACCTTTGCAACATGGTCGACCACACCAATTATAACTTGACTTTAGAAAGAACTTCAAGTTCGACAACGAATTCTACCCCGAGGACCAACCGAGGACAAGCTACAATTCTAGATTTCGAAAGTTTGGTGTGTGACTCCAGTGAAGCCATCGTTTCTGATTTCTAACACAAGGATAGAAAACGGTACCGGAAAGAACACGAATGCGGGTGGCAACTATTTTGGTAAGAAACTTGACCGCTTGACCTCTTTCATACCTGATTTTTTTTCTGAGAAGATGACGTTGATAGCGGAGTCGGTCAGACGCTTGCCAACCGCTATACTCTTTATTATCCAGACTACGATATTGGAAGAGGAAGAAGAGAGGGTGAATAACTTAACCACTAAGTTCCTAAGTATGTAACTCCTTTTAGGATGCAGCACTAGAGGCGTCGCTTCTGACTTCTCGCATAGTATGTTTTTCGATTACCGACTCCGATGCATGAAAACAACCAAGCTCTAGACATACCCCAACGGCAAAATAACTTCGACTATCATTTCGAAATTAACGAACCCCCTGGTGCAAAGGTCATTCTGTAAGCAAGGAAAGTTTAACTTCCATTGCGGACAGCTAAGTGTCGTCGCTATCCTCATGGGGATGACTGGCACCGGAAAATCTTCAGTGAGTCCTGCTTTCGTGTAGAAATTTCTCCCTCTGATCTTCAACGGCACCAGTTCATAAAGCTTCTTACTGGGGGTAGAGATATTGGGATATCGACCCCGAAACAAATGAAATTCGGAGCTTTTCAATCTATCACGAGCACCAATATGTGGTTATGGTGGACACATCTGGTTTTGACGACAACCGACCAGACATGAGCGATTCGAAACTCCTTGGAGATATAACTAGCTTCTTGATAAAAAAGTAAGCATTTTCGTTATGTTTGAGAAATTCTTGTGATAATTTTATCCTTGACTCGGAAGGCACGAGAGGAGGACGTTGCATGGTTTTATCTACTTCCACCGCATCTCCGACGTCCGCATCAGCGGCACTGCAAAGCGCAACATTCGTATGATGTCTTCCCTTTGTGGACCGGACGCCATGAAGAACGTCGTTATTGTCACCACACGATGGGATGAAGTTCACAGCAAACAGTTGCAAGCTGCGGAGAAGACTGAGGCTCAGCTCAGCGGCTATTTCAAAGACTTCACGGACAATGGAGCCCGCCTCCATCGTCACTATAATACTCTCGAGTCCGCAAAGAAGCTTATATCTTCTGTCCTTGACTTTCCTGCCATTGGCAAGATTCAAATCATCGAAGAGATGCGAGGTTGGAGGACTCTATTTCAAACTGCGGCAGGTCGTGAGCTTGCCAGCCAGCTGGCCCAGCTCGAAGCGGATCATGAGCAACAGATTGAAGGGCTTTGTAAGCAGTTGGGCGCTGCTTCTGGTTTGGAGGACAAGGCTTACCACGATGAGTTGAACGAGTTACGAAACGACCTACTTGGGAGGTGCGACAGGGTGGCAAAAGATCGGCAGGAGTTGGAACTTATGACGCTCCCGCCAATGCGTCTCAAGAGATCGTGGTTTAGCTTCTTATTTAGATAAAGGTACGCAAGGTATGAATAGCGATCTAATTTTGCTACTACGCATTCGCAAGTAAATATGGTCATATATAGCAATTACAGTTCATCCCAAGTAATCGAACAAAATCGAGTGAGGATAGAGCAACAACACACAGAGAAAAACGTCGAGGGGTCTCACCACTCGATTTGACAACTCATCACAATCGCTACCCCCCAATCTACTCTCCCTGCACGCCAAGCTCCGAAGAATCTGCGGTACTGGGAGACCACGGAGACGTGGTTGTGGGGGCGCATGATCGCCACATCGCGGAGGTCATTGAGGACGACAGCGACTGAACCAGAGGTAGGTTCGTAGAGACGTTGGAGAGGCGATGGCGAATTTGCCAGAGCCTGAGACATCAACGATTACAACACTTCCACCATCGTCTGTGGTGAGGTTGGAATCCCTGAGGGCGGTTGCTTCTGATTTCTCTGGATAAGAGAGCTGAACGATTATGAAGGTAATGATGCAAAGTTCAGGACGCAGGATTCATCATGACGAGCCATCGAGGTGGATGAGTCGTTTGGAATATCGCAATCTCCTCGGCTATAATTAGTGAAGTCAGAACCAGAACGTTCTCGCAAAATAAGAGACGTACCGAAAGCCATGAGCTGAGAATCAATCGTCACAGTGAACGCCAAACATGAGGGACTTCAACCATCTGGAGGAAGGTGCTACCACGTTACATGGGGAATGAGGACCGTTTCGACGAACGCTTCTGCGAGACCACTTGTCAGGTTCTAGGTATAACGCTCAAAACCCCAAAAGATGGCTTTGTCGGTCACGGCAATAACCTGGAACCTAAAGATAACCTGATCCGCCATATGGCAAACACCTAACACCACGGACATTCTAAAAGACACAATAATCAGTTTCTTCTCCCCATAAAAAAAAAAGAGAGAAGCCAACCACAAAATGCCCCTCTGCAACCTTGTCCGATGCCTAGAGCGCTACGCCTCCGAACTTGACACGCATTAGGTGCCGAAGGTGACTTCATGCAAGTAAGAGAGAGGTAACAGACGATCCCGGGAAAGATGAAGGGTTTATGTGAGATTGTAAAATATATACGGCGCATGAGGATTCAGAGTCCAGCTCGTCCTTCAAGCGCCCTCCGTTCTCCGGATCGAGGAGGAGTTGAAGGCTGAATTGCTAAAGATCACAACAGGCTTCTTCGACAAGTAACTTCGAATGTGAGAGTGTGAAATGTGGCATAGAGGTCGCTTAGCCTGTTCAAAACGCGATGAGGTAGGCTTAAACAAATTTAAAAAGCCAGTGAACGACATACCGAGAATCATAACCTGCAAATTTCTTGGTCGAGCACGAGCGACAGCTAATCGGTTTCATGAAGATCGGCCTCCCTCCACCCAGGAGCGTCTCTGTCTATCAGACGAGTTCATCGCGATCTTGTGCATAAGCACAGCCCGAAAAGGGTTCTCAGTCTCCTCCCTAGTTACAGGGAAATCGCGTTTATCGATAACACTGACTGGCACTCTCAAACAGCCGCGTCTCAGGGATGACAATCCCATGTTGATTGACATCCACTGCATGGGACCGCGTCCGAGGCACCCCGTTCGTCAGGACTCATTAGCCCGCCTTCAGCCCCGACACTTCGAGAAGGAGCTGCGCAACGGTGGAGTTTCTGGTACCAGTGGGCCCAACAATGATGGTAATATCGCAAAGAGTGGGATTGCGGATACACATACGGGATACCGGAGATGCTTTACAGCATTGAAGTGGGAGATGTGCCCCGTGCTGCGATATCGAAGCACGCGTCCGCCGAGAACGGTCATCTTGGAAAAGCTCAGCGTTACCGGCAACTTAACAGAAATTCGAAGAGTCAGCTTGTCCCCATTTGTCTCCAATTTGCCTCCCTCTACGAAACCGCGGTGACATTCCTCAGCGACAGCGTTGCTACCTCGTTTTCGGAAAGTCTATAGTACGCTGATCCAAGAATCTGTACAAACTTTGCCGAAGTAAGGCAGATAGTGGGTGTTGGTGAAGATTCAAGCAAACCTTGGAAATTGGATTTTCCGAACGTCACGTGCCGAATTCTACGTGATAGAAAGCGCACTCAATCCTCAAACTAAGTTTCACGCTTCCTTCAACGTTTTCAACTAGCCATTCAGCTCAACTTCCGCATTCAAACGATCGACCTCCTCGCCTGAAAACAGGTGTATCCCAACCTTTTTGGGTGTTGAGAACCTTTCAATGAGGTTCCATAACTTCTCAGCACGAGATGATCTGATATCATTCGTTTGTCACCGCTCCCCTTACCAAGTTATAGGTATTAATTGGGTATTAATAATAATCAGGGGCCACACCAACGTTTTGTTCTATAAATTTTGGAACCCCTCTCAAGAACTCCCTGATAATAATTCTCCGCACTGTTCTGTTGCACGGATTGATGCTTTATTTTTAGGACAGATCACGCAGTGTGTCGCATGGAAATTCAAGCTATCCGACCTGGTGAACACTACTACCTCATACATTCTTCACCTGGTCATTTGATCGCTCCCTTATCCCACATCTTGACAAGGGGGGACAATCTCGGTGAAAGGCTTTTGATATTCTGTTATCTTTTCCCAACAATTTATGTGACCGTTGCAGTGCGTCAAACTAATCGGTTTTCCGTCGATTCTACGACAGCAGGCAACAGCTAACTCAGTATTTTGTCTTTATACAAAGACTCTCCGCAGCATTTTGGCGGGTGGACGACTGACCAGTCAAGACTCAAAATCAGCTTACTTTTATTTCTCGAATCTCCACCGTCACCGACGCCAAAACGCGCACAATCATCTATCACCTTTGCTCAACTCAGGCGTTACATCGGTTTCGCCTCGATCCTCTTCTGTTCCCGTTTGGTTAATCCGGTTCTGCTCCCGACACTGGGGGATGATATCTCAAAAGCGGGTCTGGCACCTCAAAAGCAAACCGGAACCAATCTTCGATGCTCCACTTCGCGACCTCTATTGGAGTCTGGACACCCGTCCCTAAGCAACCCGTTTTGTCTTCAATATAATCTCATGAACCACCATTTAGGATGCGCTCCGCGGATTTTTGTCTAGGCTTCTCAAAATGCCAATTTCAGCCCACCGAATTACCAGCAAGTTTTTCAGGAATTGCACGTTTGCGTTTTAAACTACTGCTCCATTTAAGTTCTACGTCCGCGACCCCTCAGCTTATCATAACAAAGTGAGGAAGGTCTAGGCTTGAGCAATGGGTCAGCAACATCGCCAGGCAGGCTCGGACTGTTTTGGTGAAAGAGTCCAGGGTAAGTTGATCCGCAAAGCGGTCAACAGAACTTCGGAAGGAAGCGAGTCGGACGAACCTAAGAACACCTTGAGAACACCGGTCTTGGGTCAATTGTTGCGCTTTTTTTCCACTGCTGCCGCTATTGAAATTTGATAGGTGATAAGTAATTTACCGTACATTTTCACACGGGCCCGAGGGGTTGTGTGTCCCAATCTCCAGGAGGCCTGTCTCCCTTATTTTTGCTACCGGAAATTGCGTCTGTAAAAAATGAGCTCAGAAGTGCAGATATGGGCTAAAGTTACTCAGGGAGGCGTTTGTCTTAAAATGCAGTCTCCCGTCTCTGGCCTATCATTATTAAATCAAATTCAGAGATATTTGATAGGAATTCGCCACTGCCGAAACTCTTTCGTAAAGTCAAAAAAAAAAAGAAAGACCGGGAGTTCAATTTATTGCACTTATTTAACACGAACTTGAAATTGGAATGAACAACTGCCCGATGGATTTTTCCTTGAGGTAAAAGTGAAGTAAAAACCCCAGTCGGTGCGGCCACTGATCTTGGCCAACAAGCCGTGATGCCCGACCCCGGGTTCTCAAAACAGAAAATCACGACCGGCGAGGCTTTGGCCTCTAAATAAACCGTAACCTTTTCGTAAGGTGTAATAGACTACTTATGCATTAGATAGGCTATAGCGGCAAGAGCAGAAAACCGAGATATGCCCGAGCAGAGGTCATTTGACTGAGAAGTGCAAGAGTGTTGCCGGGATGCGAATTTATAATAGTGCATGGAAACGAAGGGTGATCAGCGAGGTCATATGTATATATACATGTAAGAATTGCGATCTGTGCAGCCAGTGGCTTGCGGAAGAATTTCGGCTTGCGTATATTTTATCAAAACGCTTACGGAAATTGAATCATACTTGAATATGTTCACCTTTAGATCTTTGCCCGTCTAAGCGTAAGATGAAAGCCAATTTTACACTCGTTGCGTGCGTTTTCTTTCTGTCGACTTTTTTTTCAGCATCACGTTTTGAACCTTCACTTTTCCGTTGAAACCAAATTGAAACCTGGATGATTCGTTGGGTATAAATGTAAAATGGACCGTACGAGGTCTACAGATAGTTACGTGACCCAGTCAACTTTAATGTATAATAATATCCTTCTTGGAACCCCCACCCCGCAGCCATCATATTCTGATTCTTCTAGGATTCTCTCCGGGAGATATTTTGAACCATTGACACAGGGTGAGGTCACGAGCTCTAAAAACAGCTCCCTTTCCTCTGCAAGGTTAGATATTTAGACCGATTGTAATCTTTTAGCTTGTAATGAACGAGAGTTACTCTCATCGACTCGACAAACCTCGGTGTGCAGGCAGGCCCTCCATGATGTACATCCTCAACATGTATGACGCCCCAGTGATGGCCCAGAGGAGGTCGCCAATTGATTTGATGAGGGTCTCTTTTAGGCCTTGATCGTGATCGTCGGAGGCAGGAATCAGAAGTGCTAGCGGAAATCACATGGTGAAAATCCACTTACAGAACTTGAAGAGGTGAATAGTGTCGCGGCTAATATATATGAGCCGCTATACTTTGTTCCGGGTCTGAGGTTGGGGAGTCGCGATATTATTTCACAGAAGGTACAACTTTCGAGAAGCCTGGGAAAGAGAGACGGAATTTTTTTCTTCTTCAAGCAGTAAAAACAAGAAGACACGGAGTGTGAAGTGCCACGCGAACCGGAGAGCCTCGCATGCTGGAGAACGGACAGTTGTTGAGGAAAACGTCACTCCGTGAGAAATTCTGGAGACGAACTGACTGAGAAATGCCGGAGAAAGGTAAAGACCCCATGGCCCCCGGGAGCGATTGTGATCGACTGGTTGCCGGTTGATCTCAAGGAAGTTCTTATATCCTCAAGATCGAGGGAGATATAGGACCATTTGGGTGCTGCACAAGAATAATTGGGCGTCACAGTCGTGATGCCTTTAATCTGAAGTTGCAACTTGTCCCGATATACTATGTGGGGGTTGAGTTGTTAGAGAGGTAAAATCCACCAAATGAGCGTCTTGATTTCGCGTCCCACCCAACACTTACTCAATTTTATCCCCGTATGCAATTTTCCATCTCCATCATTGCACAGCAACCGTTGTGATGGACAGCGTCACCATATTTTACTTGAGAGTTTGAAAAATGAATCGCGGTTTCAGGCAGAATTTTCCAAATCTCGCCGCGACGTTTAAAGTCGAGAATCAAAGGTATCCAAGCAGTTCCCCGAAATTAACAATATTTATCTGAATAACCGCTATCGGTCACCGTCCTGTCCCAGCGCGAAAGAAAACCAAGGAAGCAAAATGGCTGGACAGCCGTCAAACCGATAGCCCTCCATAATAAAATCGCGAAGTGAAAGTCCGAAGTCCTCCCACCTCGCACCCGAAATTTCACCCCTTCCCTGTTCTAGTCTTGACGGATAGATAGTAATGGCCATCCAATTTTTTTATTTTGTATCAGCCCTTTCGGGGGCCCCACCCTTTATAAGACCCAGATGATACCCGCGTATTGGAATCAAGATACACGTTTTCTCGATCCCCCAGCCTTTGACCAACATGGTATGTGCTGTGCATTTCTGCACAACTTCCCCAGTTTTGACAAATTATATCCCACTAGCAAGTAGCAACTGAGGTCTGTCCCTTCGAATGTTTGCTCTCCCGCACTAGCTCACCCCACCATTACTACACAGTTTGTCTCGCAAGCGCAGCCCAGGCAAGCACCGTTGTCACTGAACGTCATAATCGTTGGTGCAGGCATCAGCGGGCTCTCCACCGCGTTTCTTCTCGGACGCGCAGGGCACAGAGTGACCGTTCTCGAGGCCGCCTCGGAGCTCGGGGACATTGGTGCTGGTATCCAACTAACGCCAAGCATGTCGAGACTCCTCATCCGCTGGGGCGCTGGGGAAAGGTTGAAAGCGGTCGCAGTTGTTCCTCAGGGTGCTTGCATGCGCAGATGTAAGTGTGATTGCCGAAGGAACAGTATTTTTGCTAACAACATAGCTTATCTAGACCACGATGGCGAAGTGGTTGGATGGAAGCAGTGGGGGGATTCAATGAAAAGGGATCACGGCGCACCCTATTACAACATCCATGTGGGTTTTGCCCTTCGTTCCGGCCATTCGTTTTCAACTAAATGGGTCTCCAGCGCGCAGATCTCCAGAAGATCTTGCTGGACCTTGCTCAACCGTTCATGAAGGTCCGTCTGAATACGAAAGTACGGGACGTCGACCCTTCCCAGCCTGCTGTAATCCTCGAATCCGGAGAAATAATTAAGGCCGACCTCGTAATTGGAG
>Ga0307507_10009890_pt1 | contig 12545 bp, 6 predicted proteins | sample 7_EM_MG_FD_207223 | JGI IMG/M metagenome (GOLD analysis project Ga0307507, IMG submission 207223) | Populus trichocarpa ectomycorrhiza microbial communities from riparian zone in the Pacific Northwest, United States - 7_EM | ecosystem: Host-associated > Plants > Roots > Unclassified | place... | reverse complement strand
TTATTTTTATTTTTATTTATATTGATGAGTTGAGTTTAATAATTGGATATTTTAGAACTATGTTACTTGTTTTTTTTTTCAATTTGTGTCGCAACTTTTATTGATTTAATATAAGTATCACACTATTACACATCTAATTAAATTCTCTCTTCTTCCTACTATGATTCTTGGCTTCTCTTTCTTTGCTTGCTTCTGTTTTTTTTTTTCCCCCGCACATCACGTCCATCCTAACAACGTGCACAACAAACTCTACAAAATAAGGCAAGAGAGCAGGACAAGGTTTCCGACACCAAAACTGTTTTTTTTCTGTTCTATGAGGTAGGGCAGGGGACAACCAAGTACAATGCCCATGTGATTTATTCCTCTCATGACCATCTCGTCCACGTGAGAGATACTATATTATTCCATAACCTGTCTTGTCTTTTGTTTCGTGTAACAACGCACCCATCGTTTCCGCGGTGATGGGGGTTTTTATTTTGAAAGCCAGAATTGACTACCTGCATCGTAATGCTGACACAAAAATATACATCCTTTGAAAGATAGCTAAGCACCTTTGATGAGCATCTTCGATGAACACAAAGATGTGAAATTATAACACGGACCGAGTTCTTCACGTGGACTGGACCAACATTGTCTGATGTGTGATAGTTTCTCGTAATAATTCAGTATCGTTAGTGATACGGAAAACAAGAATAATTATAACAAAACTCTCATAGCTCTAGCTATGAAAAAAAAAAAACCTTATTTCATTTACTTTATTAGCATCCACAACAGGAGAATGTGACCAAAAATCCAAAGGGAATACCAAGAAAGGACAAATTCTCTTACATTTGGGTGATGGTTAATGTTCTTTACCCATACATCCCAGCAACATAGTTATTCCTTCTTGAAATCTGAAACTAGCATCTTATAGCAACATCTGTTTAATAAATGATAAAAGGCTACTTATAACTTCCAAACACAATGGAACGCTTGACCTCGCCGCAGCTCAACACTAATCTAACAACTGAACAGACATTTCAGCAGAGACTCAAGAAATTTGAAAAACAAAAGGCTTGTGTAGAGCACGTGAGAGCTGCACCTGCTACCTGTTATTCTCTCACTTGGAGTAGAGAACATCCTCCCATGGGTGACGGTATAGAGGCTGTTTCAATCTCTTCTGGTCAAAGGTGTGCCTGAAACAACAAATACTTGTAGGGTCAGATGCAACATTATGTAGCATGTAGTGACGCAAATTTGCAGTAGTACATGCTGGTCCATGCCACTCATCCTTACAAGGTCCTTTTACCCACCACTGAACCTTATTTTACATAAGCCAGGCATTTGCTAGTATAGCCAGACACCCCCAACACATTACACTATGCGCTCTTTTGTCCTAAGTAAGTCATATCCATCGAGCAGCCATACAACCAGCCAATTCTATGATGGGACTACAAGGAGTTCAGCTTTTAGAAGCATATTAATGAAAGAGTTAATCATGTCGGTGATCTCACTGCCAATGTGTCAATATCAAGGGTTTGATGTAACCTAATGAGAAGCATAAGAAAGTCCAAAGGGATGCGATAAGGAAATTTTGAAGGGGAATCCAACTTACCCAATCAAACCAATGGAACGCGCCAACACAAAGAGCCCATTCAAATAACCAATCCCAACAATCTCATCAATCTCTTGTTTAGTAAACATTCCACTGCCTGCAAGGAGATCCAAGAAAAGGGACCCAATCGCGCCATCGACGTTAAGGACCAAGTTATTGGCCTTTGAGAGAGTGTAAGTTTCAACTTGAACAGCATACTCCATATACTTCACAGAAGGGAAATGCGTGCGAGCGAACAGCTGTAGAAGCTCCACTCTTTTATCCCTGTTGTCCCCTCTCTTGATCCTTTTCCAAAAAAGTAAACAAGAATTTCCATCATTCATATTAGCAATGGAAGCCAATGAAAGCATTTAAGCTGCGTGCAATTCTAGAAAACTCTCACCTGTGCCCAATACCAGGAACTCGTATTCCCTTCTTTTTCATGCTTTCAACAAACTCATAGGGTGTTAGACCCTGACAAGAAATGGCACACAAATTAATCTAAGTCTCTACAAACTATCAGAAATATGGGAGGCCAATTTCAAATGTACAAGCAAAATTTATTACGCCTTACCCTGTCATATGCATCCTTAAAGTACCGAGCAGCATCATCAATGGCACCACCAAATCGGGGACCAATTGTGAGCAAACCTGTCTCAGAAGATCATGATTCAGTATTCTTTCTGGTAATGTTATCTCAAAAACCCTTACCATCAATTATAGTGTAGAGAATTTCACCAAAGAAACGAAAATAAATCATCCCATGCCCATTGTGTACCTGAGACAAGGCTGGAAACTAGGTCCTTTCCTGCCCTTGCAGTTACTATAGTGTTGTGAGCACCAGAGACACAGGGACCATGGTCAGCACACAACATGATGCATATCTGATTGAGTTCATATGTATCAGTTAAAAAGAAGCTGGACCAAAAATTGCTTCTAAATGAATGTCATTCTATGAAAACAAAAGGAAAAAAAGGCAAGTGCAACATAGAACTTAAAGCTCAGCGTAATAGTTAAAAGTGTAAATAAGGGTCATACAATTAATTATGAGAAACTTACCTCAATAAAATGGGTACAGTAACGTGGAAGGCTGCGCTTGAACCATAAAAGAGAGATGACATCACCCACGCCATAACCCTGTTCAACAATGGAAGACATTGGCACGCCAGCATAGCATGGTTCCTCACCTGCAAAGTTGGGTTAAGAGTACATTATTAGACATTTAAACCAACTCGCACCATAACAATAACTCGGGATGCATAGGTAAAAGTACCTCTGTCATCAGAGATGGTAGAAATAATATGAGTTGGTGCCCGAACTTTTCCACTCTTGATTGCAATGTTAAGATCTTCTGGGATTTGTGGAGGCGTAAACTCCTTAACAGATGATATCTTCCCCTCTTCAACCTAGAAGCAAATCACCAAATAAAATTCTCAAAGCAGGTCAAGCACCTGTGGGAAACTTGAGTGTCTCTTTTCTGGTTTGGAAAGTTTCTCTTTTAATTTATCCAAGTTTAGAGAGTTACTCAAGGGAAAAAGTTTATAGCATATATAGACTAACCAGTTTCTCAAATGTTTCCTTAATTGCAGTCTCAAAAGCTTCATATGAAGTGGGAACAACAGCTCCAGCATCTTTCAGTGCTTGATTTTTTGCTTGAGCAGACTCCATCTCACCACCACTTTTAGCACCCTAGTTTACAATGTCACAAGGGAGATTCAGAATATGCCTCTTGTACTGCAATGGCAGCTGTGATTTAAAACAGATAAGTGTGATAAAGTTGGGCAACCACTTACAGCATGACCAAATTGCACTTCTGACTTAAAGAGTCGCGCGCAAGTTCCACTGACCCAAGCAACCACTGGTTTGCTTACCTTTCCCTGTTTTAGGGCTTCAACAAGAGAATACTCGTCTCTTCCACCAAGTTCCCCAAGTACAACTATCATTTTAACCTGCGTAAGATCAGAAAATAAAATTGGAGAAGGCACAAAAATACATGAAAAGGCCTCAAATATGATAATATGCAGCAGTTTAAAGTGTAGATTGCCAAAATCAGTAAATGGTCACAGCAGAGAGTTGCAGTGGCAAAATAGCATGATTACAAATCTACCATTAAACAGTACAAATTACAGACATTAACTTTATGAATGAGCATGTATACAAATTTGGCACTTGATGTATTGCCAGCTTTGTCAGCAAGAGAGAAACAAAAAGCACATGCTCTTGATTAAATGTAAAATACGTGGGAACAATAATATACCTGTGGGATGTTGTTAAACCTCAGGACATGATCAGAAAGAGTAGATCCTGGGAACACATCCCCTCCGATTGCAATACCTAAAAGATTTACAAAAATAATGCTGATTTAATTCCAATTGAAATCTGCCTGCATAAGGGAAGTCATAAAAACAAACCCAAAAAAGTAGTTAGCATGTGTAATTACCTTCATAAATTCCATCGGTTACACGGGCAATGCTATTGTATAGTTCATTAGACATACCACCCTGCATTGGAAAAGATGCATTATTATCAGAACCCTTAACATACAGCAATGGTGAGTTAGAGGAGAGCGATAGCAAGTCTAGACCAATTAGAATGTCATTCCTTCCATTTCTGGTATAACAGCTCTTTCATTGATGATAAATTCCATGTCATACATGTATAGTGACCAAATGAGACCTCAGGTTTAATTGATAAACATGTCAGAAAAGAAAGAGGAGCAATGGAATGAATGCATACTGATTTGGAGACAAATCCAACAGATCCAGGCCGGTACAGCTTGCAAGCAATTATGTTATCGATTGTTCCAGCAGTATCGCCTATCTTGAATGCTCCAGCTTGAATGCCTCCAACAGTAGCTGGACCAATGACAACCTGAAACACCAGCAGCGCTAAATTAGCAAAAACTTAAGTCAACCGGGTAATGAATACTCAGGGACCCAAAGATACTGTGCCATTTAAACTTTTCGTTCATTGCAATTCAAATAGCATTGCATCATTGTCCTTGCCTTATTGTTAGCCCGAGCATATGCAATCAATTGTTTGGCGTCTGCCTCAGGAACACCCTCAGCTATAATAGCCACAACTCGAACGGTTGGCTGCTTCAGAGCAGACATGGATGAAGCAGCCGCACTGCAAACAAGTTTACAGATGATTATTACACAGTTCAAACAAAAACATGCAATCTTTGATACTACCAAGCAAACAAATACAGACCTTCTGAATGATGCGAAGTTGATAAACACATCAGCAGTTGGATGAGCAGCACAAGCTGCCTCAATACTGCAAAGAAAGACGATAAAACAAAAGTGGGAAACTAAACCTCAGAAAAATACAAGTACATTTAATGGTTAGTGTAATGAACAAACATACGGGAGAGAAAAAGGTCATACGAATTAAGTGTAATCTCAATAACAATCGTGATCTAGTATCACAACAAATTAAATGGACTTTTTTCAAACCACAACTAGTAACCATTCCAAAATCGGTACTTGAATCACAAAGTGACTAGTAAAACTAGAAACAAAACCAGCACATGATCCACATCCAACAACTCATAATCCAATCACATTTGAGTAGACCGGAGCCTCATCATCAAGGAGTTGATGTTCTAATGAACCAGCACACCAGAAGGCAGAGTATCATAAGAGTTAAATGTAATCTTGATACAGATCGTGATTTGGTATCATAAAACACTCAACCTCAGCAAATCAAACCAAATTGATTGCTTTTGCAACATAACTAATGAACCCTCCCAAGATCGATAACTGGGTACAGAAATCATTTAATGACTCGTATAATCAGAAACAAAACAAGTGAAAGGAATAGAAAACAGAGAGAGAAGAAAAGAAAATCATACGTCGAATGCACAGGGATTGCTATTTCCTCTTGACCGAAAAAGAGTTTCTGAAATCCCTCAGCACCAGGGTTAATGATTCCAGCTACAGACGGTAATTCCCTCCCTATAAACACATCAATAAATTAATTAATTATTGAATATCACATAACAGCAAACTCAATAATCCAAAAAAAATATATTCAATTCAATAACATTTCTTCCTTTCTCGATAAAAACGAATCCAAAAAAAAAAAAACATACCACAAAGAAAATCAAAATCAAGCATGCGTTGAATAGGCAGCTGCTTATAATTGTAAAACAGAGCTTGTGTTGTTCGAGAGAAGAGTTGTCCTGTCGCCATATTGTACAAAACTCAAACTGGCCTGTCATCAAACAAGAAAAATCCCTCAGTTTATAAAAACAATAATAACAAAATGAAGCAAAATGTTTTTAATTGCACGCTTAGTAGTGTGATTAATTACAAAAAAAAATATATGTGAACAAGCGGTAAATCCATGTTTTACCAAATGCAGATCTAACGTTAAACAAGTAACCAGACAAACGCCATCGCACCTAACTTTAAAACAAACACCCACCAAACCACACCTACCTAACAAACAGATCCTTAACAGATGAGAGAAAAAATATCAAAACGAAATGTCGTTTACAAAATCTCTTCAGTTGCCAAACAACACTTTTGGATCTCTTTTTTTCCAAACGACACGAATTTATATAAATAAATAAATCTTTCAAGTGGTTTATTAGCTGAAGAAGAAAGAAAAACAGAACGAAGGATTAAAACGCATTTTCGATGTCAACGAGGAACGGTTGTAATTTAATAAGAAAAAAATAATAATAACGGACAAGAGCAAGAAACACGAAATGGAATCGGAATAGAAAGAAAAGCGGATCTGAGAAGGATACCAGGAGTATTTTGTTTAGACTGTACTCCTAGTTAAAAAGTGGGATCTAACTAACCAGAATTGGACTTTGCAACTCCTGTTTCTTTTTATGTTCTGGCCTCGATTTGAAGAAAAGGAGAGGGGAATGTTAATGAAGTGGATTATTACAGGAAATGGAGGGGGAGGGGGGGCGATTATATATAGGGGAAGTAGAGGAGGAATGGTAAGATGGGTCACGTGGCGGTATTTTATCTGCTAGATGGTGCTTGGTTAGCTCACAGACCATGTCATCCACCTACGACTTGTTTATGCGCTGCTAAACATTAATTTTCTTTTCGTGTTTGTAAAAAACGAAATGTTGTTATTTTTTTAGATTTTTAGTTTGCCTTTGTTGAATGCTCTGAGAGAGGGGGAGGTAGAGAGAGAGGGGTAGGTAGTTGGTTAGGTAGATTCAACTATCTAACATGAAATGAGGTAGCTTGACTTGGAAGAAGGGTTGGGCTCCTCTGCAACACTTTCTTATTCTAATACAGTTAAATTATTCGTGGTGTAGTCCCTCGAGTTTGAATATTTGGTCAACTCAATGCAATTTTTTTTATTAAAATTAAATATCTTTTTTCTCTTTTCGATTAAAGTATATTTAAAGCTCCATTAATAATATTATGGTATCGATTATTTTTTAAAAATATTTTAAAATAATATTTTTTATTTTTAATATAAACATATTAAAATAATTTTAAAAAATTAAAATTAAAAAAATTAAATTCTTTTAATAATACTTTTAAAATACAAAAACAAACTTACTCATCAGCCACCAGGATTTGCCATATCCTGGGAAAAGAAGTGCACGAACGGACTCGATCATGGGTAAATCGAGAGTCGATGACTTGATTTGAGCAAAAACAGTTAATTGGTTCAGATGGTAGTAATGCTCGAGGAACGTGGGTTTTTTTAGCCTCTTTTTATATCCTCCCCAGGCTTTTCATTTTTTTATTTTTTCATTGGAAGGTTTTTTAATTTCTCTCATTTCTTGCGTAGGTGAAAATCAACTGCGAGTTGCTTGTACAATGCCAAACCATTTTATCAACTAAAACAAATAAGATCCATTGATTACGCGAGGTTGTCGTTGTGGTATCATTATTAACCAATGCCTTTTTTGTTGGAACTTTAAAAATAATCTGAATATTTTTTCTTGTACAAAATAGGTCCATATAGTTGGAAGCATTGTTTATGAAGCTAGTTTGCCTAACCGGTTGACCCATTATTTTAATCAGGTTTTAAATAAGTAAAACTTAGGATAAGGTATTTTAGGATTTGATTAACTTTATGCAAAAACACTAATCAATTATGATCTTGTTTAGTGGTCTTTTATTGTGCAGTTATAATTGTCTCGTTGAAATCTTTTTAACAGTATCGGGTATATAAAAATTAAGCTTCAGTAACCTATTCTTTATTTCTTCTTTCATTTCTCTCTCGCACTATATCAACTTATCTATTTTTTTATTTCTCGATCATTAAATATTAAATCTTATTTATTGACCATTAAATCTTCATAGAATTTTATGTTGATTTTTGTACATGTTATTAAATTTTTCTTTTGATTTCTTAATTGAACAATTATTATTCATAACATTCAGAATCACGGTCATGTTGAATCTGTATAATTTTTCAAATATTTTTTTATCTCATATTATTTTCTCAATACTTTTATCAAACTATGTTAAAATGGTAAAATATTGACGATATAGTTGATATATGCTCTTAATATCAATTCACGTATGAATGCTCACCGCCTCATCTCATCTTAAAATCCTAAAAGCTATAGTTATTTAGTTACTATAGTTGTTATTTTTAAATTATTTTCATTTAAAAATATATTAAAATAATATTTTTTAAAAATTTAAAATTATTTTTTAACATTGATTTATTAAAAAGATTAAAAAATACCAAAAATATTTATTTTAAATCAAATAATAAAATTATTTAAAAAAAACACTTTTTAAAAGCAAAAAACAACCAAAATCTTAATATAACACGGTAGCTTGTATTTGTTACTTTCAAGATAGAAATTTATGTGAAGCTTGGACGAGTGCATGGTTGAAGTAAAGACTAAAGTATAACAGGACACGTAGTTTCCCTTCTCATCTTATTTGTTTAGGTGGAAAATAATTTTTTTAGAAAATTAATAATTTTGTTGTTGTTTAATAATGCCATTAAAAATGAGTTAAAAAATACCTTTTATTTCATAAACATTTTACAAAGAACTATTAATATTTTTTTTCAAATTTGTTAAAATAAAAAAAAACCAAATTTAATAGATAAAAAGGTTGAAAGATGATAAAATAAAAAAAACCCTTAAATTTCATGAATTATTTAAAATAAAATAAATAACAAAAAAAAATATGAACAAAATCTAATAGATAAAAAAGTTAAAAGATGATGAGTTAAAAAAAATTAATTTCATAAATTATTTCAAATGAAATAAATATTAATAAAAACAATGGGGATCAAATCCAATAAATACAAAAAAATCAATTAAGAAAAGAACAAGAGAAAAACAAATAATAATAAAAAGAATGAAGACTAAAGTAGATCTAAAAATCAAATTAACTCAAATTCCAACAAGTAAAATTAAAACAAACAAATAAAAAACAATTCTAAACAAAATATATAGCAATTAAAAGATTAATGATAAAATTTGACATAATAAACAAATAATATAGTATTTTTTTTATATAATTTTTAAAAAGTGTATTTCTCCCAAAACAATAATGAAAGCCAAATAAGATTTTTCTTACACTTGAAGGTGTTTGAAGCTTACCATCTTTTACAATAATAAATAAACATGTAAATGTTTTGAAAGTAGTTTTTAGAAACAATTGGAATTAAAAACTAAATAGAATTGGAGGCAGAGTCAGAAATCTTGTTGATGTAGAAAAGTTTTTCTTGTATTTAAATTATTCAAACTACAGAGGGTCGTGACTAACTTGCAAGTTTTGAATACGCCATTTTGTAAAAAAACAAGAATTTTCTTTTAAAAAATTCATTAAATTAAAAGTTTCGTGTTGAACTCTGAGAAGAAGCGACGACTGCAAGTCTGCACCACTCTCCAGCCCTTGCCTCTGCCCACTATAATGAATCATATAACCTGCAATCAAATCGAGGTGTCGAATTGTAGAATATCGGTAATAAAAACTATTTACAAAAACTTATTTTGAAATTAATGATTGATAAATAAACAGTCACGGGCCATGTTTCTGGTTTTTTAGAGAAGAAGACAGCTTGTAGTTGAATGAGCCTCTGCTATTCCCAACACAACGGTAAGTATCCAGTTATTGAATTTCACTTTAAACACATTTAAAAAAAAATAATTTTGTCCTGTTTTAGAAGCAGCCCTATTGTTTTCATGCTGTTTAATGCCAATTCATGAATGGCCCCACTCTTGATGATCATATAGATTAGCTAGGGTGCCGTATCGCGCCAAACGCTGCTGCTTGTAGCGTGTGGTTATCATATTTTTGACGCCAGAAGCTGGAAAGCTGTCTTTATATATATATATATATATATATATATATATATATATATAGAGAGAGAGAGAGAGAGTAGCCTTTCTTTGAAAATTCTGTACAAATCATACTATAATCTATATGTTAGATATTGAATATATATTTGATATAAAGAGTTAATCTCACTATTCGATATATCTAATTATCTTTATTATAAATTAAATTTTAACCATACGTATTAACTGAACATTTTTTTTATAATCACAGTCACTAATTCACAATATAGCTAGCCTCTGAACCGTTACCAAACATAAATCAAGCTTAAATCCAGTTAATCGGCTAAAGTAACACCTTAATTTAATAAAAATATCGGAACTGGTATTAAATAAAGAATATACGAACAGCTAAAATATAAAAAAAACTACAAATAAAAACTGTAATTTATGTAATTATCACTCGCCTGACTCACTGCACATCAATTTATAATAAACTTATTTATAAAGATTAATTATATTTGAACAGACTTTTCCTGCTAAATAATCATCTATCGATTTAGAAAGTAGAAGTCACCATGCTTCCTTGTGAATAGAAACGTGAAATGGGAGCATGGAATGCTTGACAGACAAAGTGAGTTGTGTCGGTAACGATGAAGAGTATTAATTACGTACAAGTGGTAGAGCAGACAATAAATATTTAAACGGTGAAAGTAAATAAACGAGTGACATTTTTTTTTTTTTATTAACGTGGGTGTCTGGGTCAGCTTGCGTGCACTTCGACTAATCCCACGAGCCCTGAAATTAGCGACCATGTAAACCTCTACTGATCGTTATATTAACAATTACATGACTCGAACCTGAAACCACATGGAAAACAAACCCTTTAATTCTAAATTTTTATCATTAGACATATAGATGGTGGTTATAAATGAGTGACACTTGAAACATGGTTAGGCAGTTATTTATGTAAGCAATTGTTCATCCGAGATCCTAGAACGGCCGTAATTTATGACCAGTAACTATAAATTACAAAGCCAAAGCTGGTTTACAGTTTAAGTTAAGAGTTTGAATAACGATTCAAAATTTCCATTTAATAAAAAGCTCTAATAATAAATAAGATATATTTATCAATTATATTTATAAAATAAAAATTATCTCCACTTAACAAAAAAAAACCTGAGTATAAAACAGAGATTATCAAAGACATCATTTATTAAATATACATAAATAATAATAATAATAAAATATCTTATTTATAGTTTTTCTTAAGATTATGTTCACCTTAGGACACGGTTAATAAGCTGAGCTAGTATTTGCATTCTTACACTCAACCATCAATAAAACATTGTGTAGACTTGTTTATTTACTAGCATGTTTTAAGTATTCTTTCAATTTAATCACGTGAATTCCATTTTTTAACATGTATAAATTTAGTTTATTGGAAATATCTCTTTTCCTTGCATTTATATTAATGTACGCAAGAGCAATATTTCCATGGAATTTTTTTTTTCGACGGGTGATGGCGAAAAGTTGACCGTGATAAAAAACGTTTTGGCTGTGCGACCGCATCAGCACCGCAAAACCCACTCCGTCGAACCTTTCCTGGATGCACGCACCCCTGCATGTTTTATATTTAAGTCATATAAGACAACCCCTCAAAATTGACCTTGACGTTTTTTTTAGTCCCCGGCGCATCGTGCACATCATGCACCATTGAAGTAGCGTACAAAGCATGCCGAGGAGACTGAGAATTTGCAGGGAAAATAAAAGGACGACAAAATCCAGCGCAGAGTATCTGTTGATGTCCAGGTCATACTGTAAAATCCAGTCAGCAGTATAATAACTCCAAACACAAGGATCAAATCCGAGTATGCTGGCTGTGAAACAAGTACCTTTACAAAAGCGAAGAGCTTGGTGAAAGCAACAAAGCCTTTGCTTCAAACCTCTACATCCGCATCAGTCTTCATTTTCCCAAGATTTTTCCTATTTGAACCTGCTCTGTTCTTTTTTTTTTTTTTTTCCTGAGTTTGTATGTATCGAATAAAAAATAATTTAAATATATAGTTATACAGTTTTATTAATTAACTGGTAATATATAGGCTGATAGCAAGGGCTTGATACTTGATCAACAGACACTCTTCTGCCGCCCCACCTCCTTTCGAGTACTTTGATTTTATTTTTAAATCAAGTTTTTGGACGATAAGAAGAGAAATAAACTGCAACTTTTTCTCTCTTTTTTTCCAAGAATGGGTACCATTAATAAATAGTGTTTTCCCCCCCCCTCACAGATCGGATCCTGCACGAATTGTTTAAGGCGGCTTTACTTGTTCCAACATGCATGGGTAAATTCTCAAGAAAAAAATAAAAATATAAACAAATGAAAGAAATGCGCATGTAGCCTGTGATGGTCGCGGTTGACATTTGACTTGCAAAAAGCGTTAGAAGTATACTAATTCAGAGGTCATGAATGTAAAATTTGGTCGGAGTTATGATTTATGTGTGAAAATATCCTTCACAGTTGCCTTTTGACTGTTGCAGGAATCACTATTAAAATTTTAAAATTATTTATGTATTTCAAAAATATTTTTTAAAAAATTTAAATTTAACATGATGATGTTAAAAATAAATTTAAAAAATAAAAAAATATTTTTTAAATAGATTTTCAAGCCAAGATTACTTTGAAAAACAATTAATATCATACAGGCTCTAAAATTACACTCTTGTAGCTCAATA
>Ga0307507_10009888_pt1 | contig 12546 bp, 3 predicted proteins | sample 7_EM_MG_FD_207223 | JGI IMG/M metagenome (GOLD analysis project Ga0307507, IMG submission 207223) | Populus trichocarpa ectomycorrhiza microbial communities from riparian zone in the Pacific Northwest, United States - 7_EM | ecosystem: Host-associated > Plants > Roots > Unclassified | place... | reverse complement strand
CTCTAATATTATAAAGTATATTAAGACACGCCTAAATAAACTATGGAGGGACCCTAGGGTGCCTTATAGGAGAAGAAACCAACAACCTTAAAGTAGGGAAGATATATTAGGAAAACAGGTAGAGAAAATAGAAAAAAAATAGTACGGTACTAGGGCCCAGGCCTATATAAAGAAGGAAGGGAGACGTATAAGAAGCTAGTAAAGATAATAGTAAGGAAGAGAAAGGAGCCAAAGTAGAGTATAAAAGAGTACTGGAAAACCATCTACCGCAATATAATACTAGTTGGACCAACGCTGGAGAGATAAATAGGAGTTAAAGGTATAGAGGTAGACTTAAGCAAGGGGAACCTAAGCTGTAGTATAGGTAATACTATAGGGGGTAAATACCTAAGGGCTCTAAAAGGGCCTAATAAAGGCAGAAAATACAATAGCAACACTCTTAAGGATAGGAATAATAGGACTAAAAGATTGGCTTTACTAGGTAGGTATCCCAGTAGGTAGCCTAAGGTATAAATATAGCTGGCTAAGACAGATACCAAAACATATAATACTGTTATGCCCCTTACACACTAGTTAAGAAGCAATGCTCTTAGTAGCTAGTACAGAAAACTATAATATACTGCTCTTAATATAGAAAGGCCTTAAGGCGGCTACCTAGTGGCTTATTAGCTAAAATATACTAGACCAGTTCTAGGTTGCAAAGGAAATAGTAATAGAAAGTAAAGGGGCAAGTAATAGGCGCCCCCTAATAACTCTACAGGAGTAGAGTACAGTATATAATACTAGCGCGTCTATAGGTTTGTTACAGCAGCAGTAGTTCCTAAGGAGGTTAAAAAGTAAGGTAGTAGAGCACCACTAGTGACTTATAGGCGACTTATAAGCGAGCCCTAAAAGGCGGGGAGACGGATTATGGGGTTTTCTTAAATAGAGTTTTCTCCCTATATGTATATAAGGAGTAGTCCGTATGGGCCCAACAGGGATCTGAATCGGACGTTAAGCAATGAATAATAATAATACTAAGTATATATGTCCTATTACTCTTAATAGTCTTTAAGTACCCTTATTAATTGCTACTAGGGTCCTAAGTTTAATCTACCGCTATAAAACTTAATAATAAGCTCTTGGTAGCGCTAGATAAACTTTATTATTCCCATAATACTAAGAGGCTACTACTATTTAATAACATGCTTTTAACTTTTATTTTACTATATCTGCTTAGTTAATCCGTCTTAAAAAGGTATATAAAAAGGTACGTTCTAAGAAATGGAAACTTGTAGAATAAGGCCTTTAGAAACTTAGTAATAAAAAAAAAAATTCTCCTTTAATAGAGAGGGAAATAACTCTAAGTACCTTAGTAGCTGCTCCTCTTAGGTCCCCCTTAGGTGACTTATTCTTTAGTAATTTTTTTTATTAATACTGCCTAACCCTTTCTCTTTTAATACTCTTATACTTTTCTTATAGCATTTTTTAAGTTATCTAATAGTTCTTAGGTAGTTTTATTATAGCCTATCTACTTAACCTTATACTATATTTTATTATTAACGTCCTTATAACTAACAATTCTTAAAACCTCCTATTTATCCTCTTTTTAACCTCTATATATATCTACCTTATAGACTAGTGGCTTAATATTCCTGTATACTAGCTCTAGTATTATAATATACTATATAGGGTAGATCTTTGTTTTCTCTAGTAAGTTAAGTCTATATATAACTTTTAAGATCTTTACTATAACTATAAATAGTCCTAGTCTAACGTGATCTAACTTCTTACTTAGTTATTAACTCTTAAAATTTTTATATAGTAGCTATACTTTATCTCTCTCTTTAAGATCTGGTCCCTTAAATCTCTTAGCATTATAGTATCTTTTTATTCTTACTTATACCAACTTTACTGTCTTCTTAAGGTAGTTATAAATATTTATTAAATTCTTTATTCTTTCTTTTACTATGCTACTTGTTTTCTTTACTTATTATAGTAACAACAATATTCTTAGCTTATATCCATAATTCGCCTTAAAAGGTAATATGCCTATTCCTTTTTATAGTATAGTATTATATACAAACTATATAACTGGTAATAATAATACCCAATTATTTTATATATGGTTAATATAATGCCTTAGATACTGCTTTAACGTTTAGTTTAATCTTTCCATTTATCCATCTATTTGCAGGCAATATACTATTAACATTACTACTTAAACCCCTTATTTAGCTAAGAATACCTCCTAAAATCCTATTGTAAATCTTAGATCTCTATCTAATATAATCTTTATTAGTGCTCTATACCTTATAAACACTTCTTTAATATAGATTCTAGCTATATCCTCTGCTAATATTTCTTCTATATATGCTATAAAGTAGCCCTACTTAGTTAACTTATCTACTATTACTAAGATTATGTTGTAATCTTATCCGGTAATAGGATCTTTTAACTTTAGTAACTTTATAATAAAATCCTATAATATAACCTCCCATAGTCTCTCTAGTGTTTTAATAGGTTATAGTCCTCCATATAGCTTATGCCTTATTAGTTTATTCCTTTAGCAATTTAGATACTCCTTTATAACTTCTCTTGCTAATCCCCAGATTCCTTAAATAATATACTCTTCTTAAAGTCTTAACATTAAGCCTATAGCTCTACTGTGTCCTTAAGTCATTCCCTTATAAAATTCTTTTATAAACTCTTTTATAATTGTCCTTAGCATATATATAGCCTCTTAATGCTTATACTACTCTAAATTTAGATCTTTATCTTGTGCTTTTTAAATCTTTTATAACTATATACTCTCTAGTGTCTTATAGGTCTTTTCTTCTCTTATTACTATAACTTTAGGATAGTTATACCTAATTAATCCGTCCTTGTCTTTACGTAGTATTACCCCTAATAGCTTTTCTTTGTTTTATAGCTCTACCTTTTTACTAAGTGTATTTGCTCTTGCATTTTTAGTGCCCTTAGTATACTAAATTTTAAAATAATATTTTATAAGTATCTCTGCCCATCTAATCTGTCTTTAGTTTAACTTCTTTATTATTAGAAATCCTATTAGGTTCTTATAATTCGTTTTTACTATAAATAGTTTCTTTATACCTTATAAGAATGCTCTCTATTTCTTAAGTACTATAACTATGCCTAGCAACTCCTTATTATAGATATTGTAGTTTAGTTCTGCTAGTGTTATCTTTTAACTATAGTACGCTACTAGGTGCTATCCGTTCTAATATTTCTATAGTAAATACGCTCCTAGTATAAAGTCTAATATATCTATTTCTACTACTATTTCTAGCTTTAACTAATAGATCTTAAGAATTAGTTCCTAGGTAAACAGTTCCTTAAGTTCTTAAAACAACCTTCTTTATTTAATGCCCTATATCCACGGTTCCTCTTTCTTTATAAGCCTTATAAACAGCTTTACGTTTTTTAACTATTACGCTATAACCCTTTTATAGTAGTTATAAAACCCTAGGAACAATTTTAACTGTATAACGTTCTTTAGCTCTTGCTAACTTACTACAGCTTCTACTTTCTTTAGGTCCATACTGATCTTACCTAGCTTAATAATAAATCCTATAAAATTGGTCTTCCTTATAAAGAACTTGCATTTTTTAATTGCTACTAGCATCTCTTCTTCTTATAGTCTCTTTAAGACCTACTTAATATATTCTCTATATTCTTATTCGTTTATTAAGTAGATAATAATATTATTAAGGTATGCTATAATAAACTTATCGAGGTATTTTCCTAATATACTATTAATTCGTTTCTAAAACGTTACTAGTATATTTATAAGTCTAAACTGTATAACTAGCGGCTTATATAGTCCTTTCTTAATCCTAATCTAGTAGTACGCCTATCTTAGATCTATCTTTGTAAAGATTTACACGTTACCTATTCTATCTTAGATCTCGCTAATTAAGGGTAAAGAATACCTATTCTTTCTTATAATGCTATTTAACTATCTATAATTAATATATATCCCAAGTTTTCTGTTCTTTTTTAGTATAAATAGTACTAGATATCCTACTAATAACTATAACGGTCTAATATACCCCTTTTATAAGTTTTCCTGGACAAACTCCTTAAGCGCTACTAACTTAGTTTTAGTAAGCTTATAAATTGGAAAGAACTTTAGACTAGTTCCTAGTTCCAATTCTATTTTATAGTCCTATATTATATACTCTAATAGCTTTTTACTTTCTAGGCTCCATAACTTTTTGCCGTACTTATAGTATCTCTTTAGTATATAACTTAAGCCTCGCTTAGTCTCCTTATATATCGCTCCAGGACTTTTGGAGCTCTTACTGCACCTGGCCCAAAAAGACCAAACCAACCAAAAGAACCCTAAAAAACACCCTAATAATCCCCTGAGATGCATGCATTATAGGGAAGGCACAGGTGGAACGACGGTGGTACGCAGTCGCGCGCGACCGCTAGACCTATACCCAACAATAGCCCCTTACAATAATAACAAGGATGGGCGAATACCACACCAGAAAGCGGAAATACCCTAATTAAAAAGGCATCTGACAAAATACAAAGCCTATTAGACGCGTCTAGTATCTGGAACTATAGGGGAGTATCTATTAGCTATTACAAACTAATACAGCTAGTAGAATGGCTCCAGTCTAGCAAACCTTAGGCGCCCCTCTAGTAAACCCTTAATTAAATCCTCTAACAGCGAAATAAAATTAAAGATAAATAAAACCCCCCCTTATAGGCAAACCGTACCTAGGCCGCTATAGCTATGCTTCTATAGTATAGGGAACCTACCCCCCTAAAGATAATAACCGGGTATATAATCACAATACAACCAAATATAGAAAAGGTAGAGGAACTTAGGGGATAATTAAAAACAGAAGTTCTTATAAAGATTTATAAGAAGGTCTATAACGCCGTTACAGTCTAACACCTTAGGAGTAGAGATATTAGAGTTACCCTAAAGGACTAACAGGTAAAGGAACGGGCTATAAAGGCAGGGGATAGGCTAGGAGAGCGTATTAGTATAAAAGTGCTTTATAAAGATTACCTAGTTAAAGTCTTATTAGTTCCTATAAGCCTTAGGATAAAAAGGGGACGCTAGGTAAATAATATAGTAACTATATAAGAGATAGTAAAACAAACGGAACGCCTTATACTAGGACTTATAATTACCCAGATCTAATAGCTTTAACAGAAAAATACAAACTAAGTATATAATAAAAACAATGAGAGGATATAAGGGGCGCTAGAGACTTACTAGGGAGATAATAGATAAACGCATAGCTCCCTTATCGTTAGCGTACATATACCAGAAATGCAAAAACTCCTTATCTAAAAAGAAATAATTATAAATGGCCTTATATACAACACAAGGCTCTACAACCACAGACTACGCCTGGAATAATATTATTGCTATGTATAATAGGAACACACCTAATCCATATATATAGCATAGGTGTGCTACGGCCACTGTGTAGGCCCCTATAATATAAGATAATATATAAATTAAGACTAAATAAAATGCGTGAACTATCACCAAAGCACATATAAGGCGTAGGAGAGAGAAGACTGCATTAAATATAGGAGACGGAAGGAAAGGGCTTAATAGCTATAGGAACAACTACACACCAGGTTATATAAATAGAAACAATAGGTAATAAGCTAGGGGGACGCAGATATCTTCCTAGCGTTTTCTACCTTTAATACTAGGGGGCTAAGCCAGCCATCCCAAGCCTTAATGGGCCAAAAGTGACGCTATATAATATCACCAGACCGAATAGGGATATAAGGGACATATAGGACACAAGGGAAAGAACACTTAGTAGAAAGACCCCTATAGACGGCTACAGTAAGTTTAAGGCCGGGATAATTAAGAATTAGATTTAATACGGTAAATATAACACATATAGCTAGCTTATAAGGGGCATATAGCTAACCGGCAAGAATAGGGGAAGAACCAGAGGCAATAACAAACTTAGATTTAAAAAGGCTAGTAGGAACATAAGATATAGAAATAGAAAGCTCTATATAAAATAAGTAGTAGCTAGGGAGTAAACACAAAAGACGGAAGTTCTAAATATTTTAAAGAAAGTGGAAACGGAAGAAGCGAGGAGTAAAGGAGAGGCAAAGGACCCCTACTAGGGGTCCGCTACTTAACCATTATATAGTATAACTGCGGCAATACAAACCACTGTCTAGTAAGGCCCCTACTAGACAGTCTAGACCTAGAGAAACACCATATTCTTACTATATAAGAGCTGTATTATAATACCTATATATAATTAACATACTGCCCCTAAGGATTCCAGCTCCTATATAAACCAAAAGCAGCTATATACATATGCTTTATAATTAGCAAAAATATTAGCCTTGCCTTATAGTTATAGCAGGCAGTTAACCTAGATATTATAGTTATATTATTATTCATTGCTTAACGTCCGATTTGGATCCCTGTTGGGCCCACGCAGACTACTCCTTATATACATATAGGGAGAAAACTCTATTTAAGAAAACCCCGTGATCCGTCTCCCCGCCTTTTAGGGCTCGCTTACGAGTCGCCTATAAGTCACCAGTGGTGCTCTACTACCTTACTTTTTGACCTCCTTAGGAACTACTGCTGCTGTAACAAACCTACGGACGCGCTAGTATTATACACTATACTCTACTCCTGTAGAGTTATTAGGGGGCGCCTATTACTTACCCCTTTACCTTCTATTACTATTTCCTTTGTAACCCAGAACTGGTCTAGCATATTTTAGCCAATAAGCTACTGGGTAGCCGCCTTAAGGCCTTTCTATGTTAAGAGTAGTGTATTATAGTTTTTTGTGCTAGCTGCTAAGAGCATTGCTTCTCGGCCGGTGCGTAAGGGGCATAACAGTATTACATGTTTTGGTGTCTGTCTTAGCCAGCTATATTTACACCTTGGGCTACCTACTAGGACACCTACCTAGTGAAGCCAATCTTTTAGTCCTATTATTTCTGTCCTTAAGAGTGTTGCCATTATATTTTCTGCCTTTGTTAGGCCCTTTTGGAGCCCTTAGGTATTTACCTCCCATAGCATTACCTATACTATGGCTTGGGTTCCCCTTACCTAAGCCTACCTCTATACCTTTAACTCCTATTTATCTCTCCAGCGTCGGTCCAACCAGTATTGTGTTGCGGTAGATGGTTTTCCAGTACTCTTTTATGCTCTACTTTGGCTCCTTTCTCTCCCTTACTATTGTCTTTGCTAGCCTCTTACGCGTCTCCCTTCCTCCTCTATATAGGCCTAGGCCCTAGCGCTATACTATTCTTCTTCTACTTTCTCTACCTGTTTTCCTAATATATCTTCCCTACTTTAGGGTTATTAGTTCCTTCTCCTATAGGGCACTCTAGGGTCCCTCTATAGTTTATTTAGGCGTGTCTTAATATACTTTATAATGTTAGAGTTGCGTTCCTTTTACACCCTTTGCATTGCATCGGCTTCAATATATAGTTATAGGGGGGGAATATTGGCTTCCTTCTTAAGCAGTGCTGTGGCTGTTCGCTTATACCTACCTATTATACTCCTAAGGCAGGCTGTTTGGACCTTTTAGAGTGGTTTAAGGAGTGATTTAGGGGGGCCTTTCTTGGTTTCTCTAGTGGCCCAAATGCTAGATCTATATATTATGGTTAGCCGGATAACTGCTGTATATAGTAGGCATAACCTCTAGAAGCATGGACCCTATATAGAATTAACGATCCTGGATATAGCGATATACTGTGCTTGGCCCTTATAGGCCGCTTGCGCCGTATATGCGCTCTACTAGAGCTTGCTGTCTACCCACACTCCTAATACCCTTAGGCCTTAAACCGGTTAACCCTTAAAGCCTTAGATATGGATTATATACTAAAGATCTGCAGATTAGTTACGTTTTCTTATAAAATAGATTAACTGGTATTTCTCTGGTAAGAATTGGACTCTATATCGTCTTGCCTATTCTATATAGGTGTTATAGGCTTTCTCTAGTGTCCTGTAGTTCTCTGCAGCTGTTGGCCTATATATAATTAGGTTTATGTTATTAACAAAGCCTATCCCCTAGGTCGCCCCTTTTTTAAAGGTGTTAAGCAGGTTGCTTATAAAGAAGAGGAAGAGTATAGGCAATAGAGGTAATCCTTGTGGTATTTTTATTGCGACTGCGATAGGGGGGCTCTAGTATCTGCTAAAGACTAGTAATATTTCTTTCTAGCCTATAAATCCTTAAATAAATTAAATAATCTATTCTGGGAAGCCCTTTGCCCTAAGGATGTATAGGAGACGCTTATGGGGTATATTATTGTAGGCGCCGCTAATATCTAGGCTAAGCATTAATACTACGAAGTCCTTTCGCATAGCCTATGCAGTTTTAATGGTAGCAGCGAGTAGTGTAAGTGCTAATAGCGTTAAGCGATTCTTTCTTGCCCCTATTTGGCTTTGTGGTAGTAGGGCGTGTTCCTCTGCCGTGTCTGCTATGTGGTCTGCTATAACCTTTTCTAAGATCTTACTTAGGGTGTTTTCTAAGGCAATAGGGCGGTAGCTTCCTAGGATTAAGTAGTCTGCTTTACCTTCTTTTCGTAAGACGACTGTCGTCATGGATCTTCTAAGTCGCGGGTAGTAGCCTATTGCAAAGCATACTCTGGCTACGTCTGTAAGCCAAGGTGCTATAAGTGGTCCACAGGTCTTTAGGGCTTCGTTTGGGATCCCATCTAGTCCTGGTGCTATGTTGTTTAAGAGGCGGCTGATAGTTCTGGCCATTTCTTTAGTTGTTATGTCGCTGTCGACCCTTAGGCGAGTCACCGGTGTTTTACCGGTGATGTCGCTAAGGCTAAAAGCAAAATTAATAGTATATTAGGAGAACACCTTAATATTATTATTATCTACTTAGAAAGTAAGAAAGAGTATAAAGAATATATTAAATAGGTCTTAAAGAGACTATAAGAAGAATAGATACTAGTAGCTATTAAGAAATACAAGTTCTTTATAAGGAAGACTAATTTTATAGGATTTATTGTTAAACTAGGAAGAATTAGTATAGACCTAAGGAAAGTTAAAGCTATAGTAAGTTAGCAAGAACTAGAGAATGTTACGCAGTTAAAATTATTCCTAGGGTTTTGTAACTACTATAGGAGGTTTATAGCATAGTGGTTAAAGAGTATTAAGCTGTTTACAAGGCTAATAAAGAAGGAGGAACTATGGGTATGGGGAAATAAGTAAAGAAAACTATTTAAAGAACTTAAGAAGTTGTTTACCTAGGAGCCAATCCTTAAGATCTATTAACTAAGGTTAGAGACGGTTGTTAAGATAGATGTATTAGACTTTATACTAGGAGTATATTTGCTATAGAAGTATTAGGATATATAATATCTAGTAGCGTACTATAGTTAAAAGATAACACTACTAGAACTAAACTATAATATCTATAATAAGGAGTTGTTAGGTATAGTTATAGTATTAAAGGAATAGAGAGCGTTCTTATAAGGTATAGAGAATCTATTTATGGTTAAAACGGACTATAAGAACCTTATAGGGTTCCTAATAATAAAGGAACTTAACTAAAGATAGGTTAGATAGGCGGAAATACTTGCGGAATACTATTTTAAAAATTAGTATACCAAGGATATAGACAATGCACGAGTAGATACTTTAAGTAAAAAAGCTAAACTATAGAATAACAAAAAGCTATTAGGGGCTTTACTGTAAAGGGATTAAGACGAGTTAATTAGGTATAATTATCCTAAGATAGCAGTAATAAGAGAAAGCTATATCTATAAATTACTAGAGAGTAATTGGATATAGAAGATCTAAGAGGTATAGGTAGAGGACCTAGACACTGAATCGTATAAAAATAGAGAAGCAATCTACGTTCCAAGGTCTATTATAAAGGAGTTTATTAAGTTATTCTATAAGGGACTAACTTAAGAATATAACAGAGCTATAGGCTTAGTGTTAAGACTTTAAGAGGAGTATATTATTTAAGGAATCTAGTGACTAGTAAGATAAGTTATAAAAGAGTATCTAGATTGCTAAAGAAATAAACTAATAAGGTATAAGCCATACGGAGGGCTATAACCTATTAAAACACTAGAAAGACCGTGGGAAGTTATATTATAGGACTTTATTATTAAGTTACTAAAGTTAAAAGATCCTATTATAGGACAAGATTATAATGTGATCTTAGTAATAGTGGATAAGCTTATAAAGTGGGGATACTTTATAGCGTGCATAGAAGAAATATTAGTAGAAGATATTGCTAGAATCTATATTAAGGAAGTATTTATAAGACATAGAGTACTAAGCAAGATTATATTAGATAGAGATCTAAGATTTATAGTAGTATTCTAGGAGGTGTTCTTGGCGGAATAGGGAGTTTACGCAGTAACCCTAATAGCATATTATCCGCAGACGGACGGATAAATAGAAAGATTAAACTAGACACTAGAATAGTATCTAAGGCACTATATTAATTATATACAGAACAATTGGGTATTATTATTACCAGTTATACAGTTTACGTACAATATAATACTATAAGAAGGAATGGGAACATTACTATTTAAGGCGAATTACGGATATAAGCCAAGATTATTATTATCGCTATATTAAGTAAAGAAGACAAGTAGTATAGCTAAAGAAAGAATGGAGACTTTAATAAATCTTTATATAAACCTTAAGGAAACAGCTAAACTAGTATAAGAATAAATAAAAAGGTACTATAATGCTAAGAGATCTAAGGGACTAGATCTTAAGGAGGGAGATAAAGTGTAGCTACTATATAAAAATTTCAAGAGTTAACGACCAAGCAAAAAATTAGACTATATTAGACTAGGACCTTTTAAAATTACGTAAAGGATTTTATTAGTTATATTTAAGTTAAACCTACTAGCTAAAATAAAAATTTACCCTATATAGTATATCGCAATACTAGAGCCAGTATACGGAAATGTTAAACTACTAGTCTATAAGGCAGACACGTATAGAGGGTAAAAAGAAGACAAATGGCAAGTTTTAAAGATTATTAGTTATAAGGACGTAGATAATAAAATATGGTATAAAGTAAAGTAAATAGGCTATAGTAAGACTACCTAAGAACCACTAAGCAACCTAAAGAACACTATGGGAAAGGTATAGGAGTATTAGAAGAAAGTAGGTTAGGAAGCATTAAAAAGGGATTGCCAAAGGACGAGTCGCCTAAGGGGGACCCGGGAAGAGCAACTACTACATTACTTAGAGTTGTTTCCTTCTCCGGAAACTCTGCTTATTTATTACCTAGCTTAGCCAAACCTTATTAAATAAGTTTCCACTCCTTAGAACAAACCTTCTCACGCACCCTTTTAAGACAAAGAAGACGCGCCAAGGCAGATAAGTACGCCTTATAAGTAGTATAAGTACGCTAAAGCTCCGCGAGGGAGGTAGAGAGCTTGTTATTAAGCTTCGCAGCTGTAGATTAAACATAGGACCCTATAATAAGTTACTTAGGGAACTTAAAAACTATTAAAAGTTATAAAACGCGCACACTTAGCGTTAGAAATAGAGCAAACGTCGTAAAATAATTAAACGTTTACTTTAGTGCACTCTAAATAAAAGGATAGTTATTGGGCCAAAGGACTTACTAACATAATATAGACTAACCCCTCTTTCGCATAACAAGAATATAGAAATAGCATTATCTCACCTAGAGATAATATTGCAGCAACGGTATAAGACTAACGAGCTATAGAAGAAGAAGAAGAAGCTTTAGGTATAATAAATAAGGATATTAACTAAATTAATTAAACGGACATTACACCTCTAGTAGACGACTTAGAGATATTAGAAATCTTTAAGGACAAAAATAAAGAGGAGGGAGATAGTATTATAGACAGCTTAAGTATAATATTATAACTACTTAGAGAAGAGTTGGTAGAAGCTAGTTAGTTAATATAGACATAGTCCAGGATAAATCTGGTAGAACCATATAATAAGGAATAGTAGTTAAGGTTACGTAATATAATCTGTATAGAGCGTACAAAGCACACGTACCTTATAGAGCGAAGGGATTTCTTAGGCGTATGGTTGTGTATTTAAAGGACCATAGTCCCTACCTAGATACATCGGGAAAATATTCGCAGGATGAGATTTAAGTAGACTTTGATTTTCGCGTTTCGCGTAATTGACATGCAATTTGACCAACTTGACACGCAATTGACCAACTTGACACATAATTTGACTAACTTAACATGCAATTAACCAACTTGACACGCAATTTAACTAACTTAACATGCAATTAACTAACTTAACACGCAATTTAACTAACTTAATATGCAATTAACTAATTTAATAACTTTAAAAGCTAACTATATATTTCTTAACACGAAATTAACCTACTTAGCAACTTTAAAAGTTAAATAACATGTAGTTAACCTACTTAACAACTTTAAAAGCTAACTATATGTTCCTTAATACGCAGTTAACCTACTTAGTAACTTTAAAAGGTAACTATATATTTCTTAACATGCAATTAAGGTAAAGTTATATGCTATATATTTAACTATTATATATTATCTAATATAATCTTATACAATCTTATA
>Ga0307507_10009887_pt1 | contig 12548 bp, 7 predicted proteins | sample 7_EM_MG_FD_207223 | JGI IMG/M metagenome (GOLD analysis project Ga0307507, IMG submission 207223) | Populus trichocarpa ectomycorrhiza microbial communities from riparian zone in the Pacific Northwest, United States - 7_EM | ecosystem: Host-associated > Plants > Roots > Unclassified | place... | reverse complement strand
AGAATTTAATCAGTTAAACTACACCTCTCAGATTTTATAGATTATAATTATTAACGGTCATAACTTTAGTGTTATAAAATTTATCAAGTAATATTATATTTACAACGGAGGGTAAGATAAAAAAAAAGAAGAAAAAGAAGAAGCAAGCAAGCTTGTGGTTCATTGAACTCTCCCTTTTGCAGGTGTTGATTGTAACAAGCCTTGATCATAGGAAACAAAAGGAGATTTTGGATTCTAAGAAGGTTCATTTTCTAAAAAACAAATTCGATAATCTAACCAAAGGTTAATACTATTTTTTTTTGGATTTTGGTGTTCAATTTATGCTTCCAATCCATGATCTTTCAATATCAAGGATTCCAGTCAAGGCATCAAAGGACACTCGTACTCACACAATTCATGTTATTTTCAAAGCCTCGGTCTCCACCTTTTGGCCCCCCCATCTTTAATTTTGTGTAACTGTAATTAATGCCCTGATCTTCCTGAAATGTCACGAGACTTTAGCTAATTAGATAAGGTACGATTCAGCAATATACAGTATAGTTGTAAAACCCATTACAGCTACAGAATTCAATTTTCTTCTTCAACATATATAGACTGTTCCAGGTCTCAGATCGGTCTAGATCCTAGATCCAACTGCTGGACTGATCTGAGTCTTGAAGCAGTATAGATTTGTTTTTGCAATTTTCTCCTTGGAAAATAGAGCAGTGCAGTTCCAAATCTTGATCAGCAAGACCTATTTTGCCCCCTAATTGCTCTGAATTTAGAGAACAAATGGCGAACCCAGAAAATGACAGAGATTTAAGATGCTTTCACCATATCATGACAGAATCACCATGGTTTCGTAAATGAATATATCCCTTCTCTATGGCAGAAAGAAAAAGAAAAAAAAAAGACGATGGCAAGAGTGCTAGGCTATAGGTATGATCCAAAGTCCGAAACTCTCAACATGCACCATGGATAATGGCTATTGGGTAGCACAAAACACCATGCTCATAGAAGGATATCATTCCCCTGTTTAATATATTTACACAGTAGGCAGTATCTTCCTCCTTTTTCTTAACTTGAAGCCACAATCATACATAGTGCAAATAAAACTAGGTTAAGAACATTCAAAAGGAGAATAAAAGCAAAAAGGAGAGAATATATGTGCAAGAGACAATCCCCGGATTCTCAGAAAGTAGAGGAGGCTGTGCCTTGCCGGTACTCCTTCGTGCTTTATTCTATTAAACTATATATGCTCTTAACTAGGTGCTCCTTCCATGTACGAAAAGATTGCTGGCGCCTTGAAAATAAATTCCATAGAAAGTCTTCGAAAGCCATGGTCTTGCATTGGGTTTCTCGTGAGCGAAAAAATAAAGTGAAAGTATAAATTAATCCTTTAATTTTAGAGGCTTTTCTAGCTAGTCCTATGGTTTCAAGAATGAGTTCGTCCTTCTTCGTCAATATAGGTTATATTTCGTTGGTGTTTCAAGACCCATAAAACAAATACAGAAAAGGCAAGAACGTGTTTAAGAGATGAAGATGAAGATATAAAACAAATATATTTTTGAGATAATTTTATATTTTTTACAAATCAAATATATTTTTCAAACACAAAACAAACGGTGCCTTACTTATTTCATGCCTTGTCATGTTTTACACATTTACTGCTCGTAAAACACTAAAGATTACATATCAAAGTCATCTTTTTGACTGCACACATCTTGATTTTGATCATTTTTTTTTTATAATTCAACAAACTTGTATAAATTTTCGAACATAACAGTCATATGATTATCATGCAGGAGAGTTCATGGTATCCGAGTAATGATACTCTGAATCATCACTCAAAAACTTGAACCTCATCTTGAAAATTAAGTTTGATATTTATACGAGTATGAACCCGATAACAAAGAATCCATAGCTTCGATTAACCTTAGTTTTAAACAGAAAATTTACAATTGACTCGTCGAAACAGAAAAGCAGTTACAGAACACCTCATGTCATGTGAGTTGCATGCCTATCTGACACTCCCTTTCTCCCTCTCAAATAGGGCCATGGCGTCTTAGCTTGCTCTCACTTTCACCATCTCCATTACTCACTCCTGTCACCTTCTCCTCTCTCAAAACGGGTTTTCCTTCTTAGCTCCCTCCTCCCATTTTCTCTATGTAAAACATCAAAAAGAACCCTCCTTTTCTCTTGAACAATGGCAATGTCTTTCAAGCTTGTGTTTTTTTTCTTTCTAGTGTTAACAAAGCCTCTCATTTTGGTTTCAAAGTACACTGAAGATCAAAATACAGATAGGGAATCTCTCATTTCCTTCAAAAATGCACTCAGAAACCCAAAGATCCTTTCTTCATGGAACATAACTAGTCGTCACTGCAGCTGGGTTGGCGTTTCTTGCCATCTCGGCCGTGTTGTTTCCTTGATACTCTCAACTCAGAGCCTTCGAGGCCGACTCCACCCTTCTCTTTTCTCCCTTTCTTCCTTAACCATTCTTGATTTGTCCTATAACCTTTTTGTTGGCGAAATCCCACATCAAGTTTCCAATCTTAAACGCTTGAAACACCTTTCTCTGGGTGGTAACCTGCTATCAGGGGAGTTGCCACGTGAACTCGGTGTGCTGACTCGGCTCCAAACCCTACAACTCGGTCCCAACTCGTTCACAGGGAAAATCCCACCGGAGGTTGGGAAGTTGTCCCAGCTGAACACCGTTGACCTCTCAAGCAATGGGCTCACTGGGTCAGTGCCGAGTCAACTTAGTGAGTTGACCGGGCTTCAGTTCTTGGACCTTGGTAACAACCTTCTATCAGGTTCTCCTGTAAATCTCTTTAAACTTGAATCCTTGAAATCATTGGATATATCAAACAATTCCTTTTCTGGTCCCATTCCACCTGAAATAGGCAACCTTAAGAACCTGTCTGATCTTTACATCGGTATCAACTTGTTTTCTGGTCCTTTTCCACCAGAAATTGGTGACCTTTCAAGACTTGAAAACTTCTTTGCACCTTCATGTTCAATCACAGGTCCTTTTCCTGAAGAAATTTCCAATTTGAAGTCATTGAATAAACTTGACCTTTCTTATAATCCATTGAGGTGTTCAATACCGAAGTCTGTAGGCGCAATGGAGAGCTTGTCAATTTTGAATCTTGTTTACTCTGAGCTTAATGGTTCTATACCTGCTGAACTTGGAAATTGCAAAAATTTGAAGACTGTGATGTTGTCTTTCAATTCTCTGTCTGGAGTGTTACCAGAAGAGCTTTCTATGTTGCCTATGTTGACATTTTCTGCTGATAAGAATCAGCTTTCAGGGCCATTGCCTCATTGGCTTGGAAAGTGGAACCAGGTGGAGTCACTTTTGCTTTCAAATAATAGGTTTTCAGGGAAAATACCACCTGAAATTGGGAATTGTTCGGCGTTGAGGGTGATTAGTTTGAGTAGTAACTTGCTGAGTGGGGAGATACCAAGAGAGCTTTGTAAGGCAGTTGATCTTATGGAGATTGATCTTGACGTGAATTTCCTGACTGGTGGTATTGAGGATGTGTTCTTGAAGTGTACTAATTTGAGCCAGTTGGTTTTGATGGATAATCAGATTGACGGCTCGATTCCGGAGTATTTAGCAGGGCTTCCTTTGACGGTGCTTGATCTTGATTCTAACAATTTCACGGGTACCATACCTGTGAGTTTGTGGAACTCCATGACCTTGATGGAATTCTCCGCTGCAAATAATTTGTTAGAGGGTTCTCTGCCCGTGGAGATTGGCAATGCTGTTCAGCTGGAGAGGCTGGTGCTGAGTAACAATCAGCTAGGGGGTACTATCCCGAAGGAGATTGGCAATCTCACAGCTCTTTCAGTTCTCAACTTGAACTCCAATCTGTTGGAAGGAACCATTCCTGTGGAGCTCGGACACTCAGCTGCACTTACCACGTTGGACCTAGGAAATAATCAACTCTCTGGTTCAATACCGGAGAAACTTGCAGATTTGGTTCAATTACATTGCTTGGTTCTTTCTCACAATAAGTTATCAGGGCCCATTCCATCGGAGCCTTCTTTGTATTTTCGTGAGGCTAGTATTCCTGATTCGAGCTTCTTTCAACACCTTGGTGTGTTTGATTTGTCACATAATATGTTGTCCGGTTCAATACCTGAGGAGATGGGGAACCTTATGGTTGTGGTGGATCTTCTTCTCAACAATAACAAGCTTTCCGGTGAAATTCCAGGGTCACTTTCAAGGTTGACAAATCTTACAACCTTGGATTTGTCTGGAAATATGCTAACCGGCTCCATTCCACCAGAACTTGGTGACTCTTCCAAGCTTCAGGGCCTGTATTTGGGGAATAATCAACTCTCGGGAACCATCCCTGGGAGACTAGGTGTCTTAGGCAGCTTGGTGAAGCTGAATTTGACTGGTAATCAGTTGTATGGTCCAGTTCCTCGTAGTTTTGGAGACTTGAAAGAGCTTACTCACTTGGATTTGAGCTATAACGAGCTTGATGGTGAGCTTCCTTCTTCTCTATCAGGAATGCTGAATCTTGTGGGGCTTTATGTCCAGAAGAACCGGCTATCTGGGTCTGTAGATGAGCTCTCATCTATGTCCATTGCATGGAAGATTGAAACAATGAATTTGAGTAATAATTTCTTTGATGGAGACTTGCCGCGATCATTTGGCAATCTTTCATACTTGACATATTTGGATCTTCATGGAAATAAATTCACAGGAGGAATTCCTCTAGAGCTTGGGAATTTGGTGCAACTCGCATATTTTGATGTTTCAGGGAATAGGATATCAGGGCAAATTCCGGAGAAGTTATGTGCCCTGGTTAATCTGTTTTATTTGAATTTGGCAGAAAACAGTTTAGAAGGACCCGTACCAGGAAGTGGTATTTGCCTAAACCTGTCAAAAATCTCACTTGCTGGCAACAAAGACCTCTGTGGGAAAATCATGGGTTTAGATTGCAGGATCAAAAGCTTTGACAAGTCGTATTATTTGAATGCTTGGGGACTTGCTGGGATTGCAGTTGGATGTATGATTGTCACTCTTAGTATAGCCTTTGCTCTGCGAAAATGGATTTTGAAAGACAGTGGGCAAGGTGATCTTGAGGAAAGAAAACTGAACAGTTTTCTTGATCAAAACTTGTACTTCTTGAGCAGCAGCAGCAGCAGATCGAAGGAGCCTCTGAGTATCAACATAGCCATGTTTGAGCAGCCTCTTCTGAAAATTACTTTAGTTGATATTCTAGAAGCCACCAACAACTTTTGCAAGACAAACATCATTGGAGATGGAGGTTTTGGTACTGTATATAAGGCCACTCTACCTGATGTAAAAACAGTTGCGGTCAAGAAGTTGAGTCAAGCCAAGACACAGGGCAACCGAGAATTCATTGCTGAAATGGAAACGTTGGGGAAGGTTAAGCATCAGAATCTTGTTCCGTTGCTGGGATATTGTTCTTTTGGGGAGGAAAAGCTCCTTGTTTATGAATACATGGTAAATGGGAGCTTAGATCTTTGGCTAAGAAATCAAAGCAGGGCTCTTGACGTCCTTGATTGGCCCAAGCGCGTCAAAATTGCAACAGGTGCTGCACGTGGGCTAGCTTTTCTCCACCATGGATTCACCCCCCACATTATCCACAGGGATATCAAAGCCAGCAACATCCTACTTAACGAGGATTTCGAGCCAAAGGTTGCTGATTTTGGGCTGGCCAGGTTGATCAGTGCTTGCGAGACTCATGTTAGCACGGACATAGCAGGAACATTTGGTTACATACCACCAGAGTATGGTCAGAGTGGGAGGTCTACTACAAGAGGAGATGTTTATAGCTTTGGTGTAATTCTGCTTGAATTGGTGACTGGGAAAGAGCCAACAGGACCGGATTTCAAAGAGGTTGAAGGTGGGAACCTAGTCGGTTGGGTGTTTCAAAAGATTAAGAAGGGTCAGGCTGCTGATGTTCTTGATCCAACAGTTCTTAGTGCAGATTCCAAGCAGATGATGCTTCAAGTGCTGCAGATTGCTGCTATTTGCCTGTCTGATAATCCTGCAAATAGACCTACCATGCTCAAAGTGTTGAAGTTCCTGAAAGGGATCAAAGATGAGTAGGTGAAAATTATCAGTGCCCGTGTTCATATCAAACCAGTTGTTATAATAACCCCCTAACATGTGTAGGAAGACGTGTTAGAATCTGAAGTTGCTGTTAAGAGTTTAATGTTTCCTAGTCCAATCTTAGTTCAGTCCATAGTTTCAGTTTCAGAGTTGATTGTCAATGTTATAAGAACTTAATGAGCATCTTTGAGACCATTGATGAACAACAAACACCATTTGGTACTGCAGCCTTAGAAAATGTGCAATCTCCAGTCATTTTCTCCGCCGAAGTTAAATTTATACTGCCATTAAAAGTGTAGGCAGGATGATTTGTGTAGCAGGCGGGTGGAGTCCCTTCAAATATGCAGCATGATACTTTTATTCAGTTGATGTTGAGATGGTAATAGGTTCTTAATAGTCACGCTATCCTCGAATCGATTTATATATATATATATATATAATGTATTAAGACTAAGTATCTACCTTACTTACATATCTAGATTAATGTATTAACGAAAAATAATTTATTGCAGCCTTTTCTTGAATTTGAACTCGAGAGGTAATATATTTTGAAAACCCATTTATTATTAAAAGCAACAATATAGTATTTGTTTGGCTAGAGTATAGTTATTAAACTTCAACTTATCTAGCGGGTTAATTTAGTGATGTGTTGATCAAGAGCCTAACTTGGACAATATTTTATATTGGACATTGACTCATTACAAGTCCCTGGATCTAATTGATCAAATTAGATCTTATTTGTTTTTGTATATTAAAAACGTTTTTAAAAAAATTTATATATTTTTTATTTTTTTATTTGCTTAAAATTAATATTTTTTTGGTGTTTTCAGATTATTTTGACGAGCTGATGTAAAAAATAATTTTTAAAAAATAAAAAATATATTATTTTAATATATTTTCAAGTGAAAAGCAACCGCAACCACACTTTCAAACACGCAACTTTAATGTTTTTTCTTTATTTTTATCCGAAACAATATTATTTTTTAAAAACTTATTGAAATTATATTGTTTCGACGACTTGATCAAACTCAAGGTTAACCCTACAATCCAACTCTTACTCGAATTATATCTCGAGTCAGATATAATAATTATAACTATTATATCTAAAAGTATCGAATGTGTTGGAAACAGAGTGCTAATATATCCCATATTCTTTCTTTTTCTTTTTTTCCTTTTTATTTCTCTCTAATACTACATTAGCTCATCTCTTTTTTTTTATTTTTTTTTGTATCATTGGATCTTGAATGTCATCTCTTAACCATCAAATCTTCATAAAATTTTAAATTTACTCTTGTACATTTTAATTAATTTACCTAAGACATGCATTTTAGATTGTGACTAAACAACACTTATCTCTAATATTCATGGTTGTGTTCAAACTAATATTTCAAATTGTTCAATTTTTCAAATACTTTTATAACATGTATTATTTTTTCAAAACTGTTACCAACTGTATTATTCAAAAAAAAAAATCAAATAAAAGCTTGTTATATTTGGATCTTATGTCAAAAACTCAAAAACCAGTTTTTTTAAGTTTCATTTTAGGGATTTTCATAAGCTTGATGCAATATTTTTTTTTAATAATATTAGTAACTTACATGCCATAATTGTTTGAACAAAATATCTTTTGTTTCTAACCATCAATACAACCACAGCCACAACCTAACTTGTTGACTGAAGCCAGCCAAAATCAACGCACACCATGGATCAGAAATTTCAAGATAGAAAGCATTCGTCTCCTTCAACCATGGGGGCTCATGCTTAGTACTCTGTGCCGCCCAGCCTGGACTGATAACGGAGTTTTTTCTTTAGAACAGCAGCTTTGCTTTGTTTGCGCAGTTTCACTGGCACAAACCGCAACAATTTTTTGTTGCCGCAATTCTAGTGCTCTAAAACACCGGTTTGAAGTGCAGTTAAACTTATTTTTTAAAATGTTTTTTAATGTAAACATGTATATTTCTACAAAATCAAAGGATAGAATCTGTAATAGGCTAAATGGAGAGCAAGTCAAGCTGATAGAAGATGGAAGAAAACATGTTCAGTTCCATTTTGCCTTGGATCATCTCCATCTCCGTCTAATACATACATTAGTGTCCCATATAAATAATAAGCCGCTTCTTGGGTGTGCTTATGGCTATCCCATGGTAATATTACAACAATCGGATTGCGCCGCTTGGACGCATGTCGGGTTTAATAACTTGTAACTGTTCTACTGAGTGTCTGTTTATCTACACAGTAATGCTGTGTTGTAAAAAGATGTTTTTTCAGGCAGAACGCAGTTTGAATGGCGTGGAGAGAGACGTGGCCTCATTAGATCTTTGATTACTAGACCTTGTGGCATTCATTGTTCAATTCATGATGCGGTGCATCTTCACCATCGCCACCGTGCCGCCGTTACTATCTATCTCCATTTCGACTACCATTCACCTCAATCTTCACCCCATCACTACTGCCGCCACCCGGTTGCCGCAACCGCAATTGCATCCCATCCTCCTCCACCTCCATATCCCCACTTAATTCCCTCCCTCTTTTCACACCAACCTCCACCCCAAAAATCCTCGCTCCATCCCCCACTTCCTCCTTCATCGGCAACAAATCCAACACCTTCCTCACCTCCTCCTCCTCCTCCTCTCGCAAACTCTCAAAATCCGACACCAAACTAAAAATATTACCACACAAACTCTTCATCTCCGTCAACTCCCCTTTTAACCGCACATTCTCCTTCCTCAACCTCTCATTCTCATCCAACAACTCCAATGACAACCCCGGCGAAGAACTCCTCGTCGATATCACTACTTGCTCATCCGATGAAGAATTCGACGACGTTTTTATCACTTTCACCGCCGCCGGTGCTGCCACCACTTGCGCCACCGTCGCCACCAGTTTCCTCCTTTGTATTTCACACAGCAAATTCTTTTCTCCTTTGCGAAAACATTCATTCGAAAACTCCCATCGATCCGGTACTACCTTCCTAAATCCCTGCAAAAAAAACCCAAAAGAAGAATTAAATATAAAATTAAAACTTTGCCTAATTTCTACTAGGTTTTTTTTCCCTAGCAAAAATTTAGAAAAAATAAAACATACATAAGTATTTAATTGGCGAACGAAGCTAGAGAAATTGTTGTGCTTAAAGAATTTAGGGAGCAAATCTCTGGAGAAAAGGGTTGGATTCCAGACTACAAAAGAGGAACCATCTTCATTCCATGAAATCACATCGTCAATGGTGTGATCATCTACTATTTTAAATGTTTTTGTCAGAAATGGTGTTGGTATTGATCTTGATGTTTCTCCTCCAGCTGCTGCTGCTAGTGGGGATGGTGGAGTTTCCCCGCTGTTTTGCTCCACCGGTAACGGTGACGCCATCTCCGTTAGTTAAGGTGGAGAAGGTTCGGTTTTGTTGAGGGGATTTTCTATGGAAGGGAAGGAGAGGAGAGTGAAGGAAATAATGGAGGAGAGGGTGGAAAGAACATTCTTTTAGGTAAGTGACCGCATTTTAAAAATAATAATTTATAAAATGCGAGGAAGCTCTATGCGACTTAACTGTCACAGTTAGTATTTGTGATTTCTGTTTATGGGCTGTTATCAATTTCCTATTCAAAAACAATAATTTTATATTCATAAATAACCAGTTTTCTGTTATTAAAATACAATTTATATAAATAATATATAATATATTAAATTGTAAATGACAAATATATACTTTAAATAACATGATATTTTATTAAAAATTAAACTAATTATACATCAATACACAATTATCATAACACATAATAATATATAATTATATCTAATAATCTTTTTATCTCGTCCAACTCGAGATCGGATTTGTAATATCCATGTAGGTCAGAGGAGGATTAATATCATCTCAACTCGTGGATGAACCTGAGTCGTTCATGGATGAGTCTGGGACACTCGTGGACGTGCTTGGATGATGAGGGTAATCGGTGGTGATTGGTTAGGCCGGAAAAATCCAATACCCTATGCTAATAGAGAGAAAAAGCTTGGTTGTCAAGAATCCCATATTATTTATGATTTGTGTAAGAAGAAAACATCAGTTATTATAAAAGAAAGTGGGTTGCTGAACTGTTTTTTAGAGTATTTTTCATTTAAAAATATTAAATTAATGTTTTTTAAATAATTTTTAAATTATTTTAATATGAAAATGAAAAAGATCTAAAAAAATATTATTCTACTCTACTTTTAATTATTTTTGTTAAAATACGCTACATTACAATACCAAACACAAGGTTCCAAATAAAAAACATGCAGAATGAATGCTAAAAAAATAATTATTTTTGTTTAATTTTTTATATATTTTTAAATTATTTTAATTTATTAATATTAAAAATTAATTTTAATATATATAAAAAATATTTTAAAAAACAAATATTATCCCAATACCGATACTTTATAGTTCGGCGTAAAAGATGTCGAAAGGGGTGCTTCTTCTTTTTTTCCTACCTAGGCAAAGACTTTGAATTAGCTTTAATTAATATTAAAAAAAGCAGACTTTGGAACTTGGAAAACAATTTCTAATGAATCTCCTCTCTTGACCAGACCCTTCACGGTGCCGATGGCTTCCGTTCCAACGAACAGGATTTGATACACCCAAAATTGCTTAAAAAAGACACTGCTCGATCCTATAATTTTATAAAAAGAAGTTAAAATGTTGGCGACAAATAATAATCCTCCCTCCCTGAGTAACTAAAATTCGATCTCAATTAATGATTATTGTAGGTATACCTTATTGTTCCTGAAATTAACGACCATGTAAGCCTCCAGTGACTCTAAGATTTGTGGGACTCGAACTGGTAATCTTTAGGGAGTAAACTTAAAGTTTGACGAGTTGAGTTACATCATTCAGGATTATATAAGCATCATTTTTAATATTGCACGTTGTGTTGTGTGGCGTCACGATGATATCATTCACTCTTAAAATGAATCTGTAAATAAGAAAATGAGATAGACAAAGATTTTTTATTTTTTATTAGTGGAAAGAGAGAATGTGAGTCGCCGTCTAGTATCTTAGTCACTAGAAATTCTAACTGGTTTCAGAGATTAAACATGAAAACGTTATAGGAGACATGCAAAGACGTGAATAACATTTTTTTTAAGGTGTTTTTTTGTTGTTTTAGCTATTTTTTTAGATTTTTTAAAAAATTTATCAAAACATTAAGTAGCATCACTTAAATTAAAACGATGGCCTTGATAAAAAGACTACAATTGGAATTATATTTTAAGATTATTCAAAAATAAAAAGTAATTTTAATTAACTTCCAACATCGAAGTCCCAATTAAACATTAGTTTTTTTTCTTGCAAAATTATTAGAATTGGAAGTATATTCTTGAGATTATTAAAGAATAAAATCTAATGTCACTTAATTAATGCATAGATGTTGATATCGATATATTGCTAATGATTTTTGCTCACAACATTATTATTTTAGCTTCAAATTTTGCTAATGACCAAGAAATCGATATATTTACCCAGTCTATATATCGCACTCTTTAATTGACCAACTCCTACAGAGTTTTCTAAGTCTTCGTTCTTGTGCTTTAGAAAATTCCAAAGATGAATCGCCCGAAGATTATTCTTCTTTTTTTTCCTATGATGTTAGGCAAAAAAAAAGAAATTTATCCTAAGACAGGCTCAACCAGTCATAAATTTGTTGATTTTTCTTTATTAAAACAATATTATTATTTTTTTATTTTTTTATTTTAGGGTTCATTGGAGACCCTTTTTTCAACTCATTATCAATAAATTATAATTAATTCTTCTCAATTTGGATGAGTTTATCACCTTATTGTCACCAGCATCAAACCTCTAAAACTAATTTATTTATAATGACATCTTTAATCCGATCATTTATATTGAAAAGCTCTCATCCATCTGAACTCAAATTCTTTTTGGTCATATCTTTAAACAAACTGTACAGAGTTATTAGAATGTTTATCTTGTAATAGTCAGTTTGTGCATCAACCAACCTTATTGTAAATTATACATATTTATTAAATCTAGCCCGGCTTGATAAGTCAACTCGATGACTTGAAGCCTTGTCTAAGTTGAGTTTTATTTCAAATCATTTTGTATATTAACTTAATAAAATCAGAGTAACCTAGTAGATTAATTAACAATCTGACTAACTCAGTAAAACTCGGATAAAAACTAGTCGAGTTATCTCCAAGAAATTAAAAAAAAAACTAAAATAATATTGTTTTAAATAAAATAAGTGACTTGATAACTATAAAATTAATCCGATAATCTAAAAACTAGGCTGGACTTGAACCGGGTCTATGAAACTTATATGACCACTATGTTTTTGAGATGTCCAAAAGAAAAAACTTAGCAACTACGTTTTTGTCAGATTGCAATTTATGAATTCAGTGATATGGCATGATCCACAAACTTAACAAAATGGCAACCTTTTGTTCCTTATGCAATCTCCACCGGTCTCTTTTTTTTTTTTTTTTA
>Ga0307507_10009886_pt1 | contig 12550 bp, 18 predicted proteins | sample 7_EM_MG_FD_207223 | JGI IMG/M metagenome (GOLD analysis project Ga0307507, IMG submission 207223) | Populus trichocarpa ectomycorrhiza microbial communities from riparian zone in the Pacific Northwest, United States - 7_EM | ecosystem: Host-associated > Plants > Roots > Unclassified | place... | reverse complement strand
TGTCAATGGTATCATGTCATATGGATTGACGGGAGATTGAAGTGTTGAAGGTCGATTCCCGCCATTTGCGGTTGTCTTCCGAGATGAGGAACACCGGGTATCATGACGATCAGCCGTTCTATCCACTTGAAAGTGAGTCTTCCCAGATGTATGGAAGGTTCATCTTCGATGATCTATCTCAGGAATTGCCAGTATTCCAAATCTTACGACGCTCCGACGATCGCAGGCTGGAATATGATTGAATGCCCCATCTTCGACGCAGTCCAGGAACTACGACTTTTGTTCCTCTAAGTGTCTGGTTCGGGACCCGTGACTTGATCTTCTACCTCGAAGTCTGATCATGCTCCGGGGATCAGTGGTGTATGCTGCGGTACGATCGCGTCAATGGTATCATGTCAGATAAGGATGTCACTGAGATGAAGATTATGAGGTCAATTACCGTCATTCGCAGTGGACTCCCCTGTGATCCCGGTTATGGCTGGCTGTGGGCTACACGAGTGAGGGCATAGAATGACCTGAAACGAACCTGATACTGACGTACACATTGCTTGCTTGACAGGTTGGAAGGGCTTTCTGAAGGCCACGAAGATACACATGCAGTTTGTCCGGGGTGAGGTTAGAACGAGAAGCAATGGAATAAAGATCCTATTACAGAGTTGAATGACGGACAATAAGTATTCGATCCACACAAATGAGCTCATAATCATAGCCATCTAAGCCAGGGCTTGCTGAAGCTCTCCGTTCTCCGCCATCTCTTGCACGATGTCCAACCCACCCACTAATTCGCCATTAATGATCAGCTGTGGGAAGGTCGGCCAGTCGTTCAGTTTCTTCAGACCTATATCGGGTGGTCGAGGTCATAAGTATACCCCCGCAGTCAGGGAAACAAGGGAGCAAACGTACCCTGTCTCACGCTCTCGTCCGTGAGGATGTCAAAGTGCTTGTATTCAACGCCCTTGTCCTTCAACAACCCTACGATCTTGCGGGAGAACCCACAACGTGGCTCCTGCGGGGATCCCTTGATGAACAACACCACCTTGCTCTGGTTCATCAGCCCACGGAGGCGCTCGTTCAGCTGCTCCTCGGTCTCAGTTTTCTTGAAATCCCCGTCTTGGAGTGAAGAAGGGACGGTGGTGGGGGCTGGGGCTGGGGCATTGTCTGTTCGTGATTGGGGGGTGTAGGACGGCCCTGTGATGTGCTTTTCGACGGACTTTGTGAGTGCCGCTGCGTCGGCGCCTGCGACTCGATCGAGCAGGAGATGTCCCTAGAGTTAACCTGTGGGCTAGAAATGAAGGAAGTAAGGCGGTGAAACGTACCCGAAGGATGATGAACGTCGGAACAGCCTCGATATCGAAAGATTCGGCGATGTCAGCCTGTTCCTCCGCCTCGACCTATATCATCAAGTCCTCGTCTTGAACTCGGATTAAGAGAGATTAAGCGGCGACTGGACACGCACTTGCAGGAATAGAGTCTGTTGATACTTCTTTGACAGTTCTTTGATGACTTCGTTCATCTGCTTGCATGGCTCAGCCCATGGCGCCCAGAAATTGATCACTGATATGCGGTTGAGGTCTGCGGAAAGAAGTTCCTGGAAATATGTGGGTGAAGTGACGTCGTAGAAGTTTGTTTTCGACATGATTGAGTGATTGTGGTCGTCGTTCTGCTCGTTGACGACGATGGTGGGAGGTTGCAAGGAGCTTTGGGGTTTGTCAGATGAACGATCGCCAGAGATGGCGCAATTCCTAGCTGATAAGATAAGACTTACAAGGAAACCAAAGGAAATGGTTTTGAAGTCGTAGAACGTTGTAATAGTTGTGAGAGATATGTTCAGGAACTTTGCAAGGTTAATCGTGTTATCAGATAAGATGATGTGGAATTTTTTGGAGTGCAGAAAACCTTTCTTCATCACCATCTATAGACCAACTGTCTAAATGGCCCTGAGCTACCTCTTGAATTTCTACGGCCCGCCCTACCCGGCCCAGCAACAAAGTTGCACGCGAAACCATTTCGTGCTCTTCCAACGCCATATGACCCACAGTGTTTTGACGTTGAATGTTAAGCGCCAATACCTCGTGGATGGCTGCATGACGAAGGCGTGCCCGATAACTCTTTCCTTCAATCGTTCATCTTGCTAATATTTCAACAGGTTCTGGTTGGAAACAGCGATGTCTACTCTGCCTGTTCATGATCATACGTCCAGTTCCACTCCCCCCTTAGACGGAAAAGGGGGTACAGATTCAGCATCTAAAGATGGAAAGTCAACGAAAAGGACGGGTCCTAACTATGGTGTGCTCCACCCCAAAAACTCGACTCCTCCTTCGATGGCCTGATAGCCTCATGCAGTGTACTACCGTCTATATACCAAACTAGGCGCATTCGAATCAAATCACCCCCTCTACTACAACGACCGCTTCATTGGTCGCGTTCCATCAAAGTCTTTTGCCCCTCCTCATACAGTGGCGTCTATCAAGCGGTCCCTGTGTAAACTTGAGGGCCTCTCCAATCCCGACAAGGCGCTCGTCTTCACACCGCTCTCAAGCCCAGCACCCAAAGAAGACTCTGCCCGCCTCTCTCTTTATGCTCCTTCTGGGCCAGGCCTGTCCGAGCAAGATCCGATCGCGCTGGTTGTTGAGTCGGAGAAGAGGACCAAGAACATTACGCTGTCGGAGAAGCTCCCGGAACGCCCTGATGATACTGATATCCACTATGGTACGCCTTGTCGACGTCTCCTACTCAAATAGCGCACTCAACAGCTTTGCAGTATACTATCGCGTTTATTCATCGGAAGGAGAAGGAGATGAAAAGGCAAAGACGTCCTTTGACGAAAGCGATATTTCGTTAGGACGCATCAACACCCTCTCCATCGCACCCCCTCACACCGCTGGGTCTTTGAAAGCGTGCATCGCAAAAGCTGAAGGCCTAGTCACACCGGGTCATGCACTCTACAAGGACATGGAACTCTTCGAGGACATGAATGGTGACGCTGCCATGAGCGACGTCGATGTCATATCATTTCTAGGCGACACCTATCCTGGTAGCGATGAAGCCGATCCCGTGGCCCTTGTCAATGCAACCACCGTTACAGTAGCGGACCAAAAGGCTAAGCCTACATCAGGTAACGTTCTCAGTTAGTATCAACAACACCTAAGCATCAGCAAACCGTACTCTTTCAGATGGGCCGGATTCAAATTTCACGAAACGCGCTCAGTTAACTCATACTTACAGTGAGTAACATTTCATGAGATAATCCGATCCTCATCCTATGACCCCCTGCAGGCTACGAAGAAAACAAACCCACCTGGCTATCAATAAATAACAGTGAGCTGGTTCACACAGACGGAGTTATCGTCTCCGTGAGGAGCGCCGCTACCCACCGTATTTCTTCCCTTTTCTGCTAAGTTGTCACCAGTTTGTTGACGTCTTGTCGGAGCAGAGTTTTATCCAGGATACATGGTGATTAATTCCAAGGGTGAAAAAGGCTGTGAGTCTCCAATTTGCCTTTGGGGCACTAGGTTGTTGATTTTCTTTGGCAGTTGTGTCACAGGGTGAGTGGTCTCCTCCCTCTGTCGGAATAATTGATATCCACCGTTTGCTAGATTATGTTGCTTTTATTTGATTGGTGTATGCTTTCGGGATGCGATATGTCAGGACTTAGACTCAGGAGGGTTGATATATCGTATATCTGGTAGCTTCAGGCTTGAGCTTGAAGATCAACAGATTTGGCAGGTTGAGATTGTGATAGTGGAGAACTACTGCGAGGGGGTCAATAATACCTCATGAGAGGGTCACTTGGCCTACTCACCGTCCTGCTCGTCACATACCGTGCCTGCCTAACGCTCAACGTTAAGCGCCAATGCCTCGTGGAATGGGTGTATGATGAAGGAGTGTCCGATAACCCTTTCGTTCAGTCATCCATCTTGCTAATATTTCAACAGGTTCTAGTTGGAAGCAGCGATGCCTTCCCTGCCTGGCCATGAACATATGTCCCATTCCACTCCCTCCTTAGACGGAAAAGGGGGTACAGATTCAGCAGCGAAAGTAGGAAAGTCCACAAAAAGGACGGGTCCTAGCTATGGTGCGCCCTATTCCGGAAGCTCGGCTCCTGTTTCGATGGTCTGATAGCCTCATGTAGTGTACTACCGTCTATACACCAACCTAGGCGCATTTGAATCAAATCACCCCCTCTACTACAACGACCGTTTCATTGGTTGCATTCCATCGAAGTCTTTTGCTCCTCCTCATACGGTGGCGTCTGTCAGGCGGTCCCTATGCAAACATGAGGGCCTCTCGGAACCCGACAAGGTGCTTGTCTTCGCACCGCTCTCAAGCCCAGCACCCAAAGAAGACTCTGCTCACCTCACTCTTTATGCTCCTTCTGGGCCAGGCCTGTCTGAACAAAATCCGATCGCGCTGGTTGTCGAGTCGGAGAAGAGAACCAAGGACGTTACACAGCCGGAGAAGCTCCCGGAACGCTCTGATGATACTGATATCCACTACGGTGCGTCTTGACGATGTCTCCTACCCAAATAGTGCACTCAGCAGCTTTGCAGTGTACTATCGCGTTTACTCATCAGAAGGAGAAGATCAAAAGGCAAAGACGTCGTTTGACGAAAATGATATTTCGTTAGGGCGCATTAACACCCTCTTCATCGCTCCCCCTCACACCGCTGGGTCTTTGAAAGCATGCATCGCAAAAGTTGAGGGCCTCGTCACGCCGGGTCATGCACTCTACAAGGACATGGAACTCTTCCAAGAAATGAATAGCGATGCTGCCATGAACGACGCCGATGTCATATCCTTCCAAGGTGACACTTATCCGGGTAGCGATGAAGGCGATCCCGTAGCGCTTGTCAATACAACCGCCAATACACCAGCGGAACAAAAGGCTAAACCTACACCAGGTAAGGTTCCCAGTGAATATCCTCTAGACACTGCGGCAAACTGTGCTCTTTCAGATGGACCGGATTCAAAATTCACGAAACGCGCTCGGCCACTGGTTTTAACTTCCAGTGAGTAATATGTTCCTGAGATAATCCGATTCTCATCCTACAGTATCCCACCGCAGGCCTCAACACAGACAATCATGCCTGGCTATTGATGAAGCAAGATGAGGTCGTTTACACGGATGGAGTTATCGTCTCCATGAGGCTCCATCCTACCGGTGGTATTTCTTTCCTTTTCTGCTTTGTCACCAGTTTGTTAACGCTTCGTCGGGACAGCCGTTTATTCAGGATACATGGCGATTAATTCCAAGGGTCACAAAGGCTGTGAGTCTCCTATTTGCCGTTGGATTACTAGATGGTTATTGATTTTCTTTGGCAGTTGTGTGGGAGGGTGAGTGGTGTTCTCCCTCTGTCGGAGTATTTGATATCCACCGTTTGCTAGGGCATATTACTTTTGATTGATTGGCGAACATTGGAGAGAGTGTATGCTTTCGGAATGGGTACTTAGACTCAGATAGGGTTGATGTACCAGGGATCTGTTGATATGCAACACAAGAAACGAGGACTCACTGATCATAAAAAACAAACCAGACATTGCCACTCGCAACTGCGGTCTGTTGAAGCTGTCAAAAGTTCAGCCCTGCTCAGAGATTCAAGTGAATCGATACGTAAGGTATGAGTAACTAACTATATCAGAGATAAACGAACAAAACCCAAAACTTTCGCGTACATGCGCGTTCATTTACTTATTCAATTCCTCGTCAGTCGAAAAGAAATCGTAAAAAGTCGTAAAGATCATAAAGTCATAAACCGTGAAAAAGTGTCTGCCACTGAAGCCCAAAATCAACCATTCAAGCAGCAAGCTCAAGGCCAACACTACCTCCTGCTCCTCCTCGCTAACCAACTCCACATCCCAACCCCAGTCGACCTCCTCACAAGCACCTTCAACACAACAGTGCACACGCCAATGCCCACGAGTACGAGGTAACTCCCCCGTCCACCTGTTGAGAGGTATAGATCCCGTCGCGTATCCCAGTCGCATCGGGGTCTTCTTTGAGGGGGGATTGAGGAGGAGGGGGAGGAGGAGGGTGGTGGTGGAAGAATTTGGGTTGGAGGAAGAACTCGGGTTAGAGGAGGAGGGAGGGTAAGAGCAAAAGAGGAACGAAGAGGTTTGTCACACACACGAAAGACGACGGACCGAAAAAGAGTAATCGGCCATAAATTCGAGCCAAGTGCCGAAGTGGACGCGTTTAGACCACCAAGTTGAGCAGAACGCGGTTCCATTTCTTCCTCGAGCTCTTTAACCCGCTTAGAGCGTTCCTCAAACTCGGATCTTGTCTGGTCGAGTGACCGTCCTCGCTCTCGATTGCTTGCTCTAGTTCCGCGACGTTCTCTTCCCTCTCTTATACCTCTCGCTCCCTCCCCTCAACCACCTTCTCCCTCTCCTCTCCCTCCCTCTCCCTCTGTCCAACCGTCCCCTCATGTCGCCCTACAGCCTCCCCATAATACCCAACAGCCCTATGCACCTCCCTAACCGTCTCATCCACTCCCTCGATCCTCTCCAGTCTAGCAGCCAGCCCGAGCTCACGATGGTCCATGGCTTCTTGGTGGGTTGTGAGTGTTGCGCGGAGGGCGGTGAGGTCGAGTTCTGTCGAGTTTGAGACGTCTTGTTCTGTTGTATGGGAGTGGGAGTCCACGGTAGAGTGGGAATCCAAGGTGGCAGATCTAGAGCTGAAGGACCATCGACATCTCCAGACCCTAATCCTGATGCTCGTTGCCCACCAGGAGGTGGATCAAGATTGAATACGCTCCATATGCCAGTTTCCTCTCCTCTCCTGCGTCATCCCTTTCCCCCTCGTTAGGTTTCTCTCCGCCTTTCGTGCTTTCTTGAGCCTTCTCCTTCCCTTCCACTCTTTCTTCGACATTCTCCTTCCCGAGAACACCCTGCCGGAATGTCATTGAAAAGATTGACCTTCAACATGACTTGACAAACTTGCGTAACTTTACAAGAATCGGTGGGAGGTTCAACATAAAGGGCTCCATCATCTTTAATTTGGACAGCTGGTAGAAGGGGCCTTATCCGAACAAGGCGCGAAATGCTCTAGACGACCATGGTAAGGACTCATAAAGGTGAAATTTTGTGAGCTTACGTCATCATTGAGGCGAAACAATCCCTCAGCTGATTTGGCTGAAGGCCAAGTAAGAAGCCATCGTACCGGCCAACGGCTTCTCGGATGGGAGAAAGCATCTGTGGTCCTCCCAATCTGCTTGAACTTCCGCAAGTAGACCCCCGACTTTAAAAAAAACGGATTTCCTTGAGTATCGCGCAAAGGGGAACCCACTGGGTTCCTTTGCGAAGTCATTTTTGAGTGTCTGGGTCTTCAAGTCCATCCCAGGCTTCGTCTGAAATGGTGACGATAAGGTTACGACGATAAAGAAGACTTGGTTGACATAAAACAGACCGTGATTTGCAAGTTCAAGAAGGGTAATCACGGTGCTCGTCGAACAGCTGGTCTTTCCCCCCCCAACGATCCCTTGACAAGGGATGAGGCAAACGCCGGGCACGAGAGCATTGAGTCTAGTGACGTCTTTTCAGAGAGCCAATCCCTGAGGCTCCGCGAACAGTGCGAAGTAACGCCATCCTTGCACAACAAGACCTGGTTGTGTTGCAGCGCAATCAGATGGCGAGCTTTCATCGTTGAGCAGAGTCTCATTTAATTTTCGAGAGTCAGAGCATGATGTACGATACGCACATATGTATGGTCCTTTAAGTTCGAAGAGAATTTCGTTGCAAAGGAATGATGCCATGGAGGGGTATCCAGTTGAAACTTCACGTGGCGGAGACCTTTTGGCGTGTCAGTGGGAGGTAGAAGTCAAATATAAAGTGGAGATAGCAGCGAAGCGCACTCGAAAATGGCTGGGGGATCGGATTCACTGAACATGGTGAAGTATCAGATAGTAAGTAAGCGTACACTGGAATAGACTGGAATTGATAACAGATGTTTGGGAGTTCGTCCAAGTATTCAGAAACTTACACTACATAATGCGCATAGATGTCGCCGTTGTACACGGTGCTGTCAACCTGCACTCCCTCCATGGTTTCCACGCCTCCTCAATAACTACTCTCTTCCTCCCAGCGCACCACCAACATCATCAACCTTTATTTCCACCTTTCTCCCCAAGTGTTCATGACTTTTCATGCTCGCGCTCCGACGCTCTTCTTACTTTTCCAGGCACTGGGGAAGTTGAGAGCTTCAGAGGCCAGTGCATGCGCTGGATGGAGGGAAGGTGGAGCTACTCGTTCAACTTGAGAACATCCTACGTGCTCTGGCAGCGAGGTGACGGTTGATGCCTAAGCGCCAAGGCCTCGTGGGTAGGTGCACGATGAAAGCGTGTCCGATAACTCTTTCCTTCAATCGTTCATCTTGCTAATATTTCAACAGGTTCGGGTTGGAAGCAGCTATGTCTACTCCGCCTGGTCATGATCACAAGCCCAGTCCCACTCCTTCAGACGGCAAAGGGGGTACAGGTTCAGCAGCGAAAGTAGGAAAGTCAACAAAAAGGACGGGTCCTAGCTATGGTGCGCCCTATCCCAAAAACTCGATTCCTGGCTTCAATGGCCTAATTTACTCATGCAGTATACTACCGTCTATACACCAAACTCGGTGCATTCGAATCAAATCACCCCCTCTACCACAATGATCGTTTCATTGGCCGCATTCCGTCGAAACTTTTTGCCCCTCCTCATACGGTGGCATCTATCAAGCGCTCCCTGTGCAAATTTGAGATCCTCTCGGATCCCGACAAGGCGCTTGTCTTCACACCGCTCTCAAGCCCAGCACCCAAAGAAGACTCCACCCGTTTCTCTTTGTTCGCTCCTTCTGGGCCAGGCCTGTCCGAACAAGATCCTATAGTGTTGGTTGTCAAGTCGGAGAAGAGGACCAAGGAGGTCTCGCAGTCGAAGACTCAGCTGCCGGAACGCTCTGATGATACCGATATCCATTACGGCAAGTTTTGTCGACGTCTCCTACCTAAATAGTGCACTCATCAGCATTGCAGTATACTATCGCGTTTACTGGACAGAGGGAGAAGGAGAAGAAAGGGCAAAGACGTCTTTTGACGAAAGTGATATTTCGTTAGGGCGCATCAACACCCTTTTCATTGCTCCCCCTCACACCGCTGGGTCTTTGAAAGCTTGCATCGCAAAAGTTGAAGGCCTCGTCACGCCGGGTCATGCTCTCTACAAGGACATGGAACTCTTCCAAGACGTAAATAGTGACGCTCCCATGAGTGACACCGATGTTATATCCTTTCAAGGTGACACTTATCCCGGTAGCGATGAAGACGGTCACATAGCCCTTGTCAATGCAACCACCAATACAGCAGCTGACCAGGAGGCTAAACCTACATCCAGTAAAGTTCTCAGTGAATATCCACTAGACACGTGGTAACAAACTGTGCTCTTTTACTAGATGGACCAGATTCAAATTTCACGAAACGCGCTCGGTTAACTTGTACTTTGAGTGGGTAACAGTTCTTGACATAATCTGATTCTCATCCCCCTGCAGGCTATGAACACAACAAAGCCACCTGGCTATCAATAAACAAAGATGAGATCGTTTACACGGATGGAGTTATTGGCCCCATGTGGGGCTCCGCCGGCAAGAGTATTTCTTTCCTTTTCTGCTTTGTCACCAGTTTATTGACGCTTTGTCGGAGCAGTGTATTATTCAGGATACATGGTGATTAATTCCAAGGGTGAAAAAGGCTGTGAGTCTCCAATTTGCCTTTGGGTTACTAGGAGATTGTTGATTTTCTTTGGCAGTTGTTTACGAGGGTGAGTGGTCTCCTCCCTCTGTCGGAGTATTTGATATCAACCATTTTGCTAGGTAATATTGCTTTTGATTGATTGGTAAACATTGGAGAGAGTGTATGCTTTCGGAATGGATGTCAGGACTTAGGCTCAGAAGGGCTCGATGTACCAGTACCGTAGATCTGTTAATATGTGACAAAAGAAACGAGGAACTGATCATGAAAAACGAAGCAGACAAGTCGCAACTTGCAATTGCTGACTGTTTCGGAAGCTTTCAAAAGTTCAGAGATTCAGGTGATTTGATACATAGGGTAATTATATCAGAGATATATACGAACAAAAACCGAAGACTATCGCATACACGCACATTCATTTTTTTAATCCCCCCTCAGCGTCAGTCGTAAGAAGTCGTAATGATCATAAAAGTCATAAACCTGGAAAAAGTATCTGCCACCGAGGCCCAAAATCTACCATTCAAGGAGCAAGCTCAAGATCAACACTACCTCCTGCTGCTCTCCTCGTCAACCAACTCCACATTCCAACCCCAGTCAACCTCCTCACAAGCACCTTCAACACAACGGCATAGACGCCAATGCCCACGAGTACGAGGTAACTCCCCCGTCCACCTGTTGAGAGGTATAGATCACGTCGGGCTTCCCAGTCGCGTCGGGGTCTTCTTTGAGGGGGGTTTGAGGAGGTGATGGTAGTGGAAGAATTTGGATTGGAGGAAGAATTTGGGTTACAGGAGGAGGGAGGGCAAGAGCAAAAGAGGAACAAAACCGTCTTGTCACCGAACACACGAAAGACGACAGACCGAAGAAGGGCAATGGACCATGAATTTGAACCAGGTGCCGAAGTGTACACGCCAAGTTGAGCAGACCGCGTTTCCATTTCTTCCTCAAGTGCTTCAATCCGCTTAGAGCGTTCCTCAAGCTCGGACCCTCTCTGATCGAGTGCCCGTTCTCGCTCGTCAATCGCTTGCTCTAGCTCCACGACCTTCTCTTCCCTCTCTCGTACCTCTCGTACCTCTCGTTCCCGCCGCCCAACCACCTTCTCCCTCTCCTCCACCTCTTTCTCCCTCCGCCCAACTGCCTCCTCACGCCGCACCAGAGCCTCGTCACAATACCCAGCAGCCCTCTGCACTTCTCCAACCCTCTCACCCATTCTCTCGATCCTCTTCTGTCTAGCTGCCAACCCAAGTTCCCTTTGGCCTATCGCTTATTGGCGAGTTGTGAGTGCTACCCGGAGGGCGGTTTCGTCGAGTTTGAGACATCTTGTTCTGTTGTGTGGGAGTGGGAGTCCAGGGCAGACTGCGAGTCCAAGGTTGAGTGAGTTCAGATCCAGAGCTGAAGGATCATCGACATCTCCAGAACCTAATGCTGAAGCTCGTTCCCCACCGTCAAGATTGAATACGTTCCATAACTCCGGTTTCCTCTCGTCTCCTGCGTCTTCCTTTGCCTTCTTGTTTGGTTTCCCTTCGCCTTTCGTGCTTTCTTGAGCCCTCCCCTTCCCTTCCACTCTTTCTTCGGCATTCTCCTTCCCGACAACGCCCTGCCGGAAAATCATTGAAAAGATCAGCAAGAAATGTAGAGGACCCTCGTCATTCAATGTCAACCGGAAATGGTAGGCACATTCGAAGTGGATATGATTCTTGACGCCTTCGATATCAATAGGCGTCGACCTTCGGTTGGAGAAACGAAGATCCTAATGCCCTATTGCATTGTTAGTGAAGGGGTAAATGATTCGAGTACGGAAATTGACTAATCGTTGACAAACTTGTGTAACTTTACAAAAATTGCTGGGAGGTTCAACATAAAGGGTCCCATCATCTTTGATCCGAAATTCGAATAGCTTGTGGAAGGAGCCTTATCCAAACAAGGCGGGAAATGCTCTAGACGACGATAGTGAGGACTCTAGGGAGAAGAACGAGATTTCGTGAGCTTACGTCGTCATTGAGGAGAAACAATCCCTCCAGCTGATTTAGCTGAAAGCCAAGTAAGAAGGCAGTTGTACCGGCTTCGATGGGAGAAAGCATCTCCGGTCCTCCCAATCTGCTTGAACTTCCGCAAGTGGACCCTCGACTTTTAAAAAAACGGAACTTCCTAGAGTAATGAATGTGCGAAGGGGGACCCATTTGCGAAGCCATTTTTGAATGTCTGGGTCTTCAAGTCTATCCCAGGCTTCGTCTGAAATGGTGATGATAAGGTTATGACGATAAACAAGAAGTTCTTGGTTGACATGAAACACACCGACATTTGCAAGTTCAAGAAGGTAATCGAAGTGCTCGTCGAATGACTGGTCTCTGCCCTTCCAACGATCCGTTGACAAGGGATGAGCCAAACCATCGGGCACAAGAGTATTGGATTTAGTGACTCCTTCTAATAGAGCCACTCCCCTGAGGCCTGAGGCTCCGTAAACAGTGTGAGGTAACGCCATCCTCGCACATCAAGAAGACCCGGTTGTCAAACGCTCGTAGTATAGGCTATGCCATTTTGCAACACGCTGAATTATCGGAGTACTTAGTAGTGTTGCAGCGCAACCAGATGGCGAGCTTTTTATCGTTGAGCAGAGTCTCATCCAAAGCCTAAACATTCGTGAGAGGTGAAAGTACGAGCATGATGTAAGAGACGCACATATGGTCGAAGAGGATTTCGTTGGAAGGGAATGGATAAGGAGAAATTCGGACGAAGCCATGGGGGGTATATAGTTGGTTGGTATTGAGAAACTTCGCCGTCATGACGTGGCGAAGACCTTTTCAATGTGGACCTCTTTAGGCGGTATGATTTGGGAGACG
>Ga0307507_10009885_pt1 | contig 12550 bp, 2 predicted proteins | sample 7_EM_MG_FD_207223 | JGI IMG/M metagenome (GOLD analysis project Ga0307507, IMG submission 207223) | Populus trichocarpa ectomycorrhiza microbial communities from riparian zone in the Pacific Northwest, United States - 7_EM | ecosystem: Host-associated > Plants > Roots > Unclassified | place... | reverse complement strand
ATCTAAAATAATATTATTTATTTTACTAGCCTTATAAATAGCTTTAAAGTAGCTTTTATTTATTTAAAATATGTTATTAGTATAAAAGAGGTAAATATAATTATGGTTGCCAAATGCGTAGATTACTAGCAGGTTGCGCGTAGGTTGCGCGCAGGCTGCGCGCAGGCTGCGTGTCAAAAAAACACGACATAGGCTAGTCGGTCGAGTTGCCAAATGACCTCAACTGCGCGCCAATTGCGTCAACCACCAACCATTAAGGCCATTGAAAGGGTACCATATTTTGCCGATGTAAGGATTCTAGCTTCTATATAAACCAAAAGTAACTATACGCGTGTGCTTTATAATTAGTAAGGCTATTAGCCTATCCTTATAGTTATAGCAGGTAGTTAACCTAAATATTACAGTAATAATAATCTAGACATATAGGGGACCAGTATAAATTATTAATATGTATAACCCTAGGGTTAAAGGGGTCCCATAAATAGAGAATATTATATTAGTAATAAGCTTACTAGAAACTAAAGGCATAGAGTCTATTCTATTAGGAGATATAAACCTCTACTACCTATAGTAGGGGGGTATCTATATTGCTGCTAAATAATAGGCAAAGTGCCTATTAAGAGCTATAGATATCTAGGGCCTTAAACTAGCTACCCCTCTAAGAGCAATTATATAGTAATAATATACTACTAGAAGTATAATTAACCTTACATTTATAGACGAAGGCCTATACTAGAGACTTAAAAGGCGTAACCCTAAAGAAGAATAGGCACTCGCCTTAGACTATATCCCTATCTAGATATAGTTAAATCTAGATATTAAGGCGCAACTAAATAGTAAAAGATACGTAATAAGGAAGCTTAAGACAGATAGTTTCTTTAATATAGTTAAACAACAACTTTAAGACCTAGAAGAAATCTACTTAATACTAAATAATCAAGACTTATTAGCCACCCCTAAGAAAATTAACTAAAGACTAGAATGGATCTAGGTAGTAATTAAAAATAGGCTAGAAGAGCACTGCCCTGTTTTATAACTAGGCCCCTATATATAATACGCATAGTCCGCATAATATGCGGTTCTTATTACCAGCTAATAATGAGTAAAAAGGAAATACACAAGTAGCTACAACCCTAAAGATAAGAGATAATATAAAGACATAAGAAACTAGCTAAAGAATACCCTAAAAAGAGAAGTAAGGAATAACTAGAGACGGTTTATAAATAAGTATATATTTAACCTAAGCCTCCCCTATAATAAGGGCCTTTAGGCTATAGTAAAATAGGTAAAGAAAAAGGTAGGGCACCTAGTAGAAGACCTATATTTACTACCCCTATAAAGAGTAGGGGAATTATAGGCTACTAATAATAATAATAAAAAGGTAAAGATTTTATAAAAAGGTTCTTCCCCTAACCAGCCCTAGTAGACCTTAGTAACATTATAGGTAAAATACCAGCGACTTGCCTATAGGTTAACAGCGATATAATAATAGAAGAAATGGCCAGAACTATTAGCCGCCTTTTAAATAATATAGCTCTAGGACTAGATAGGATTCTAAATAAGGCCTTAAAGACCTATGGTCCACTTATAGCACCCTAGCTTATAGATATAGCTAGAGCATGCTTTGCTATAGGCTATTACCCATAATTTAGAAGAGCTATAATAACGGTTGTTCTATAAAAAGAAGGTAAAGCAGACTACTTAATCCCAGGCAGCTACCGCCCTATTGCCTTAGAAAACACCCTTAGCAAGATCTTAGAAAGGGTAATAGCGGACTATATAGTAGACATAGCTAAGAAACACGCCCTACTACTATAAAGTCAAATAGGGGTAAGAAAGAACTGCTTAACACTATTAGTACTTACGCTACTCGCTACTACTATTAAATCTATATAGGCGATATAAAGGGACTTTATAGTATTAATGCTTAGCCTAGATATTAGTAGTGCCTATAATAATATACCCTATAAGCGCCTCCTATATATCCTTAGGGTAAAGGGCTTCTTAAAATAGATTATATAATTTATTTAAGGGTTTATAGGCCAGAAAGAAATATTACTGGTCTTTAGTAAATACTAGAGCCCCCCTATTATAGTTGTAATAGGAATACTATAAGAATTACCCCTCTTACCTATACTCTTCCTTTTCTTTATAAGCAACCTTTTTAACTCCTTTAAAAAAGGGGCGACCTAGGGGATAGGCTTTATTAATAACACAAATCTAATTATATATGGGCTAATAGCCGCAAAGAATTATAAAACACTAGAGAAAGCCTATAACACCTATATAGAATAGGCAAGATAATACGGAGTCTAATTCTTGCTAGAGAAGTACTAGCTAATCTATTTTATAAGAAAATATAACTAATCTATAGATCTCTAGTATATAATTTATATTTAAGGCTTTAGGGGTTAACTAGTTTAAGGCCTTAGGGTATTAAGAGTATAGGTAAATAGCAAGCTTTAGTAGAATATATATGCGTTATAAGCGGCCTATAAGGGCTAAGTATAGTATATTATAATATCTAAGATTGTTAATTCTATATAGGGTCCATGCTTCTAGAGGTCACGCCTACTATATATAGCAGTTGTCTGGCTAACTATAACATATAGGTCCAGTGTTTGGGCCATAGGAGATACTAAGAAAGGTCCCCTAAATTACTCCTTAAACCACTTTAAAGGTCCAAATGGCCTACCTCTAGAGTATAATAGGCGGGTATAAGCAAATGGCCACAGTACTGCTTAAGAAGGAAGCTAATATCCCCCCCTTATAACTATATATTAAAGCCGCTATAATATAAAGGGTATAAAATAAGCGCAACTCTAATATTATAAAGTATATTAAGACACGCCTAAATAAACTATAGAGGGACCCTAGGGTGCCCTATAGGAGAGCAAACTAATATCCCTAAAGTAGGGAAGATATGTTAAAGAAACAGGTAAAGAAAGTAGAAGAAGAATAATGCCGCGTTAGGTCCTAGGCCTATATAGAGGAGGAAGGGAGATATATAAAAAAACTAGTAAAAATAATAGTAAGAGAGAGAAAGGAGTTAATATAGAGTATAAAAGAGTACTAGAAAACCATCTACCGTAATATAATACTGGTTAGACCAATACTAGAGAGGCATATAGGAGTTAAAGGTAAAGAGGCTGGCTTAGATAAGAGAAACCTAAGCCATAGTATAGTTAATACTATAAGGGGTAAATACCTAAGGGCTCTAAGAAGGCCTAATAAAAGCAGAAAATATAATAGCAATACTCTTAAGAATAGGAATAATAGGACTAAAAGATTAGCTCTACTAGGTAGGCGTCCTAATAGGTAGCCTAAGATATAAATGTGGCTGGCTAAGATAAACACCAAAATATATAATACTATTATGCCCCTTATGCACCAAGTAAAAAGTAATGCTCTTAGTAGTTAGCATAGAGAACTATAATATACTACTCTTAATATAAAAAGGTTTTAAGGTAGTTACCTAATGGCTTATTAGCTAAAATGTATTAGACTAGTTCCAGGTTATAAAAGAAATAGTAATAAAAGGCAAAGGGGCAAGTATTAGGCGCCCCCTAATAACTCTACAGTAGTAGAGTAAAGTTTACGATACTAGCGTATCTATAGGCTTGTTACGGCAGCAGTGGTTCCCAAGGAGGTCAAAAAGTAAGGTAGTAGAGCACCACTAGTGACTTATAGGTGCTAAGTAGGCGAGTCCTAAAAGGCAGGGAGATAGATTACAGGGTTTTCTTAAGTTAAGTCTTTCTTAAGTTAAGTTTTCTCCCTATATATAAATAAGGAGTAGTCCGCGTAAGCCTAATAGGGATCCAAATCGGACGTTAAGCAATAAATTATTATTATTATTAATATAATAATTATAGGACTTACCTATAAACGCTATAGATAAACGGATTATAAATTAATTATAGATTTTATTACCTTCTAAATATTTTAAAAAACTACATCCTACATTTCTAAATATAGAACTTAATAGAAATAAATTAGAAGTTAATAAATAGGAAATAGAAATTAATAAGCTAATAGAATACAAATATAAAAATAATATATGGATAATAGATATAATAAAAGCGATTTAAATAGGAAAACAATAGTATAAGGATATTAATAATTATTCATTGCTTAACGTCCAATTTAGATCCCTATTAGGCCTACGCGGACTACTCCTTATTTATATATAGGGAGAAAACTCTACTTAAGAAAACCCTGTAATCTATCTCCCCGCCTTTTAGGGCTCGCCTACTTAGCGCCTACAAGTTACCTATAGTGCTCTACTACCTTACTTTTTAACCTTTTTAGGAACTACTACTGCCATAACAAGCCTACGGACGCGCTAGTATCGCAAACTTAACTCTACTACTATAGAGACATTAGGGGGCGTCTAATACTCGCCCCTTTACCTTCTATTGCCATTTCCTTTACAACCTAAAACTGGTTTAGTATATTTTGGCTAATAAGCCACTAGGTAACTGCCTTAAGACCTTTTTATATTAAAAGCAGTGTATTATAGTTCTCTATGCCAGCTACTAAGAGCATTACTTCTTAGTTAGTGTGTAAGGGGTATAGCAGTATTATATATTTTAGTATCTGTCTTAGCCAGCTATATTTACATCTTAGGCTACCTATTAGAATACCTACCTAGTAGAGCTAATCTTTTAGTCCTATTATTTCTGTTCTTAAAAGTATTGCCATTATATTTTCTACCTTTATTAGGCCTTCTTGGAGCCTTTAGGTATTTACCCCCCATAGTATTAACTATGCTATAGCTTAGGTTTCTCTTGCCTAAGATAGCCTCTATACCTTTAACTCCTATACACCTCTCCAGTATTGGTCTAGCTAGTATTATATTACAGTAGATGGTTTCCTAGTACTCTTTTATACTCTACTTTAGCTCCTTTCTCTCTCTTACTATTATCTTTACTAGTCTCTTACACGTCTCCCTTCCTCCTCTATATAGGCCTAGGCCCTAATATAATACTATTCTTCTTCTACTTTTTCCACCTATTTCTCTAATATATCCTCCCTATTTTAGGGTTGTTGGTTTGCTCTCCTATAGGGCACCCTAAGGTCTCTTTATAGTTTGTTTAGGTATGTCTTAATATACTTTATAACCTTAGAGTTATGCTCCTTTTACACCCTTTATATTACAGCGGCTTTAATATACAATTATAGGGGGGGGATATTTACTTCCTTCTTAAGCAGTACTATAGCCATTTGCTTATACCCACCTATTATACTCTAGAGGCAGGCTATTTAGACCTTTTAGAGTAGTTTAAGGAGTAATTTAAGGGGGCCTTTCTTGGTTTCTCCTATGGCCTAAATACTATATCTATATATTATAGTTAGCCGGACAACTACTATATATAGTAGGCGTAACCTCTAGAAGCATAGACCCTATATAAAATTAATAATCCTAGATATTATAATATACTATACTTAGCCCTTATAGGCCGCTTATAACGCATATACGCTCTACTAGAGCTTACTATCTACCTATACTCCTAATACCCTTAGGCCTTAAACTAGTTAGCCCCTAAAGCCTTAGATATAGATTATATACTAAAGATCTATAAATTAGTTGCGTTTTCTTATAAAATAGATTAGTTAGTATTTCTCTGGTAAAAATTGGACTCTATATTATCTTGCCTATTCTATATAGGTATTATAGGCTTTCTCTAGTGTTCTATAGTTCTCTACGGCTATTAGCCCATATATAATTAGGTTTGTGTTATTAATAAAGCCTATCCCTTAGGTTACCCCTTCCTTAAAGAAGTTAAGTAGGTTGCTTATAAAGAAGAGAAAGAGTATAGGTAAGAGGGGTAATCCTTATAGTATTCCTATTATAACTATAATAGAGGGGCTCTAGTATCCGTTAAAGACTAGTAATATTTCTTTCTAGCCTATAAACCCTTAAATAAATTATATAATCTATTTTAGGAAGCCCTTTGCCCTAAGGATATATAGGAGGCGCTTATAGGGTATATTATTATAGGCACTACTAATATCTAGGCTAAGCATTAATACTATAAAGTCCCTTTATATCGCCTATGTAGATTTAATAGTAGTAGTAAGTAATATAAGTGCTAATAGTGTTAAGCGGTTCTTTTTTGCCCCTATTTAACTTTATAGTAGTAGGGTATATTCCTTAGCTATATCTACTATATAGTCCGCTACTACCCTTTCTAAGATTTTATTAAGGGTGTTTTTTAAGGCAATAAGGTAGTAGCTTCCTGGGATTAAGTAATCTACTTTACCTTTTTTTTTATAGAATAACCGTCGTTATAGATCTTCTAAGTTATAGGTAGTAGCCTATAGTAAAGTATGCTCTAGCTATATCTATAAGCTAAGGTACTATAAATAGTCCATAGGTCTTTAAGGCCTTATTTAGTATCCCATCTAGTCCTAGTACTATATTATTTAAAAGGCGGCTAATAGTTCTAGCCATTTCCTTTATTATTATATCGCTGTTAACCTATAGGCGGGTTACTAGTGTTTTACTTATAATATTACTAAGGTCTACTAGAGCCAGTTTAGGGAAGAACCTTTCTATAAAAATCTTTACCTTCTTATTATTGTTATTAGTGGCCTATAACTCTCTTACTCTTTATAGGGGTAGTAGATATAAATCTTCTACTAGGCGCCCTACCCTTTTTTTTTTTACCTATTTTGCTATAGTCTAAAGGCCCTTATTATAGAGAAGGCTTAGGTTAGAAGTATGCTTATTTATAAACCATCTCTAGTTATTCCTTACTTCTTTTTTTAGGGTATTCTTTAACTGGTTTCTTATATCCTTATATTATCTCTTATCTTTAGGGTTATGGCTACTTATATATTTCCTTCTTGCTTATTATTAGCTAGCAATAAGAACTGCGTATTATATAGACCATATATATTACGTATAGGGGCCTGGTTTTAAGACTAGGTAGTACTCTTTTAGCCTATTTTTAATTACTACCTAGATCTTTTCTAGTCTTTAGTTAATTTCCTTAGGGGTAGCTAATAAGCCTCGCTTATTTGGTATTAGGTGGATTTCTTCTAGGTCTTAAAGTTATTATTTAACTATATTAAGGAAACTATCTGTCTTAAGCTTCCTTATTGCGTATCTTTTACTATTTAGTTGCGCCTTAATATCTAGATCTAGCTATATTTAGATAGGGATATAGTTTAAGGCAAGTACCTATTCTTCTTTAGGGTTGCACCTTTTAAGTCTCTAGTATAGGCCTTTATCTATAAATATGAGATTAATTATACTTCTAGCGGTGCCTTATTGCTATATAATTACTCCTAGGGGGGTGGCTAGTTTAAGGCCCTAGATATCTATAGCTCTTAATAGGCACTCTACCTATTATTTAGCAGCAATATAGATACCCCCCTACTATAGGTAGTAGAGGTTTATATCTCCTAATAGGATAGACTCTATACCTTTAGTTTTTAGTAAGCTTATTATTAATATAATATTCTCTGTTTATGGGACCCCTTTAACCCTAGGGTTATATATATTAATAATTTATACCAGTCCCCTATATATTTAGATTGTTATAACTACTATATCTAGATTAACTGCCTGCTATAACTATAAAGATAGGCTAATAGCCTTACTAATTATAAAGTACACGCGTATAGCTGCTTTTGGTTTATATAGGAGCTAGAATCCTTAGGGGTAGTATATTAATTATATATAGGTATTATAATATGGCTCTTATATAGCAAGGATATAGTATTTTTTTAGGTCTAGACTGTCTAGTAGGGGCCTTATAAGATGGTGGTTTATATTACCGTAGTTATACTATATAATAGATAGGTGGCGGATCCCTAGCAAGGGACCTTTATCTCTCCTTTATTTCTTACTTCTTCTAATTCTACTTTCTCTAGGATTTTTAGAACTTCTGTCTCTTATATCTATACCCTAGTTACTACTTATTTTATATAGAGCTTTCTATTCCTATATCTTATATTCCTACTAATGCTTCTATATCTAAATCTGTTATTATCTTTAGTTCTTTCCCTAATCTTGCTAGTTAGCTACATACCCTTTATAGATTGGCTATAAATGTTATATTTGCCGCGTTAAGTCTAATTCTTAATTATCCTAGCCTTAAGCTTGCTATAGCTGTCTATAGGGGTCTTCCTATAGGGCGTTCTCTCTCTTATATCTCCTGTGACCCTTATATCCCTATTTAGTTTAGTAATATTATATGGCGTTGCTTCTAGCCTGTTAAGGCTTAAGATAGCTAGCCTAGCCCCCTAGTATTAAAGGTAGGAAACGCTAGGAAGGCACCTGCGTCCCCTTAGCTTATTGCCTATTATTTCTATTTATATAATCTAATATGCGGTTATTCCCGCAGCTATTAGGCCCTTGCCTTTCGTCTTCTATATTTAATATAGTCTTCTCTCTCCTATGCCTTATATATGCTTTAGTGGCAGTTTATATATTTTATTTAGTCCTAATTTAAGTAGTGTCTTATATTATAGGGGCCTGCGTAGTGGCTATAGCACACCTATACTGCGTATATGGATTGGGTGTGTCCCTATTATACACAGTAATAGTATTATTCTAGGCGTAGTCTGTAGTTATAGAGCCTTATATTATATATAAGGCTATTTATAATTATTCCTTTTTAGATAAGGAGTTTTTGCATTCTTAGCGTATATGTGCTAATAATAAGGGAGCTATGCGTTTGTCCAGCGTCTCCCTAGTAAGCCTTTAGTAACCCTTATATCCTCTTATTATTCTTATTATATACTTAGTTTAAATTTTCCTATTAAAGCTATTAGATTTAGGTGATCCTAAGACCTAGTATAAGGCGTTCCGTTTGTTTTACTATCTCTTATATAGTTGCTATATTATCCGCCTAGCGTCCCTTTTCTACCCTAAGACTTAAGGGAACCGCTAAGACTTTAACTAGGTAATCTTTATAGAGCACTTTTATGCTAATATATTCTCCTAGCCTGTCCCTTACCCTTATAGCTTATTCCTTTACCTATTGGTCCTTTAAGGTGACTCTAATGTCTCCGCTCCTAAGATGTTAGACTATAATAGTGTTATGGACCTCTTTATAGATCTCTATAAGGACTTCTGTTTCTAATTATCCCTTAAGCCCCTCTACTTCTTCTATGTTTAGGTATATTATAATTATATGCCCAGTTATTGTCTTAAGGGGGGTAGGTTTCCTATACTATAAAAGCGCAGCTATAGTGGCCTAGGTACGGTTTGCCGGTAAGGGGTAGTTTTATTTATTTTTAATTTTACTTAGCTGTTAGAGGATTTAATTAAGGGTTTACTAAAGGGGCGCCTAAGGTTTGCTAGACTGGCAGAGCTATTCTACTAGCTATATTAATTTGTTATAGCTAATGGTTACTTCCCTATAATTCTAGATACTAGACACGTCCAATAGGCTTTATATTTTATTAGATGCCTTCTTAATAGAGGTATTTCTGCTTTATAGTGTGGTATTCGCCTGTCTTTGTTATAGAGGGCTATTGTTAGGCGTGGTTTTAGCGGTCGCGCGCGAGTGCAAACCACTGTTGTTTAATGTATGCCTCCCCTGCGATGCATGCATCTTAGGGGGATTTTTTAGGAGTTTCTCTGGGTTCTTTTAGTTGGTTTTGGTCTTTTTGGGCCGGGTATAGCAAGAGCTCCTTTAAGAGACTGTAGATGTGCGTATATAGAAAGACCTCTTATATAAAGAAGTAAGGAGTACTTTAACCGCTACTAATTCTAATATAAAGATAGCGTGATATTTTAATTAACTTTATAGTTAACTTGCCTAATAGTAATAGGTTTATAAATATTATAGTAGTTATTAACTACCTTATAAAAATGTAATATATAATTCCCATAGACTTAATTAATGCAATATTAGTAGCTAAATGTTTTATTAAGCACGTCTTTAAGCTATACAGACTTCTTAACTTAATAATATCTAACTATAGAAGCCAGTTTATTTTAGACTTCTAGTAAGCTCTATATAAACAATTAAGTATTTAAATATAACTCTTAACTATACTTTATCTAAAGATAAATAGTTAAACTAAAATTGCAAATATAATTATGGAATAATATCTATAAATATACTACTCCTACCTATAAGATAATTGGGAAAAATAGCTACCTTTAGCTAAGTTTACTGCGAATAATATAATAAACGTATTAATAGGCGTAACACCATTCTACGCAACCTATAGATAAGACCCTTAACTTAGATTTAAACTATAACCTAAAATTAATATAATAGGACCCACAATTAAACAGATCTAGTTAATCAACGTATATAACTTTGCTAATTAAATAAAGCAGTTAATAGAACTATTATAAAGTAAATTAATATACGCTTAAATAGTATAGGAATGGCATGTAAATAAAGAATAAGCTCCTGTATAGAACTTTAAGAAAGGTAATATAGCTTACCTAAATATACAAAACCTAAAGACTTAACGGCCCTTAAAGAAACTTAATTAGAAGTTTGTGGGCCTATACTAAATTAAAAAGAAACTAAGCCCGTATACTTATAAGCTTAAACTACTAACTAAGATAAAAATACACCTAATGTTTTATATAAGCTTATTATAACCTTTAAAAGACAACCCTATAACTTATAAAATCCTACATCGGCAAAATATGGTACCCTTTCAATAGCCTTAATAGTTGGTGGTTGACGCAATTGGCGCGCAGTTAAGGTCATTTAGCAACTTGACCGACTAGCCTATGTCGTGTTTTTTTGACACGCAGCCTACGCGTAGCCTGCGCGCAATCTACGCGCAACCTATACGCAACCTGCTAGTAATCTGCGCATTTAGTAACTATAATTATATTTACCTCTTTTATACTAATAACATATTTTAAATAAATAAAAGCTACTTTAAAGCTATTTATAAGGCTAGCAAAATAAATAATATTATTTTAGATAATTTAATATAATATAGCGATGGTTCTCTTCTACCTATTTACCTATTAACTTACTTACCTGCCTATATTACCTACCTATTTGTATTGCCTACCTATCTATATCGCCTACCTATTTATATCTACCTACCTATCTATATCTGCCTACCTATTAGTATCTACCTACCTATCTATATCTACTTGCCTATCTGTATCTACTTACCTATCTATATTGCCTACCTATTTATATCGCCTACCTGTTTATATCTGCCTACCTATTAGTATCTGCCTACCTATCTATATCTACTTGCCTATCTATATCTGCTTACCTATCTATATCTACCTACCTATTAGCATCTCCCTATTTATGCCTACCTGTTTATGCTATCTTAATTCAATTAATTAATTAAATTATTTATAGTGCTTGCTGGCTAGTTATTATTGTCTAGCTTTAGCAATAGTTGTCTAGTTCTAGTAACGGTTATCTAGCTCTGGCAATAGTTATCTAGTTCTGGTAACAGTTATCTGGTTTTAGTAACGGTTATTTAGTTCTAGTAACGGTTATCTGGTTCTAGTAATAGTTATCTAGTTCTAGCGATGGTTGTTTAGCTTTAGCGACGGTTATTTAGTTCTAGTAATAGTTGTCTAGCTCTAGCAATAGTTATTTAGTTCTAGCAATGGTTGTCTAGCTCTAGCAACGGTTATCTAGTTTTAGCAATAGTTATTTAACTTTAGAGATAGTTGTCTAGTTCTAGCGACGGTTATCTAGCTCTAGTAATGGTTATCTAGTTTTAGCAATAGTTATTTAACTCTAGAGACGGTTGTCTAGTTCTAGCAACGGTTATCTAGCTTTAGCGACGGTTGTCTAGTTCTAGTAACGGTTGTTTAGTTCTAGTAATAGTTATCTAGCTTTGGCGATAGTTGTCTAGCTCTAGTAACGGTTATCTAGTTCTAGTAACAGTTATCTAGTTCTAGTAACGGTTGTCTAGTTTTAGCAATAGTTATCTAGTTCTAGTAACGGTTTTTTGCTAGCTGCCGTTCTAGTGCCTCCCTAGGTAGGGAGGATGTAAGAAAGGAAAGAAGGGTAAAAAAATAAGGCGGCTATATAGGCAGAGACATGTGTAGACGCTATTGGGAATATAGCGGGGACCTAATACAGAGCTTCGCGCAGAGCCTTGTGCAGAGCCTCTATATGTATGGCTTTGTATAGAGCTTCGTGTAGAGCTTCGTGTAGAGCTTCCGTATACAGAGCTTCGTGTAGAGCCTCGTGCAGAGCTTCGTGCAGAGCTTCGTGCAGAGCTTCGTGTAGAGCTTCGTGCAGAGCCTCCGTACGTAGAGCCTCGCGCAGAGCCTCGTGCAGAGCCTCTGTACGTAGAGCTTCGTGTAGAGCTTCGTGCAGAGCTTCGTGCAGAGCGTCGTGCAGAGCCTCTATACGCAGAGCTTCGTGCAGAGCCTCTATACGCAGAGCTTCGTGTAGAGCTTCGTGTAGAGCTTCGTATAGAGCTTCGTATAGAGCCTTATATAGAGCCTTGTGCAGAGCCTCCAAGTAATAAAACTATATAAGATTATATAAGATTATATTAGATAATATATAATAGTTAAATATATAGTATATAACTTTACCTTAATTACATGTCAAGAAATATATAGTTACCTTTT
>Ga0307507_10009884_pt1 | contig 12553 bp, 3 predicted proteins | sample 7_EM_MG_FD_207223 | JGI IMG/M metagenome (GOLD analysis project Ga0307507, IMG submission 207223) | Populus trichocarpa ectomycorrhiza microbial communities from riparian zone in the Pacific Northwest, United States - 7_EM | ecosystem: Host-associated > Plants > Roots > Unclassified | place... | reverse complement strand
TTTTCTCAACAATTGGAAGGTGTTCCTGTATTCTGGGAGATGTTTTAAAGTTATAGATACCATTTTAACTGGGGTTATAAGTTCATTTTATATATAAACACCTTAATTTTACCCCTAAATATATGATTACATAAATCAATGATGCCATGTATGTCAAGAAAAACAAATCATAATCGGCAATACTTATATAAAACTTATTAGATAATGTTATGATTTATTATAATATATTTTAAGCATTATAATTTCACATCAAATACGAGTATTATTACACAGGATGTCATGCACTCGAGATGATATATCGTCTGTTTATATTGAGCGTCCATATTTAAACAATAATCAGGGTGAATATTGCTATGAGCATGAAGAGCATGCCTATGATATTCATGTAGTACCTGCTTATCGAACCTGTTAACACTTTTATTTTGCAGTTGCAAGATCAATATCGATCAGAGGATGTATTTGCTAGCATTGTAAGTATATTTAATTTTAATATAATTTTAATTATTGTTTAATTTAATTATCATTAAATGTTATATTTTGATGTAGTAATAATTTTAATAGCAAGAACAGACAACTTGAAATTCGAATCCCACGACTAGCAAGAATCTCTAATAGAATACCATATAGAAATAGAAAATTTTATGGTGCCTGAAATTAACATTTACGAGTAGCCCAGAAAGAATGTGCCAACTGGAAGCCTTGGCACAAATACCTCTTGCTTGCAATTGTCAATTCTGCCGTCGGAATCCTTTGTTTTTGCGGTCACATTTTTTTTATTTTAAATTAATTATTTTTATATATTTTTATATTGATATCAAAAATAAAATTTAAAAAATAAAAAAATAAATATTATTTTAATATATTTTTAAATAAAAAATATTTTAAAAAAGTACTAGACACCAAAATGGACGAGTACCCTCGTCTCCAGGGTAATCAGCAGGGACCATCAGCTCATTTATTTTGAAAATTATAGTACTAGCACCAGAAAAGTCTATTTCTTCATTATTGTAACTTGTTGTATATGATCTGATTTTACTTTTCCTTATACTTGTGCAAATTTACAACTTTTCAACGGGGAAACCGGTTACAGGTTTTATCTCCATCGCCAAGGAGCGCAGCTCATCGATCTCTTCACTGGTAAGTCTCCAACCAAGTGCACCTGCGAATTCCTCAGCCTGTTGAGCATTCTTCGCCCCTGGGATCGGAATGACATTCTCCTGGGCTACTAGCCAGTTCAATACCACCTATACAGACCGAAACCTTACTTAAAAATTTAAGCATTGATCAGTTATGACTAAACAAGAATCAAGTAGCTTCTACTGAACAAGATCGAAAGAAAAAGGAACCGGTCCAAAGATTAAAAGAACAAGGGTGGACCTGTGTGTTAGTTTTACTGTAGTTCTCTCCCATTTCTTTGATTCTGTTCAACAGAGGTTGGAGCTGCAGAACGCAAGGAGCTTCAGCCATAGGGTAGGGTTTAATGATGATATATATATTTTTAACTTTAAGTCTCTACCTTTGTTAGAAACTCGGGAGTGTAAATCTGGCCTCGAGGACCAGTTGGTGGATTTTCTGGTGTATACTTTCCTGTAAGAACGCCTGCGTAGATTCCAAAGGTTTATTACCTCTCAGTGAAAACAAATATAACAGAGATAATGTCACCTTTGAGCCTTTTATGCCCACCATGTATTTTGACTTTTCTTAGGTCTTGAACCTGCAACTTTTTAGTCCTGGCCAGATGCCCCGAAAATTCTCACAATTGTATATATAGCACCCAAACGAAAATTATAGAGCATGAAACAGCTATAAGAACCTCACCTTGAGCAATAGGAGAATATGCAATCAAAGTGACCCCAAGTTCATCACAGGCTGCCTTCACACCATTCTCCTCAGGTGCCCTGTATATGAGGCTGTAATTCACTTGATTTGAAGCCAGTGGAATACCTCTTTTCTTAAGCTTCTCGTAAGCATCACGAAGTCGGCTCGCTGAATTAAGGAATTAAAATCTCATCTTATACAAGTTAAGGAGGAGTAATCTAAGACTGCAGGCCATGATGTTCAATTAAAGATGGGCTGTATAGTAAGTGCCTTCAATACTTTTTGCAAAAGTAGTTATGAGGAGAGGGTGGAGGGAAAAAAAGACAATAGTATATAGTCAAACCTATCAAACTCTAAAATTCCTTTTCGCAGTTCAAACTGATGGAATTAGGAACTTACCACTGTAATTTGAAACACCAACAGCCTTCACAAGACCCTGCTCAACAGCATCCCCAAGACCATCAATGTATCCTGAAATTTAACTTCCATTGAACTAAGTTTCTTCTGAAACAGAATGCGATCGAGTTCCATAAAATTCAGTTATACTAGCTACATGCAGTCAAGAATGAGGCCTAGTTGAGTTGAATTCGAGTGTGATTAGCTAAATGCAGTCAAGTGCTCAATGAAACAATGGTGTAACAGATGAGCTACCTTCATTTCCCCATATTCCAGGCCTGGAAACCAGCACAAAAACTTTATGAGTGGCATTGTTTTGTCAAAAAAGTTGCACAATGAAATCACATAGCCTGGTAAAGTGCCTACCAATGGAGTTGATATAGCTCTACCGAAGAAAGTCCAAGGCGATTGAGGGAATCCTTAAGGGCAGTTAGAACACTCTGACGTCCCAGCCTCCATGGCAATGCTGCATATTTGGTTGCAACAGCTACCTCCACTTCAGGATCTTTTACTTTCCTTTCCTTGATAAATCTTTAAGCAACCAATGAAGTTCAGATGATAAGATAATCTAAGCTGAAAATCATTGATACTGATCTTATAGCAGATGGACATCATAGCTCAATTTTAATAATGTACCTTCCTAGAAGAGTTTCGGAATTTATGGCTCCAAATGAGAACTGCCAAATACACACTGATGTCTGTAAGTTTCCCATTGCTGTTTAGTGAGAAGAAATTGAAAATAATATCCACTTCTCACCCTAGATCCATAAACTTCAGCAGTGTCAAAGAAAGTTATACCGCAATCAACACTTGTGTCAAAAGCTGCTTTAGCAGCCTTCATTTTCCTATCTGCCGTCATTGCAAAGCAGAGGAAACGTTTAACATATTTCATGGAGAAGAAATTCAGAGAGCATTTAGTTACAAAGACAAACATGTAGAGCACTTGTGGAGCAAATAAATAAAACGGGAGGCCATAAAATTCAACAAGCATTATCTGTAAGAACTAAGATGTCAAAATGAGGATGGTACTGAAGTTGGGGAAATCAGCAAATGTAAACAGATGGGAGTTCTGAATGTATCCATAAGTTCAATGAGCAATAACAAATGCAATCATTTCATTAACAAAATCCAGCATAAAACCTGCATAATTTCTTAGTAAAATGAACATGGCAATTCTCAGCGACAACATATATTATTGTATTGCACATCAGAATTGGAGTCTAATGCAAAACCAATATGCATAAAATTTTTTTAAGAAAAAAAAACATGTGAGGATACAAAACTGAATAAAGCAATTAATAAAAAAAGAAGAAGAACAACAACAACAAAAGCATAATCCAAAATTAGTCATGATTAATTCTACCATATCATCTTCTATAAAAAGAATTGATCGGTGATTTAAAATTTTGCAGCAGAAGCATATACGTACGTACCATCCCATTCAAAGTTGTTCCAGTAGCTGGTATCACCCCAAGACCAAGCACCAATTCCAAGCCTTGTAACCTCCAAATCAGACCCACCTAACTTCACCTTATCATCCTTTATCTTCGAAAAAACAAGATCCTCAGAGGCAACAGCTCTCACTCTATTACCTGATCTCCTATTACTTGCAACACAAAAACATGGACTAACATTCATAGCCATAGCCATGATGATGGCTTCCCTTTGACTCAAGAACTTGTATGGCCTTTTTCTCTCCTCTCCTTTCTTTCACTTCTGAACTTGGACAGAACTGTATCTGCGAAGATTACATAACAGTATCTAGGTCCTAAAACTTTCCACGTTCGACAGGTATGTGCCACCATCCAATAGTCAAGTGGCGGGCCTTTCCAAATTTATAATTTGGCATTTATGAAAAAGGTCCAAATATTAAATATCGTAGTTTATGGGCTGGGTTTCTCTTGAGTAGGGTTCGACTGCTTCGGTTAAAGTTCTTACAAGCCTGAGCCCAGATCATATACTCCTTTTAACACTTTGTTTTGGTATTGTTGTATTAGTGTTTTTAAAAGTAATTTTTACTTGAAAATATGAAAATAAAAAATTTTTATTTTTTTTTATTTTTTTATTAGTATATTAAAATTATTAAAAAACATTAAAAATTATCAATTTAATATTTTTTTAAGTAAAATATATTTTAAAAAAATATTAAAAAACATAAGCTACAACACTCTAATCAAATACTTATTTTATTTTGAGAGTCAATGATCTACAAATTTATTTTTAAATATATGGCATATTCCCATATTTGATATTTTTTTCTTTTTAATTTGATAATGATGATGATGATAATAAATATTTTTCTATCACGTTGATAGTAAATAATAATAATAATTTATATTTGTTTTATAAGTGAGTTTTATTTTATTTTATAGTAAGAGTAATTTCAATCTTTATCTATTTTTTTTATTATTATTATAGAGTTTACATATTTGAAAATTAAGAGTAACAAGTTATGGACATCCATCTTGAGAATTTTGCTTTCATAGTTTGATCTAAAGTTTGAATTTTGCTGGTTAATATGGAAGAACACCTTCTTAGTTGCTGGGCCAGTATCCTTCCAAGTTAAAGTGTGTGTGTCTATATATATATATCAACATTTATTAGTTTTATTTTATTTTATATGAAAATTCATGGTATATTTTCTTGTTGAGAAAAGAAGCTTCCTTGCATAGTTTTTAGAAAGAACGACTCTGATTTTCTTGGGTGACCACTAGATACCATTGCCATTTTCCATAGGGCCAAATTAATTGCTACGAATATTAGGAAAAATTAAAACACCAGTGGGATGGGAAAAGAAAATGGGTGAACGAGGCATAAAGAAAGTTTTTTTTTTTTTTTTGAATGATAACTCAGAAAATCCTTCTAAGTTTTATTCCATGCTTAGTCGCAATCAGATTATTTTTTAAAAAATATAAAAAAAAAATAAAAATATGGAGTTTTGCAGTGTCATTAAACCTGGTCAAATGAGTCAATTTTAAAACCCTCAATCCCAATTTTTTTACCTAACTCAAGTTTTTAATTATACCACATGAGAGCTGACTTGACTTAAATTAATTAATTTTATGCATGCAAAGATAACCTGAATGTTCAGTAAAAATATTACTTAGCTTTTAAAAAAAATCAAGATAACAACTTTTTAAAAAGATATCGAGACAATGACAGATTGAATCAACATCAGTCCTCCCGCGAAACGGGTTATGGACTCCACTGAAATTATAATTTGTTTTTTAAAAACTATATAATAACAAAAATAAACGATCATAAAATCAAACACTAACCCAATATTGAGATATTTTTTGAAACTGCGATAACCCAATTCTCAATTAACTTAATATCTATAGATAAAATTGAAAAAAAAAAGTTAAACTCGTCAAAACTGCAAACCATGTCAATCAACCAAACTTTGTAAAATTGATTTTATAAAATTTAATAATGGAGATAAAAAATAGATAATAATAAAATCAAGTTCAATTAAAAAAACAAAACACCACATCTAATTCGTAAATTGAGGCAACTTGAATTACTCTATCAAACCCGCAAACCATTTTAACCCTTAAAAAAAATTAATAAACTCATTCTTAATTATACTAATATTAAAAAAATAAAATAAATAAAAACAACTAGGATTACTGCATGTGGGGGAACAGTAGTTTACCCCAGCCTTTTGCTTTTCTGTCAACGTTAATATCGCAATCTTTTCTATCTTGGGAGAAGCACACAAGAATCCAACCCATTCATGGAGTGCATTTGTTTAATTAGGCACCCCTAGCTAAGTAGCTATACCTACCCCCAGAAAAAGAAAAATGCCACTTTACAGTATAAACAGTACACAGATGTTTAACAAAGGAAAAGCTTGTGCTTGTGTTTTATTTTATTTTATTCCTTTTTTTTAATTAGAGGAGATCAAGAAGGCAAAAACCAGAATAAGCAACAGAAAAACGAAGGAAACTACGAACTCCTTAAATATCCTACCAGAAGAAACTCAGGCAGGCAGCACAGAGGAACTTGAGCAAAGTCGACAGTCATCTAAAGTCCATATTGTCGAAAGCGAAATTCGCTGCCTCCCCTTCAATATGCTCTGCTGGCCTCCCAAGGTATGATCATGTCCTCTGTCAATTTTTATTTTTTTTTAGTTTAACGTGGGTGTTCGGGCCAGCTTGCACGCACCTTGACTAATTCCACGGGCCCTGAAGTTAACGACCATGTAAGCCTCTAGTGGCCATCATATGAGCAACCATAAGGTTCGAACCTGAGACCACAGAGGGAACAAACCTCTTGATCCCAAGCTCTTACCACTGGGCCACCACTTAGATGGTTGTCATCTGCCAATTTTAATTGCTTCAGTTGTAACATCGTACGTGAAGAGGTCAAGCCATAATCCACATTGCTCTCTCTCCTTTCTTATATACTAGGCCTGCTTCAAATAATATTTCGACTTCTTCGGATGATTTCCAGCCTTCCCACAAACAATTTGCTTTAGTAACCCTTATTTGGAACAGAAAACCTAAATTAACCTTTTGTTAACCCGAACCTCGAGAGGATGAAGATATCTCGTGAATGAATATTCAAAGTGTCGAATGCTCAATATATATAAAGTTGAGCGTCGACCAGCCTAGCTCGTCTGGGCCTCGCCAGGTGAGCAACAGCACCTCGCCTGGGCTAGGCAATGCCAGCAGCACCTCGCCTGGCTCACCTCGCATGGATTGCCAGGCAGCTCGCCTAGGTCAGCCGGTGCAATTCACCGGAACTAACACGGTTTTTTCTCCTTTAGCCCAATTTTTCTCTTCATTATTTTACATAAATTCTTTTATAAAAATATTCATCCTATGATAATATTTTTTAAATGGACCAACAAATATTATACGTGGAAGTGATAGACAAAGAACGACTCTCGAGCTATGAAAATAAAGTGTTATTATCACCTGAGGCAACATAATTAAGCTAATGCCACTAACAAATAAAATGATATATTTTTTTATGGTTAATGGAAGATAAAATATAACCCTGAAGTTATATTAGCGTCATTTATGCAGATAAAGCGGTGGGTGACCATCTAGCTGCCAATTATCATAATTAACATCCATTAGTGTAAGTTTTAATCAGAGATCCTTCCACTAAGAACATACATTATATAAAACAAGAGAAAGAGACATTCATTTTCTTCACAAATATTTTTTTATCTTTTTTACCTGCTTAACACTCGAACAAAGAAACTCAAACTAATGATTTAAGCATCAAAGAGTTTATTTTACAGGTAACACTTATCAAAAAAATACAGTTTAATCTATTATCAGCCATGGAAAAGTCCAAGGAATTATTTGAAGTTTTTCCCGACTTCATTAGTAGTGTCATTTGTGGAAGACTAAATAAAAGCGTTGTTTGTTTCTTATCCAAACCTTTCTCATCCCTCATTGGTACCTGATTTGAAATTTTCATGTTTGACAACATGGAAACTCTAAGACAGGAGAGAGTTATAACCTCACAGGAACCCTATTTCCCTTTGGTCTCCAACAATTATCTTAGCAAATATAGATGATAAATGATGTTGTTAACACCATTAAGCAACATATTTGAACCCTTTAATCTCCACAACATCAAACTACCTTGCAAGCATCATTAGGTGCATAAAAAAAATTCTAGTTTCAGGAATAAGCTGGATAAAAAAAAAATACCAAATAGGCACTATACTCCAACTCTCTAAATGAAACAGCACTCCCCAACAAGCCACAAGCATGACTATCTCCATTAATCTTCTTAATTTGAGTATTCTCATTCACATGCTTTTCATCGTAAAAAACCTAGATACGATGTACATAAGACTACACCAACTACAACTCCTGCACACCATTCCTATCAAGTGGAAGAGTATCTATTTTATCAACGAGTTCTACACACTCACCTCTTCAAAGAATTTATCTTTGTTAAGGTCAATCTAGATAACTATGATGAACTTACGAATCCTATAGAGCACATACAGAATGTGAGAAGCACCCTGTATTTGTTAAAAAAATGATGTCATGTGTGAAATATTTTCCACGACACTTCATAAATTTGCTTGGTATGGTATCACAACCTTGAGCCTAGTTCTATTCTGGGTCTTTATGATCTATTTTTCAAGCTTTATCTCATGTTTCATCACTAATATACTAGCTTAAAAAGGCACAACTAAGCTATTTGTTATCACACAACGTGAGCATGAAAGCATCAGAGCCTATCCCCAGAGATTCAATGAGGAGATGCTTAACATGAAGGATCATCTCGAACCCATTACCACTGAAGCATTGATTAAAAGAGCTTATAATTATTCCTTATGGAAACAGTTGTACACTTTTCCTAATAGAAACCTCTTACGATGAAACAAGCCATGAAAAATCAAATTCGTGTAGAAGAAGCAAGTATCATCAGACAAGAACACCCATGCTTCAAACCACGCAGAGAATCTCCTAGCCTCACATTTATAAAAAAAAAACACTAAAAGGTTAATTCGTGATCGTCTGGCATACCTAGAACTCTTGGAAACCTCTTACGATGAAACAAGCCATGAAAAATCAAATTTGTGTAGAAGAAGTAAGTATCATCAGATAAGAACACCCATGCTTCAAACCACGCAGAGAATCTCCTAGCTTCACATTTATAAAAAAACACTAAAAGGTTAATTCGTGATCGTCTGGCATACCTAGAACTCTTGACTACAACTCTAGTTACCACATGTACTAAGGTCCTTGTTATTATCGAGGGAAAAGATTTTGTGTAATATCTTTATTCTATAAAAAGTGACTCGAACAATAGAAAACCCAATAAATTGTGTTTTTTTTTTCACCATGATCATGGGTATGATACTGAAGACTGTCATGCACTCTAAAAAAAGATAAAAAGACTAGTCGCCAATAGTTATCTGCAATAGTTTATATAAAAAAACTAAATCAGAAGAAGAAAGGATGGAAGTTGGTACACACCACAAAAACCTACCAGAAATCATGTAATTTATGTTTTTATTTCCATGGCTTTTCAATAAAAGTAATGATATATATTTTTTTTTTATCTTCAACGTAGTTCAAAGTGAGCTCCACGTCTCATGGTTAGTCTCATCATGGTCTCCATCATAGCTTCACATGAGCTTCATGGTCTCAAACGTCGCTCTATGTTTTTTTAACATAACTCTATCAACTCTACATCCAATGATCTTCAACATAACTCCAATATAACCTCACATCAGCTCCACGTCTCCAATGTCTCTAACACAACTCTATGTCTTCATATAAAAAAAATCACATGACTTCATAAATAATCCAAATTGTTAAAATTACAAGTGCTAAGGTTTTTATATGATGAAAATTATCATTTTATTTTATGTATGTGAAAAAGTTATCACCTGCACTTGCACTCGCAATACCTCTATAGTTGTCACCTGATGTGACTAAGTATATCTCTCTCATGAGCACAATGCATTTATTTTTATTTTTCACCTATTTTGTTGCTCACTTTTGAAATTTAAAGTCACGCGAGCATTAAACTTTTGAAATTTGAAGTTAGCAACACCTTGTTTGGGCCTTTAGGCGAGGTGAACATCATCTTATCTGGGTCAATCAGGAGAGCAACCTGGGGTTAGCCCGAGCAATTCAACTGACCCAACTCAAAAGTGAGCATTATATACATCCTAATTTTTTTCCTTTAGCCTAATTTTTCTCTTTATTATTTTACATGAATTCTTCTATAAAAATATACATCCTATGATAATTTGTTTTTAAACGGACCGACATTTATTCATGGAAGTGGAAGACAAAAAACCACTATACGAGCTATGAAAACAAAGTGTTGTTATCACCTATGAGTCACCATAATTAAGCTTGTGCTACTAACAAAAAACATGGTACCTTTTTTTTATGGTCAATAGAAGATAAAACATCACCCTACAGTTATATCAGTGTCATTTACATTAGATAAATCACCACCTCCCCCTACCTAGGAGATAAAAAGCCACAATAATGGATGATCACCTTTCAGCTACCCTAATTAACATCCATTACTGTAAGTTTTAATAAGAGGTCTTTCCTTCAAGATCATACAATATCTAGAACAAGAGAAATGGACATTCATTTTTCTTCTTGAAATATCTTTTACTTGCTTGACACTTGAACAAACAAACTCAAATTAACTTAAGCATCAAAGAGTTTGCTTTGCAAGTAACACCCACCATAAAAATACAGCCCAATCTATTATTAGTTGTGGAAAAGCCCAGTGAATTATTTGAGGTTTTTTCTGACTTCATCACAAGGTAAAAAAAATGTATACATTCAATGGAATAAACATTAAGTATTCAATTACAACATATCAAACATATAGAAATTCTAAAAGATAGAAGTAAGTTGCGATGGAAAAGTTGGATAAGGATATTATACTTCTAAAAATACTATGCACTTTAAAATGTTTTCACATCTTTTGTTTGATTATAAGGAGAAAGTGCCTCTCATGAGGTTAAAAAAATGCACAAAATCAAGTTCTTTCTAAGGTTAATGGATAAATCAGGAGATTGAGTTTATTAGATCTAGATTTCACAAATACTTTTAAAACAATTCATCTTTATAGTTAGTGAAGACCCTTTAATTATTAAGTTAATAAAGGAATAAGATTTTTAGAGCCAAGATAGAGTGTATATGACGCAACCTATATCATTAAGGTTTCTCAAGCCCTAAAAATTACAGTCTTGAAATCTAGAGGAAAAAAAACTAGAGTTCTCAAACCTTAAAATTATAGCCCTTAACTATAGATGGAAATTATAGAGAAACCTCATATGTTCAAAAAGGTCTTTAAATTATAAATATCTTGAAAACAAATCAGGTTAATTGTTTATATGGAAGGAAAAAACCAACCTAACAAAAAAATATCAAAACTAAGTAGAAAAAGTTATTAGACTTTGAAAATAACTAGAAAAATTATTAAAACAACAAATAATAGCATATTATAAGTCTAATTTAAGATCCTTCTTAACCTCAGCTAGTTATAGTCAATTAACTCCCTATAGATTAGGCCCGCTGAACCACATGACTGAATTTGAGCCCGATCCAATGGTCAAATTAAAAGTTATTATTGTTATTATTAGACTGTATATTTGACATGTCTAGTTTTCATCATAGGCTTTGCCTTGTCTATTTGGTCCATAAACGCATCCACAAGATATTTCACATCACTATATGTGTGTTTTGTAAAGAAGATATAAAAAAGAGATTATTAGAATTTGAAAAAGAAAAGAATATGAATTGAAAGATTGGAAGCCTTAACCCAGTAACTCATGGATATTAATGTAGTTATGAGTCACACCAACTTCCATAGAAATAAGACAAGGAGGTAAACGTTGTAGCACATATCTTAGAGATAATTATTTAGGATAATAGCCTTTAAAAATGAGTGGTTCACTATTAAACGGAAAAGGATGATGTCACGAGGCATCCACTAGCTATGAATATGTCATAACATCATTCTATGGGTATAATTATGCTAGGAGAATATGTGAGCATTCAATGCTTAGTACAAACTATACAAAAGGCAGGTAGAGTGGTTAGATGCTACTTGAGTTGAACTATTTGTGTTGAAATATGTTTGTTTGGTTCGAGCTTATGAATTTAAGGAATCAGAACTACCGTTCTACACAAGATGTTGTTATGTTGAGCTCTATAAATACCCTAAATTCTATCTAGAGATTGATATTGTGGACATGTTGGGTCAACCAGAGCTTCTAGAGAGTTAACATTTCCCTTATGAGTTCAATGAAGAAATGAATTGCATGATATGCTTGGGCAAAACAAAGATGATTTGCCCTTCGACTCTAAATACTCGAAGGAACTTCAAGACTTATTCGAGCATTAGGCTTGAATATTTTGTGAGCCTTGCATCATGTTAACTATGCCTCATGAGTGTAAATCCTGACCAATGCATCACCATGTAACAATATCCATTTGATTGATTTCATGTTGGCAAATGAGTAGGCCATACATCAACAACATACACAAACATATATATCGTCCATTATCATATATATATATAGCGCAAAAATAATCAGTGAGCCAGAATGCCTCATTATTAGATAACATCAATCATTCACAATATAGCACCCATGAGAAGTATTTGCTGCTGCAAAAATAATGAAGCCAAGAAAATGTAAAGCTGCCTTTTCTCGCAACAACGTGTGCTCATCAACATGAAAATTTACTTTGGAGATAATTGTGGAGCAGAAGTTTAGGCTTCCCCAGTAGCCAAGTGTAGGTCTCCAGTCTCCCACCATTAATTCCAAAAGAACCCTAGTTTTCCAATTTTCACAGGGTGTATTTTCTTTAAAAAAAAA
>Ga0307507_10009883_pt1 | contig 12556 bp, 6 predicted proteins | sample 7_EM_MG_FD_207223 | JGI IMG/M metagenome (GOLD analysis project Ga0307507, IMG submission 207223) | Populus trichocarpa ectomycorrhiza microbial communities from riparian zone in the Pacific Northwest, United States - 7_EM | ecosystem: Host-associated > Plants > Roots > Unclassified | place... | reverse complement strand
TTTTCAATTTTATCCATAGTATTTGATTTCAATTTATTTTTATGTTGAAATTAGTCTTCATTCATTTTATTGTTATTTGTTTTGTTTTCTTATCTCTTTTTTATTGTATTTGTTTCTCAATTTCATCACTCAACATTTTTATTGAGAATTTTGTTTTGTTTTTTTGTTTGTCTTATATGGTATTAGTCCCGACCTCATGAATAGGGTCACATGTTTTAAGGGTTGGCATAGGTTGATTTTTAGTTTTTTTGTAAGGTTCTTTTATAAAATTAATTTTCAATTTCATTATTTGATATTTTTTCTTGAAATTGGTCTTCGTTCTTTTTTTTTTTTCTATGAGATTATCTCAATCATATGCTCATGATTGCGGGTTTAGCGGGCTAACAATTATATGTGCCAATAAAATATAAAAAAAGTCATAACAAAAGCAAATTAAATAAAACTACAAAGTTCAACCATCAAACAACCCAATATAGGATGACAAAATTGAAAACAAATAAAAAAAATGAAAAAAAAACTAGGTCAACACAACCCAATTTTGGATGGAAAAACTGGAAAAAAAAATTAAAGCGATGAAAAAAATTGGGTCAATTGGGTTGACCTAGTTTTTTTTTCATTGCTTTTTTTTTTCCGGTTTTGTCATCCAATATTGGGTTGTTTGATGGTTGAATTTGTAATTTTATTTAATTTGCTTTTGTTAAATGACTTTTTTATGTTTTATTGACACATATAATTGTTTGATTAAATAAAATCTTTATTATAAGAAACAAAGTTATTTAATATAATTGAGTACATGGCTGCTGCAACCATATTATTCGATAGTTTCACCCACATTTAACTAGTGTTTTGCCTATGTTTTATATATAAAATGTCTTGATATTCTTTGTTTTATGTTTTGAATGCACTTTTGGATGAAAGATGCAAAAAGGAGTAAATTGAAGGTAATTAGCAGATTTGACCTTCAGTCGATGTTTTGTGCAAAGCGTGAGCTCTAGAAGTCGAAATGAAGTGATTCCAGTGGCATTAAAAAACTAACATCCAATCCTTTCTGGGAATCTAAGGGAAGAAAATAAAATAAGGAAGATCATGGAAATCGCAGCCTTTAAAGTCAAATATTGCAATCTGCCAGTGTTGACTTTCGGCCATTACAACTTGAATATCTGGAGCTACAAAAGTCCAATTGATGCAAACTCAATGTTTTTGGATTCCTGACTCAAAGAAATATCAACGTTCCAAATTTATGCAAAAAACGATGTCATATGAGGGAGATATGAGTTTTCAAAGATGACAACTGAATTCTGCCAGCAAACAAGTTTCGTGAAAAAATGAGTCCAAATTACGTTCCGAAGCATCTAAACCGACATCCAAGTTTTTATTTCAGCAATTTAGCTCCTCTAAGTCAAAGTTTGAAGATTTCATGCAAGGCTATTTCTTTTTTTTTTAGAAAAATAGTTATTGAACAACTTAAATGTATACTGTCTATTTAAGGGAGGACTATTTTGTAAAATAGAGACTAGGGTTTTCTAGAATATAAAAAGAATGAGAGAAGAGAAGAGGGGGCCGCAGCCAGCCAAGAGGAGAAAAACGCCCCCCTCCTCTAAGAAACCGGAAATTATGCATTCCTCCTTCTTTTTGATTAGTTGTTCAACAAACATACGAGGCTAAACTCTTTTTCTTGGTTGCAAGGATACAGAAACCTTCAGATTTCAAGAACTGTGAGATTTAATCTACCTTTTCTTTTCAGTTTATATGATGAATGAATATGTCTGCTCTCCTATACTTATTTCCTATGATTGTTTATTTTAATTGCTAAAGCGGACTCTAAGTTATTATTGTGAACAATCTATTGTTAAGTTTGCTATCAAAACGGAGTTGTGGTATATGAACTTGTGAAGAAACTGAGTTTAATAATTATGGTGGATCTACGTTATTAATCTTAGGGAGAAAATTGAATCAAATCAAATATAGACTGCAGACAATTATGTTTTCTTGATTAATCAACTTATCTATTTCTTAAGGCTGTCATTGAATTAAATTACTAGTGTGGACACTGTGGTTGTTTGATGGTTAGGGTTAGTTATACAGCGGATCCGTTAACTAACCAATGTTAAGAAGAGATAAATATTCATAATATAAATTGATGTTTCATTTCCATGATCAGTTCTAATTTCTGTAGGTGGATGTGTGCTTGCAACCAAGGTTTGTTCTCTTGATAATTTTCTGATTTTATTAAATTCCGTTTGATAGTTTTCTGTTTTCTTTTGCTTTAACCTAGATAACGTCCAAACCCCCCCAAATTGCATATCATCTTAGCATAAAAATATGACTTGAATCTTCCTCGTGGGATCGACCCCTTGCTTACTCTATACTATCTTGTGTGTTGTGTTTGAAGCTAGGGTAAGTAATTTGTGCGACCGCGACATCGCAACAGTGACCTATGTTACGAGATCAAATATATTAATTTTAGTTATCTCCTGATCAAATATCAATTTATTTAATTAGATACATGTATAAGATTTTTTATTTAAGATTAATATTTTCTTTTTATATCCAAACACACATTGGAAATGCATGTATATTCCTTTTTTAACATAAAAAATTATCCAGCCCGTGTCGATGTACTGGTCAAATAGTGAGCAAGGTTATAATTGTTGAGTTTGTTTCGGGTCCAGCTAGGTTTAGTCGTGACTAGATTATTGGCTCGCGTTGTACTGCATGTTAGATTAATTTTCTTAAAATAAAAAAATATATAAGAATTGCTAATAGTTTTTTCCTAATTTTTTTAATCATGAGCTCAAAATATGATGCATATTGGACAATATCAGTTTCAAATATTGATATGATGATATATTGGATGATATGTTTTAAAATATTGAGACGATCACATATTGGATTGATCTGAGTTAACTTGTCAAATTTGCAACCCGGGTTATGAGATGTGATAACTCTATAGAAAAAAAATCAAAATAAGTTATAAAGTACATTTCATAATTAACCCAATATTAAAGGATAAAATTGAAAAAAATATTAAATTAAGAAAGGAAAAAAAATGTCCAAGTTAACCTGGGTTACCTGTCAAAACAGCGATTCGGGTCATGAGATCAGGATAACCCAATAGAAAGAAAATTAAAAAAATTATAAAACTCAATTTTCAACCAACTCAATGTTGAATGATGAAATAAAAAAAATCAATTCAAAAAATAAACAAAAAACAATCCAAGTCAAGTTGGGCTAACCTCTTTAACCCGTAACATGGGTCATGGAATCAGGATAACTTCATAAGAAGCAAATAAAACACAATCAAGATTCTCTATTTTCCAACATATTCGGTGTTGAAGGTTGAAATCGAGAAAAAAATCTAAATTCATGAGACTATGATAACTTCACAGAAAGCAAATTGTCAAAAATTATGAAATCCAATTCCCAAGCAATATAATATTGAAAGCATAAAATTGAAAAAAAAAAAGGAAGATTAAGTTGTTGAATGATAAAATTGAAAAAAAAATACTCAATTAAAAAATAACAAAAAAATAAATCAAGTCTTCTCAGGTCAATATGCCAAACTTGTGACCCAGATCATAAGATGTGGAGAACCTATAGAAAAGTTGTTTGAAAAAATAATGAAGCCTAATTAAAAAAATATTCAATTAAAAAAGAACCTAAAAATATGAATAGAGTCAACTTAGGTTAACCTGCCAAATCCGTTACACGGGTCATGAGATCGGGATAACTCCATAGAAAGAAAATAAAAATATTATGAAGTTCAATTCCCAACCAATATAATATTGAAGGATGAAATCGAAAAAAATACAATTAAAAAAAAGGGACCTAAAAAAATATGTGTCAACCCAAATTAACTTATTAAACCTGTAACCTAGTTCACGAAATTAGAATAAATTCATAGAAGATAAATTGAAGAAAAAAATAATAATAAATCCCCATTTCCAATAAATCTAAAGTTAAGGGTTGAAAAAAAAAACTAAATCTATAAGATCAATATATAACCCAATAAAAAGAAAATTGAAAAACAATTATGAAGTTCAATTCTTCAATTCTCAAAACAACCTCATATTCAGTGATGAGATTGAAAAAAAATACTAAATAAAAAAAAGGATTGGGTTGTTAAAGAATAAAATTGAAAAACAAAAACCTAAAAAAAAGTAAAAAAAAAAACTATTCTAATCAATAGTTTTTTTTTTCCTTCTAATGAATAATGTTTTGTGAGCGTGACTACTGTTAATTAGCCACATCTTTTAGTGTTTTGTTAATAGAAAGCAAGTAAAAATATTATAAACCTCCACTTTCAATAAATATAATGTTGAAGGTTGAAATTGAGAAGAAAAAGAAGTTAAATCAATGAGATAATTAAATAACCCAACAAAAAAATAAAAACAATTACGAAGCATAATTCTAAAAACAATTTAATATTGAAAGATTAAATTAAAAAAATCTAAATAAAAAAATCAAATTGTTAAAGAGTAAAAGTAAAAAAAATAAACTAATAAACAAAAACATTTTGGATATGACTAGTCACACAATAAACCATACTTTTTAGTGTTTTCATAATAATAATGAAAACACTAGTCTTAAAAGATGCCATAGATTTCTTTAAAATACAAGCAACATTAATTTTTGGGACATGAATAATGTCATTTGGAATCATTTGATTTTTTAAGGTTATAGATTTGACCATTGTTCCTACATCTTACATTCCATAATGGACAACATTGTTTAATAAATAAATTTTTTATTTGGTCATTGAACTTTATTTATTTTTGTAATTTTATCCTTTCATATAAATAATTAAAGGTTTTTGATAACATTTTAGATTTTCAATTAAAAGCTAAATGATTAAATAAGATTTAAATTTATATTATTAAAAACAATTACAAAAAAAAAGTAACAAGGATTTTTTGAAATTCATGTAGAAAAAAATCAGTCTTGGTATTATAGGCCCACACATATGTTGGCTTTTTTGGATTGGGTCAAATGCTCGGGCCTAACCTTCCAAACCCAAACACCTACCTTTTTTTATATAGTCTTTTAGTTTTTTTTTAAAAAATTATTTTCTTAATTTAAAATCCAACTTTATAAATTATTTCATATAAAATAACCAGTAATCAAAAGAACAAAGATCAAGTCTAAAGAAAAAAAAATTGAAGGTCTTATTTGAAAATTTAGAAGGTCGAGTGTGAAAATCGAGGAGAAGAAAGAAAAGATGAAAAAAAAAGGTGATTAGCACCAAACCAAAGGTTCGTTAATCACACGCATGTCCAAGGGATGAAGGAATAGCTAAATGATTCGAATGCTGCCCCAGAAACAGGTGTTTGACCACTTTTCGATGCCTCACACGTCATTCGAAGAGCTAGGCCACTGCTGACATGATCGAAGAATTGATGTCTTATCCCAAGTGCAGGAGTGTCAAAGTAATAAATAACCTGGTAAGACCGGGGTCGATCCACAGGGAGGTCAACTATATAAATTATAAATAATATATATAATTTAACAAAGAGTTAAAGAGATCTTTGAGATGTGAGATTAATGTGAGGATTAAACAATGATAAAAATAATTGTCAAGGTTAGAGGATCCAGTAATGGCATTAGAAATAAGTATAGTATAAACTCTTTTTATTATTCAACTGGAAACCACACATAAAGGAGGTTCCAATCGGATGATTCATCCTTAATAGTTCATTATAAATTTTTAACATGATCATATTAATTATCTTATTTTAGTAACACCACTTTTAAATATTGTCAGGAATTCATGATGTTAACTTATGTTAACAACAAATCAAGTTCCTCTCATAACAACGATGTCGGCCGAAAACTATGAAGGATCAAGCATTTATTGTACCAAGTGTTATACAACACAAATCTAGATTAATCATTTAACAAGCAAGATATTAAGAATTAGTAAGATAAAAAGATAAGACATATTAATAACAAACTTTCTTGGATATAAACATTGGAGTCCATGTTAAGTTTATGTTATACATATTCTAACACCATTAGTAAACCTTTTCACCTTGACATAATTAACTTAGCTAGACATAATGAAGAAGAAGAACATAAATAAACAAGATAAGAAAATAATTATGATATAAGTTAACTAAGAGTAGTAAAGGAAATGAAATGCATAAACAAGAGATTAATGAAAATAAAACATGAAATAAAACTTTAACATTACAAAGAGAGAAAGCAAGAAAATGATCTTGATCTGAAAATCAAGATGCCTAAATGAATGGCAAATGCCTCCTTTTATAGGTTAAAATTCAAACTATTCATTTGGTAATTGATTATTGATGTAGTGGTCAACTATTAATTTAATGGACTTGGTGGACAGCAGCACTCAAGCATTTTGGCTGGATGAAATGACATTGATGCAATCAGAATTTGACAAAGTGTTCTTCATAATAGTTGTTGGAAATCATCTCCTCTTTCCACCCACAACATTTCAGAGCATTGGAATCACTACAACTCGAGATATGGCTAAAATACTGAGTAGTACTTCTGGTGGACGTGGTGGATAGCCCTCAAGCTCTTGTCTAAATGAAATGTCATTGCTAACATCAGAATTAGAGCAGGTGGTATTCATGAAAGTTGTTGTAAATTGGCGTATCGTTTCACCCACCAAATATGACATTATTTGGCTTTTTAGAACTCCATATATGGGTAAACTTCTGAGTAGTGTTTGAGCTGGATTGCAGGACAGATTCTGATTTTTTTTTTGTGGCCAAGCTTTGAATTTGAAAACGGAAGATTTGGGTCTTCCACTCTTCATGAAAGTTGTAGGCCTATATCTTAACGTTCCAGAACAATAAACCAAACATCAATCCAAGGTCCATAACTCCATATATGATCAAATGACTGAATGATGTGCCAGTTTGATCCAACATCTCTTCTCTAATCTTAGCCCTTCCTTTGTTCTTTTATTTTCAATAGTTAATCACATAAATCAATCATTTGAATTGTGAGATTTGCCTGCATTTAAAATGAGCATTTACTATAAATTAAAACTATTTTATATTATCAGACTTGTTATTATAAAACATGTTAAGTTAGGGAAATTAATGATACTAAAAGTACAACATGATGATATAAAACCTTAGTAATAATGTACTTTTAAGTACTAATCAACTTCCTATTTTTTTAATAATATTTATTTTTATGAAATTACCAAATAGCCCCTAAATGAACCTGATTATAACATAAAACAAACCATAATGAATCAACAAAAAATTTTTAAAGGGTAATTTAGTCATTTTATTATATTTAAAAAAACAAAAAAGACTATAATGCCCTGGACGATAACTTTAAAACTTGCCTTTTAAGGTAATTTTATTGTGCATTTGAAATGTTAAAAGACCAATTTGAACTATATTAATCTAACAATGACTGATATAGCCATGGAGAAAGACTGTTTTATCCTTAAAAGTTATTTGATTTTTTAGCAGGGCTAAATAGTCATTTCATTGTTCCTATCATAACCCATTTTGGGTTATTCCCTATTTTTTATCCTTTTTCCTTGTAAAAATAAAAAATAAAAGTAATAAAACCAGTGATGTGGCAAAAACTGGCTGAGGAATGTTTCAGATATACATAGAAAAATCAAGTCGGAGTTTTGGATGAAATGTAGAGCCTAATCATACCCCATTGTACCCAACACTAGAGAGACAATATATATTCAATGTTAAATCAATGGATTATTGGACGAATCTGTATAAAAATGAAGTCCAAGGTCATACTTAGATTTTTAATAGGCCAATTGATTTAATCACGAGCCAAATTAAAAGTTTAATTATTGGGTCAAATTAAAAGATTTAATTAGGTGCAGGGACATAATTATACTTTTAACGGGTTTAATTAATTTTATTAGGGATTTAATTGGTGAAAAATTAAGTTTGGGTGCCTAAATTGGGCTTAATTGAGAATATTAAAATTTTAAAAGACCAAACTTAATTTTTACAAAGTCAAATAGTTGAAATCAATGGTAAAATTGCAAGAAAATTGGAAGTTTAAGGTCAATTAGGGGTTCAATTAAAGAAATTCATAGAGAAAAATATTTTAAGGTGCTAAACTTTGGGGATTAAATTCAGTTGAAGACATGGGTGAAATTGAAGAAAATAAAAAAGTTTAATTATCAATTGAGGGTCAATTTGCATAAATCTAAGAATAAGGATCATAATGAAAAAGGCACTGAAATTTAGGGTTGATATTGAAGTTCAACAAGGACAAAATTGCATAAAATCAAAAGTTTAGAGTCAACTAGGGATGTAATTAAAATAAATCAAAAGCCGATGGACTAAATTGAATTTTGGTCGAATCTTTAAATTAAAACCCTAAAAGATAAAATGATGTCGTTTCATTTGAATGAAACATGTTTTGACCAAACAGTAAAAAAAAAAACCAGACGACTTGTTATCATCTTCCACTTATGTACCTAAAAAACTACTCGGGTGACTATTTTTTCAGAGCATTTAATGCTTTAGCTCTCAACCAAACCGGACAAACCATATACTACTATGATGGCTTGACATTGTACTACACCCCAAAGTAGTTCTTGCCGGCTATTTGCCCCTACAACCGTCGCCCCAAAGAGGCCAACCTGATCAGCCCTTTTGCAGCCAATTTTCACAGACCATAACAACACCTTTGAGCCAACAATTAAGATCATTCCTGCTTAAATCAAAGGCCAAGATTTGTCCATAATAAAGACAAGATGTCCCTCTTCCACCCCTTATAAATAGGGCTGGATTTCAAGCGTTGAGAAACAATAAATCAATGTGCAAAGTTGGCAAACAATCAGCCCCCAATTTGTTTTTGCCATTGCCGCCTTTCTTCTCTTCCTCCACTGTTTCTTTAGCCACCACCACCTCACCCACGCCGTGACCATCGGTGGCCTAGCACCTTTGCAACCCCATCATCTCGCTGGCAATAAGAACATCCACTGTGAGCTTATTATACTCTTTCCCTCACACGATAGTCCGTCAACCTCTCCACTAAAAGCTCCTTTATGACGCCGTGGCCGCTAGTTCCTCCACCAACAAATGCCAACCTTCACAAACGTGGTCAGCTAGCCACCCCTATGCCAAGTAAATTTTGTCTTCCCCTTGTGACAAGACCGACCACTGCATGCAGAACAAGAATTCATTTAGCATGCAAAACGCGAATATAATTAACATGGTCACTAGGCTGAGCTAGTGACCATGTGAGCTGGGTTGGAACCGTTTCATCCCAGCCCAGATGGTTGGGCTGGGTCCAGCCCAAAATATTTAATAATAATATAATAATATTAAAAAAAGAAAAAGAAAAAGAAAAAGAAATCAAATTTTTCGAAGGGCATTTTAAAAATATTTGTGGGTCTCTCGCATGTTTTTCCAACAATTTTGCATAATATCGGGCTGTAGACTTATACTGTAGGATACAGATCTAGTATTAAAAGTACTTGGTTTTCTCCAAAACTTCAAAAAAAAAAAAAAACCAAAACTTTAAAAATAAACTTTCATTAAAAAAAAAGGTGTTTAGTTTTCATGCATACGATTAAGTTCTAAAGGTTTTTCATGCATATTTTCTAAAAAAGAGGATGATTATCCATTAGGGTTTGACCAAAATACAAAAAATCCCATTATAATTAGTTTGTTATTCAAAATGATAGGACTTGGCTATATTTAAGAGATAAATAAGTCTGGGGCTTAGAACAGTTATGATATAATCCAATAAGGTAGAGACTTTCTCATGAAGGGAGATCTGCATTGTACCTTAGTCAAGACCAACAACTTAGAATAACAATCAAACAACAATGCAGCTTACCTTAGGTAGGGTGCACTAGGGGTGATGTATTTTTCCCTTGCACAAGTAGTCCCCTTACCTAGACTCTCGCAGACCTTTAGGTTTTTCAGTGACCATAATACTAGGTGACGACTCATGAACTTTATAATCATAAGATTATGATTATATGTAAAAAAAAACCCTTTTACCATTCTTAAGAGGCAGATCTGCCATTCTACGTCATGCACGTCACAATAAGATGGCGACTCCATTAGGGATGCCTTGTCTGGTTGGACTAAGCTTTGCTTGTTTGATTGTTTACTTATATGTTTTGGTCTATTTAATTTTTGCATATTTTTTTTTATTATACTGCTTATGCATAAGCACATTGGGTATAGATTAATGCCTTCATGCATTTTAATTTTTCCTAATAAACCCAATTCTAGGTTAGGTGGGAAGTAGCAGTCTGCCTCATGACTTTTAGTCAATGTCAGATTCGTGAAACATCTAACTATGAGCCAAGTGTTTACTTTGTAATAGTAGTCATATTGTGCCCTAACTATTCCTTGTAAACTCCTATATTGCTTTCATGAAAGGTGGTCACTAGGTGGATTATAGACCCCTTTTGAGATCAGAGAGAAAGCTTACCCCTCATGTAATGACCTAAAACCTTCTATTAGGGTATGGATTCCCTAATAATTCATTTTACATCAAAGCAGACATGATTAATAATTCTGAACTCCGTAGGATTTTATTAGCTAAGACCATGATTTTTTCTAAATATGGGTAATAATCTGAGATAATGTAATTAGCTGGAGGGAATTTCCTAAGGACTAAGGTTGGGAGATTACCGCGTGTAAAAACTATTTTTTTTTAAAGAGGCTAATACCCATCTTTTTGTTTGTACTCTTTAATGTATATGAGTTTAACCGAGATAAGGACATGAGAAAGATCTTCTCAGATTAATCAGACTATGGATTTTTGCCCATATTCAATAAAGAAGACACAGATCAGCCTTTCGAACAGGTTAATCCATACCCAATATGCATGTACATATATTTACATCCATCCATACATATACATTTATTTTGAATGACATACATAGATGCACCAGGTTGAAATATAGGTCCCCAAAGAGCTCCAATCCATAAAGTCTACAACACCTAACTCAGACGAAGAAATATGGAAGACGAAGAGCGCGCTCACTGTGATACTCATTTCCAATAAGAATTGGAGTCTCTAAAGGCTAGCGTGGCTCATATCACTAGCTTACTTGAGCAAGTACTTAAAAATGTCTCTAGTGAGGATCTTTCCAATAGACCTGTCATGCAAGTGACAACTCCACTCGAGGAAAGGGTGGGAGAATAAGGTCAAGATCCCCAACACAATCTAACATTTGTGTAGTCAACAACACCGACACCAACTTCTGCAGCTGTAGATGCATTTGCCAATGAATCTCATAAGATAAGGTCATCTGAAACAGAAATGTGGCAGCACTAGAAGCCATTAAAGGAGTAGACCTGTATGACCCAGTACAGGTTGCAGAAATGTGTCTTGTCCTAAATATGGTTATGTCAAAGAAGTTCCGTGTTCCCAAGTTTATCAAAGACACTGAAAGTCAATGTCCTACTACTCATCTCAAATCCTACTACAATAAAATGACAGAAGCAACATATAATGAAAAACTATTAATGCGCTTTTTCAGGATAGCTTAAGTGGGGCAACACTGAGCTAGTATATAAGACTAGACAATACAAAGATCCGAAGATGAAAAGACTTGGTAGTTGTTTTCATCAAGCAATACAAGTACAACATGAATATTGCTCATGACAGAACAAGTTTGTCTAATTTAGAAAAAGCGGATAAAGAAAGCATAAGGGAGTATGCTTAAAGATGGAGAGATCTAGCAGCACAAGTACACTCCCTCACTTTTTAATAAAGAGACGATCACCTTATTTGCAAATACGCTCAAGCACCATACTATGAACATGCGATGGGTAGTTCAGCATAACAATTCAATGATACTGTAGTTGTAGCCGAGCATATAGAGCAAGGAATAAAGAGTGGTAAAATTTATGCGCCCATTGAGAAAGGGGCTTTAGAGGGAGGAAGAAGAAGTAGATCATGTTGAAGGTGGCTACAAAAACAAGAAGAGCCAATTCCAAAACTACAAAACTCCATTCCCTTCATCTCAAATTGCCAAAATCAACTTTAACTCCCCATTTCTTGCCTAAAAACCCGAGCCTCAAAATAACCAAGCCAAAAACCAAACTAAAGTTTCCTAAGGAAAAACTACCAAAGAGTCTACGAAGAACTACCCTTGTTACCGCTACCCTTAAACAAGATGTACCAAAAAGCTTCTGATCATCGGACATGTAGCTCCAGTACCACTCACGCCTCTTCGGCCACCTTACCCCCAGTTAGTATAAACCCGACCTCACCTGTGAGTACCATGCAAGCGTTGCAGAACATAACATTCATATTTGCAATGCCTTCAAGTAGAAACTCCTGCAATTAATTAAGGCTGAGTGGATAACGTTCAAAGAAACTCCAAACATGAGTACGAACCCCCTGCCCAATCATGTTTTGGGTAGTGGGTCAGTAAGTAAATGCATTAGAGGCGGAATGCCCAAGGAGTTTAAAAGTGTCGATGGACAGAATTTATAAGATGCTGATAAAAGCAAGGTATGAAGAAGATAACATGAACTTCTGCAAGTATCATGGTAAAGAAGGCCACATGATCAACCAATGCAAAGGCTTCCATAACAAGGTGATAAAAATGATG
>Ga0307507_10009882_pt1 | contig 12559 bp, 3 predicted proteins | sample 7_EM_MG_FD_207223 | JGI IMG/M metagenome (GOLD analysis project Ga0307507, IMG submission 207223) | Populus trichocarpa ectomycorrhiza microbial communities from riparian zone in the Pacific Northwest, United States - 7_EM | ecosystem: Host-associated > Plants > Roots > Unclassified | place... | reverse complement strand
TTGACTCGCGAGATGATGGATTTCATCTGGGATTTATGCCACCCTCAATGGAGACCGTTTTCTCCTTCCTTGACGTTCTGGGTCTCCAGCCTTTGGATTTCATTGTTCTGGTCCTAGCACGCAGCTGGGAAGCTGAAAATAATCTGCAGCTACAAAAGAATTTTCCTAGAGTATTATCTTTGCATATTATTCGAATTATAAAAAACAAGAAATACAATAGCACTGTACCCACACTACATTATAGGGCGTTTTTTTCTTTTAAAAATGATGTTATGTAGTGCAAACACGTTTTTTTTTTAAAATATATATATATATATATATATATATATATATATATGTGACTCAAATCATAGATTGGGATTGAGTTAAATAAGTTGGTTTTGTTTTAATTGGATGATAAAAAAATAAATAAAAACAGTAAATTGATCAAATTTAAAAAAAATAATGATAACATGAAAAAAAAATATTATGTAAATATAAAAAATCTTTATGAAAATATTTTAATATCTTTGAAAGATAATGTTAAATTTTTTAGATGAGAAAAAAAAACATTATTATAATATGCTAGTAAAAGTGCAAATGAGTTTGGATAGGGTTTAGCTTTTGTAAATGTTTTGAGGCAAAATCTATACAAGAAAACTCGGACTGACGTCTCTCCCAGCCTGCAAGTGTTTGGGCTGGCAAGGTATGTAATTTTATTGAAGCCAGGCTTTAACTTAAAAGGCGGAGGCCCAAAACGGGGCTCGAAGCCCATTTATTTCCAATCTCTGCGTGGATCCTATTTCTAGTCTCTTTGTGTGATGATTCCAATTGTTTTCAGTTTGTTCAAAATTTCAAATAACAATATAACAGTAAGAAGGTGAAGCAAAAGAAGAACACACACGAGAAATTTAAGAGTGTTCCAATACTTATTACATATTACCTCTGAGGAACTCTGCAATTTTCCAAAACACCAAGCATAATATTTCAATATTTTTCACCCCAATTATTACAATCTAATAATGAGTTGTCTAATACTTAAATTACAAGAACAGCAATGGTATTCTCCAATTCCAACAAACCAGATTTCTGTCATGTGAAGAATCCATCCCCAGCAAAAACTTCTCTACTGACATAATTCCAATTTCATATACCTGGATTAAAAAGCAGAACTCGAAGCTTTGGTATCTGGAAATTTGGACATTCTTCTTTATCTTTTTTAGACACCTGGTACCTGGAATTTAAGGGCCAAGAAAAACTCTCCTTCTCAGTTTGAAATGCAGGTGTCATGGTCTGCGTGTTCAAGAGTGGGTCATGAAGGACACGACCTTACTGCACAGTATTAATTTACGGGCCCATGAGAATGTAACTTGAGGTGTCCTTGTTTCTTCATCTCGTTTGCACAGCCAACCTCGCTATTTTCGTTGTTGCTGGGTCTTTGTAGCGGAAGAAACGAAAAAGGAAAGAAAACATTCAGCTATTTTTACATTTTAGAAACTCTCTTTATGGTATGGTATGTAGAAATAAGATTTTGTTCTTCCCTTTAACAAATAACAGAAGACACTAAAAGGGCTCGAGCATTGATAAGAATGATCGATCTTGCTCTCATGACAATTCGTCTGTCTATCCTGCCAAATATTCCTTTTTCTGCTGCGAAAGAGACACTGCGCTGATCACTGTAACATGTGTATGGACACGACATGGGGATCTTCTTAAAAATAAATTGAGCAATCATTACAGTAAATGTAAAATTTTTAGAGAATAATGTCGTTTAATTTTTTTACTGAAATAACATGCTTTTAGAATGGTTTAAAAACACAGAAACATGATATTTAACTAAATATTACAGTTAAAAACAGTGAATCAATTATTATTTTGTAGCGGTTATCAACAGTGAGTGACATTATCAACCATTTTTTCATTCTCCTTCTCCATAATTACTAGAGACTGTAATCACCAAGCCCTTCACTTCAACTCACGGCCAGCAACTCCTCACCACCAGCAACACAAAAGGCTCTCATTCTGCAGCCGACAGCCAACATTTCAGGTGGTATTAGCTCGGGAGTTGAAGACAATATATATATATATATATTTTTTTTTTCGTCGTCTAAAACAAAATCATTCACGCTTTTAAATTTTAACTGTTGCAGCAAAATCCAAATAGCAACTTGTCACTTGGCATCGTTGGAAAGAACGGATTATGTTGCCACAACTTTCCCATCAACCCCCTCCCCCACACCACCACCAACAAAATTCGCTTGGCTCGGTATAAAGATGGTGAATAAATCATTATAAAAATTGATGAAATGCTGCAGCTTACATATGGTACTCGATTATCACTCCAATAATGGGATTCGGATGGAATTTGATGGCCAGTTCATGTTTTGCATTAATGGGATATTTGGGTTTTTAGAGTGTGTATAATAGCGATTATTTTTTTAAAAAAATTTTGTTTAAAAATAAATTAAAAAAATATTTTAAATAAAAAATTAAACTTTAACAAATTTTCATTTCAGCTACAACACCAAACCCAAACAAAAAGGTAAGATAATGATGAGGGGTCATCCCCTCACACACAGAGGGGGATAAAAAAAGGAAATTCTCCATAGTTCATAGATTTTAGTAAGTGATTTGGAAATTTACAACAGAATTGACAATGAACTCAAAGTAGAGAGATTATTTGATAAATTTCAAAATTAAAAAGGACTAAACATACAAAATTAATAAACACATAGAGAAACCTATGATTATCCGGTATATATGGGATGCGGGAAAACAAATTTGGAATTAAAATTTAAGTTAAGCTGTGTTTAGTAATTAGAGAATACCTCGTGCTTATCATCTATTTAGCAAATAACCTCGTAAGAGATGTAATAAAAAGGAGAGAAAGCAGATTTTCTTCCTTGATTTTTAAAATTCAAAATTTTAAGTTATTAGTTATTACTGTTTCATCTGCTTTAAGCAAGACGCCAAATCCTTCATAGTTCTTAGCGCGACTCAATAAATAAATTTATTAATTTTTTTAATATATTAAGTCAATGTGAAAGATGTATTTTTAAAATTATCCCATTGATAAATAATATATAAATTAATCTAAATATATATCTTATTGTTATATAAAAAACAAATTCTCTAGTATGGAGCTATATATAAAGCATATATATATACATCGTCCATTTACCTCACATTTTTTATATCAAACTAATTAAACTCTCTTTTTTATATTCAGACAAATCATCTCTCTACAACTAAAGAGAATTTGAAATCCTCCACCAAATCCATCATAACACATAAGAATGAAATAATTGTATCGTTTTAAGAACTATGATCAATACTTCATCCTAAAAACTGCTATCATCATCGATTCATCAGCGTAGCTTCAAAACTGCGGCATATAGTCAATAATCAACATAATCATAATAAGCTTGAACGATAAAAATATGGTTATGGACATATATACTAAAAGTGATAGTAATCCAATGCAATTCGCCCAGTCGTACGTCTTTAACACTCGCATCAAGTTTTATGATATTGAATGCGCTTAATTTTGGGAGACTCTAGCAATATATTTAAAAAGAAGAGTAAATCAGAACCCATCTCTCCTATTTTTTTAATGGGAGAAGGGAAAGAATATTCGTGGGGATGGTCCAAACCCTAAACGAGAATATTTTGGGAGCTGTGGCTCCCTTCCCCGTTCCGGCTCTCCATTACCGTCACCGCTGAATAATTAAACATATAAATTCCATTACACGCATTGACAATAAATCTCGTATTCTTTATTGGGAAATAATAAAAAATAGTCAATTTAAATACGGGGAGCTGCTTTTATGTTTCCTTCCTCCGTATGATTATTTGAGGACAATCATGTATATATAATAGCAGTTCAATGTCAATGACAAAGCCAGTGATGAATAATGAGGCAAATCACAATCACTTTGGCTATAATCTTGTGGCAGACTACATAAGCGAAGCCCTACATTAATAACAGAAAAGAACATAAGAGGGTGACAAGCACATTTCCTAACAAACTGTTACAAACTTATTAAAAGGCGTTAGGAATGACATCTCTTTTGCTCTCTTCGTCGACTGGCAAACCCTTCACCGTGTCTCATTAGCCAAAATCTCTCTATTTCTTCAGCTTTGCGTCCTGGAATTCGACCAGCGATCAAAGCCCACCTGCAATATAAATCGTGACTGTTTACGATGATTTTACAAAACGGAGAGCAATATTTTCCCCGTTTTTGCACACACACTGACAGACAAAGCAGCTAGCCAATGTAATTTTTTTTTTATCAAGAATCAAATTCATTCTGCAGGCCCCGTATATATGCTTGTGGTTTAATTACTTATGAAATGACACTACGATTGCTTATGATCCAACAAAAAATTAAGGGAGAAGTCCCCAGATGACCAGTTGGCTGAATAGAAAGGTGGAAAGTGGAGTTCTAAAGCGAAATTAACCGTTGTTTGCATTAGCAAACATTAAAGGACATTTTCTGGGTTTTACCAGAATACTTATAGTTAGGCTTGAAAGGGAAAGGAATCATGGCCCAGCTACGTACTAACGAGTTAAACCAGAGTTAAGAGTTAAAGCCACTGAAGCAACATGGCCACAATCAAATACACTGAATATGAAGGGAAATTGGTTACATTTCACATAATGAGAATGTAGATCACCATAATTATAGCAGCAAAGCTTCTTTTAATGAGTGCTTAAATCGTTCTGTAGTGTCATCAGAGGGAAAAAAAAACCTGCATTACACGTGTAGGAGGATATTGGTATATATAGGCATTTTGTAAAATGCCTTTGGAAATTTCCACAGGCATCATCTTACAGTGCCTTTCCAAAACAATTTCCATTTTTTATGAAAAATATAAGTGATAATTTTCAACTAACTTAATAGGGAGGGTGAAACACCAAATGAGATCATTCTAGACCATGTTGGATTCTGTAGGTAGAAATTTAAACGATGACCGGATACATCGCATAAACCTTTACCTTTGATTTTCTACATGAAAAATACCCAAGACATTCTAGAAGGCAACTCACTCTCTCTCTTTCTTGTTATTCTTTTAATAGAAGAATGAACTCTTCTTAACATGGGAGAAGTTCACGAATTAAAGTTTATTAACCTTAATGTTTATGATGATAGATTAACATGTTAATTTTATATATATTATTTTTATCTAAAATACATGTTTAAAAAAAATCGAAAGCAAGGATCTAACATTTTCGAACTCGGTATCTAATTGTTGATCCCAAATTAATGTAAAATCGATGATTTTTCTAGAGCTCTTATTAAGCCATAAGACTCTGTTTATTATAATACTTAACATAAAATATTAATGTCAAATATATTTATTTTTCTATATCTCTAGATGTACAAAAATCTTTAAAAACACCTGCTTTTTATTTCTTCATAAATGATGTGTTATAAATATTTATTTTTTATTAAAAATATATATGAGATATTCACTTCTCTTTAATACTATAAATATAAGATGACATCCTAGTTCCCCCCACAAATAAATAGATTTCATGAGCTATAAAGATCATATGTGTATTTTAAAAAACTTATGTTAATAATTTTTATTTTTTATTGTACATTTATTTTCAAAGTTTCTTTAAAAATATCATTATTTTTTTTCTAAAAAAAAATACTTATTTAAATATTAAAAAAATTCCTAAATGTACAAAAAAATAAAAAACTTTATATCTGTAAAAGTAAATAACGAGACCGTAGCGCTGACCTACCTACTGGGGAAATTACCTTCCCATTTACACTAGCAAACAAAACTACACGGGACCCATCAATTTATAAGATCCAGGGGACAAATTAAGAAGAAGAATGGGAACTTTCCGGTTTGCATTCCAAAAAATAATAATGGATAATTATAAAAACCATCATATAGCATTAATAATATTACTTTTTTTTTAGTAATTTTATAAATTATATATTTCATTTTATATTTTATATGTTCGATAATAGTTTATATTTTTAATAATATATTTTATTATGATTTTTTTTGTATGATTGTAAAATACAACTTATAAAAATATAGAAAAAAGTAAAATTTATATCAGACTGATTTTTGTAATTATCCCTAATAATAACAAAGAGCAAGTTTCTTGATACGTTGCTTCTTTACCTGTCCCCCACCAGATTATGCATTCTGTAAATGAGATCTTCTTCTTGTTCTGACATGTTAATGAACTCCCACTCAATGCTGCTCACCTCTGCCAAATTATTACAGAGCAGGAGTGGTGAAGTAGCTAGAAAGAAAAGGAAGAAACTGTAAAGAGAAATCAATGGTCTCGCGAGAAATTAGGGTTAAAAGATAAAATACAAAGAAGAAAGAAAACAGGAAACGTGAAAAGGAAAAGAAGAAGCAAGCGCTCTTAAGCTTTAAGAAGGTAAAGAGAACCCACAAAGGGAATTGGTTCGAGCAGCAAACAGGAAAGAAATAAACCGGGAAACCGATGAAATATGAAATGGTTCGAGCAGCAAACAGGAAAGAAATAAACCGGGAAACCGATGAAATATGAAAGACCATAGTAGGTATAATTTTTAAAGTGAAGGAAACTGACCTTGTTCAGAACAACAAGATGTAGTCTTGGCTTGCTTCTTGCGACGTCTATCCATTTTGGTCTTACTTGTTTCAGGGAAGAAAGAATTAAGGAAAGAAAAGACACCAGGAAAGAGACGGGGGAGCTAGGCGAGAGTACAGGAGAGCATATTAATTAATAGAAGTGAAAGAGCTATATATCAATAGTTTCCCAAGAGAGACGTGACAAATAGCAGGGGAGGAGAGGAGAGGGATATTAAATTAAGTTATGGGTAGAAATGCGTTATACGGGCCATATATATATATATATATATATATATAGCTAGGGAGATCGAGTCCTACCAAACAAACAGATCGGAATTGTTTGACTTGCAGTTGTCCCGGTTGAGGGCATATGCTGGAGTCATGGTTCCACGGTTTCGGGCACTTCTTTCGTTGAAAACACACCTATACCATTACCGTCCATGAGAGAGGAGCGCTTTAGCTCGCACAAGTTTGTCTTTTTAAAACACGGCTGGATTTATGCAACTACGACGGAGTTTCTCATTTTGTCTACTGCCTTGTTTTAATGTCTATTTAAGTTGTTTTTTTTTTTTAATTAACTAGGTATCTGGATAGTTTGTATGTACCTCTAATCTCATAAACCTTGAAGTTAACGATCATTTAGACCTCCAATAATTATGAGAGGATTCAAACTCGTGATCATTGAAAAACAAATCTAAAATCTGACTAGTTGAACTACCTATATGATTATGATTATTTAAGTTGTTTCTCAATATTGTTGGTTAGTGATTCACTCAGCCATACTTTCACTGTAATAACCCTATGTCTCTTGTGATATCATTATTTGTAGACATATGATGCAATGAATTTTACGAATTGTTTTTAAAAGAATATATGTAAATGTTGTGGACGTAATTAATACGTGCAGCTGAAATTAAGTTTGAGGTATAGCTTTCATTCATGATCTCAACTTAGTGACTAAACAATAATAATAATAATAATAATAATAATAAAACACCGTTGAAAAATACCATGAAGACACAAGTAAATTGCATAAGAATGATGGTGGTAAGGGTCTAAATAGAGAACTTTTCAAAATTAAGTTCTTCGAAAAACTTTTTTAAGCTAAAAAAACAAACATAGAGAACGAGGAAAATATTTTACCCAAAATTAAGGCGGCCTATATAAAATTATGATGTACAATTTATTATCGGCACCGAAAGGACAATGAGCTGAAGTGAAAGTTGATGTGCCTTTGTAAAAGTAGACCCTGGAGCATGCCTCTAGCAGAGATTTGCTTCTCTTACACACAAGGAACCTTGTATAATTAAATAATGAAATTATTATTAACAAAAGCTACTTTGTTCCCTTTTCATTTTAACAGCGTGTTTTTTTTTAAGTTTCTTTTTTAATATTGGATTTTTCTTTCCTGATATTGTAATTTGGATTACAAGTTTTGTAAATTAACTTAATTTTTTTTTATTGAGCTTTCTTTAAACTTTATTTTTCAATATTTAGTTAATTTAGAATCACGTTTCATAATTTTTTTGGTTTACTTTCTATAAGATTATCGTGATTTTATTACCCAAATCACAAGGTTGGTAAATTAACCTGGGTTAACTCTGATTGTTTTTTATTGATTTTTTTTTAATTTCATCATTTAACAATAAGTTGGTTGAGAATTAGACTTCATAATTTATTTTGATTTTTTTCTTTAAGGTTATATCGGTCACATGACTCTGGTTGCGGGTTTGACAAATTAACTCATATCGACTAAAGTTATTTTTTTTTCTAGGTCTTTTTTTAATTGATTTTTTTAAAAATTTCAACCTTCAACACTAGGTGACTAATTGATAATTGAATTTTATAATTTATTTTGATTTACTTTAGATAGAATTATCCTAATCTTTTTACTCGGGTCATGGATTTGGCAACTAATTCGAGTTAACCTTAATTGATCCAATATGTTTTCGTCCCAATATTTTTTAAAAAAATATATATTAAAATTTATTTTTAGTCAAAGTTATATTTAGTTAATTTTATCTTTGAACTTTGATTCGTTTAATTTAACCATATTATTATTTTCAATTAACATATAAACTGATTAAATAGTGCAAATTAGGAAATAAAAAAAAAAACAATACATTTTTTTTCATAGCATCCTCCAAAAAAGCACACATTAGTTGAACATCTTCTACTCTTTATATATATATATAACTTGTTTTTATTTTCTTTTTCATCCATGCATCCACAAGATAAAAATAAAAAACATAACTTTCCCTTATCTTTACGAACCAAACAAAAGAAATTTTATTCCACCAATTTCTCTTTCATGATCTCCATATAAATGGTAAAGGAAAGGGACTGCAAGAAAGTCCACTAACAAAGTGTACCTAAACAGGCTAGAAAACAAAACGACGGGCTTAAATTAAACCTAGTTCACCCACGTGCTCTCAACCTTCCCCAACTAAAAAATCTAACGCCATGAAATTACGAATAAAGTTTGCCTTTGAAAATTAGAAGACCGAACTCCGAAGAGTTCTTGTATATTTTTCCCTTATCAATCATTTTATTTTTAATTTTTTCCCAAAATATCTCAGCTTATATTGGGCTTCCCATAATATCCCTTAATGTATGAAAATATTACCTTTACCCTCGTGAACATTAAATTATTGTTCTTTTTTTTTCTCTGCCGCTCCAGAATTCTCACCTCGACATGGAAACAGATAATGAATACTCCATCTGTAAAGAGCTCTGCACATCTCAGGTAATAATGCGTCGCATATTCATCTTAAACAGAAAAAACAACGCCAGATTTTAAGCAAAACACAATAGAGGAATTGAAAACATTAAAATGTAGAGTTGTAGACTCTTAGTTGGATTTCAGAAATAAATAAATAAAAATAAAGGAGAGCAAGAAGACAAATCACTAGGAGCCTCCATCAGCTTTCAAGCACTCTCAGGTGTTTTGAGGCAGCCAAACTTTATAAAGTTTAGCTATTAAAAATAAACTAAAGTTCAAGGACTATATCGTAGATCTGAAAAAAATCGGAGGGGCCATGACCCCTCACGGTTATTCTAAGCGCTGCCCTTGGGATCTTAATCATTCTACACATATTCTAAAGAACAGCAAAGGAGTTTAATTACTAGAATACCACATCAGTTCATAAACTAGGAATTGCTGTGACTTGTCTTTTGCTTTATATTTTTAATAGATAATTTCAAAATGAAAGAAAGTATCAAGAAACGGGAAAAAAAGACAAGATTCTAATCAAGGAAGAAGAAGATAAGAAAGGATTGGGGAAGAAGAAGATGCATGCCGACAAACTCAATAGTCTTCTACTAACCTTACATGATGTATCTTGTGTGATGTGTGTTTCTCGTTGTGCATTCATAGTATTTGATAAAATATCTAAGAGATAAGTTGTAAATATGTGATACTTTAACCTGCAATGATACTTTAAACATTAAATCAACTATAATGGTATTTTTATAATATTTTCGTTGTTGATTGAGTTTCTTGTGCTTGACACAATATGTAAAGTATTATAAAATATATAAATAGTAAGATGTAATGTATTATTTTTTTAAAAATAATGGTAAAGTGTATATTAAGGCACTCAAATATCAAGGATACTAAGATAATTCTCTCTTAATATTTAAATATTTCAGTGATATAAATAGCATATATAAATAGTAAGATGTAATGTATTATTTTTTTTAAAATAATGGTAAAGTGTTAAGGCACTCAAATATCAAGGATACTAACTCTTGATATTTAAATAGTTTGGTGATATAAATAACATAATTACTGAAAAATAATATTATTAAATATGGTTCAGCTCAACAAATTCACGTGATAACTCATCGATTCAAAACCTAGTTTAGATTAGATTTTATATTGAACTAAATAATAGTTGACACATTTAAACTCGGTTACCTGTGTTAGAATCTGGATAAGATCTAATTTGATTTTTATTTTAATTATTTATTAAAATAATTTTATTTTAAATTAATCAGATAAATCCATTCAATTCATGAATCGAATCTTATCCCATAAAGGGTTTTGTAATTATGTCAAGTGGCATAAGATGGCACGCACAGTACTGCTTTTGGAGCTATACAGTTGATAGTTGTTGCGGAATGAGCAACCGTTGTCCTAGCCCGCCTCCTAGTGGGGTTAATGCAGCTACTGTGTATAGCTCCTTCCAAATTTGGAGTTAGCTTTTATAGCCTCGTCGTAGCATTTGTTGCAGAATAGTTTCTGCCAGCATTTTCTATTATAATGAAGCGTGTAACACAACACATCTGGGAAGCCATTGATGATCAGAGCATAGCTAAAACCACCCTCCTGCCATAAATTTATTAAACGTTCAGCGAAACCACATTTACTGCTGTTAATCAAGATGGTTCTGACAATGGAACCGCATCAAGAAAGATAAATTATTCATCGGAAAGGACACCACAATTCCATGCTAGTCAAGCGTGAGATCTCAGTCTCTGGCACCACATTTACTTTTGGAAGAAAGAAACAAACATAGGCACTGAGTTTTCACATGAGGCTGTCCTGTTAAAGGGATAAGAAAGGCCAAAAGGCTCCAAAAAGTATGCTTTATCAAGACCCATTTGATCTTTATCGACGACAGTCTTCACCAAAAACACACACTTTCCATTACTCCAAACACCAATATATTCTTGCACGTTCTAGCTGAACTACCTGTCTTGTTGGAACAGAGAGGACAGCCACCGGCCCGTTATATAAATCTGGCTTTTGAAAAGTTTATATTGCTTTTGTAGACTCTCTGGAGATGCACCAAGAACATTGATTCGAAGATAAAATGCAACGTTCAGTTGACATTTTCTTTTATTCAGTGCTTTACATCTCATTGCCTTTGTATTCAACTCATTCTGTTAGTTGATGCCCTTGTCTTCGAGAGCCTTTCACCAAACTTTGTACAGACCAGATGGTGCAATTCTCTACATCTTATTCCTCAACAGAAGTGTTCGATATTGACCTGATAATTAAAAGGAACTTCGATATGCGTAATGCATGAGGTACCGGAAGTAAACTCAGGTCAAGGAAGAGGGAGGAAAGCTATTTGATTAACATGTTTATCAGTCGAAATTAGTAAAACAAAGTTGAAGTTGCCGAAGACAATCACAAGAATTTGGCTTTCTGGACACATTGATTCACGTTAACTATAAAATAATATTATGCAGCCTGATTTAAACGGGTGTTGTACAATATATGTTGTTAAAATCACAAGTAAACTCATATAATTTTATAGTTATGGTGCAAAATCATTTAAAAACTCGAAAACTAATTATAAAATCATACATAAAACCAGTAAAAATGAAGTGAAATTCATGTTTTTACTTCCGGTTTTACGTTTCCAAGAGAAACACATGCTGCAAAACAAAACGTTGCCAGTTGCCATCCATACTTAGAACCCTATCTCTTCAAAGCAGCCGCCCCTCATCTATCTCTTCCCCACCATACATGCTCATTAATTTACCCACCAGGCTGAACCAGTGGCCCCTTCATCCCTTCTCCCCTATGTTTTTTTCAGCCTCTACAGATCGCTTTCTACTTCTCTTTGGACTCTTCCTCCTCCCCCACCTCTTCAAGTCCCAAGTTGTAAGAACTCCCTCCAATTAAAATCTCCAATCATATCTTCTAATCTTCTTTTCTTGTGTGCCTTAGTTACTCGATCCTCTCTTGTTTTCCTTGATAAGTTGGAATAGCAGGTAAAAGGTGTCGGGTATCTATTGGCACTATTGTTGTGCTACAAAATTAATCATTATATTTTCGGAGTTGCTGATATATACCAATACTGAATGATAGCTTTCCATTACTTCTGCTACTGCTGCAAATGCTGTGTTACTTGAGTTGTTTATGTTACTTTTTAAATGCTTGGTACCTAATGTAGCTTTTGTGTTGGCTTTACGATTATATTATTTTTGGACCCACTCTTTCTCAAAGAGGTGTCCTTTTACTTTTTTTTTTTTT
>Ga0307507_10009881_pt1 | contig 12559 bp, 7 predicted proteins | sample 7_EM_MG_FD_207223 | JGI IMG/M metagenome (GOLD analysis project Ga0307507, IMG submission 207223) | Populus trichocarpa ectomycorrhiza microbial communities from riparian zone in the Pacific Northwest, United States - 7_EM | ecosystem: Host-associated > Plants > Roots > Unclassified | place... | reverse complement strand
TCCATCGAGGCCAGCCCGTCGAGCCCCTCCAGGGTGGGCGCGGGCGTGGGCACGGGCGTCGGCTCCGCCGGCGGCCTGGCGACGGTGGCCTCGTCCACCTGGCGCAGCCAGGGCAGCGCCCGGCAGCGGCGGAAGAGCCGGGTCGCCTCGTCGTACGACGTGGGTCCGGGCTGTCCGGTGCGCAGCGACGCCAGCGCGAAGGCGGCGCGGGCCTCCTCCAGGCCGTAGCCCAGTTTGGCGAGGCGGTCCTGGACGGACGTCAGTTGCGCTACGGCCTCGTCGTGTTCGCCGCGTGCCGCCCGGACCAGGGCCTCGGCGCGGTCGAGTACGGCGAGGACGCTCTCGCGCCCGAGGCGCAGGGCGCGTTCACGTGTCACGTCGATGACGTCCTGGGCCTCGGCGGTCTCGCCGATCCGGACGAGGGCCTCGGCGAGGTCGCCGTGCCAGCGTCCGCGTGCCGGGTCGGTCACCCCGAGGGCCTGCTCCAGTTCGCGGACCCGGCGCAGCGAGCGGACGGTGCCGTGCGCGTCCCCGGCGACCAACTGGGCGTATCCCAGAGCCCCGAGGGCACGGGACAGATACATCTGGTCGCCGTCCTCCTCGGCGTGCTCCACCGCCTCCCGGGCGAGCGCCAGCCCCTCCTCGACGTCACCGCCGGAGGCCTCGGCGAGTGCGGTGAGCATCGCAGAGGCGGTCTGTCCGATCCCGGAGTCGCGGGCCAGCCGCAGGCCTTCGCGGGCCAGGTCGAGGGCGCGGCCGCAGTGCCCGGAGCGCAGTTCGGTCTCGGCGAAGCCGCGCAGGAAGTGCACCTCGCTCTCCACCGACCCGCGCCGCCGCACCTCGCGCAGCAGCGCCGTGATGGTCGCGCGTGCCTCGGGCAGCTGGTCGCTCATCACCAGCCAGCGGAACCGGGCCGAGCCCGCCCCGTTGTGATGGCACGCCACCCTCGGGTCCTGGGGCTCCTTCAGCGCGCGCTTGATGGTGAGGGGGGCGTCCGGATGGCCCATCAGGGTCTCGATCTGGGCCTGGAAGGACAGCGCCAGGAGTTCGGTGCGCCGGTCGCCGCCCAGCGCGGCCAGTTCCGCCGAACGTGCGGCCTCCGCACGGGCCTCGGCGAAGTCGCCCTCGACAAGCAGTCCGCGCCACGCCAGTTGGTAGCGCACCAGGGAGACCAGCCGGGGATCTTCACCCGCGTCGGCGAGGGCCTGCGGGAAGACGGCGTCGACATCGGCCATGGCGTGGCCCGCGGTGTCGATCACGATGATCCAGGCCCGTACCCGCTCGGCGGGCACCGTGGCCCGGGTCAGCACCTCGCGCGCGATGTCCCGGGCGAGGTCCAGCTCGCCCGCGGTGATCGCGTCCTCGGAGGCCTGCAACCGTCGCTCATCGGGGCCCGGCACGCTGTCACCTGGGGTGTGCCGGGCGGCGAGGAGTCCGAGCGACGCGGCGACCGAGGGAGCCCCGCGGTCCCGGGCCAGGGTGGCGGCCTCGGCGAGCCGGGCGGCGACCTCCGGATCGGTGCCGGTGGTGGCCAGGGCCAGGTGCCGGGCGCGCTCGATGGGGTCGGAGGCGGCGGTCGACAGCGCCGCGTGCGCGGCCCGCCGCTCCTGCGCGGGCGCCTCCGCGTACAGCGCGGCCGAGATGAGCGGGTGCGCGAATCGTACGGCGGGACCCTCGGGTTCCGTTGCCAGCAGGCCGAGTTCGGCGGCCTGGGCGGTCTCCGCCTCCGCGTTCTCGCGGCCGGCGGTCTGGAGCAGGGCCACCGTGGGGCGGGCGCCCGCGCTCGCGACCAGCAGGGTGCGGCGGGCCTCGGCGGGCAGCATGTCGAGCCGGCTCAGCACCAACGCGCGTAGTGACGTGGGCACGGGCAGCGCCTCGCCCGGTCTCGGCGGGGCCGGGTTCTCGGCCAGGGCGCGGCCCAACTCCAGCGCGAACAACGGGTTCCCGCCACTCGTACGGTGGATCTCGCGGACCGTGGAGCGGGGCAGACCGGTGTAGCCGCGGTGGTCGAGGAGCGCGGACACCTGGGCCCGGGAGAGCGGGCTGAGCCGGAACGCGAGGGTGTCCGGCGGCGAGGCGTTCAGATACCGGTCGTACTCCTGGCCCTCGGTGCGCACCGCGAAGACCATCTGCACCTGGGTGTCGCCGAGGCGGCGGGCGGCGAAGCCGAGGAGTTCCGCGCTGGCCGGGTCCAGCCACTGGAGGTCATCGGCTACGACGAGGACGGGGCCGTCGGCGGCGAGGGCGCGCAGCGCGGACAGGACGGCGAGGCGCAGGGCGAGTCCGTCGCGCTGGAGGGAGGACTCGCCGCGGCCGGTGAGCGCGGATTCCAGTGCGGTGCGCTGGGCGACGGGCAGCCGCTCGGACACCTCGTCCAGGACCAGACCAAGGAGGTCGGCGAGGGCGAGGAAGGGGAGATGGGATTCGGACTCCGTGGCCGAGCAGCGCAACACGGTCCGCGCCGTGTCGCCGTATTCCGCGGTCAACGCCCGCAGGACGGTCGACTTTCCTATTCCGGCGGGGCCGTGGAGCAGCACACTGCCACCCTCCGCGAGCTGGTCACGGGCGGCGGAGAACATCTCCTCCCGGCCGATGACCAGGTCGGGGCGGGTTCTGGCAGGCTCCTTGAAGTCCCGTCGCACGGTCACCGCTCCCCTCGTGTGTCGTGTCCGGGCCAATATTAGGCAATCAGTCCTTGAAATTCGGATGGATGGGGTGGTGAGGGAAATAACAACTGTGCAGCATGAGGAAATTCAAAGCTCCGATGAATGAATAGACGGTCGTCGCGGGAGCCGCCTCAGGGGGTACGTCCGCTCCTCTCACGGCAGCACCCCCGCCCGCCGCGCCGCCACCACGGCCTCCCCGCGGGTGTGCGCCCCGAGCTTCCGCATCGCCGAGCGCAGATACCCCTTCACCGTCTCCGGCCGCAGCCCGAGCCGCTCCGCGGCCACCGCGTTCGTCGCCCCGGCCGCCACACACGCCAGCACATCCAGCTCCCGCGGTGCGAGTCCTACGTCCCCGAGGGCGGCCTCCGCCGTCAACAGGCCGCAGGCGTCGAGCAGTTCGGCCCGCAGCTCCGGGTCCGGGATGCGCGGGGCCAGCGCCCGCAGCGCCGCGTGCGCTTCCCGCACCTGCTCCCACACCGCGCTCGCCGCCGGGTCGGGGGCCGGTGCCGGGCGCGCCGCGCTCAGCAGCTCCCGCACCTCCTCGCGTACCACCAGCGCCTGTTCCACGTCCCGGGCTGCCTCCATCGCCGCGCTCAACATGCGGTCGCCCAACGGCTGGGCCGTGCGCAGCGCGCCGTACAGCACACCGCGCACCCGGCGCCGTACGACGACGGGTACCGCGAGGATCGCGCGCAGGCCCTCGGCGGCCACCGGGGCGTCGTACTCGTGGCTGATCTGGCGCGAGGCGGAGTAGTCCAGGACGGCGCACGGGCGGGCGAGGGCGACCGCCCTGCCGCCCAGACCGTTGCCCGAGGACACCGCGAGGGCGCGCAGGGACGGGGTCAACGTGCCGCTCAGTTCGCTGATGCGCATCTGCTGCCGACCGCTCTCCACCAGGCCGCCGAAGGCGACCGGCAGCCCCGTGCCGCGCCGCAGCCGTACCAGCGCCGCCTGAATCTCCACCATCCCTGCCGCGTCCGTCGCCACCCGCTTGCCCCTTCATTGCGGCCGCCCTGCTGCACACACCCCCGTACGGGGGTAGTGAGACCTGCATCACGGATTACACGATGTCAGAGAGCCGCCCGGCAATGGTCCGGTACCTAGGAGGACAGATGACGAGGGCGATCGAGTCGTTCCGTAGTGCGCGTGATTTCCTGTTGGCGCATCGCGAGGACTATGCCACGGCCTACGAGGGATTCTCCTGGCCCCGGCCCGAGCACTTCAACTGGGCGCTCGACTGGTTCGACGTCGTCGCGGCCGGAAACGACCGCACGGCCCTGCGCATCGTCGAGGAGGACGGCACCGAGGCCGCCCTGTCCTTCGCGGAGATGTCCGAGCGCTCGAACCGGGTCGCCAACTGGCTGCGCGCCCAGGGCGTCCGCGCCGAGGACCGCATCCTCGTCATGCTGGGCAACCAGACCGAGCTGTGGGAGACGGCCCTCGCCGCGATGAAACTGCGCGCCGTCGTCATCCCCGCCACCCCGTTGCTCGGCCCCGCCGACCTGCGCGACCGCGTCGCCCGCGGCCGGGTCCGGCAGGTGATCGTGCGCTCCGGGGACGTCGCCAAGTTCGACGAGGTGCCCGGGACGTACACACGGATCGCGGTCGGCGGCGCGGTCGAGGGCTGGCGGACGTACGAGGACGCTTACGCCGCCCCCGCCGAGTTCACGCCGGACGCCCCGACCCTGGCCGACGATCCGCTGATGCTCTACTTCACCTCGGGCACGACCGCCCACCCCAAGCTGGTCGAGCACACCCACACCTCGTACCCGATCGGCCATCTGGCCACGATGTACTGGATCGGTCTGCGCCCGGGCGACGTCCACCTCAACATCTCCTCGCCGGGCTGGGCCAAGCACGCCTGGTCGAACCTCTTCGCGCCGTGGAACGCGGAGGCGACCGTCTTCATCCACAACTACACCCGCTTCGACGCGGCCCGGCTGATGGCCGAGATGGACCGCGCGGGCGTCACCACCTTCTGTGCCCCGCCGACCGTGTGGCGGATGCTCATCCAGGCCGACCTGACCCAGCTGCGCACCCCGCCCCGCGAGGCGCTGGCCGCGGGGGAGCCCCTGAACCCCGAGGTGATCGAGCAGGTGCGGCGGGCCTGGGGCGTCACCATCCGGGACGGCTTCGGACAGACGGAGACCGCCGTCCAGGTCTCCAACAGCCCCGGCCAGCCGCTGAAGACCGGCTCGATGGGACGACCGAGCCCCGGCTACCGCGTCGAACTCCTCGACCCGGTGTCGGGTGCGCCGGGCGTGGCCGAGGGCGAGATCGCGCTCGACCTGTCCGATCCGCCGGTCGGCCTGATGACCGGCTACCACGGCGATCCGGACCGTACGGCGGAGGCGATGGCCGGCGGCTACTACCGCACCGGCGACATCGGTGCCCGGGACGCGGACGGCTACATCACCTACGTAGGCCGGTCCGACGACGTCTTCAAGGCCTCCGACTACAAGATCTCCCCGTTCGAGCTGGAGAGCGCCCTGCTGGAGCACGAGGCGGTGGCCGAGGCCGCCGTGGTGCCAGCGCCGGACGAACTGCGACTCGCCGTACCGAAGGCGTACGTCGTGCTCGCGGCGGGCTGGGAGCCGGGACCCGACACCGCGAAGGTGCTGTTCGAGCACTCGCGCGACGTCCTCGCCCCTTACAAGCGCATCCGGCGGCTGGAGTTCGCCGACCTGCCCAAGACCGTCTCCGGCAAGATCCGCCGGATCGAACTGCGTGAGGCGACGGCCGCGGGGTCGGCCGCCGAGTACCGCGAGGAGGACTTCCGGTGAACGCGCCGACGAACCCGCCGATGAACTCGTACAGCCATGGAACCAGCGGGACTTCACTCCTCGGTGACACCATCGGCGCCAACCTCGACCGGGCGGTCGCCGCGTGGCCCGACCGCGAGGCACTCGTCGACGTACCGTCCGGGCGACGCTGGACGTACGCCGAATTCGCCGCCGACATCCAGCAGTTGGCCCAGGCGCTGCTCGCGAGCGGGGTGGCGAAGGGCGACCGGGTGGGGATCTGGCCGATCAACTGCGCGGAGTGGGTGCTCGTCCAGTACGCCACCGCCCGCGTCGGCGCGGTCATGGTGAACATCAACCCGGCGTACCGCACCCACGAGGTCGAGTTCGTCCTCAAGCAGGCGGGGATCTCGGTCCTGTTCGCCTCGGTCAGCCACAAGGGCAGCGACTACCGGGCCATGGTCGACCAAGTGCGGGGCGGGTGCCCGGAGTTGCGGGAGGTCGTGTACATCGGGGACCCGAGCTGGGAGGCGTTGCTGAGCCGTGGCACGGGTGACGAGCCGTACGCCTACGCCGAACTGTCCTGCGACGACGCCATCAACATCCAGTACACGTCCGGCACGACGGGCTTCCCCAAGGGCGCCACGCTCTCCCACCACAACATCCTCAACAACGGCTATTTCGTAGGGGAGTTGATCGCCTACACCGAACAGGACCGGGTCTGCATCCCGGTGCCCTTCTACCACTGCTTCGGCATGGTCATGGGCAACCTGGCGGCGACCTCGCACGGCGCGTGCATGGTGATCCCGGCCCCGTCCTTCGACCCGGCGGCGACCCTGAAGGCGGTCCAGCAGGAGCGCTGCACGTCCCTCTACGGCGTACCGACCATGTTCATCGCGGAGTTGAACCTCCCCGACTTCGCGACATACGACCTCTCCTCGCTCCGCACCGGCATCATGGCGGGCTCACCCTGCCCGGTCGAGGTGATGAAACGGGTGGTCGCCGAGATGCACATGGCGGAGGTCTCCATCTGCTACGGCATGACGGAGACGTCCCCGGTCTCGCTCCAGACGAGGATGGACGACGACCTGGAACACCGCACCGGCACGGTCGGCCGCGTCCTCCCGCACCTGGAGGTCAAGGTCGTGGACCCGGCCACCGGTGTGACCCAACCCCGTGGCACGGCGGGCGAGTTGTGCACCCGCGGCTACAGCGTGATGCTCGGCTACTGGAACGAGCCCGAGAAGACCGCCGAGGCGATCGACGCGGGCCGTTGGATGCACACGGGTGACCTGGCGATGATGCGCGAGGACGGCTACGTCGAGATCGTCGGCCGCATCAAGGACATGATCATCCGGGGCGGCGAGAACATCTACCCGCGCGAGATCGAGGAGTTCCTCTACACCCACCCGAAGGTCGCGGACGTCCAGGTCGTCGGCATCCCGCACGAGCGCTACGGCGAGGAGGTCCTGGCCTGCGTCATCCCGCGCGACCCGGCGGAGCCGCTGACGCTGGAGGACCTGCGCGGCTTCTGCGAGGGCAGGCTGGCGCACTACAAGATCCCGACCCAGCTCCAGATCATGGACGCCTTTCCGATGACGGTGTCGGGGAAGGTACGCAAGATCGAGCTGCGGGAGCGGGCTGTTCGGGGGCGGTGAGGTGGGGGGTGTTGCTGTGACTCGGTGCGTCCGACGGGCTCGGATGCGTCTGGCGTGACGGTCTGCGGCGAACTCGACGAGTCCGGCGACTTGCGGCGCGGCCTCGTGGCAACGTTCCGCAGCCGGGAGCCGTATGGCGGCGGCGGAGGGTCTCCGGGGCCCGTGTCTTCGTCCGGCGGTCCGGCAGTCGCCTGTTGCCTGGCGCCCGCCGCTCGCAGCCCGGTGTCTGTCGTCACGAACCCGCCGTGGTCGCCGCAAAGCGCCCCCGACCGCCCAACTAACTCCCCGCCGCGTCGAGTTGGTCGGCCAGTTCGTTCACCGGCTGCGGCGTGCCCGTGAGGTCGAGGACGAACAATGGGACGCCGAGGGTGTCGGCGTGGACGCGGGCGTCGTCGGCGTATCCGGCGAGGGAGAAGTAGACGCAGTCGGTGGACTCCGTCATGGCCGTCAGCCACAGGCACTCCACGTCGCGCAGTGAGGCCGGCCGCACGGTCGGGTCCACCTGCGCCAGGATGCCGCGGGCGGCGAGGCCGATGCCGGACGGGGGCCGCTGGTCGGCGCGGCGGATGTCGTGGTAGCCGAGCCAGCGCAGATACAGCGCGGCAGCCGTGACCGCGTCGCGCGCGGTGCGGATCGTGACGGGCTGGAAGGCGGGACGGCCCCGGACGCCGGTGCCGACCTCGGCGGCCTTCGGGGCCGGTTGCGCCGGCGGCTCCTCCCCGGCGACGGGAATCCGCAGCAGGATCCCGCACGGGCAGCCCAGCTCCGGGTACGGCCACTCGTCCAGGCGGCCACAGGCCGTACAGCGCACCGCGACCCAGTCCTCGTCCCAGACCCGGTGGGTCACGACCGCCACCACCCCACGCCGATCCAGCGGCGGGGCGACGGGGGCCCCGCACACACAGGGATAGGACGGCGCGGCATAGACGTGCTCACGTCGGCAGGCCGGACAGCGCACCGGCACGCTCTCGGACATGCGCCCCATAGTCCTCCTGGAAACCCCTGCTTGTCCCTCTCTTGACGGCCTTGACCCCTCCACCTACATTACTTCCAGATAGTAGAAGTTAGTTTCCACAATGTGGAAGTAATCGAGGAGTTTCACCGCGGGGCGCGACGGTGACGCGAATCCGACAGCCGAAGCAGGAGTACTCCATGGCTCGTATGACCGCTGCCCGCGCGGCAGTCGAGATCCTCAAGCGCGAGGGCGTCAGCGACGCGTTCGGTGTCCCGGGCGCGGCGATCAACCCCTTCTACGCCGCCCTCAAGGCCTCCGGCGGTATCCACCACACCCTCGCCCGGCATGTGGAGGGTGCCTCGCACATGGCCGAGGGCTACACCCGTACCCGCCCGGGCAACATCGGCGTCTGCATCGGCACCTCGGGCCCGGCCGGCACCGACATGATCACCGGCCTCTACTCGGCGACCGGTGACTCGATCCCGATCCTGTGCATCACGGGCCAGGCCCCGACCGCCGTGATCCACAAGGAGGACTTCCAGGCCGTCGACATCGCCTCGATCGCGGGGCCGGTCACGAAGATGGCGGTCACCGTGCTGGAGGCGGCCCAGGTCCCCGGCGTCTTCCAGCAGGCCTTCCACCTGATGCGCTCCGGCCGCCCCGGCCCGGTCCTGATCGACCTGCCGATCGACGTGCAGCTCACCGAGATCGAGTTCGACCCGGAGACGTACGAGCCGCTGTCGGTCTACAAGCCGACCGCGACCCGCGCCCAGATCGAGAAGGCCATCGGCCTGCTGAACGCCTCCGAACGACCGCTGATCGTCGCCGGCGGCGGTGTCATCAACGCCGACGCGGCCGAACTCCTCGTCGAGTTCGCCGAGTTGACCGGTACCCCGGTCGTCCCGACCCTGATGGGCTGGGGCGCGCTCCCCGACGACCACGAGCTGAACGCCGGCATGGTCGGCCTCCAGACCTCGCACCGCTACGGCAACGCGACCTTCCTGGAGTCCGACTTCGTCCTCGGCATCGGCAACCGCTGGGCCAACCGCCACACCGGCAAGCTGGACGTCTACACCGCCGGACGGAAGTTCGTCCACGTCGACATCGAGCCCACCCAGATCGGCAGGATCTTCGCCCCCGACTACGGCATCGCCTCCGACGCGAAGGCCGCGCTGGAGCTTTTCGTCGAGGTGGCAAGGGAGTTGAAGGCGGCGGGCCGACTCCCGGACCGCTCGACCTGGGCCGCGTCCGCGCAGGAGCGGAAGTCGACTCTCCAGCGCCGTACACACTTCGACGACATCCCGATCAAGCCGCAGCGCGTCTACGAGGAGATGAACAAGGCCTTCGGCCCGGAGACCCGGTACGTCTCCACCATCGGCCTCTCGCAGATCGCCGGCGCCCAGATGCTGCACGTCTACCGCCCCCGCCACTGGATCAACTGCGGCCAGGCGGGCCCCCTCGGCTGGACGATCCCGGCCGCGCTCGGCGTGGCCAAGGCCGACCCCGAGGCGTCTGTCGTCGCGCTCTCCGGCGACTACGACTTCCAGTTCATGATCGAGGAGTTGGCGGTCGGGGCCCAGCACCGGATCCCGTACGTCCATGTCCTGGTGAACAACGCCTACTTGGGCCTCATCCGGCAGGCCCAGCTCGGCCTGGACATCAACTTCCAGGTCAACCTGGAGTTTGAGAACATCAACTCCCCGGAGCTGGGCGTCTACGGCGTCGACCACATCAAGGTCGTCGAAGGCCTCGGCTGCAAGGCCATCCGGGTCACCGACCCCGCCGAACTCGGCACCGCCTTCGAACAGGCGAAGAAGCTCGCCGCGGAGTTCCGGGTGCCGGTCGTCGTGGAGGCGATCCTGGAACGTGTCACCAACATCGCGATGAGCAAGACGAACGACATCAGCAACGTGGTGGAGTTCGAGGAGATCGCGACGGAGCCGGGCCATGCACCGACGTCGATCAGGCCCCTGAAGGTCTGAGGCGCGGATACACAAAGGCGGCGGCCCAACCGGGAGGATGGGCCGCCGCCGTGTTCGGGAGGCGCGAAGCGCCGACCGGAGAACGAGGCCCGCCGCCCCCGTGCCGGCGGGCCTCGTGTGACGAATGTGCCCGCGCCCAGGGGTGGTTGAAGCCTCCGAAGAGGTGTTCAGAGGTTGATTTGAGGATGCCGTAGCCGGCATACGCCCGTTGACGTACGCCCCTTCACGGATCGTGACGGTCGGGATGGTGTTCCGACAGCCCGGGCCAGTCCTCGGGCCCGCCGCCCTGCCACTCGATCAGGTCGCTCTCCTCGACCTCGATCCGGTCCAGGTCGGCCAGGCGCAGAATCTCGACGACATCGTCGAGGTGGGAGGCGATACCGAGGGTCTCGTCGCCGGTGGTGACCCGGCGGGAGCCGTCGAGGGCCGGAGGATGCACCACGATGTGCGGAAACCCAGACGGTGGGGGTGTCATGCCAGTAATGCCAGTCATCCCTCAAGGCTCCTGCGGAACGGGCGGGTGCGCACGTCGGCGGCATTGTCGGACCTCGCGGACACAATGCGCCGTATGACAGTGAGAAGCGACGCGACGCTTGAGTGGCAGCTGCGTGACGTGGTTGTCGAGACGGCGGTCGACGAGACCGTGAAGGCCGCTGTGGACGCGGTCCTCAAGCACATGCACGGGGCAGGGAGCAGCAAGCGACGGGGCGGCAGAGAGCTGGTACGGCTCCTGGAGGAGGCGCGCGGCACGGCGGCGGGAGCCGGGGAGTGGCAGGTCGTACGGCTCGTGCAGGACGCGATCGAGTACGCCCAGGGGCGCATCCTGCTGTACGACTTCGACGACCGGTACCGGTTGTTCCGGGACGGACAGCGGAGGGAATTGCATACGGGCTTCGTCGGCAGCACGTTGAAGAACGTGCACCGATGGCTGGTCGACAGCGCACGGGAGTTCCTGGCCGAACATCCCGGGGCCGGGACCGAGGAGCTCCTTGAGCACTTCCGGGCGCAGGGCGAGGACGCGCAGTTCCTCCAGGCGCCCGCGGACCGGCCGGGGCGCTATGTGATTCCGCGGGGGCACGCCGAGATGATGCTGTGGCTGGAGCGGATCATCCGCAGCGGTCGGATCGACATCGCGGACCCCGCCGCGGAGGCTCGGCGGATCATCGCCTCACCCGAGGCTCTGGCGCTGTTGGCCGCGGAGGACCAGGGGCGGCTCCTGCTCCAGGCCGCTGAACTCCGCAGGCGTGCCGCCCGGTTGAGGGAGTTGCGCACTGTCGTCGAGGATCCCCGGGCGGCGGAGGCGGATCTGCAGCGCGCGCTGGAGGGCCAGCACTGGATCTTCGGCGGACGGTTCGTGGGCGAGGCGGCGCAGCGGCGGCTCGTGCCGGGCGACGAGGTGGACATCCCGCTGATACGCGGCGACGGTGCCCTGCACGTCGTCGAACTCAAGCGCGCCATGGGCTTCAGGACGCCCCTCGTCAAGAGGTATCGCAACGCGTGGGTGCCGGGCGGAGCCGTGAACGACGCCCTCGCCCAGGCCATCAACTACCTCACCGGACTGGACGAGAACCGCGAACGCATCCGCGCGGACCTCGGCATCGAGACCCGCAGGGCCGGCGCCCTCGTCCTGGTCGGCCACCCCGCGCTGCATCCGGACGTGCCGGAGGAGGAGATCAACGAGGCGCTGCGGACGTTCAATTCACACATCACCAGGGTCGAGGTACTGACGTACAAGGAACTCCTGGACAACGCCGAACGCTCCCTCGCCGGGGAGAACCCGGTGTAGGGAGCGTGGCGCGGGCTGGCCGTCCGGCGGTGCGAGGCTGGGCGCGCCAGGACGTTCGCGCCGCCGGACGGAGTCTGGGTGTTCGGCTGGGACCGCGGCGGTGGCGACGGAGCCGGGGTGCTCCTTCCCTCAGGTCGAGAAGGAGGCCTCGGAACCTTCACCACCGCACTGGCTCGCACACCGCCGCGGTCCTGGCCCTGCCCGCGCGGTGCCGGTGACCACCCCTCATCCGGGTCGTCCGGCACGCACGGGCCGTCGGTGAGGTCAGTCCTCGCGCAGGGCGTGGACCGCCTCCTCCACGCGCCGGCCGTACTCCGGGTCGGCGGCGTGGAAGTGCGCGAGGTTCTTCTCGATCACGTCGTCGCGGGAGACCTGCGCGAGGCCGCCGGCGATGTTCGCGACGAGACGGGACCGTTCCTCGGGCGACATCAGGCGGTACAACTCGCCCGCCTGGTAGAAGTCGTCGTCCTTGGTGTGCTGCGGCGCCTCGTGCGTGCCCGTGTAGCCGGTGACCGCCAGTGGGGCCGACAGGGCGCGGCCGGTCTCGGTCGGGCCGTCGTAGGAGTTCGGCTCGTAGTTCTTCGCCGCGCGGCCCTGGGAGGTGGCGTTGGACGCCATGAAGCCGTCGCGGCCGTAGTTCTGCGCGGTCGTCGCCTTCGGGGCGTTCACCGCGAGCAGGGTGTGGTTGACGCCCAGGCGGTAGCGGTGCGCGTCCGCGTAGGCGAACAGGCGGCCCTGGAGCATCTTGTCGGGCGAAGGGCCGATGCCCGG
>Ga0307507_10009880_pt1 | contig 12559 bp, 14 predicted proteins | sample 7_EM_MG_FD_207223 | JGI IMG/M metagenome (GOLD analysis project Ga0307507, IMG submission 207223) | Populus trichocarpa ectomycorrhiza microbial communities from riparian zone in the Pacific Northwest, United States - 7_EM | ecosystem: Host-associated > Plants > Roots > Unclassified | place... | reverse complement strand
TGTAGGCCTCTAAAATTCTGAACCATGTCTTATAATTGGATTCCTTTCCATCGAAATCCTTGGGAGGTCGGCATTTCTCGCCTTTCCCGTTCTGTGTTCCTGTGTTACTGGGTGGTTCGACCATGTCAGTAATTACCTGTTCTGGTAATGTCGGGTTCTCAGGTTCAATTGGTTGTGTCAGTGTTTCTGGGTTAAACACGTTGGCTGCCAGCGTGTTAAATTCATCTGTTACTCTGTACGCTTCGTCGGTTGGTGGTACGCCTAGACTTGATAAGTCTATCGGGTCGAATATGGATACCGGTAGCTGTTGTGTACTCCTGCTTGGAGTTCTGGTGATTGCTGGTGTCTGTACTGGTGTTTCTCATCTGCTAAAAGGGGATGTTCTTGGTCCCGCTCCTGTTATGCGTCGATAACTAGGAGTAAATCTCGATGGTGTCGGTGGTTGCGATGCAGGAGGGCTCTCCTCTTCTGTGGTCTGAAATTGTTCTGTTTGTTCGGGCTCTGAATCTGAGCTTTCTGGTACTCTAAATCTCCAACGACTTGACTCTCCTTGAGCAGCCGTGGTTTCCTTTCTAGGTAGAAGACGACTTGTCTTCTACGAGTCTGATGATGTCCTTAATTCGGTTGTTGTAGTTTTCTAAAAGAATTATCGTTTCTTTTAGTCTGTTGTTATACTCTTCAATAAGACATATAATTTCTGTGAGTTGGTCCAGTGTGTCGTTCTGTGCAGGAGGGCTCTCCTCGTCTGTGTTCTATTTCGGGTAGAGGGCGGGTGATGCACCTTCTATTCTGGGATAAGCTTGAACCTTTTGTTACGGTTGTTAATCGTAATGGGCGTTGTAAGCCTAAGTTCGTTCTCTGGTTTCTAGTTTGTTCATTCTACAACCAGTTCTCTGATAGACACTGTCGTTCTATAAGGCGGCTCCTTCCTTGGATCACGGCCTTTCGCTGTCACTTCGTTATGCCCTTAATAATGACAGTACAGGTTCCCGCAATACTCTACATCTTGCGACTGCCTAGAGATTCGGTTATAGGGTCGTTTAGACGACGATACCCTTCTATAAGTCTTCGATGTTGAAGACTTATTCGTTCGTGTTTTCAAAGAGACTCTAAGTTGAAAGACTCTAGAGTTCGAGGGCGATCTTAGTGTTCCAGTGGTTCTGAGGGTTGAACTAAGCTTGTATTGCCTAGGTTCAAGCTACCAAATACAAATGAAAATGTAGTACTTATATACTAAGTACTTTACTGCGGACTGTGCACTGTGCACTACGGACTGCGAACTGCGAACTACAGACTGTGCACTGTGCACTGTGCACTGCGGACTACAGACTGTGCTATCTAAAGAGGAATGGGACTTGGGATGCGTATCTAGAGTCTGTCCAGTATGGTCTAGACTACGTCTTAGGAAGATGGAAGTGTCTGCAAGTATCTAACTGTCTGTCCGTATCGAAGGAAAAGAGTTTATATCAAAGAGGCTGAGGAGTTATTGCTTCGGTGTAGAATTTTTTGAAACTGCTCAGTGAATATTGCTTCAAAAATCTGGAATAATATTTCAGAATCTTGAAGTGAAAGTATTAAATAAAATGCTAGACCTCCTTCACAGGAACAGAACCAACATTATCTGGTCCAAGATGGAGATATCCAGTTTCAGGGTCAGAGTGTGATGTAATGAAGACCATAAATTGGGACCATCTAAATAAATAAAAGAATTAGCATCAGAATGATGAGACAGATATTAACATACTTTTTCAAGTCACCAGTTTCCAACCTATCAAGCATATTACTGAGTCGATTTTCAAAGTCATTCCATGGAACATCATCCAAATAGAAGTCCATATCAATGTGCACAATATTTCCTCCAAGCCAGTCATGCAAATGATGGTAAGCCATGAGCGAGGGGATGTCAGCCATCCCTTCCAAATGGATTGAAATGATCACCAATGGAGTGACGAGAATTTTTGGCCAGATTTCCCTGGTAGAGGAAACAGCATGAAGGATATGTGGCTAGATTACAATGTAAGCATTGTTCAATGATTTGTATTAAGGGTTGACACACATATACTCCATTGGGGTCCCGATTCACAAAGCATGGTGGGCATTCAAAATTGAGCGCTTTTGTGTTTTCTTGGCCTTGAAAGTTGATGCAACTCGTGCACATGGAATTAATATTACAAATGGCACATAGGACCACCATTCCTCCGTTTCGGCAGCCACTGCACCACTAAATCACCCATTTAGCATGTAAATAAAAGTCACTAAAATTACTCACTGCTCCTTGAGTCAGCTTGGGGCTGCTAACCATATAGGCTAGCATACCACCTTCACATACATCCATTGGTTTTGAGACAATTTTTGCATTGATTACTTTTGTGGTTTGGTGGTGAGAACATTTTTTGAGGCTAGTTTTCAGTGCAGGAGCTCCGCATGTGTTTTTGTATGAAACAAGGGGTGCTCCTTGAGTACTACATTTGGGAGGAGCAGATGCCATGATGGATCACAATGTAAATTTCTTTTTTCTTCTTCTTTGTTTACATAGCCTGTACCAATGGAACACCATCATGTTAAATTTTGATGGAACACTGTGGTTTATCACACATCAGAGACCAACGGAACACCATTGGTTCTCAAAAGCTGAACCATTGGTATCCAATGGAATGCCGTTGGTTCTCAAAGGCCAAACCATTGGTATCCAATGGAATGCCATTGGTTCCCGAAGGCCGAATCAACAGATTTTATCTAGAAATGGAGAACAAATATGAACAAATAATGAGTGGGAGGATGCAAGATATACCCTCTCCAGCAACAAGGTGGGTAGATAAACAAGTGTTATGGAAAGCCAGAGCACCATGCTCCCCAAGTCATTGCCAAACAGTCTGGATAGGGTAATGTTGTGATCCATAGGTAAGCCTGACCCACGACACCCCCGGGCGAGGCCAAACACCACCAAATTATCATGTCAGTCAACTAATTCTTAGTGTAGCACATACCCAGGCAACCAGTATTACACAAAATTAATTAGATACATACTATAGCACTATGAGATGATATCTATCTAAAAATTATGACCATCAGGTACTTTGAGAAGAAAATACTTCACTTGCACAAGGTGTGTGTCACTGTGGGAAATTTATCTGACCACTGTCAGTGCGCAACTATTTCTTGCCACAGCCCATGCTCAGGCAACCAGTATTATATGAAACTGGGCATACATATTTTGTAGTCCTATAGGAAGAGCTCTATTCCAAAATTAAGACCATCGAGTTCCATGGTATTGGAATAATCCATATGCACTGCCTGTACAGCCAGAGTGGCCATCTGGATATAAAGCTCTATGCTTAGTTCAATAAAAATTACCCCCCCAGTTTAACTTTACTCTCAATTGAATCATGGGAGACTTGGAAAACAATGTATAGATATTTTCTGTCACCATAATGTACACTACTGCATTTTCGTATACTTGCGCTTCACCTGAGCGTAATTTACCACCTTTACCTGCCTCGTTGCCCACAATGTGGAGGATGATGGGCCTGCATCATCGTGTTGCTGTGGGCCTCCTCCAAGTACAAGAGCCTTGTCCGCTGATATATGTGTGGTTTTCTTCTTTTTCCATGGGGCTTGCAATTCCACCTCATGCTCAGAAGGGGCTTCAGATGAAGACATATAATCGGTGGAAACCAGTGATGGGGAAGACAGAATAGTGAGTTCAGGATCCAGGACCAGATCATCGCCCTGCTCATATAAATATGGTTGGGGATTATTCCACCTTGGAACAGGGAAGTTATCGGAATCAGATGACTGGGAACTTTCCTCAGCTGGGATGTCTTCATCCAAGAAAATGCCATCAGAATCATTCCTCAAACTCGATGAGGACAGGTCCAACTCATCCAATAAAATGCCATCAGAATCGTACCCCAAATTTGATGAGGACAGCTCTGACTTGGAGCACTGTTTCTGTGGAGAGAAATAGCCAAGATGAAACTTTGCATGTTCATTTGTAGATGGTTGCACAAGAATTTCCTCACGACTGGCCCAAACTGCGGAAGCCCTAATCATATATGTCAGGCACTGAAAGGTATGAAATAATGAGCATTACTTCTTCTGCCTGGGTGTTGTTCGTATCACAGTACCACCCCTGCAATACTCAAGTGGACCAATAGTGACAGCCTTTTGACTGTTCACAATAGTCTTGAACAACATATCTTGCCGCTTCTTTCCTGTGACTTCCTGAACAGGAGGATCCCTGTAACAGAGCTATTATCACCCCAGGTTAATGGTCGACCATAGGAATAATAGGCTTACAGTGTTGCGTCTTTGTGTGAATAACAATTGTCCGGAAATGCCTTTGTAAGCGGCCACACCTGCTTATTGTCATTTATTTGGTAGGTATATGACTCCTTGATCTTTCTTGTGCGCTGATCTTCATTAGAAAACAATATGTCATATAGCACTAGGTGTGTATCACCACCAATTGCGTCTAGAAAGAATGTTAGCCCTGACAATAATAAATGCCATTATTGAACGCACCCAGTTCACGATAGAGAGTGGTCAGCGGATCATCTTGTTGTGGTATGGATTGACCCAATACTTCCCACTGTTCCTCACTGAACATCAGGTTCCCAAGGGTTACCTTTGACATATCTGTGAGCGCATCTCTGATTAGATCTGGCTCAAATACATCAGGCCATTCTGACCCAGCCATTGAGTCTCGGTACCAGACCTCAGAGGCACGGTGCATCTCCATAACCCTCTATAACATAGGCTCAGTGAATTGAAACTGTTTAACAGAAAGTTCTCACCTGATAGACATCCAGAATACCTGCCATCCGAGTTGTGATCTTCACCTTCTGTTTTCCATATATATGTAGCCAGCTCAAATATCTTTCCCGCTGCGCATGAGTAGGAGCAATGATACCATCCACCGTTGCTGAACTAAGAAGGTCTCTGTTACAGATTGATCAGATCTGGTGAACGAGGAATATTCAGCTTGGCCTATGGTAATCCAGTGTGTGACTTATGAGCATAGGCCCAGAATGCATCACATAATCTTGCAGTCCGTGATGGACAATTGAATACCTCCGCCTCAGTTAGAAATGGCAAAAGGCCTGCTGGTTAAATATTAATGGATGGATTGATTGAAAGTGGAATGGAAGACATTCCTGCATCAAAGAATAACTCGCAAATGGTGTAAACCCCCACTCCTCCAAACACCACTCTTCCTTGTTTGCGTATCACCTCACATGCATAAGATGATCGGCTTAATGTTGAACGATCTCGAATCCATTGTGCGACCTCTGCGAGAAATTTCGGATATGAAGAGTAGACGTCATTGGGTGGCAAAGGTAACTCGCTTTCATTAACACCCCACAAGGGCTAGAAAATTAATCAGTGTTTTCCAGGCATATGAAACATAATACAGAACCTGGATAAGCTGGTCAATGGATAGAAATGCCATTACATAGTTGCTGAACTCGATTGCAAGGGCGATCCGGTACCCGCAAGTTGAAATTGGTGTTTCTCGAATAACAGTGTCCCAAGTATGCTTGTTGAAACATTGCACAGATGTATGGGTAAGGTATGCAAGCTACAGTAAAATCAGGATAGTACAAATTGATAAGGTAAAGTTCAACGATCTTACCTGGAAGTGGAGAGCTCCGAAATTCAATATAATGGCTCTTGAGGTTGTCCGCACACCTTGCAATTCCAACAGGCCAATGGGAGGAGGATTCGGATTTTCAGAGCTCTTTCGCCACATTGGAGGCCAAAGATAGCCTTGATTACCAGTGTTTCCTCATTTATCCTTGGAGTTGTGCTCCAGCCTGAAAACGAGATCCGTTGGTTTTGGCTTCTTACCCTTTTTCCCTGCAGTTTTGTCAGTCCAGAGGCCAAGCACATGGAGATCAAGACCCTTCCGTTGACAGTATTGGAGAAACCACAAGAGGAAGAGAAAGTGTGCGATGCATTCACGATACTCGGGCATCTAGGGTAACCAAGAGAGAGAGGGAGGAGGGAGAGAGATTAAACCAAGAGAGAGACAGGAGACAGAAAGATTATCTGTGTGCAAACGACGTGTACACAGCCTGAAAGACTCAAGAGCATGGGCACAGGATGCTATTTTTGGTAATTAAAGGTCACATGCACATGCCCAGGCAGTGCACTTCAAATAAGTATTTTAATGCCATGGCACCCGATGGTCTTAATTTTAGGATATAGGTCTTCCTATAGGACTATATAACATTTATGCCCAGTTTTATATAATACTGGTTGCCTGAGCATGCGCTGTGGCAAGAAATAGTTGCGCACTGACAGTGAGATCTTTCCCACGGGGCCACATGCATTGTGCAAGTGAAGTATTTTCTTCTCAAAGTACCTGATGGTCATAAATTTTACATAGATATCATCTCATAATGTTATAGTATGTGTATACTTAATTTTGTGTAATATTGGTTGCCTGGGGATGCACTACACTGAGAATTAGTTGGCCTGTCGGCCAACTTTGGTGTGGGCGGTTGTGCTCATCTTCGGATCACGGCGTTACCCTACTATCCAGACTGTTAAGTATTTGGGGGATATAAAATTTATTAAAAGATTTCTGTGTTACAAAATCTCAAATTTAAAATGTAGGTGGATTTTTTAACTTGGACAAGCATACCACCGGACTTTGTTTAAATTTATTCTAAGTCAGAAAAAATGAAGGAGCGGTACTTATGTACTTTTTTTCTGCGCTCATGTAATTAACAATGTATGCTATATACATTAGGAGAGAGGTGATGTTGGGGCGGAAATGTGAGTGAGTGGAGACTCCTGACAATGCAATGATGCTTCTTGCCCCACTCGTTGCCATTCAGAGGAAGGTGAAGTCTCGCGACGGCTGCCACATCTCCGTGAGTGTGTTGGGAAGGTATCCTTCCAGAGTGCATAATGCTCTTCGTCAGGTGCATTGACTGTTTCCGCAGACTTGAGTTATGAACGAGGTCAATACCATTAGTCATGTCTGTTGGCGGTCGATGGACAGGTGGTGGTACTCACGGTGTTGGGTGGTGTGTCCAGGCCGTTTTCACGGCATGGGGCGAGGTTCCTACCTTGCAAAGTCAACGATTTCTGCTATCCGGCTGAGGTCAGCAAACGAGTGGAAAACAAGAGGTGAGGTTGATACAGGGTGGGACTGACATCGCTGTTGCGAGGGGCGTTGTTCAAGAGGACATGGGTGAAGGGTAGGCAAGGTAGGGGCTGTCTGCTGATGGGGAACGAGCATGGATGGTTATAGTTTTGTTACTGTCAAGATCTTCATGAGTGGCAATGGAGACACACCTTCTGGATTAAGCGTCATCTCTATAACGTGTAGCAGCCTCATAGATATCGATCTCGGTTTCCAGCACATACACATGCTTCATCGTTTGTCGTTCTGAATGTGTGTGGTGTCTCGCATTCGTTTGTTGGCAGTCGACGGACAGGTGGTGGTACTCAAGGTGTTGGGCGGCGTGTTCAGGCCATTTTCACGGCATGGTGCGAGGCTCGAGGTGGGGTGGGCTCCTGGGGTTGTACTTTGAGAAATTTGGTGTTCGGGGTGGCTCTTGCCGTGTTTGGCTTCCATTCGCGTTTGTACTTTGATCGATTGGTGTTCGGGGTGATTTCCAGGTTGCCGAGCTTGGTAAATAAACCAAAACCTTGAAATCGATCACATGATCTTATCAATCTGAAATTTCCTCGGAACTACCTTGCCTACCTTCACCCATGCCCTCTTGAACAATGTCCCGCAACAGCGATGTCATTCCCACTCCCTGCATCGCCCTCACCCCAAAACCAGTCCGGCGATGTTCTCTCCTTTTCCACCCGTTCACGATGACAGCCGGATAGCAGAAATCGTCAACTTCGAAACCTCGCCCCACGCCAAGAAAACGGCTTGAACACACCGCCCAATGCTGTGAGTACCACCACCTGTCGATTAACCGCCAACAGACATGACTACAAATGCGAATGGGTTTTCAACCACCATCATCCCCTGCTGGCAAAGATCCCAGTCGTCGAATGGCAGTGGCCCGTACTCATGTGAGGTGCGTGTCATGCTGGAACCCTCTTGTGAGGGGTTCTGGCAGCCAGAACGACAGATGGTTTCATGCCAGCAGGATTTTCCTTGTTTTCACCCTTGCTGGCAAAGATCCCAGTCGTCGAATGGCAGTGGCACGTACTCATGTGAGGTGTGTGTCATGCTGGAACCCTCATGTGAGGGGTTCTGGCAGCCAGAATGGCAGATGGTTTCATGCCAGTAGGATTTTCCATGTTCACCCTTGCTGGCAAAGATCCCAGTTGTCGAATGGCAGTGGCACGTACTCATGTGAGGTGCATGTCATGCTGGAACCCTCATGTGAGGGGTTCTGGCAGCCAGAACGACAGATGGTTTCATGTCAGCATGGCGCATGGTTCGACGTCAGCACCACATTTTCATGCTCACCACACCGTAACATTCCGCACACCCTGTTAGATACATAAATGTAGTATATATTATATATATATATCAACCAAATTAAGTACAAGTCTCATTCGGTCCTTTGGGCATGTAACCCTAAACTAGGTGGCAAAACACACGAACTTCTGAATTTCAACAGAAGCAATTGCAAACAACACAATATTTCCTGTTTCCTTCAAATAATTTTGTTATGCCACCACCTCTGTACCAATTGCACGTCAAAGAAAGGACAATTGAGCAGTTAAGCGAACCATTGTGGAAGTCCGCTCGCATTGAGGGCGGCGACGCGCACGTAAAGAAGCCTCTCCCAGTGTCATACAACTTCCCGAGCAATTACCAGTTCAAAGATTAGGCAGAGGAATCTAAAAGGAATTGTCAAAGTTATTTTTGTTCTTCTTTTTCGAGTGGATACTTCTTTTTATTATTTTTATTTTTAGAATCATTTTTGGACAGGCAGCACGCAATGTGGCAGATGACCAGTGACCTATCGCTGTCCTTGAACATTTGTTCTTCCACACCATTTGATGGATTCTATGACAAACAAATCATTTTTGCACTTTTTTTGTAATCAGGATGGACAATAATGAGAGGAACATCATATTTCGGACTTGGAGACTATTTGGAAACTAAGAGAACATCTCATGTATAGTAGTGATCGCCTGCTGGATTAAATCCTCCTCTTTGTGAATAAGACTAGAAAATTTCAGCTGAATCCAGTCAAGAACATACTTCTTGCATTCAGGATTCATCCCACGATGCTCCATCTTCTCCAGCATCTCCGGGATTAAGATCATTGGAAAATGTTCAGAGGGGTGATGAATGCTTCGGCCAAGTACCAGGAACCATTTCTCATACCATACCTTTTTGCAGGCTGTATGTTGAAGGCAAAAAGGGGCATTGTCAGCGTTGTTTGGGAAGGGAGGGTGATGTGCAAGGCGCTTTCTTGCTGTAGAAATGGATTCCTTCGTAGTAGCAATAATCATATAAAGAGAGAAGTCCAAATTGGTCTCATTTTCCTCGGTATAACACTCAAGAGGAGTGCTCAGCAGCATGCGGATAGGGATCTCGATCCAGTCTCGGAGACTATACTGCCGGGCCAACTTGAGGCGATGAACCGGGTGAAGTGATTGCTTAGCGAGTTGTGAGGCAGCAAACTTCACACCTTGCTCCATTTGCCACATGTGTGATATATGGAGAATGTTAAGCAATTGCTCTGTATGTTCCATTTTCAGTGGCTCTAATGCGCTATGTCCAACCACAAATTAAATCAGTATTAAATTATACAAAAAGGAAGTTAGACAGACGTATGATTAAACCAATCCATAAAATCCTCAAATGCTTTAGCGGTTAATCCTTCAATGATGATGGGATTTTTTCGAGACCCTTCACAATTCTCTGTTCTGGGATCTTGTGTTCCACCTAGGTTTCGATCGGAAAGCATGTCTCCCAAGAATGGGGAATGGCAGGACAATTTTGAAGAATCTAAGATAAAACCTTTTCCTTCAACCTAGAGGTGAGTCAGGACTGGTCTTGATTGAATGAGAAATATTCCGTACTGAGAACACGACCTCATACACTGGTAGAGCATACTTGGGATGGAAGGAAAATATCTGTTGACTGTTTGATGGGGGCGCAGCGATATCAGTGGATGGAGATATGTCGGGTGATGCAGGTGTAGTCATGTCAGTTGATGAGAGTGTAGCCCGGTTGGGGGAGAAAGAGGGGTTCTTCTGGGTCTTTGAGTGGTGAAATCAGGGATATATATACAAATCACTATTGCTCACTCTGGATTGACACATCAACACACATGCCTCTCTCCCCTCTTCCACAGTCTCAAAAATGCTGGTCAATTGCCATTCAGAATGCCTATCAGACACTGTACCAGATCTACCACACTGGATCTTCTTACATTGAAACAGGGAATGTTGAGACCCACTGTCTCCAACAATATGGAAATAAAATCATCATGGAAGCATACCCAGTGGTTCTTTTGTTGACTGAGTCAGCAGAATCTGAATCATTACCCTTTGAATGGATCAAGCAAGTTTCTACTGAATTTACCGCACTGCTGGAGGTCATTCAGGAATATTGGACATCGGCAAAAGATGAGTATGTAACAAGTGGGATAGCTACAGGTTCCATTAATTTAAACCAAATATTTTTCAGATTAGCTGCTAATATTACAATTCATAATCATATATATTCAATGCGCAGTGGGAAACGTGGCCGACCCAAAAAATTTGTCAATCCTAAGGTTCTTCATGATGCTTTCCAAAAAGGTAGGCGAATCCCAACCACACTTCTTGCAACTGTTTTGGGTATCAATTGAAAGACAATACAAGCACGGATGCAGGAAACAGATATTAATTTCAGGTATGATGAAATAGCTGATGAGGAACTAGATGCCTTGGTTCAGAAATATTATCAGGAAAACCCTACTGGTGGGCGTGCTTATATTATTGGTCGCCTGTGGGCTGCACATGCCTTGTGTATTCAATGCCACTGTGTCATGGCCTCTATGAAGCGTGTTGATCAGCTGGGACAAGGCTTGCGGCAACGTGTTGGTAAAAAAAAGGAACGAACTCGCTATCAAGTTCCTCGACCAAATGCCCTTTGGCATATTGATGGACACCATAAGCTGATTGCATGGGGAATTGTTATCCATGGTGTTGCTGATGGATATACATGTAAAGTGCGTCTACTTATTCTTGGACATGATCAAGTTAATTACATATGAGTAGGCCGCTGGGCTCCATGCAAATACAAATAACAGGGCTGAAACAGTTCTTGACATGTTTATTGATGCAATCCTAGAACACAGCGTCCCATCACAGGTGTGTGGTGATCGAGGAGGAGAAAACAGGGATATCTCCATTCTTATGATCTTGCTGCATGGGCTCAACCGTGCCAGCTTCATGTGGGGTCCTTCAGTGTTTAATACCCGCATTGAGCATCTGTGGGTTGAGGTTGGGAAGCGATTTGTGCGTCAGTGGCATGCCTTCTTCACCCGACTAGAGAGATGTCATCTGTTAGAGAGGATGAATCTGCATCATTGCTGGCTTCTACATTATTTATTCCTCAACATGATTAATGAAGATTGTCAAAAATTCTGTGAAGAATGGAATGCTCATCCGATTTCTGGAGTAGGAGGAGGACGGTCTCCAAATGTATGTAATTTAATTATGCCTCATGGTGAACACCTGATTCTATTACTGTGTTAGGAACTGGCACTTTTGGGAGAATTAAAACATGGTGTTTATGACGATTGTGAGGGTCTTTCAGAGGAAGAAGTTTATGCATTCTATGATTTTGAAGATGATGATGGGCTACAAGATGAAAGCCCTGATACATCAGATGATGAATGGGATGGCAGGGTTAATGAGGACAAACTGGGAACTGAAGATGTGGTAATTGATCTTTGTTTTAATTTTACCTACACTAACTCATGGATAGGTGGACATGCAAGTAGACAATCCGTCTGAGGAAGGATCAGACAGTGAAGAACATTCAGAAGATGATGAACCAGGATCTGAGGATGATGTAACCTATCTGCTTTATTATTGGTAATAAACTGACATGTGGAAGGTCAACATGCAAGTAGATGAACAACGGTCTGAAGGCACCATTGGTTCGGATCACGACTTTGATACAGAGGTCTGTTCCATGTTGAATTATGGACATAAAACTGAGTGAATTACAGGGAATTGATTCCAATATTCGACATGAGGCCATCCCTGTTCCACCCAGACATTGCCCATTTGATCAGGACACCCTGGTCCTGTTTGAACATGGTTTCAAAATATTGACTGAGGGTGGCGAGCTTCCTAGTGGCTATGGAGTTATGCTGGATGAATTAGATGGAAATGCATTCAATGAACAGGAGAAGATTAATATCAGATGAAACAGGGCCGAACATGCAATTATCCTTCCAAGCGAAATTTGGAAACCTCGATCAGAGATATGGGCACAAGGCACTTCAGTCACCCATAGGTGACAGACTATTAGTCATGTAAACTCCAGGTATATTACATGACTAAAAGTTGTGGTGTATATTTATATTTTATATATATTTGGCCTATAAATCTTCACTTTTAC
>Ga0307507_10009879_pt1 | contig 12559 bp, 24 predicted proteins | sample 7_EM_MG_FD_207223 | JGI IMG/M metagenome (GOLD analysis project Ga0307507, IMG submission 207223) | Populus trichocarpa ectomycorrhiza microbial communities from riparian zone in the Pacific Northwest, United States - 7_EM | ecosystem: Host-associated > Plants > Roots > Unclassified | place... | reverse complement strand
GTTGGGAGTAATGCTTCGCGGGTAAGCTGACATTACGTTTTCCCAATGACGCAGATGATCAAATTGCAATTTCTTTTCTTAGATTGCTACTCAAGTCGAAGAAGCCAAGCAGCTTATCATTGACCTGAAGACCGCCGTACAGACTGCGAAAGATAAGCAAGCCGCTGCGCAGGTCGAATGTCAGAATCTCGAACGTGACATGGCAGAGTTCAAGAATAACAAGGAAGGCAAGATCGAAGAACTCAAGGTCCGTGGTCCCATCTAACTCTGTTCGTCCACAAGTGGTTGATGACCATATCGCTCCAGGCCAGCATATCGAAACAGAAAGCCAGTCTTCAGAAACACGCGGTCACTGTGAAAGTACAACAAAAAGAGCATCATACGGCTACACTTGAGCTCGGTAAGTGAGGCTTGATCACGATCCCACGCTCTCCCTTATCCAACCGCATGGTTGTTTTCAGAACAGCTCGAAAGTGATCTAGAGGGTGAGAGGAAGAAGCTCGAAGAAAACCGGTCAGGGATCAAGAGTATGTGCGTGGAGTTGCAGAAACTAAATGAACAGGTTTCGAAAAGAGAGGTACGCATGATCCGGTGATGTTTGCCGGTTCTGTTCTCCTCCTAAAGGGATTGTGCTGAAAGTGGTTTCACGCATAGAACGCTCACGCACAGGCGGCAGTTAAGCTCGAGGAAGAGCTGGCAACGCTTGGTCGGTTCGACACGGAACTTAAGGAGCTTGAGCGCGTTATCAAAGAGAAAAAGGAATCGATTTCCCAGGCTGAGATTGCGCTGAAAGAGATCGAGCATGCCGTCGTCAACTTGCAGAAGGAAAAAGTCACTGCTGGCAATGATATCGTCAAATTGCAGAAACTCCATCCGTGGATTGAGGAGGACAAGGAGTGAGTCTACTTTGCATGCAACGAGAAATTTTGGTTGTTGAGCGGTTATTCTTCTATAGTCAATTTCAGGTCGAAGGGTCTCAGTACCATCCGGGCAGCCGTGACATTGCTGGGCTTAACCAAAGGGTCAAGGAGCTGGCAGCTTCACAAACTGGGATGAAAAAGAAGATTAACCCCACTGTGATGAACATGATTGACACGTAAGACATCTCTGTAGATTTATACCCCGTAGCTGACTCCTTTCTGTTTCCTAGCGTGGAGAAGAGGGAAGTAGATCTGAAAAAGATGTTAACGACTGTGATGAAGGACAAGGAAAAGATCGAGAAGACAATTGAAGAGCTTGACCGGTATAAACGGGATGCGCTTCAGAAGACTTGGGAGAAGGTTGATGGGTGGGTTTGACCTCCCCTCTCGAGGCAGCACGACTTATTGCTCGGCTCCACAGGGACTTTGGTGGTATTTTTGCAGAACTGTTGCCTGGAAACTTCGCCAAGCTGCAGCCGCCGGACGGCCAAGATCTCATACAAGGCCTCGAAGTGAAGGTTCGGCTTGGTACTGTGTGGAAGCAGAGCCTAACAGAACTTAGCGGAGGACAACGGTACGCATCTCCTCCGAAGCGAAGTTGAAACGAACCCGCAGCTAATTGTCCCCGCGCTTCTTTTTTCTCTTCATTTCGTTCTACCAGATCACTCATTGCGCTCTCCCTCATTATGGCGCTCCTTCAATTTAAGCCGGCGCCGATGTATATCTTGGATGAGATCGACGCAGCTCTGGATCTATCGCATACCCAGCATATCGGCCAGCTGTTCCGAACCCGTTTCAAGGGGTCGCAGTTCATTGTTGTGTCGTTGAAAGAAGGTCTATTCACGAATGCGAATGTTCTCTTCCGGGCTAGGTTCCGAGATGGTACGTCTATTGTGGAGAGAACTGCGCAGAGGTCGACGTCGGCTTTGTATACTAATGGGGATCGGGAAGATGAGGATGATAGCAGTCGGAATCCGGGGCGGGGTAGAAGAACTCGTTGACGTTAGAACGTGGTAACTGATGTATGGCTTTGATATTCTGTGTTAATGGTGTAATGTTATTTTGAGAGCATTGTAACTGCCATTGCTATACATGCAAGTGCGACATAGGGTGAAAGACGTTCTCCTGTGTTGTATGTCAATATCTTGTTGAACGCCGTGAGGAGCTACGTACCTATCCGTGCACACTTGAAGAGTAATCCAGGCAACCTGCACGGGCGAAAACATCATCAGAACGTAAGGAGACAAGCAAAAGCCAAGCTATGCACCCATGTTTGTTTCTATCAACGAGTCGTGGCGCTACCGCGCGGACATAGGTGCAGGTGCAGATGAACAGAAGGATGACGAGAAGCAGAGATTGAAAATTGAACAGAGCAGACTATTTGTGTCAGGGGTTGCTCTGTCAGAAAAAGAAGAGTGAGATAGGAGGATTACTCGCCATTATTCCAACCACAGAGGGTCAGATTGATTATAGTGCTACAAATCGTGCAGCTGGTCGTATATGTGCAGCGTCGTGCTCGCGTGTCACATTGAGCACCGCGGGAATAGATTACATCATTCCTTCTCCACAATCGCTCAGCAACTTTTCGATCCTCTAGGCTCTCATGTTATCAACGCAGGGCAATTGGAGGGTGAGTGCTGGGTCCCATACCATTGGATTGTGATAACGAAGAAGTTCAGAACTCAAGATGAGCTGCATTTTTGAACCAACGCCAAATTTAGTTCAGGAAGCCACCTTTTTTGGCCACCCACCGTCTGCTGCATGCAGCTCAATTCGCAGATGGTGGGATTGTCGCACGGCTTTTGACTGCAATGTTTTCCCATATGTTGTTGATGCACCCCTCAGTGACGTCTTCAATGGCGCGAGACAGGTCCAAATGGACGTCGACCCCGCCTTAAGCCCAATCATATGTATACTCATTCCGAAATGTCTTGGCTTTCTGTGGCTCTCGGGTTGTTTCTGAAGGCCTTTTTATTGATTCCACTGCGCATGTCACCAAGTCTCAGCGCGCTGCTAGATGATGCTTCAAGAGTCGACAAAATGCCGCAAGAATGATGAAGTTGGTCGAAACTGCTCAGCCCTCTGGAGAAGAGGTACGTATGACAGTATGCGACAGTGATCTTGAGCCTTTTAAACCGTCGTTTCAGCGCGTTCATTCCTGGCCTCTCTAATGTTATCGGCTCAAGTTTGGCTGAATGAATATGGATCGCGCAAAGTACAGCGATATGATGATCTACGCGCTTATGGACACTACTACTGGACTTCTTCACGGAAGGCCATGCGTGCTCCTAACTTCCTTTTATCTTGGCGAATTTTCGGTGAAATCACGGTGAAAAAGGAGGAAGGCAAGCCCTCAGAAAGTTCCTCGGTTTTTAGTGTGTTCCGTCCGTCTCTATGCAATTCTGGGTCAAAACAGGTCAGTGGTCACTTACTACAAGAGGTGGTCTGCAACCATCGCCAGATCCGTATGTTATTGACGGTTGTTGTGAAGATACCACGTCGAAACATTCAATAATGATCGTAAATCAATCACTAGGCCTGTCTTGCCATTGACCATGTGCTAAGTGCTTCTCGTCATGGTCGTATGTACCAATCCATTGAGAACGCCAACAATCCCTCGTGATCTCCCTGCCCGCATTAACATACCGGGGCCCGCCTGGTACCGAACAATAAACGCTTGGGGAACGCGAGATCTTTGTCGCTTCCTCAACGTATTGGAATTCGTCTGAAATGGTGCTTTCTAGCAATTCTGTTGTCAAAACTCTTACATTTATATACAATTTCAGGGAAATCGTCGATATACACCTGTTGAGCTGTAGACGTTATTATCTCTGTGATTGTAACCGGGGTAGTGTCGAAGTATCAAATGGGAGTTGTCACTGGTGCTCAAGGCGGCCTGTAGACGGTACCTGGGTACTAGAGCCCCACGAAGTCGACAAGCAACTTGGAACATCGAGAACCATGCACTTATGGGCTATCATACCTATGGAGAACTCGGATCCAATCCACCAATCTGGTTCCTCCTTGGTCGATATAAATCATTTATCGTTTTGTATCCACTCGGGTGTGTTCCTCAAGGTATGGCACTGCTTCAGCATGAGATTGAATTCTCTCATGCTTTGGAGAGTGAAACTCATTCCCCTCCGAATCAGGTGGTGCTTTCCCGAAATGTCGCTGGTTCTTATCCTCCCATGATCACATCCGGTCACGGTGTCCCTCCAATTTCCGTACAAAACCAGGACGCCCATTCGATATGCTAAACTTTCCGGTTTCTGCTTGTCCAGCATGTCTTACCCCGAAGACGTCAAGCAAGACTTATCTGAATCCGAGAATCAAGTCAACCTCAGTACGTCCCGTCCTTGACCACCTCATGACAACGGCTCATGTCGTCGTCAACTACGCTAGAGGAGCTTGAGGCGGTAGTTCTTCCCGAGTTCGATGACCCCAACATCGACAAGGAAGAGGCTATCGCCGGCGTCCTTGGTGAGTAACCCAGTCGTCTTGTCTTCGACTTCCACCGAATGTCTCTTTTCCAGAGGACGACTCCCCTTACCCAGAGGTCCGCTCCGCCGTCGCCAACACAGACGACCCCAACATTCCTGTGAACACCGTCCGCGCCTGGGTTCTTGGCTTGATCTGGGCCATCATCGTCCCTGGCCTGAATCAATTCTTCTTCTTCCGCTATCCCTCCGTCCAGGTCACTGCTGTAAGTTTTCTACGTTCGTATCCAGTCCTTAGCCTTACCGTATTTTTCGTCCCTAGATCGTTGCCCAACTTTTGATCTTCCCTATGGGAAGATTTTGGGCCAAAGTTGTGCCCAACGTTAAGATCTTTGGCTTTGAGCTCAACCCTGGTCCATTCTCGATGAAGGAACATGTGAGTATGCTGATTGTGTTACGGCAGCTCTAACCCACGTCCTCCAGGTGCTCGCCACTATTATGGCTTCGGTTGGTGCCGGCAGTGCATACGCTACAGATATCGTCGCCGTCCAGAGGGTCTTCTACAACCAGACGTATAACTTCAGCTGTGAGTGTTCATGCGTTCCATTCGCACCTCATTTGTCTGAACATCCTCTCTAGACCAATGGATGATCGTCATGTCCACCCAGCTCATTGGTTTCTCGATTGGTGGTGTCGCTCGTCGCTTCCTGGTACAGCCTCCCTCGATGATCTGGCCAGCAAACCTCGTCATTTGCGCGCTTTTCAACACGCTTCATTCCCAGACTTATGCTGGTATTGGAAATCGTGGCGGTATGAGCCGTGAAAGATTCTTTTTCTACGGTTTCGCCGCCTCCACAATCTGGTATTTCTTCCCAGGATACCTTTTTCAGGCCCTCTCCTACTTCTCTTGGGTCTGCTGGATCGCTCCGGATAACGTTCCCGTCAACCAGATGTTCGGCTACGTTCATGGAATGGGTATGAGTCTCATCACTTTCGATTGGGCTCAGGTAAAACTTTCGGTTAATATTCTACCTTCTGTCTGACATGCATTGTCTCAGATTGCATTTATCGGTTCACCCCTCGCTACTCCCTGGTGGGCCGAGGCTAACATCACCGCTGGATTCGTCTTCTTCTTCTGTCAGTCACTCACCTACATGATCTCAAGTTTCTTTGACAACTAATTGTGACATTTGTGTAGGGTTCCTGACACCAGTTCTTTATGTAAGTTCAGATCTTTCATGTCTCAATCTGCGGTTCTCAAGGAGATTTTTCGCGACACAATTAGTATACGAATGCCTGGAGCAGCAAGTACATGCCGTGAGTTATCAAAGCTACAGCTTCGGCGCCATCGATGCTTACTCCTTTTATTTAGAATTTCTTCTCGCGGGTCGTTCGATCATTTCGGCAAAACCTATAACGTCTCCAGGATCATCAATGCCGACTCCACCTTCAACGAGGTAGAATACAAGGCCTATAGCCCACTGTTCCTGTCCACCACCTTTGCCATTTCATACGGCCTGTCTTTTGCGTCAATCACGGCTACACTCACGCATGCCTTCCTTTATTTCCGAAAACAAATCTATACACAGGCTCGCCGTGCCATGAATGAGCAACCCGATATTCACGCCCGCCTTATGTGTCACTACCCCCAGGTACCGGAATGGTGGTACGCTACGATCTTCCGTGAGTAGTGCTGTAGTTTTGTCAAGTAGGTCATGCTAACGGGCGTGTTCCTAACAGTGTCCATGTTCGCGTTTGGTGTTATCGCCATCCAAGTTTGGGATACCAAATTCCCCATGTAAGTGAGCTTGAATCTGTCATGTTCCAGATTTCTTATCTATTCTTTATAGTCAATACTTCATTCTTGCCTTAGTTATCTGTGGGCATCTCCACCCTGTTGCTCGACCAGAGACTGACACCTTTCCCAAGCTTTCATCTATGTCATCCCTATTGGCATGATCCAAGCCATTACCAACCAGCAAGTTGGTCTCAACGTCATCACTGAGCTCATCATCGGTTATGCTCTCCCTGGCCGCCCCGTCGCCATGATGATGTTCAAGACCTGGGGATATATCACCATGGCCCAAGCATTAAACTTCACCTCCGATTTCAAGCTTGGCCACTACATGAAGATTCCTCCTCGGGCTATGTTCTGGGCCCAAGTCATTGCCACTATTGTTGCTGGCACTGTCCAACTTGGTGTCCAAGCATGGATGTTCACCAACATTCCCGACATGTGTGACCCAGGTCAGAAGGACGGATTCATTTGCCCATCAACAGAGGTATTCGGTACTGCCAGTATCATCTGGGGTGTCATTGGTCCTGCTCGCCAATTCTCCCAGGGACAAGTCTACTACGGTATGTTCTCGAATTTGCCTTTTTTTAAAAACTGGTGTCCTGATACCCGTTATCTCAGCTCTCTGCTTCTTCTTCCTTGTTGGCTTTGCCGCACCTCTTTTCACCTACCTCCTCAGCTTGAAGTTCCCAAACAGCTGGCTGCGCTATCTTAAGTGAGTGCTTCCTCTAGAGTATGCAGACAAGGATGTTGACATCATGTAATTTCAGCTTCCCTGTAATCTTTTCCGGTACTGGTTACATCCCCCCTGCGAGCGCCGTCAACTATGTTCCCTGGGCCATTGTTGGATTCATCTTCCAATACGTTATCCGCAGGCGTCATTTCTCATGGTGGACTAAGTACAACTATGTTCTGTCCGCTGCCCTCGATTCCGGTGTTGCTATCGCGGCTGTCTTAATCTTCTTCATCCTTCAATACCCCAAGAACGGCGAGATCGGTCTCAACAACATTCAAGTTTGGTGGGGGAACACGTGAGTTATGCCTTCCCATATCTTATCATTTTCTGATATTGCATGTACTACAGTGTACCATTCAACACCGCCGACGCCAAGGGCACCCCCATGCTGACACTTCCAAAAGGCAAATTCTTCGGGTGAGCATCACCTTATGTAAGATGGGCATACCACAACTGACATTCCCCCCAGCCCGACAAGTTGGTAAAGTACTAGAGTGCTCTGGATTCAATAATACGGAGTAATCTCTGGCAATAATGATATTCATGTAATCACTTGTACTACAATAAAGATACTATCCCACACACACAAGGTATCATTCACAATAAATACGTCGAGCCAACTGGACGTGAAACATTGATTTGATGACTGATATATTGCGATACCCGTCAATAGCTGTGGACTTGTCAACGTTTCAATCCTAATGGAGGTGTTGACGTAACCATCTGGTCACTTGCTAGGAGTCCAACTCTAGTGTTAATCGTTCCCTCCCATTCTGCGGCATTCCGATACCGATTTCCGCGTTGCTTGTCATTACAACATACATGGTAGCATTCGGTCCAATCATGGCTGGGTAGGCTCGAGGAACAGATTGATGGATGTCGAACGTGCAATAGTGCAAAATGTGCCGCCGTATGAAGATGCTCGTTGGAGTTGGGTATATTTGAATGAGTTCGGGTCCCTCACTGAGATCCTAGGCCAAATCGCACAGATGGCCTTGCCAAAATTAATCTCGCTACCACGTCCGAGCCTAAAACAGAAAAATCAATTGATGTGTAAATCCAATATAAGGTGGCACACACATCTTCATTGAATAGATGTGTGAGACTGTGTATACCCTGCCGTGCAGCGGCAATCGCGTCAAGGACCACACGTTCCCCAGCTGTCTCATCCGGTTTACGAAGTCTCCACCGAGCTGTCGTCGGGTTCAAGCCGGCTTTGATTTTGCACCATTTCTCAAGAGCCATTTGAGAACTTGGTCGTTTTGTCGGATTGTCGTTCATCATAAACTTGACGAGATCAGCTAGGAACCCTAATCCAAGATATTTCTTAGGGATGGTAAATTGGCAGGGCGAGTAACACAGCGATTGTGCAGATACCTGGTAGAAGTCTTTCAGGAAAACGTTCCCAACGGTAAACACGTCAACTTTGAATGGATCATATGGTTGGAGTTTCTTCAACTCTGGAACGTCGGCATCTCGACCACCCCAATCGAGCACGAAGTGTGATTGACCAGGGAGAAAGCGATGGGATACACCATAGTCAATGAAATAATACCGCACGGGGTGATCTATACGTGCAAGCGGCGTCACGAAAGTGACTCCGTCAGGTGCACAGATGTTGGCCTTGAAATGCCAGCCTTGAGGGTATATGGGACGAGCATCCATCATGATATTTGCGCCTGCGCAATCCCTGCTCTTCATCAGCTGGCTTTCCGTTGGCCGTCGCGGAAGCTCACATACCCATGGGCAATATTATGAGAATGCATAAATGCCAGACCCTGTTGGCAGTTCCAACCTTGGCGGAATGATAGTTCAGGACACGTACTTCGAGGATTTGAGTGACAAAGTCCACAACTTCACCAACAACTGTAAAATCGGGATCGTCAAAAGGTCGTAAGAGTGGCATCACTAGATATTCAAAGTCGGGCGTCGAGGGATCCTGGAAAACATCAAGAATGGGCACTGAATGATTGGTTGGCTCTTGTAACAACTCAGGCGACGAAAAATATTTCGCAATTTGCGCTTCTTTAGGCGTTCGATAGACAGCCTTCAGACAAACTGCGGCGCCGTCTTTCACTCTCTTGGCGTCCATCACCTGTGGTAGCTAGGTTGAAAAAGTAGTTAATGACGAACACGGACTCTGGGGAACGGACGAACAAGATGTTGCAATGAATCTTCGCACAAGAGGGGTTCCCCCTTTGCGTTGAGCCATGATGGTGTCCACCCAGGCCGATAACGAGGACGCAGTTCGAATCCCTTTTGAAGGAGGAAATGATATCGATCGTGCCATATTCTCTCGAATCGATTGAGGGCGGGCGGGTAATAAGAATCGGGTTGATTTGGCTTGTAAACTGGGATCGGGTCGGGAGGTGGAGGTGTAGTTGAAATTGATTGCGTGCCACGCATGGAAAATGAGGCTAAGGAGTAGGCCTATTATTGCTATGCCTGTCTGTGCATGGAAACTTCAAACTAACAAAAATTAATTGGATGACGTAACAAACATGCTTGGAGCTCACCCATCAACTTCTTCTCGGTTTGTCTGGTACCTGTTTTTACAGCTTTTAAGGCAAGGTTCCCTGTAATGCTTCGCATTTTTCCTCTCTTTGTGACTCATTTCCCTAAAAATACGCCTGGGGGGATATCATGGACGACAACGCTGCAAACCATTTCAACTTCATCGTCGGCATTTTAGGCTTTGCTGTAACAATCGCCTCTACCGCGCTCTGTTGTCGTGCCTATCTTCCGGCGACACAGATGAAGATTCTTGACGAACTATTGAAAGAAACAAGAACTATTTACGAGAAAGCAGAGGCCGACGATCTATTTCCATCGGGCGATTTTCGAGAGATTTCCTTGACAACGCTCACTGAGTGCGTCGAAAATCCAATTTGACTTCCCTTCTGATTTCTGGCATAAAGAGTGGAGGAATTTGGCGCCTCGCTTCGCGAAAGTACTTATAATGCAACAACAGTTGTTCAAGAGTACCTGGCTCTACTAAATGGACTTTCACGAAGAATAATGTATTTATCTGTTCGCGTCAAGGACTTGCGAGCTTCTTTGATCGTAAGAAAATTCCCATTGAAATTCTCTGCATCGGAAAATAATAACCCTCATAGTCCACAAGCGAGAAAGAACGTCGCAACAGACGAGCAGGAAACGCCAGGCATTCTGCACATTTGAATGCCAGCCGCACGGTCGATACAGCCGTATCCCAGTTGACACCCATCGACCCCTCCGTCGATTCGGAGCGCAGCAGTCGTGGCCCAGATAGACGTCGCGGCCGATCCGCCTCCTGCCCTTCTTCCCTGAACGATTCTGGCTTGCGAGAGAGTTTGGAGCGACTGGGGGGAAAGCACCACTGCCAAGGCCAGTACTACTCTTCAAAACTCTAACAACCAGTAAGCTTATCTCCCTCAAAGACGTCGACCAGGAAGATGCCTTAGGCGGGAAAATAAACTTCAGCCTCCCACTCTCAAAGACCATCGAATACCCTAGTCGATCCTCCACGCTGATCGATACCCCAGCTCAGGGCGTTCTTCACAAGACGCTTGGCCAATTCTGCGAGTGGACGACGTCTATCCATTCAAACGACTATGTCTTGGACGCTCCTGCACATGATCACGACATCGCCAGGCTGCCAGTATAGCCTTACGCGGACGCTTATTGCGCTCTTGCAAGGTGATCTACACAGTACAACAGACGGATGAAACGAGTTTCCCACTTTCCATGCTTTTTGTCCTTTCTTTCTCTTGCGCGACCGCGAAATGGCGTTAGCCATTTCACTCCCATCCCAATCAGCGGAGTTTCTAAGATAGCATCCCATTGCTTCCTATTTATCTCCCATGTTATATTTTCAACCAGCGCCCAATGTTTTTTTGCCTTGAGGCCCCGGCTGTCATATTGAAGATGAACTTCTACCTTTGACCGAAGGGAAAATGGGGACCCAAGTTTCGTAATTTGTTGACTCCGCTCACCCAAGTGTATTTTATTCATCGATGTAAGTACATAACATACCTATTTAAAGGTTTGGTTTAAATTAATCGGAGTCGTCCAGAGGGAATGTTTAGCATTAGAAAGTTGGGCAAATTCAAATTGTCAGGGCGTTGAAGCAGAAATTTGATCTAAGAGTCGAGGCATGCGGCGCAAGCCTCAAGGATGTTTTTTATATATCCAGATTGATACACGAGGCCAGGCCAATTTCAACAAGACCTTGCAACGTGAACCTATGATAGCCCATAATGGCCTGATATGCCTCGAATGCTGTGAGTTCCGTCCCTTGGCGTTACACAGCTAGGTTGTGTAGTTGGCTATGGCATTGTGGGCACCCCCACGCCGATCATCCGTCACATGAAGAATCGCTGTCCATACATGCATCAGATGCTGGATAGCGAACTTCATAATTTCCGAAGCCGCCGCAAAAAAAACAACTGTCAGGAGGGTAAAAATCTGTGGGGTAAGCAGCTGGCGTTGTGGGCGGGATTCCTAGATCAAGTGAGAACGATTGGAACCCTATGCAGCGCGGGTAGTTCCTTCCGCATTCAATCTCAAGGCGGCTTGGATGATCGTGCAGTTTGCTAAGTTCAGGGTATAAACTAGGTCGTTCGGATTTAAGTGCCTCTTTCTGGGCTTTGGAAGACTCGGAGGTCACCAGTTTGAATTTTTAGCTACCTGTCGTCATAAAGGTAATTGCCAACGACATTAGAGGGCAGAGGCCCAAGCAGGAAGGAAATCTAGGAGATATTATGATGAGCAGAGGATATTTTTACGCTTGTTAACTTTAGTGCAAATGGCGAACACTAGGAACGACGCGCGATGCTCCATTTTTCGTACTTTTTGACAGTTTCGTGTTCACTTCTAACTAGGCGGATGCTGGCAGACATCAGCTGTTGAAATGTTGAAACTTGAAAAGGATTGATGGTGGGAGAAAGAGTCTGAGGAAGCACAGCTTGGTCGCCATGTTTGTCATCGTCTTCCAAGTTTCGCGGGGCCAATGGGCGCTTTTCTAGAGTTGATCTCGTACTGTCACTAACTCATCGTTATCCGCCTGCTGGTCAGCGGATCCCTCAACATCGCCCTCGACTTCAAGCTCGGAATTGACTGACAAGAACGACCGTCAAATTATTTCTAACGACCTGCAGCTCCAGGTTGAGCCATGATCCATACAAGTGCGTTTGGGATGCATCTTCTGCTGAGTGTGTGGGCGGTCGAGCTGATCTTGTGTGTAGATACTGCTGCCAGTCTCATGATAGGCTTGTGGGGTTTTTCTCATGTTCCCATTGCCGCTGCCGCTTGGGATGTAGTGTGTACAACGTCTACGTAAGTGTCTATGGTCATATCGAGCGTCAAATATACGAGAGGGAGAGAGAAGCATGAGGGGGTATGGAAGCTCTCTGGATACAGAAACAAACTGATAACGAGTGCTATCATGGGGGCGCTATAGAGGTTCTTCTGACTTCGAGATCTTCTTCTCTTTCGTGCTAATCAGTATTAATGTGGCATGGTTCTGAATCGAACTTCTTCACAGGTCCGGCGACGTCGTGTGCAGAGACAGATTTCCATTCACTGCCCGACTGGCGATCTGGGGCGTAGGAGGTCTGTCCTCGCCAATCTCAATTCCGCCGATTGCATTAATCGTTTCCTCCCCTCGAATCACAGCTGCCCTTGTCCT
>Ga0307507_10009878_pt1 | contig 12560 bp, 12 predicted proteins | sample 7_EM_MG_FD_207223 | JGI IMG/M metagenome (GOLD analysis project Ga0307507, IMG submission 207223) | Populus trichocarpa ectomycorrhiza microbial communities from riparian zone in the Pacific Northwest, United States - 7_EM | ecosystem: Host-associated > Plants > Roots > Unclassified | place... | reverse complement strand
TATTTTTCCATTTTTATTGATTAAGAGGCTAGTGTGGTGGTTTTTAAAAATTGTGGTATCCGGGACAAAAGTACTATGTTTCACTCAGATTTCATGGTATATGAAAGGTTTTCCCCCAAAACAATTATCCGGAAACCCCAGCTTATTCCTCGAATTCAAGCGATAACACACACACACACACACCGGCTAACACGTCAGCGTTCTCGGTAAACTAAACTAAAGGAAAACAGGAATGGAATGTGGGTATGTTGTTTCTTGGCAGGAGTGATTATTCGTGATGTTTATGTTTTTATTTATTAATTTTTGTCATGATATTATTATAACAATATTATAAGCGTGAATATGTACGGTATGGTATGGTATTGGTGATGGTGGTTATTTATTTATTTATTTATTTGTTTGTTTGTTTGTATAATACATGAGTGGGTGATTGCCTGCATGCCAATGCCAGACCAGATTCCCGTATATGAGGTTAGTATAGCAGGGACATTCCTAGATCTTGTTATTTGTGAATTTATGCATGCTCATGTACAGTATGGTATGGTATGCATATATCTCTCTCTTGGATTTTTCATAGCTTATGCATATATCCCCCTCTCATATATACCCGCTATTAAAACACAATCTGGAAATAAGGATCAACTTACAGATCCGGCTTTGGCAGCGTACAACATGCCTTTTGGAAAAATTTGGATTTTGTCGCGGGATATGGAATTGCTCGTGTGGGCTGAAGTGTACTATTATATCTATAGTACTGTACTCGAGTAGCCGCCTAGAATCGTCACACAGATTGATGCCGTATCATTATATAGTACAAGGCTTTAGAATTAAGCGTCGTACCTGTGCTGTACAACGTGATACCGTTTTATTATAGTGAAGTTGTCAATAAAATAGAACAGAATGGTTCTGGTCTGCAGTACTGCACGACACTTCTTTTTCTTACCGTGTTAAGAAATATGCGCATAAATGTGGTGCGATACAGTATGCGGTGCTCTTCTCTTTCCACTACCGCCAGCGTCCTGGAAAAACCCTCACGAACTTGGTCTGCCGTAGTAGTGGGAAAATATTCATCCCGTAAAAAGCCCTTTCCATCCGCTATTCCGGTAGACAAAAGGCTTGAGAAGGGTTAGTGAGTTCCTCACTCGGTATCTTTGGATATGCCTGATCGGATCTAATTGACTGGCTCTTGCGATTTTGTTAACTTGCCGAAATAAATCTGGCGTGGGCTGATGCGGTGTAAGGATTTTTTTACGGGATCTATGCTCAGTACAGTGCTTGTGCTGGTAATGTACCGTATAGAATCTTAGAGTTTTAGTAGTAGTAATAGTAGTTTATTTCGTGAACGTCACGGTGTCACGGGAACTCATGTGTGTTAATAAAAATCGGGAAAAATATTCCTAGTGATCCCATATAAATCTCGATGATGGCAAGGGTTGTATAACTTTCCAATCTTTATAAATACATCCAAGTACCGTACCGGTATCGTACCGCAATTTGCCATCTCGTCCGCAACCACCAATCACGAAGCAGCCCCCGGTGGGATTACCCTAGATATCTGGCCAGCTGAACTTTAGTCAATTCATGCCTTTTTCTTTCCAGGTATGCTACGGTACGAGTTATCTTCCCTTCCATTTCACTCCAGGCCCCCAATTCTTTCTTCCCTTTTGCGTCTTTATTTCGGCCAATAAATCACGTCACACCATACAACGGCCCGTGTCTGAAGCCACAAAAAGGAAAAAGAAAAAAAGAAGGAAGGGGGGAAAATAAAATTCGGTTCCTGCAGTTAACGTGATCGTGGTATCGCAGGACACGCGAATTTTGCGTTGTTTTCGCTAAGGGTGGGGGCCCTATCGCGTGGTATGTGGGAAACTGGAGAGTGTCCTACCAACTGTGAGCAGCCTATAGACCGACCACGATACCGACAAATATAGAAGTCGATCATATGTTGGTATTCTCCAGCGTGCCAGCTGGAGAAGCTGAGGTTTTGTCTTGCACGGTGCTAGTGCTACCGGCAGTACCTCACAGAGGGCATGGTAGGCGGCAGTTTGTTAGTTCGGATATAAATACCCGAGATCGTCACTAGTTGGTGTTACTCCAGGGCGAGCGAAGGAGCGAGCCAGGTACCGGCAGCCAGGACTCGAGTACGAAAAATGGGTGAGTAGGAAGGGTTTTAAAAAAAGCAAAATTGAAAGGAGGGCTGAAGAAAGAAAGAAAAAAAAAAGCCTCTCGAACTCCGAGAAACGGTCGAATTAGCGTGCGTGACGGGAAAGGCAAGAAGCGAATTATCGGTTCAAGGCACTCAAGTGCGGTACGGAGCGAGATAATATTGATGAGGGGGTGATCTTTTTTCCCTATCGGACCAGTCGTTGTGATCCCGTCGTTCCGAGGCAAGGGCAATCTTCTAGCAAAGGTTGGTAGTTGGGAACTGGGGCGTGTGGAGAACTCAAATGGTAGACTGAGCGCATGCTACTACACTATTAGTAGACGAATGGCGAGGGAAGAGTCTATCACGGGATATTTGCTTACCGGTAGGAGGATTGCTGGCTGGTTGGGGGGTTTTTTCATTTTTTTATAAATTGGTTCCTCCTGCACCACTTGTGGGTAGGATTCCCGTCGGCCAATGGGCTGGCTGGCCTAGCGAGCGCGGTCTTGCAGTTGCACATGCAGTCCAATGGTGTCCTCTCGGAGTACCAGCATAAGCACAGCCATGAGAATGCTGTACTTGTATGTACTCGAGTAGAGTGTGTTCCCGTCCATTTCCTTGTTGCGCTCCATCTTGTGCTCGCAGGCCTCTGCTCGTGTGTGTGTGTGTCTGATAGGGGTTTTTGCAGCCGAGCAGACGGAAGCTCCGAACAGCACACTTCTTCTTTCCGGGGGGTCGCTACAATCCGGGCAGGATATCTTGTCCTGTCTGCTTCGTAAGGCATTGAAAAAGGAGGTAATAAAGTGCCATTCTGATGGAAGCGCCATATAATGCACTGTTTGGGTTATCCACTACGGGAAGCCCCCACCACTCTCCAAGTGAAGTGGCAAGGATTCAAGGACAACCAGCGCTGAGACTGCTCCATTCGTTCATTTCGTTCAGGATCGTGGTCCTAGCTTATTATTATTGTGGAATACTAGGTACCTTACCAGTACTTCTTGACTGTGTTGAATTGCCTAATCGACTCGACAAGATTTTTAATTCCTTTGATTTCCCCTGCCTCATTCGGAATAGGACAGCCTACCAAACGTAATAAGTACAACCGGTGCAGTCTGCCGGCACTGTACCGTGTTTACAAGCACGTTAGTGCCCCGATGCTATGGTACAGTAGAAATTACCAATATCGCTGAGTCCGGGTGTCGTGCAGGTATTGCGCGAAGGAAAAGGTTTCTACAGCGAACTAAAAAGAGTTCATTTTCCCCTCGCTCAGGTACGATATCAGATCCCGGTTGTCATGGGAGGCTTTCTGTCAGTCAGCACGGGAACGCGTGGCGCGGAAGGCGAACGCCTCTCCGACGCTCGTGTTGCACAGAGGTAAAAGGGGGTCATTGCGTCTTTAGTTTTCTCTCTTCATTTTATTATCCGACCGTTGTGCTTGTCTCTCCTTAGTGGGGTTGATGACCTGCTCAATGTTTATCGATAATGTTTTTTAAAGCGTGGAAATTTTGATTTCTGGTGCGAGAAGCCATTTGGAGGACGTTACCGGGAAATGTAGCTCAAATTTTGGAACAAAGGCTTGAATGGATGGTTTGCTTGGGATTGTAGGCAAATGTTGCTAATTATCTTGAAGCTTGTTCGTTCTGAAACACGTGAGGGGGGAGAGTAAGGGAGGATTACTATTCTAGCCGTATGCTACCCTGCTCCGAGTCCTTGAAATGGGCGATTCGACTGTCTTGATTAAAGCGCGCTCGGGCAATTCAAGTGCTTTTGTTCACAGTAGGTACCAGTAGGATAAAGCACTGGCTGGTGAATGCGGCACTATAGTACAAGTACGGCACCCCACTATACACACGGTGCCGGGCAGTGATCCTACTGTACCGTACTTAAACTTGCTTGAAAATTGCTTGCTGGGTCGTTGTCTGCTGAGAATATATTATTAGTTGCTCGAGTAGTAGTGGCACTTGAATGCAATAGTATGCAGTTGAAAATGGTTGAGGCGATGCATCTGGCCGCGTGTGGCCCAACCATTTATTGAATATCCTAAATTATTAATATAATACCAGCACCATAAACAGAGACGAGAGGGAAAGGCCCACAGATTACGATCCACGTCAGCTCGCTCTATCCGTGCGATGGAGTGGAGGGATTCTGCTTTCTTGAGAGCGACCATTGTATTGGATAATGATAGAGAGATATGGGGATTGATCTCATCTGGTAGAGCAATTAAGGATGAGTCCAGAGATTCGGATCCATCATGAAATTGCCGCATTGGATTAGGACGCTGTCCAGTACCGGGGGTCAGGACGGCGAATCGCTATGTAACGGCAGCCACACAAAAGGTGATATTCAGGAACAGGAACACAAACCGGGATGCAGGTACTGTATCGGCCCAATAATAATAGACAGCGGAAAAAAGAAATAAGATGCAACAACACACTGACTACCGTAGGGAGAATGAGGAAAAAACTTCAATCAAGGGCCGTGGTCAACCTCGCGCAAAGGATCCCATACCGGTATCATATTATTGGTACTGCACACTGTCACTCGTACTGGTACTGGACTCGTCATTACTTGGTCCTTGTAACCCTCATGATTGCTTTCGGTACTGGTATCATACTTGAGTATTATGGTACAGTACGAGTACTTGCAGCCCTAATAATCGACCCCCGTCAACACCACTTACCCCCTTTAACCCTTCTCACTCGTTGCAATAGAATGGGCTGCCACAAACAGAGCCCATTGCGCTACTTGAAACACAAGCACCCCACAAAGAGCTAAGGGGTTACTGTGGCAGTCACTCTCCCTCGATTCCATGGCCATTATTGGTTATGAGCTATTCAGGTTGGTTTTTTCCTGTCGGGTGTTTGCTTGTTCTCCACTCCCGTCTTTTTATTCTGCCCTTTCCCCCCCGCTTCCTTTAAATTTTTTACCTTCCTTACATTCACCACCAACCACCACACACCCTCCCTTCCTTCCTTCCTTCTTTCACTTCTCTTCCCGTGCGGCTCAGGTTTACCTGCAAGAACAGAGGACTTCCTTCCTTTCAGAAAATCCCTTGGTGATTCTTTTTTCTTCCTCCGCCTTCACTTCGCTCTTTGCCTCTTGGCCTTATCTTCTTGTGGTATTCTTTCTCGTTTTAAGCACGCTCTTTGCTTCATACAATAACCCCACGTTCTTTCAATTTTTCTGTTTTTTGCAAAAACAGGTTCGCACACGCAGAAGCCCTACCCTTCCTTCCTGCTAGCTGCACTCCTTTTGCTCCCTTACCAACCTCTCATCTGCCGCCGGTTTATAACCAAGCAAGCACAAACACAACGCCCTCCTCCGGTCAATCGGATTTTTTCTCAAACTTACGAAACGACTACTAGCTGCCTGCACACTTCCCCCCGGTGGGCTTATACACCTTACGAACGACTTCCAGTTATCCTTCAACTTTTTCTTCAATTCTCTAAAAGCATATCCTATCATATTTAGTCTCATCAATATCGATAAAAATGAAGTCGTTTCAACTAGCTTCCTTGGTCTCCTTGTTGGCTGCCTCCGCCTCGGCTCATTCATGGCTTGAGTGCGTTGATACTCAAGTTGCTAACTATGATGCTGCAAAGGCTAATCCTTCCTTGGACGTGTAAGTATTCTGTTTTGCCATCTTTTGTCTTTATTTTTATTTTTATTTTTTTGTTGTCATACTGGTCCCACCATTCTCTCCTGGCCCCGCATATCCTCCCCCTTGCTTCTCATCAGCATATGTGGATTTTATGCTAACATTCTTATAGCCAGCAAACATGCAACGGTTATCCACGCAACAAGGTTAGCAATGGAGACTGGATTCAAGAATCCAAGACCTATCTCTGGGATCTCAACAATGATTCGTTGAACCCTGATGGCCTTGCTTGCCGCCCATCTCAGACAAACACCTACCCTGCCGGCGTTCCTATGACCACTGCAAAACCGGGTCAGAATCTCCGCCTTCGTCATTGGGGCAATGGTCATTCTCGCTACGATATGGGTTCTCCCCTCCACAAGGACCCCGGTGTCGTTAGATTGTATCATGCTGGAAAGAAGGAGACCGATCTCAAGTTGAAGAGCGATTTGGTAGAGCAAAACTGGGTCAGGGGCGCTCAGGCAAACTTCAGTGCGGATGCCATCATTCAGATTACGGGTAACCAGATGAACGAGAAGGCCAACTACTTTGACTGGACTGTCCCGAGTAACTTGGAAAATGGTCGCCAATCGTTTGTCTGGGTCTGGGCTTGGGGTCCAGCTGTCACTTCGAACCCTGCCAACTTTAATCCCGCTACCGACTACGACAACTCCTTGTTGAACTCCTGGACTACTTGCTTCGACATTATGATTGAGGGAAGTAGTGCTAGTAAGTGATATTCATCCACTTTTACACTTAACATTTCACTGACCGTTTCGCAGCCACTTCTACTGATACGGCTGGATCCTCTGGCTCATCCGCACCCTCTGCCAACATATGCTCCGCAAAGACATGCTTGAAGGGAGGCATGGCTTCTTTTTCTTGCACTGGATCTGACTGCCCACCTTGTTGGTATGCATCGAATGGCGGTTACAACTGCTTCGACTACAAGGATGGCATATGTCCATTCGGAGGAGCCTACGATTGCAAGAAGAACATTCAAACCCGTGGAGCTACCAGATTCGAGCGCACACCTTTCGAATAAGCTTGTACCTAAGCAGAATCGAAAAGTTTTCGGTCCAGTGCACTTCGATTTCCTGTAGTATTTAATCCCACTCTTGACGAGCTACGGGCGTTTTCCTGCTTTCTGTATTATTTTTTCAACTCTTTCTGGCCTTTTGCTTGTCATACCCTTTTAGCTTTTATACTCCAGTGACGCTTGGGTCCCGTGGTCGATACCTTGTGATACGTGCTTGCACAGCTTTCTTCGTTGGCTGGGGGATGGATCAATGAATCGTGTATCTTACAGGGCAATTATCATTGCATTTAAGGGGTGACGTCTTTTTTCCCTTTTCTACTATTCTTCGATTCTAGTAACATACCTTTTTTCTCTAAACTTTTTTATTTCATTTTTCTTTCTGGGAGATATTATTTGCTGGTCTGGGAACCCAACGAATTTTTCTTCTCTGGGATAGAGGTCTGGTGCACTTGTAAAAAAAAAAAAAGTTTGACCTAGGGGAAGGGAAAACAATACTATGCACTTTCCATCGAGTTCATTTTTCTCATTCGTCCACTTGTCGGGTGAGGGATAATACTTCATCTTTGTCTTGACTTGAGTTGCGAACAGGAGATCCGAAGTGAGTATTAGAAAAATTAACCCTCTCCGTCTATTTACAAAAGTAGCTTCAGGGGCCACCGATCCATCCATGTCTAACTTACTCGCTGTGGCTTCCCCAAATGTGAGAGACAGGCTAAAGAAAAAATAAAATATAAAATAAAGGCTGAAACACTGTCCCTTTGGCATGCCCATTTCCTAGACCGACAGTTTTTTCTTCCCTTTTTGTGGCTACTGGGGTTGAAATTTACATGCACGTGAAAAAAAGCCAGAAGTGCCCTTAGGTCGGGCTCTTCTGCTGGGGTGTAGGTTCGTACTGTACGAGTACTTTATTTACACATGGCGCTGGTTAGCTTGGGGATGGCGAGGAAGATGTGGAATTTGGGTTTTGAGATGGAAGGCTCCCGGTGGGCTAGAGTAGGTGGAGGGGATGAGTATGATAATATTATTATGTGGTTGGGGAATGGCAGAGAGAGTGTGAGCCACGGGGGAAGCCAGAATAATATTCAGGCCGCGACAGCATCTTTAGCACGAGTGATCGCTCGTGAGTGTGTTTCCTTATTGATCTGTGAATATGTATATAAGTATTTCCCAATAGCGTACATATAGGACGAACGATAGAAATGGATACTCCGGATTGATTGGAAAATTGCAGGAGGAGCAGCAGGGTATGCAACGGTTTGCTCCTCCTCCTCTTCTTCCTACTTTCCTTACTGTGCTATCACTGCTTGATTCGCACGTGTTAGATTTACTGTTCTGATAAACTTGTGCAGTATCATACGAGTACAGCACATTTCACTCCCATAACCCCCTCACCTCACTCACATGCCGACAAACTCAACTCACTTTTCCCACCTCCCCCCCGCCTCTGATAGACTCTTTGATGCTCTCCTTACTGGAGTGTTAGTCGCCTCCCGAATAACCAGCCTCGCACTCCCACCGCACTAGCCTGTTCGATGGACGCACTCTGGCTCCTCATCGTCGCTTGTATCCTACGTGTTCGCTAATCACTTGAGCATTTAGATACCGCACATATCTGACTTTCACACAGCTATGAGCTCTCAATGCCGAGGTGGAGTGGTCTGCTGTCGCTGGCGAAGGGGGTAGTGAAAATATCGAGGACTGCATTACCGCATTAGCAAAATTGTTTGAGGCCTGCCGGGGGGGGGGGGGGGGAACATCGAGGATACCGCTGCGCCCCGCTATCCCGTATGGCCGTGATTCTAGAATTTCATTCGGTATAGCGGGGTATATAGTGCGGCGGAGGAAGAGGGTTTGTGGTATTCGCTTCCCGCACCGAATAGGTTTTCTCTATTCTACTCTACTCTACCCGAATTCATGGGTTTTATTTTAAACAGCTTAGCCGAGGCTCCCATGACCACTTCCTCCTTTCTTGCAACCTGCTCTTTTGGATTGTTTTACTGTGTTGGCGAGATATTCCAAGTGATACTTTGAGGAGAGCCAGCCTCTCTGTGGCTCTGGATGTAAGGGGAAAGAAAACCCGCACCGAACCAGTTTATCACCCAATTGCTACTCTCACATTTTCTCCCTCATTTCGTTTTTACGAATAACCTTTCTGAGCTTACTACAGGAATATTTTTTACCAAGATGAAGTGGTATAAGAACCGGGAGGTGAGGCGCATCCAGGTTCCGTACGAATCCGAATACCCTTGTTTTTCCCGAATTGGAAGCTGCTAGGAAAGTTTTTCCACGGTTCAGCGAGGTATAGTATCCAGCAGAGTGAGGACTAGGATAGTGGGGTTGGGGTGGGGCTGAACTTTACTGCTCTTTCTCTGCATGCTTTCGCTGGAGGTTGGTCTTCTAATGCACTAATGAGAGTATAGAGTAACGCATTAACTTTGGAATACCAGTCGTTGTTGTTCGTCGTGCGGGAGAGATCGTGCTGGGCCCATGGAGCATGCTGTCGATGTTTCTCGGAAGGGTACACGCATGCAATGTAGGTGTCGCCTTGTCTATGGCCATTAGAGGTTAATATTTGAACTGGCTGGAGGTTGGGGAAGGTGAGCTGGTCTCAATGTTGGGTTGAAGGAGGGAGTGTGTGAAATATTTAGCATGAAGTAGTAGGCTCCTTACCTTAGTTCTATAAGCCTGTAGTGCCATAGGTGTCTAAGAAGGAAAAAGCGAAAAAGTATGTGGTGGTGGTAGTGATGGTGATGAAAAGTTTAACTTATCGCAGTACTGTACAGCCCCTGAAAGTGTCGTCATGGTGTAGTGTAGTGTGGTCCTCCCCTCTTTATCCGTTGTAATATAAGAATTGGAATGAATTTCTAGAGCTAACTTAAAACCTTATTTTTCCCTTAATCTATAGGAAGAGTATGTATCTACCGGTTAGAGTAGATAAAATATTTAGATATGGTTCAGATTTAACTTTAGTTGCTATTTTTATTTTTATTTTTGCTAGCACTATTAATTATTATTATCTATTTTTGTATTCTTCCTGCTCTCTCTGATTTAGGGAAGGTGCGGGTTGCGTGCGGCTGATATGTCGCTGGAAACCTAAAAGTAAAAGCTTGCACTTGGGTAGGACCGCGGGTGCTGGATAGGGACGGATTGGTGCTTAAATCTCCGAACACTCTATTTTCACCCTGCCGGTAGTATAATACTGGGACACTAGCGATTGAGCGAATAGCAGGAGGATGTCGTAGTAAAGATTGTTGTCCTGTAAGATTCTTCACTCTTACTCGGATTGCCGGGAGGTGGGACAAGTAGCGATGGATAAGTTAGATGGCATCCTGTGTTGGTCAATGCATAGCCGGATTAACCCTACCTTACTATATCCACTCCCCCTTCTCAATTGCGCATGCGAGATTTCCGGGACACGCAAGCTGACTTTGGCACTGCAATGCATGGTACAGCTACGGTGTCTTGTCTTTCCTCCCAAGGGCGGGCGCGATAGGCCAACTTGCATATGGTCATTTACTTATTTCTAGAAAGAATGCCCGATTGGACAACGGAGACAGACAGCCAAGCCCTTTCTCTGGTGGTAAGGGTGTCTGAATAATTTTTTTCCTGCTGTTGTTAACGAGCGAGAGGGTGCATAAGCCTATAGGAGGTTTTTATTGTCCTACTATAATAACATAAGGGATAGCTTGGTCAAATGTACTTGTTAGTGACCTTGGACCGTACGAGTATACATAGAGAAAGGGTGGGTGGGAGTGCTTGGAGGGAGGGAGTAGCTTCCGGTAAGGTATCTTGGGATGGTTGTAGTTGGGAGGTATTGAAAAAGCTATCTTGAAACTGCATCAGCTCGTATGATACTGGCTCGGCGGTGGGGGGGTGTAGAAAGATCCATAAACGTTCCCGCTTGTACGAGGGCCGGCGCAAGAAAATGCTTACATGTTTTGACGCTATTGTGTCTTCTTAATACCTAATTTGGACGGTAGACAGATATGATGCTGGCCAGTTGATTCGCCAATTTTCCCGCGCGAGTGATTGCTCGTGAAAGGGTTGTTATAATGCTGATCACTCGCCGGGATTTCCTGCAGAAGCAAAAGAAAAGAAAAGAAAAGGAAGAGAGAAGTCGCTGTAAAGTTAAATTTCGGGATCACGATCAGCGCAGTAATATGCGCATATGATGAGAAACCTTATAGATGCAAGTGGAAGACGATTTTTTCTTCTTGTCGACCTGTATGCAGCATGTCTAATCTCCATCATGCTCTAATGTGTGTGTGAAGCAGTATTGTACTAGTAGCTACGGATCTGTTGGCGAATTGCATGTACTCGAGTACAGTAGCGAAATAGCACGCGTTCCGAACATTGTATAGTATTCCAATCATATCAATACCGGGGTTAACTCGCAGGGTTAGATGCAACTTCTCATTTGCTGCCTCCATCTCCTCCTTTATCCCCCCTGCCGAGATAACTCATCCAGAATGGCCTCACTCTAACATAGGCATACCGGTTACTCTTTTGTGTGTCTCCTTTTCTGAGTTTTATGATCCTCCCCGAATATCCAAATAGATAGGGCTTCAACCTATGATACCCCAACACCCAAACCAGCAAAAAAGTGGTTCGCTGGGCATTTTTTTAATGCCCAACTACGTCCACTTGACCGGGATTCGAACGCATGGTGGTCCCTGTTTCACATTAATACGGACCAGCTCCTTAGCCATTAGACCAAGGAACCGGTCGATAATCACATTTCTTCTTCGAAATTTAAGTGAGGCCTTCTTTAGATGGGAGATTTTCGAAAAACCTCATAGTAGTGTATCAAGCGCTGCAGCTCTTATATTACCATAGCTTTAACTCGTAACTCTAGTTATTTGCCCAGCACGACGGTCTCCAGTCAGTGCGCCAAAGAAATGGGTGGAATAAGTATCAGTTTAATACCCTAGTAATTTATTTCCTGGATCCCGTTATTTTCTTAGTCAGATCTCTTGGGCACAGCACCCAACGGACTCTGCACTTGTACTTTTACATTTCACCTACTTGGGGTGAGAAAAAATATTGGGGCAAGACAAGCCAAGATCCGTGCTGGATTTTGCAAATACAGCTTAACCATCACCATTACGCATATCTGTATTACCACATACTGCAATTCAATACAAAGTACCATAAAAGAAATTCTACCCTTGATAAATATTTCTGCCGTTTTGTCGTGCACCGGTGAGTCTCTACCTTTGTGAACGGTCGTTTTCTGTTATGGTGACGATGCGAGAATTGTCTGGGGTCAGCCCGTTGAAACCTACATGTGGGCTGTCCAGCTTGGTCACACTTGCAATATGACAATCCGGTCGGGCTTGTCTTGCCCCAATATTTTTTCTCACCCCAAGTATGCCAGCCAACAAGTAATTATAAGTTATAACATATGATACAATCTAAGATGTAAGATAAGAATAAATAAATACCATGTTAGAAGTTATTAGATATCATACTACTCAGCATGCTCTAGTGTTAATTTCATTATTTTGACAAGAAGTGTAGGAAATGCTTTAACCTGCTGTATCTATCAGAGGCAGTCATCAAGTGCGGAGAGTGAGAGATTTTTTGCTGGACATGTCCCTCATTCACTCGTGCACTGAACTGCGCTAGGTTACCAACCCCAACCTACCGTAGGCTGATAGAGATAGCTAATTTCAAGAATAAATATGGTAAGAAAGGAATGTGGCTATAGTAATGGGTGTGGGCGATAGGGAATTGTG
>Ga0307507_10009877_pt1 | contig 12560 bp, 11 predicted proteins | sample 7_EM_MG_FD_207223 | JGI IMG/M metagenome (GOLD analysis project Ga0307507, IMG submission 207223) | Populus trichocarpa ectomycorrhiza microbial communities from riparian zone in the Pacific Northwest, United States - 7_EM | ecosystem: Host-associated > Plants > Roots > Unclassified | place... | reverse complement strand
CTAGCCTTCCTCGCAGACATTAGCAAAATGTAAAAACCAGTCCTGGTCCACCTAGGGGGGTTATGGTCACCCTGGTCCTCCTGGTCCACACTGATCCACCCTGGTCCACATTTTTGGTAAAATTTCAAAAAGTGTGGATCAGCATGGATCGGAGTGGACCAGGTGGACCACGGGGACCACAACTCCCCTTGGTGGACTAGGAGCGTTCAAGACCACCTTGGACCACCCACCGACATTTTCCTACTGAACTTGGGTTCGACAATCCCACACATTTTTCTGCCTCCCAAGTACTTACCCCATATGGCCTTGGGAATTTGGGGCGCCCCGAATTGAAATGTCAATTTCTTGATAGAGTGTAATACTTGTTAGTTATTGGCACAAAGTTGTCCAACTAGGGCGTACCTACCTCATATCCGTTGGGAGCGCCAATAAATCTATCCTTTCCCAGCAGGTAGTCTACCCGGCACGCAATCGCCATGGGATCTTCTGGGGGATGGTATAATTTTCCCCTCTTATCTTTAACGTGGAAAACAAACTAGCATCTTACCGCAGAGTCTCTATTGCATATGTTTCAGAATTCGTACTATACACGGCTTCAGGGGAGCATCCTCCCAGTGTATCTATATCCACTTACTATCTTTATGTTTTCCTCTGGCCCTTTCTTATATCCTGCATTAGCTACATAATCAAACGCCTTAGGCCAAGCACCGTGTGCCTAAGACGTCAAAGTAATTGGACCTGGGAGTGGGTCAACCAACGTGGTGTACTAGAGAATAAGAACTTTGGTATGCATTACGACAGCTGCCTCTACGCCTCTCGCTGTATTTTCGCCATGACTGGGTACCTGGCCAGATGCTCTCACAGTGTGGTGTACTCGATTCACCGGCTGTCTCAAACTTCGAACTCCCGAGGTAGTGGCACTGTGAGTGGCCAGTGGGGATGAATATCGGGCTAAACGGGATGACGGGCGCACTGGCGGAGTATACCCTTTAACGAGGGTTATACATCCTCGAGCTGCAGGCGTCCGCCTAACAAGTGCTGCCTCCTGTGATCCGGATGTGGTCCAAACTCACACAGTCGATATGTGATTGTTTGTTTCTTCGTCTGCTATTCTTGACTAGTAACACCGCTCGGCTCCAGTAGCATCTGCAATATTATTGTCTTTTGTGTCTGGCTTAGTATTCAATTTAGTCTTTTTCAATCTCCAATAGTCTTGGTACTCCTCAGTGCTATCATCGCTTAGACGAACTGTTTCTGTTAGTACTTCTGCTTCAGTTTCCGTCTCGATATTAGTATATCTTGTGGTCTGTATCGTCCTTCTCCGTGGGTACTTTGGTGGTCTTTCGAGTGCTCTAGTTGCGTTTAGTGCTGTAGGGCGCACATGCGATGGCTGCTCGTTTGGCAGTATCCTCAGCGAACTAACGGATTGGTTTTATTGCGTTCCCAAACTAGATCTCGCTACTAGTATGCCATCGGACACGACTTGGCGTCTACCTCTGTTCAGATTTCCCATTTGGGGGGTTCGTTGGCTGCAGGGAAATTGGCTTGGGGTGGTCTTGATATGGTGAAATGCTGAACAGTTGATCAATATTAGTCAAAATAAGAATTAGGACGGAGAACAATAGAATGTATCTTTCGTCTTATGAAGATGAGGAACTTGAATCTGTGGTTCTGTTCAAAGGACGCGTCAGGTCTTAGGCACTAGTATTTAGGAGTGGGTGGGCAGAATCACAAACGATTACTCGGTATTGAAAGAAATCATTCGCCTGAAAAGGGGGTTTTCTGCTTGTTTAACATTATGATCATGATCTCGACCTCCTCAGGTATCATGGTAGTCCTGAATCTAGTTAAAAAGGTTCAGCGAGATAGACCTCACCAATGTAGGAGGCTAAATGAAATCTAGCCACAATGAGTATTATTAGTGACATTAATTCAAGCAAGACACGCGTCAGGCCTAAAGCGGATTAGGATTATCGAACCTCATCTTCTAACATTGAATCAACACCACTAAATGTCTAGAATTCTGTATTCACGCCATACACTCATGTGTTTGACTAGTTTAGTCCCCCGACGCCAGCCCAGTTAAGGACAAAATGCGCGGTGTGCTTGATTCCGGAAAAAAGATATCGTAGCTTAAAGCAAGGTGGTATAATGACTAGCAACACAGGATACGAGAAGCTGAAGCAAGGGCGCCCAATGATATGTTTGCTATCAAATCCCAGCTAACGAACCACAAACTGAGAATTCTGACTAAAGTGAAATAAGGTCTAGGGAAAAAAGAAAAAGAAAAAAAAGGACCCGAGAGACTGGGAAATCTCAAATTATTTTCGTCAAGCCCCGTGTCTTTTTGAAAGGGACGGTTGGGGCGATGCTGATTTGGTGTTGTTTGGGGCACTACTCAAACTGGACATTGAAGAAACCCTGGGCGGCAGGGGTGTCACAGGGGCTGCTGGTTCTGTCAGGGCTGGGAGCCTGATGGGCGGCTCTTCAGTTGTGCGAGCTGCTTGTTCTGTCACTCTCACTGAAGTTGTGTGAACCTGTTGATCAATAAGAGCAATGGCGGAGGAGGCTGGACGTTCGTTGCGAATTGCAGGCAGGCTGGTAGGAGGGCTATCCTGGGCACCATTATATTCTGAACGCAGGGCAGCTGCTGGTTCAATTGTGCGACCTGCTTGTTCAGTAACTCTGATTGGAGTTGTGTGAACCTGCGCATCAATTGGAGCAACGGCGGGGGGAGACGGGACGTTCGTCGCAGAATCCGGGTAGATTAGAGAGAGGGTTGTCCTGAGCACCATCGAGTCCCGAATACAGCACAGCTGCCACCCCGGTATCTATAATATAGTGTGCCATCCAGGGCATCTCCCGTAGAACCTTCCGGCGATCTTGGAGTTTCATTTGCGTAGATGGGGCTGAAGGGCTAAAGGCCGACTCCTGCAAGAGAGGAGCGCACAGATTATCACTCACGGCGTCCTCTATTTCTCGTGGGGTAGCCCTCCATCGGGTTGAGGGGCCCGGGGCTCCCAATTCCTCATCCTACGTCGTGAATTATCCATCGTGTTTTGATCTTCATGTTAACGTTAGGTGTCGATACTTACGTCATCCAAAACAATCGCTCCCCCGTCAGGAGACGCCTGCGGTTCCCTCTCGCTCTCGGCCTCTAGTTATTCCTCCTCCTTCTCATCCTCCTCCTCATCCTCATCCTCATCCTCATCCTCATCCTCATCCTCACCCACATCCTTATCCTCATCCGCTTGCATGTTCCCGACGGCATCTTCCCAAATGTTGCAATTGAGAAACGGGTATCTCCCTTTGGCAGGCTCGGGCATCTAAGTTCTATCCTCTCTATTCTTGCGACGTGACTCAACCCCCAAGAGCCCTAGGGGATCTTGGCCATGCTTTGCAAGGAGCCATGCTAGAATGTCATTATTGCTATAGAAAAAGATGAGCTGTCGCAGGGGGAGAGGTTTTTGGGCTCTTGATGTAGCATGACGGCACCCTCACCAGTCGCCCCGATCAGATATCGTGGGCATCACATTTTCTCCTCCACACTCCGCCCTCTAACCACCCCAACCAGATTTTTCATGCTCGGTATTGTCAACACACCCCATGCGATTCCCCGGTCCGAGTTGCTAGCATACCAGGGATAGTCAAGGAACTGATGTCCCACTTCTGGGGCTCCCATTCGGGGAATGATATGGATTCTTACTGCCTGTGGGCAATAAGTTGACGATTGAGACTCAGTCAAAATTTGTTACTGCAAGGCTGACGGGAGATAGATGGGAATAATCACTTACTGGGAGATTCTGCGACGTCTCTGCCACCGGTACGCTCCACAATTCAACCCTGGTTAAAGGTGTGGAGTTTCCTAGCCAAATCCTTAACTAGTATCCTCAGGTGACGGGTGAGTTCCACGATATCATCTGGGTGGTGGTTTTTTTTAATGTGGGTGACGCGATCTTTTACAGGTGGAAGGCTGTGAGTGAAGAGAGTGATTGCTTCCACTTGGGCCTCTGTCAAGTAGCCAGGGTCAAGGTTGCGGACTGTCATATAGGCCTTGAGCTGCTCACACCAATCGAAGTAGGGACCAGATGTGACGCCGGGATCGAAGAACCCGCAGCACCATTTACCCTATGCAATGTCGCCATCCGCCTTCCTAATTTGTGCTCAATTGTTAGGTTGACAGATTCTTATCACCAGGTGGGGGTCTTCTTTGACCTACCCAGTGCCCGTGTCTTTGACGGCTGGCTCAAAGTGTGCACGCTCTGCCAGGTATGTGTTTACAAGAAAGTTCGTTGTGAGCGCTATTTACTCCAATGCGAATCTGGTGCTTTCCGTGATTACATAAGCTCTCTGCTGAGCGGGGCAACAGGGGACTATACACGGCGAAGTCTCTCTTCTTTTTCCGCTCTCAAGGTCAATCCTCTGGGGCTGCGCAGCGGGCCGTCTAAGCCGAATAGAAATATTAAAATTGCTCACATATATAGACAGGTAGTTTACTTAGTTTCCCTTCTCTAACTGCTGTTTCCGTGAGCTCAGAGGTGCCATGGGGACATGTGCGATGTTTAGATTGAATAGCACTCAATGAAAAAGATGAGAAACATTATTGATACGTCAATTAAGAGACGAGGGTCTTGGAGGGAGGTTGATGTAGGTAGGTCGGAATCTGGCACCAGATGTGGGGAGAAGAGCGAAGAGGAACGTATGGAGAGTGGGAACGCCAAAGTGGAAGGAGGGATAGGTGGGGTCCTTATCTATACCTCATCAACACCGGGTGTACATTTGCTAATGATTAGCCCTGGGGGAGTGTACGGTATGAGCAAAGCACGTGAAGTAGGGTGTGCTTGTACCACCACGTCGTACTCCGAAGTGGATACCGGTATCATGGGCCAGATGAACTAGCCATCGAACGGATCCACAGATTGTAATTGATAAAGATATAGAACATAGACAATCCAATGATCGTGAACGGTTCTGAGTCTCAGAGATTTCCACCGCGTGTGATGAAATGAAGTTTTATGCCTTGCAAAGATATACATGCCAAGGCACCATCGACATCACTTGAACTTTTCATTCATCAAGTATAAGACCACACATGAGGGAAGCCAGATGAACGTGAACTGATCCGAGGGAGATCGTCAGGCACGCAGGCTGGCCGGCAGGCAGGCAGGCTATAAGAAATATATTCGAAAGCCCTAAGAACTCTAATGCTAAACAATATCACTAATACACTATACGTCTAGGTAGACTCAGTGAACCATAGATGCGGCGTCAAATCAAACTCTCAGAGGCTCGAATAGTGACACTTGGGCTTACGCTCATGACCGTCCTGATCATCAAAGGAAGCACAGCGCTTCCGTACCTCCGCGCTTTCCAAAAGTTCCCTTGGGATGAAAGTCAAACGAAATCTCTTGGACTTACACTCATGACAATTTTCGTCGTCGAACAGACCGCTGCGCTTCCATGTCATCTTGCCTTGAGCAGGACGCTGTCCCACTTCTGCCGAGTGTTGTATATTCAACCGGCTCGACGATTTGAGGGAGAGTGGTATACGTTTCGCAGGGGATTTCCTTCTCTCTCCACGGGTGGAGGACAACATCCCAACACTGCCCTTGTGTCCATCCCTAGCGCCGGAGACATCTAATGACGTGCCGGATGATGCTACAAGTAAAGCCTCAGAGGCAGCTCCCTCTTGCGGTTCACGTGCTTCATTAGCCGGCCCGGGATTAGCTCTAGGTTCCGGTCATCTAGGCTCAGGATCAAATGAACCTCCAGGCAATTGGTCTCGTGCTATCACTTCATTCGCCCAATTGGTCACAGTGCCTGGTACAAGATAGTTGTGCCCCCTCAACGCCGGTGTGGGTTTCCAACTTATGTTATTCGGACGATAACAACAGATCAAGAGATCAAGTGGGTCTTCAAGAACTGGATTTGACAGGAGCCACGCCCTTCCCGCTTCATCGTCATCGATGAAGACATAATTGCACCACGAGAGCAGAGTGTTGGGATAGTCTCGTAGGAGTCGGCGTCCTTCACTACTAGGGCCAAATATGTACTAAATCGTCTCATGTCGTATGGGTCTCGTAATCATCGCTGACAGTCCATGGATCTCATAGGAATCCCACACAGCAAACTGTACCCCTTTGACTGGGCGCTCTTTGAGCCGGCGATAATAAGGGTAGATTGTAGGGCTATCAGCAGCGTGGCGGATCCAAACAATATGCAGTACGCGTGGACGTCGAAGTAGAAGGCTTCAATCTACAACTCGTTAGTCAGGAAGTGACAAACCCAAACAGGCGGATTATTCTGAAAAGGACTCACCTGTTGGCGCCCGGCGAGTTAGCGGGAGATAAGGTATGATCGGTGCCGGCGCACAGCTGTCAGGTGGGCTGTTATGTGGGCTGTTATGTGGGCTGTTATGTGGGCTGTTATGTGGGCTGTTATGTCGGCTGTTAGGTGGGCTATTCGCTGGGCTGTTTGCTGGGCTGTTTGCTGTGCTCTTTGCTGGTCTGTTTGCTGGACTGTTTGCAGGACTGTTTGCTGGACTGTTTGCTTGGCTGCTGCCTGAGCTACTGCCTGCGCTGGTGGATGGGGTACTGAGTAGAATTGGTGCTTGCGGCGACCCAGCCACTAGGGGAGCGTTTTGCGGAGCAGGTATTCCTTGTCCTTGCATCGGGTGAGCAGCTTTAGCGACTTCTCTTTGGGCTTGCAGTTGGTTAATCAGTGGTTGAGGTTGACCCGGCGCGACACCTAGAGCGACTTGTCCTGGCGCCAGAATGACAGGAAGGACTTGTCCTTGGGCTTGCGGTTGAGGTTGACCTGGAACAACACCTAGACCGACTTGTCCTGGCATGTGAACAACACCAGGACCGACTTGTCCTGGCGTGTGAACGACACCAGGAACGACTTGTCCTTGCGCTTGCAGTTGAGGTTGACCCGGAGTGACACCAGGAGCCACTTGTCCTGACGGCAGAAGGACAGGAACGACTTGTCCTTGCGCTTGCGGTTGAGGTTGACCCGCAATGCCACCAGGAACGACTTGTGCTTGCGCCAGAACGGCACCTGGACTGACTTGCCCTTGCCCTTGCGGTTGGTTAATCGCCGGGAGAGCGTTTTGGGGAACGGGAGCTGGGTTCGGATCAGCCGTAGCAGGACCCCATTGAATTGGGGCGCCCAGATGTAGTCGCAGCGGGTGAACAATCACTTGCACAGTGGGGACTCCTGGCTGGCCCAGTGTAGGTGCAAGCTGGCCGTTAGCCACAACCTGAAGCTGCTTGTTCCTGGTGGTTGTCAACTTACTCCTACAGTCCTTAACAAGTTGAACGATTGCCTCATTGGCCTCCTCCATACGAGCCACATCATTCGCAGCTGATTTTGTTGTGAGCTAATCAAATGCAGGGTGCAATCCCCTCATTCTTGAGACGATTTGCTTGACTTCTCTAATAGAAATATTAGCGAGTGGCGTAAAGTTCCTTGCTACCAGCTGAGCTTTCACAAGTCGCCACTATTCTTTATACACCACCGCGCCTGCATTATTAGCTGGGAAGCCCATGGCTCCCTTATAGGGAGTAATTGACTGACCTTCAGGATTAGGGTGTGTTGCACTGATCACCCCTAGGAGAGAATTAGGCAGAAGTTGGTACGTCTGCCCTGCTGGAACCTGCTGTACTCCTGGATTATGCATGTAGACGTATCGTATGTGGATGATATCGTGGGCTATATTGGTTGATTCTTGGTATATCTAGATGAGAGTATTGGAACTAGTGGGCTCAATATGGTGGCAGTTGTGGACGTTCTGAATGTTAGATGGTTTGCGATATGAAGTCCCTTCTAAGGCGCTCTATCCACTTTATATATACAACTCCCAGATGTCCTAGGCAGTTTGAAAGAATCACACTGTGTTTTCAAGATTTGCTAAAAATAGGTAAAACCTTAGGGTCAAAGTGAGGACTCTGCCATTATCCGAGGCAACTTGAATAATGGATGATACCCACATTTGGTCCAGAGCGGCTGTGGTCTTGGAAGAAATTATAGCTGACGCCCCGTGACGTCTGCGCTAAACCCCATGGACCACTAGTTCCTCTTCGGAGTGTCTGAGCACCTTGACCCTGCGTGCGAACCACACGCGTTGGACTCAAGACTAAACATAGCAGTAGAAGTACCCTCCAATCTAGACATAACTCACAATATAGACTGAGCTGACTTCCATCATACCTAGCAAATGTCCATTCTCCCAACGAAAATACATCCTGGGAGGCGCATATGAGAAACACTTGCGACCAGCGCACCCAAATCTAGACATTGTTCTCACGTCCACCGTAGGATATCCATTATCCGTAGATATTATCAACTACATGGAAACAAGCATATTGCACCACGCAGTGGCGAGCGAGCTCCAGGATGCTGACTATGAATCTGATCCGGATCCCACAGGACACGAGCGCAATGCATTTACTGCTCACAAGTCTCATACTGAGATACCGGACGACTCTACGTCTTCGTTACCCAGCAGATAGGAGCACTATCCACACGCCGGAGAAGCCAGTGGAGACCTTGACCAATTTGAGCAAGAAAACAGCAATCTCTGCGAGTATCCGTGGGCACCTTTCAGTTGTGTGCAGGGTTTCAAACTGGCTTCTTGGTTCATTCAGAGTAAAGTACGTAAATCATGAATCAATAAATACTTCTCGAGTGGCCTGTGTTAGTCGGCTATAGCTCTATGCATATACTCGAGAACCACCTCCGGTCATTGGACCCGCACAGTTGGTATCTGCAATAGTTCGAAGGAGAAGTTGAGGATAGCAAGAGAACTCTGCCATTCTTTTATCGTAATGTCCTGGATTGTGTTAGATATCTCCCTTTCCAGATCGCCTACCAGGATGACATGGTCTATGTGCCGCAGCGTGAATTCAATCCTAATGGTAAAAGGATCTATCTGGGAATGCACACCGTGGACTGGTGGTGGGATGTTCAAGTACAGCGCCCTAACCTCCTTTACAGTAACGTTAGCTGACTAATTATAGAAGACACTTCCACCTTGGGCGACTGTAGTTCCCATTATTGGGACGTCTGATCAGACCCATCTCAGCAACTTCTCCAATAACAACAAAGCGTGACCTGTTTATATTACCCTCGGAAATCTTCCGTCAGCCTGGCACAACAGCCCTGGATCAATGGCTGTTCTGCTTCTCACACTATTGGCTGTCCCCCCCAAACTCTCAAAGTCCACCAAAGCAGATCATTACCAGAGACAAGTGAACGCCGACACACTGCAAGACATATTCGAATTCATTTTTGCGCCCGTGTGGCACAAGGCGCTTGATGGTGTCCCAATTGATTGTGCTGACTGGAAGGTTGAGAGGGGCTTCTCAATCTTGTCTGCATGGGTTGCGGACCATATAGAAAAACGTGACACTGCACGGGTTAAAATCCAACGCCTGTCCTATATGTGAGGTATCTGCCAGTGAATTAGGTATCAACATCAAGAACTATCAAGCTAGAAATTACACAAGATACGAACAATATGGATATGAAAACCGGTCCCGAGGCTCGAAGTCAGACGGCACCCACGTCATGTTCCGCGGCCATTGTATCAATTTGGGCCTAAATGTTTTTTCATGGACTTCACTCGGTCTCGGCCCCTGACTTGCACACCCGGGACATGCTCCATACGGTTTAACTTGGATTATTTACGCACATGATGGACTGTATCCAAGCCTTTCTCAAGAAACACGGGCGACTGCGAGCTTTTAATGACATTTGAAAGGCATTACCGCCGTACCCTGGAGTTTTGGTACCCAAAAAAGCCTACTGCGAGGTTGTGCAGGGGCAAGGGAAAGAGATGAGGAATCTGGGGCGCTATATCTTGGGAGTTGTCGCGGTGGCACTTCATCAGCCACAGAGTTCACAAGTGATACCTTTCAAACATACTCTTAAATATGTCGGAACACTCATCAACCTCAGTATGATGGCACAATACCGAAGCCACTCGTCCTTTTTTCTTTTTTTTTTTCCTTTTTTTTTATATCATGCGTTCATTGTTGTTGGGTACAAGAAGCTTCATCCAGCGCTAGCTATGGAAAGAACAAAACCTATAAATCAAACAACTAAACAAAAGAAACCTTAAAAATCTCAATCCACCACGGTAACTGAAAATACAATAGGCCGAAACCATATGCCTACTTAATTCAACACATGAAATATTACAAAAGGAAGTTTTTAACCTGAGCCAATTCTCACGTTTCTAGTGTTCGTTACGGGGCCAACGGGGCCCCGAAACCTCCGGGCCCCCGGCCAAATTCCCCGCCCCGCCCTACTCAATGGCCTGGGGTCGGGCCTTCTTTTTTTCATTACCCCCCCCTGGCCCCGTCTGGGCCCCCGCCCCGTTCAAGGCCCCGCACAGCCCCCTGCAGGTTGAATTTCCCCGTCCAGGGCCCTATATTTTCTGTAATTCCCTACTAAAGCCTTTATCTTTTTTGTATATTCCTGTACAATTGTCCTCTAATGTACAAAATATTGCCCGTTTTCCTGCTTACTAGTATATATCCTGGTTTATCTTTTTACTGAAAAGAACCGTCCTGATATCCTGGCTCCTTTCCTTTTTTGTCTAGTATTTAAGGTACTAAAGTAGTTGTGCCCTCCTGCCTAAAATCATACGCCGAGAATCATCCCCCCTGAGCCATCCACTCAGAATCATACGCCCCGAACCATCGCTCCACATCATAGACCAGGGATCATATCCTGAGAGCGATGGCCCAAAATCATACGCCAAGAATTATTTGCCCAAAACTATACACCAAGAATCATCGTATAGCATCATACACCCAAAATCATACACCCAAAATCATACGCCCAACATGCATCAGGAAAAGGTCGGAGCATGGTCCACCTGGTCCAATCCGATCCATTCAGATCCACACTTTTTGAAATTTTACTGAAAATGTGGACCCGAGTGGATCAGGCTAGACCAGGAGGACCAGGGGGACCATAACCCCCCTTGGTGGACCAGGACAGGTTTTTACATTTTGCTGATGCCCCCGCAGCCTCTCCGGCGGCACTCCCAGCAGCCTCCATAGTCCCACTGCCACCCCTACCAGTAGCAGGATTCTCAGCAGCACCTGCAGCATTGTCTCCACTGGAGTCACTGTCACTACTCCCACTGTCTCCCACAGTACCACTGGCACCAGCTCTCCCAGCACCGCCACTGTGGCTACTGCCTCCTCTCATAGCTCTTGTATTCCCACCCTGATTTCCCTGCGTATCACTCCTGCTAGTACCACCAGTTGCACTAGCTCCTGCATCTTGACGAAACAAGGGACGGTGTAGAGAAGGGGAAGGGTTGACATCAGAGTCGCTATCACTATTGTTATTATCATTACCCGGGGGTTGGGGAGGAGGAGGAGCCCTCCTGGATGGTGGGGAAGGTGGTGGCGCAGCGCCCGGAGGAGGAGGTGGTGCTGGTCCGCCGTCATCATGACCCTGATTGCCCCTAATCTGATCCCGCGTAGCCCGATCAGGCTTCTCAGCCATGACGTTCATGACATCATCAACCAGCCTTAGGTCCCGAACCATGAGGGTAACGCGACCAGCATGTGCCGCACCCAAGGCACCAGCTATAAGTAATTCATTAGTAAATTAGATAATTTGGTTAGGATGGTAATTCAACTTACCAGTCATTAACATGACCAAAAACTCCTCTGCCGCCACCTGGAGACATTCAACAGCAGACATCTGCCAGCGGAATCGCTGCTCAAGGGTCAAATCTGCCACAATTTCTTGTCAAACACGATAGCAGGGGGCCTTGGGAATAAAATATCCCCCATCCCGGCGGTACTTTATAATTTCTGCCATTGCGACCCTGCCGTTAGGATACCGCGCCGGCCGCTGTACCCCATTGACAACTCTGCCGGCTCTCTTCCGACCAAGATGCCTAGTTGGGGGACCCCAACCTCCGCCACCCTTCTGGCCCAAGATACTCGGATTTCCACTATGCTTGGGAGGCATTGGGTAGGGGTGTTTTTTTTGTTTGGTTTGTTTGATTTTCTTTTCGGAGGGAAAAGTGAGCGAAGAGGAGGAAAAAAGTTAAATGGAAAAAGAGAGGAGATATTGTGTTTTCTTCTGCAAGAATTTGACAGAGGGCAATCGGGGGTGTGTGGGTTTGTGACTTGTGCGTATCTGGATTTGGGCATATGGGTATAGACGTATAGTTTCCCTAGTATGATAGTTGAGTCGTGATATTAGAGTTTGTTAAGAGTGAGATAGGTTTTGGGAGAGAGGTGGATAGAGGGACATTTTATACCGATCAGAATAATGACATTTGAGATTTCATGATTTGTATCTTTCAAGCCGCCTCGTCATATATTTCAAGCCCCCTAGAGTTTAGGTATATATTGATTCATGATGTCTAGTAGATAGATGACTTGAAGGCTTATGGGGGTCAGTATATACGTACACTTGAATTGTACAATGATGAAATTCAAGTAAGGCTCTAACCTAAAGCCTAGTAAAACATACATTGTACAATCCCTTCCACATAGCAATTCCTTGAAAGTTGTGTATAAAAT
>Ga0307507_10009876_pt1 | contig 12560 bp, 11 predicted proteins | sample 7_EM_MG_FD_207223 | JGI IMG/M metagenome (GOLD analysis project Ga0307507, IMG submission 207223) | Populus trichocarpa ectomycorrhiza microbial communities from riparian zone in the Pacific Northwest, United States - 7_EM | ecosystem: Host-associated > Plants > Roots > Unclassified | place... | reverse complement strand
AGATTTCCTCGTGCCCAACCTAATGCTTCTGTTAGGGAAGCCCCCCGAACTCCTAAAACCCCCAAAACTCCTAAACCATCATGTTCTCATAAAGACTCTGGCCACTCCGGGCTCAAGCGATGCGAAATCCTAGGGATTACCGGCACCGATTTTCATACTTCTAGCTCTCCACAGAGGCCTACCCGGGTGCATGAGCTGGACCTTGAATTGATTGAGTACCATAAGATGAGACTTCGCAAACGGAAGACCGTGGAGCTTTTCGATGGGTCCTTTATCCGCATTGCCTCGATCAAGAATAAACTTACAGAAGATGGAAGTAGTGAAATATTTCTTCAAGGACCACAGTTCCTCAGAAGCAGAAACCTATTAGGGTTTTTGCCATTGAAGAAGAACGAAGTTGCTATGTCTTCGCTGTCCGAATCCGTTCCACTTTCTAAGGTCTTGAAGACAAGGATTTTGATTCTTACGAACGCTAATTTTCCGGAGTTCCGGGATATCACTGGGGTGGGTGATGCTGATGAGAGGGAAGGTAGACTAATCTGTCGGTGGGCAGTAAACCTCGTCAACAAGACAGAGGGTCATATATGGCGCCTCAAAGAAGATGAAGCAGACAAGGAATTTCGAGTTACAGAAAGGGGATTGCGGGACCAATGGAGGGGCGACCTCATGAGAGCTAAAATCATGAACTCTAATCAATTGAATCACCCAAAGAGACGCCAGAAACGTCAACGTGATGGGACTCTCAAACAAACACACCCCAATGGTAACGGGGTTTATGGTGAGCCAAAAGGCAAATATTCTCATTACACAGGTAATCCCTTTACTAGGGGTGGATTTGTACAAAGGACCACAGACCCCCCATTTTTGGGATGTCATGTGCAAGTATCTCAGAAGGATGCCCGACTTTTCAATGCATCAACCCCTGGTGCGCCTCCATCACCTCCGGCTTCGAGATGGGACCCCTATCCTGAACCCATGGACATTTCTCCTCCCCCTCTCAAGTTTTTCGACGAATTGCTTCCTGAGAAACCATCCTCTAGAGGCGCCCCAGCCAAATTTGGGCTTCAATCACCCCCTGGAACTCCGTTCTCGAAAGCTAGGGCTGAATTTTGGGTAAATTTCGACCTTTTGGTATATCTAAGTGGAATATTTCTAATACGACTCAGGGTAATGGTCCTCGTATTCGTAGTGAAAATGCCCCCGCCTTTCCAGGTTCAGATACAAGATTTTCTACGTCAGGTCGGTCTGAACGGCCTACAGGTAACTCCGCTGTGAGAGCCAATCCATTCGGCAGCCCTATGCAACGGAAAGATTCTCTTAAAGGAAGCAGCCTGAGCAAAGCTACTGCCCTTGGCGATTCTCGCTTCGAAGGCTATAACCCAACTCGCATTCCTCTTCGCCAGCCCGTTTTTAACTCTACTCGCGAAACTATTTACACATTCGGTGATGCGTTTTGTGGTGGAGGCGGAATGTCTAGTGGTGCTCGTGCAGCTGGATTCAAGAATGCGTGGAGCTTTGACTCTAATTATGAAGCCGTGTCAACTTACCGCCGAAACTTCCCCCAATGCACAACTTATCACTCGACAGCCAACGATTTCCTCACGCTTCGTCATCCGGAGCTTCTGGTTGATGTTGTGCATCTTTCCCCACCATGCCAGCCTCACTCACCTGCTCATACGATTGCTGGAAAGGATGACGATAATAACGAAGCATCCTTGTTTTGTGTCCGACAATGTCTGCAGGCTTGCAGGCCGAGAATGGTTACGCTTGAACAGACTGACGGGCTCTTGAACAGACCCGAATGGTTTCGGAGCCTGGTCATGATGTTCACAGATCTCGGCTTCTCTCTCAGTTGGAAGGTTTTACATGGAGTGGAGTATGGAGTACCACAAACACGAAAAAGATTGTTTCTCCTAGCTGCGAGGTGAGTGTCCGACCTGCCCTTGAATTAGTAGGTTGCTGTTGACCTATTATCTAGTCCTGGAGAAGAGTTGCCCGAATTCCCAAAGCCAACCCATGCCCACCCAAAGACTGTGAACATGGAGGGTCGTGCCCCTCCACGCACCGTACGCGATGCCATATCTGGAATACCAGCAACCGCCAGTTGTCACGTCAATAACTTTAGCCCATTCCCCGAGGGCCCTCGACTGTCAACTGTCAACTTCGATTTACCATTGATGTCTACAATCCTTGCTAGTGGCGGCCCTTACGACGTTCATCCAAATGGTCGAAGACCCTTCACCCCGAGAGAACTCGCATGCCTCCAAACATTTCCTCTCTCTCATTTCTTTTACGGCAGTCCGTTTCAGAAGAAGAAGCAGATTGGAAACGCTGTCCCGCCTATTCTTGCAGAGGCACTGCTGCGCGAAGTACGTAAGGCTCTCGAGAAAGCGGATCGGTCGAGGAAAAAGAAACCTAACCAGGAAGATCCGTTCCGGGTTCCAGAAGGCAGCAGGGGAAGGTTGGCTCGTAACCCAATATGCATTGCAGATTGAACTGTGATGAGAGATGTTTTTGCGTGTCGCTAATTGATTTTGGAGGGTCCCTCTTTTTTTTTTTTCCCTTTTCTTTCTTCCCCCATTATGGGAGCTTTTTTTTTTTTTTGGTTATGTTTGGGTTGGGATTCGAGTGGTGTTTTCATTCTTCTCAATATTTTTATTTGGCTACTTTTGCTATGTATACCGGCGCTCTTAGGGAGGAGGATTGATTATTTATGTTTTGCCTAGTCCATGCACGGGTACGGCGATCTGGAGGGATTTCTGTCTTTTTTTTCTCTCAACATGGAATTAATTATCCGACAAGTGTTTATCCCACAGACCATATTATACCATAGCACCTTCACACATCAAACCAATATGATATATGTATAACACATGATGGGAAGCCAAGTCCATTCAGAGGGGGGCATAGACTGGGAAAAAATACACAAGGTATCGACACATCAACAAACAAACAATCCCAACTCCAGAAGTATAAAGATAAATAAAACGAAAGTGGAGAGAGAGAAAAAGAGAGAGAGAATCGTGCATCACATCACCCCCTTCTACCCCTTCTACCCCTTTCCACCTCGCCTTCCTCCCTTCTTCATTCGGACCAGACTACGCGACATGGGTCCTATGGGTCCTAAACCCTCTTCTCCTCTTAACCCCTGTACCTCGAGTACGTCGACAAGTCACGCAAGAAATGATAATGTCAAAAACACTACAAACACATCCATCGATATCAGCACAGGGTTCTCTTTTGGAGGGGAAGTTATATACATACCTTGCAATGCCATTGATGATAGCCTTCAAGATACCGGCGATACCATTTACGATGGCCATGCACACGCCACCGATTGCGCGAAAGACCGATTTGATCTGTAATATTGGCAGTTAGTTTAGTTGGCGGTTAAGTTAAGTTAGAGCAGAAGGGAGGAGGTGGGGGGGGGGGGGGGGGGGGCAAGGACGCAGGACATAACGCCGCCCATTTTTGCTTTACTGTAGGTAGTAGGTAGGTAGGTGAGTGGGTGGGTATTTCTGAGTTGTGGATTAGAGTAGAGGTAGTTCGTGGTAGTTAGTTGGTAGTAGTAGCAGTCGTTATTCGATAAGGAGTAAAGTTAGAATATTACTCGTCTGTATGGTAAATTAAGGTTGAAAAGAAGGGAGGATAGAAAGGGGGAGAAGAAGAAAAGCTAGGATGAAGTGCAGGTCAAGGGTTTATATATATTCTCTCTTTCTTCCCTTCCTCCCAGTGCGGGATTAGAATTATGTTGGAAAGCCATGTTATGGTTACTAGTATCTTGATACGGTATGCAGACATGTTGTCATACCCCATAAGTATCATGTACTCGGGTGGGTCCATAAAAATCAGATGGTGGTGGTGGTGGTGGAAAAACAGGGATTTGTGATGATCATTGGAGAGAACTTTGCGGGAAGGAGTACCGGCATGTGGAAGTTGGAAGTCTAGATTGGCTGCATTTGTGTCTATCTTTCTCTAACATGGTATCTCAGCCCAATTTTTACTGTGACGAACTTTTAATTATTGGCTTGGGATATCTTTTCATTGTAGATAATGCAACTTATTTGGTATCCACTCCAAGTTGTTCATGTCTACCAGTGTTTTATTATTTTCCATTAAACTTTTATACTGACTATCTGCTCACTCCCCAGTGATCTCTCAAATCCCTTTTCAGATACACCCGAGCACAGTACTCGTACAGCGCGAGTACCATACACATACTTTTCCACAAAAGTGGGTTTGTAGGATAGTGATTGGCCGTGATAGTCCTCTGGGCGCAGTATGTAGGAAGGTATCATAATATCTACCTGACGTCATTGCTAATGATGTACGTATGACGTACGCGGCTCAACCGCATGAAAATCAAAATAAACAACCACACCAATCCCCGTCGGTCCCCCTGTAAATTGAAATTGCGGCATCAGTCCAGGATAGGTTTAGTCAAGTTTAGCGAGTTATTATGGGAAGGATTATCGGTATTGTTTCCTAGCACGGTATAGCCTGAGCCCTTCGGATCTCATTGAGAAAGAACTTTGTCTTTGAGAGTCACGAGATTAGCGAGCGGAAGGGGATGGCGAATCGTGAGAGGTTTTGCGGTATCATGCCCACAAGATACCTGTTATCATATCGTAATATCAGAGGTTGGTGCGGTGCGCATGTGAAATTTCAGGGTTAGGTGTGCTGTGCTGTGGGTATGATACCTTTATTATCATTTCCCCGATGTCAGTTGGAAGGAACAGCCAGCCGGTTACAGTATCCAAAAGTCTTGGTCCAAAATTCGTCATTTCAAAAGAATTTTAACCAGGCTCCTAGGAACACGGGCCTAGGCGGGGAACTTCCCGAAAACTAACCAGGTATCATAGTTTTATGCACGCATGGACAAAAAATTATCCTCCTTCAACTGTTTATGTAGCCATGTTACCATTCTTCATCATGTTAGACTTCACTAAAGATTGCGATATGTTGTATGGCATTGATTGCTAGGACAAACTATCTTGGCAAATTGGTGATGACAATGATGACTTTTAACAGATGACAGGACTTTCAGAGCTTATAGGGCCATCATACCAACAATTGAAAAGTGAGGCTCTTGCCCATTTCTTTATCACGCTGTACGAGTACTTATAAAGTTGCGCTTAGCATTTTACATAGACGACTTCAGAAGCCATTCAGATACACCCCTCACTCACTCGGACGACGACTAAACTTGGACAGGAAAGTTTCCTACGATAAATTAGATAAAATGTAGGTAGCAACTAAAGAGATCAGCCACTTGTTTTTATCACGGAAAATCACCCAGCCAGCATCTTCCCGAGTGGGGGTGTGTGTGTTCGAGTGGCTTATGATGTTGCCTGGCTTGCTCGAGTACAGTACTCGAGTACAGTGCTAGGAATTATCTGGGTAGCTTAAGGTTATCATATCAACTTACTCGACTACCTACGATACCTACTCCCCCCGTACAGGAAACCCCCGGAGCGATACCAGAACCTCAGAGTTAGAAGCTAAACCTACCTACCTACAGCACAACACGAACCCTTGTGAGGGGTTTAGTTAGTAGATGTGGGCTAAAAGAGGTAGCGGTGTCTGTGGTAATATCGTATTGTAAGTTATATACGGTGCTTGCAAGTAGCTGTCGCACTGTATGTTAACTAACCAGCAGAGCTGCTGGGAGAGCTGTGAGCTGATGTCGCCTACGGATACTGGCAGTTGGTTTGTATAATCCTGTGCCGGTGGAGTATCAAATTTCCAATTAAGATGCTCCAGGCAAACAGAAAGCACTAGATAGTACTAGTACCGTATAATAGTATATTACAATACACAGCGCATTAGAGCCTACGGCGTAATGCGGTACCCGTAGACCACTTTTGATATGATATGATACAAGATTATTCACGAACGAGGCTTGAACCTCCACTCCCGTCCCGGGCATCCCAGCATCTACTGTAGGCTATGATGCATTCAGTTTGTCAATACTCTAATGTTACTAACTTACAATGGTTTACTTGTACATGAAAATATATACATAAACACCCGACGTACTGTACTGTACAAACACAGCACAGTACAGCACAAGCACAGAACAAATACTGACGCCCCACCCACCCCGACCAAATCAAGAGACTCGATATTTCATATCCCGCATCCCACATCCCCTCGCCAACGGCTGCTTCCCGGTTTGAGGGAAGTAGCCCTTAGAGGATATGCTCGGATCCTAGATTTCCGTCTGGCGTACTGTCACCACACATAGGTACGGTGTCTGCCGTGCTACAGTACTTGTATTCTCATCGTGTATTCAGAATGTGGTTCCTACAAAAGTGCCGGAAGGTGCGTCAGAATTATGTGAAATCGAAGATATGGTGGGTTTAATACAAGGAGAACAATGTAGCCGATGGCATCCAATGGCAGAAACACAACCCTCCTCACCACCCAGTATTTTCAACACCACCTAAAGAACTTTTTCTATGTGTTCTACTCTGAACTTATGCTTTTGATTTTTTTTCCCAGTTGTAACAATGGAGGGGTTGGTGTCGGAGTGTTGTTGTCTGGCCAAAGTTCTTCCTTTGTGTTGATGCGCAGTTAATTTTGTCCATGGACAACTTGAATAGTGAAAATTGTGATAATTATGAAAATTGTGACAGCAATCGTGACAATATGATGAGTGAAAGGAGGTGCTTATTCACTCTCAATGCTAGAACCTCCTTCCGAGTCCTCTCTTGGATCTTATCAAACTGCCCCTTCATATCACTCCTACCTGCAAAGTAATACTTTTTGTTTTATGGGGATTAGACCCTTTTTACCTTCGTCATTGTGAATGCAGTATGAGCACTCTTTCTTCCACCATGTTGTACTACATTATCACTAACATATGTGGTCTTTACACTACCCCCAATCTGAGATAGTTACCACTGGCCCTGGATCGAATTTGCCTGGTGGATGCAGTAATAGCAACTACTGCTAGGCACGTTTGGTCTTAGTACTAGGACCTCAATCTTTAATAATACCTGATTCCGAATACACTATGAAATTACAAGTAATCTATTATACCAAGTTAGGGTATGGCACTAGTATGTCAATGGAAAAGTTCCGACTGGCTGGTGGTAACCACACTAAACGCGGGATGGGAGATGTAAGAGAACTTTTGCGCAATTGGGCTTCGAAGGGGCTAGTCTGGTGCCCTTTGCAAGGCATCCTTCGCACTCGTTGCACAAAGGCTCTGTGGAAAGTAGGGCACCGGTAGAGAAATTCTGGTATTGCTCGTACGACCTACCGTACTGACCGTATTAATGATCTTGCTATCATATCTCAACAATTCTCTGCCAAGAACTTTTATTACACCGCCTCTCTTGTACCTTATTTCATCCCTTCCACCACCGCCACTAGCCTAAACAATCTCAAAAGGATCGCTATCCCTCTCGCTAACCACAACCTCAAACTCCCCCTCGCTCTCTACCTCATTCTTTAAAACCTCAGTCAACTTCCCTTTCATAACATCCCTCAGAAAGCCCCTTTCAGTATTTGTATGGAAGCCTATTCTTATCAGTTCTTATTCACTCCCATTGGAAGTTAGGATAATGTGAAAGACTCACAAGTAATAAACCCAACCCCCCGCTCCTTCGCCGCGAGCGCTTCATGGTGCGAGAGTTCTCCTGTGAATAGCAGGTCCACGTCGACATTCCTGAGCATAGAACCGCCGGAACCGGCACATATGGCTATCGTCCGGATTTGTTTATTGCCAGGGGCTTTCCCGATCATGACTACCCACATCGTCAGCTCACGCAAGCAAACCACGGTGCTCAAAAAAGCTGGTGTAAACCAACCATACTTCAATCCCAAAAACCCTTTCACTCTGTCCACGAGCTCCTGAAACCCTCTTGGCTCTTTGAGCGTTATTATGCGGCCCATCCCCGAGCCTTCGTACCCTATCATCACCCCACTCTCAATTAGTCCTCCCCTTTCCCCTCGACCCCACTCCCACTTTAGGCTGTCAATCAAACAAACCTGGGACGTCCTTAACCTCCTCAATAACCACCCTCCCACTCTCCTCCCCCCTCCCGCCAGAAATCCCGTCCGCCAGCCAATCGTTAACCCCCCCGATCGTAGCATCAACAGCCGTATGTGGAGAGTACACGCTGACACCTTCTTGTGCTAGCTTCAGGAGGCTTTCCTGTTGTGTATTGGCTAGTGTGAGCGACTTTAAAGGGCGGAAGATTATCGGGTCTATTTTCTGCAACATTAGCAGAGCCAAGGTAGGTGGCACGGAGCGGGAGGGTGGTAAGACGGTAGGCTACTATCACGGAAGACTTTAGTGAGATTGCTTCGTCGGCTACAGCCTTCGTAAGGTCGATTGTTAGGAGAACTCTGTGGGTCTTGGGAGAGGGGCGGTCGGTTCGGTCTGGGGCTTCGAGGAGGACTAGTACATTTTTAGTCCTAGTATCACATTATTGTGGAAAAGTGGTAGGGCATACGGCCCGTGTTATCCCAGGTTTTGTCCGCGAGTGCTTGTGGGTAGCTGTACATGTCAATAGTGGTGTTCTCTGGTTAGCAATTGTGGAGGCGAGAGCAAGTACAGTTTTTGCACCGCGCTGACTACCGTACGAAGAGTTCTCGAGCGGATCATTGCGTTGGAAGACATGGTTGTAGGTGATTCCGGTAGAGAGTAATGGAAAAAAGTTCTGGTGTTGAAGGTGGGGGGAGGACCGATGGTTCAGTGGGGCCGCCAGATGTCACCGGCGATCGCCGGTTAAGCCGCACGATGAGCGTAAGCGTATGGTGGGGGACTCCTTAAACCGGACCAGTGCGACATTTGAAATTGATGACAAGTAGAAATATTGGACCAGTAAAAATGTCCCAAGAGTGCACAAGGGGTGTATTGAGTGGTAAACGGAAAGGTGTTCGTAGGTAGGCGGAACGATAAATGCTCAGAGCTTTTCTAAATACCGGTACAGTAGAGGCCGGACCGTTACACAGCCCATCCTTCAAGAGCGCTTTTCATTTCCATTTAAGCCCTTCTATCGCACAACTATTACTTAATCTACACTAAACTCGAACACGCCGTCTAAGGGCCAATTTTCCATCAATCTGGCATACACGTACTGTACTAGGGAGTAGCAAAAAGTCGGGCGTACTGCCGGGTGGAGATGTGCGTATTGTGTGGAGGCGGAGCTGGATTGGGAAATTCGAGTGGTGGGTAGTGAGTTGGATTTGGTGCCGGCAAAAAGTCGGGTGCACTTCTAAATGTAATAGGCAATTTTTCTTCGACTAAAGTAGAAGTGTGTGAGTGAGATCTCATGATACTGAGTTCGTGATCTTTTTTTACAAACTATATACAAAAATCAATACCTGATTGCCCTGCCATCAGCACCAATCACAGCTTGAAGCCGCCCTGGCATGCTCCAAATAAGGCTCTCCAACCTTTCATTCAGAATTGCTTGCCAAACAAGGCAATCTCCAAGGTAGCCATGTCCCCAATGCTACCCCAAGTTTCACCAAGTACATTTTCTATATCCAACCAAAGGTTTTCAATTGGGTTCAAATTTGGCGATTGGGCAGGCCACCAGATAGATCACATCCCATTAATGGTTCTATATGCCTTAGAATATCCTTAGTAGTACCCAGGTGCCCCGTCCTCCACCATTGCAGTCCACCCATAAGTTTCACAGCACTGGTGCCAGAATGCCACAAGATGAGGATACATGATAGTAGAAACATATAGGACACTGGCAGAGTCAACCTTGGCTTTGCAGGGAATAAAGACTAGCCGAGACTTAAGAGTATCACAAAAACCACCCCATATCATCAGGGATGTGTGGCCAGACTCAAAGGTTTCATCCACACAATCTGCATAATATTCCTCTGAAACCTTTCGCATCACCCAAGGATGATTCCTAAACCCTGTAGTAGAGAATGTAGACTTGTCCGTCCATAGCACACGAAGCCAATCCTCATACCCCGAGCCAAGACGATCACCATACGAAACAACCTTAATTGGCCGATTTCCTAGACGGATTGCGAATTTCGGTGGGGTACACACTGGTGATACCCTAGCAATTCCATAATGGTGTTTTTACTGTTCGAGGACAATAGGCATACCCATCTCTAGGCATATTTCGTCCCAGCTAAGACGTGGTGTCCTCACCTGGCGGGTAGCATCAGCAAAATGTAAAAACCACTCCTGGTCCACCAAGGGGGGTTATGGTCCCCCTGGTCCTCCTGGTCCACACTGATCCACCCTGGTCCATATTTTCGGTAAATTTTTAAAAAGTGTGGATCAGAGCGGATCGGTGTGGACCACCCTACGACATTTTCCTGATGCTAATAAACACTTCTAATTGCTGTTTCTTAGCATGGTTAAAGATTAGGGGGCGGCCGGTATGGAGGGCATTCGATGGGGTGTCGTTCGCCTTAGTTCTTTGGTATATCTTTAGCTTCTAGTTAGTTTACAACCTCAGACTCTTTAAAACTGAATTAATACTTACTTTTTAGCAGGTTCAACGCTCTATGTGCAGATGCGGGCCAATTTTCATCCAACCCCAGCCTGCATCATCACTGAGTGCAATGATCTGAATTCTCTTATCACAAGTAGTCTCCTGGTGTCGAACACCTTCTGGGGTTCACTTACTAACACCTTTTTGCTTCATAACTTGCTAACGAATAGGTTCTGAATATACTTTTATGGGTGTATTATTGTTATGAACCCAACCTGGGCCTCATAACATGAACAGGGGACGACACTATTCATGCCCGTCTTTCTAACATGATATCCTGTCTCGCACACTCTTGTGCACGATAGTCCAACTGGCTATCCTCGTGCCTTCATAATTCCTGAAGGATTGCCTTCTCATATGTGTCTCGTCTTGTGAAGAACAATAGGTCGACTCGTAAAGAGCAATACATTGAATTTCGACTGCTGCCTAAGCTGACCATTTCAGGCCCCTAGTCTTTACCCCGAAGGGTGTGCTGGGTCGTAGCTTAGATACTTGCATGGGAATCTACTAGTAACTACACTACGTGTAACCGGTACAGGTTACTATGTTTGGTTTCCAAGTATCATTTGATACTCAGTATGTTTTATGATTGAGTTTGATACTCATGATGTTTTATGTTTGGTTTCCGAGTATCGTTTGATGCTCAGTATGTTTTGTTTGTTGTGTCAAGATATCATTCAATACTTGATATGTTTTATGTAACGTTTCAAGGTTACCATTTTGGAGTCCTTATGGTTATTGTTTACAAGACTCCGGTTAGCCTGACCAGTGTATTTAAAGACCTGCTATTCTCCAGACTTAGAGAGAGCAGACTTCAACAGACAGAGTTTTCAATATACTTGGTTGAACAGTTACTTCTTCAGTTCGCTTCGAGAATCCAGACCAAACATGCTCAGCTATTAGGAACTACTTGGTAGTTGCGATTGTTAGGGGTAGCCGGTCTGGTAACTATAATACCAGACTAGGCCTTATGCTCAAGTGGGTTCGTAGACAGAGAATCTTGTCTAGAAAGGCTCTTAATAAAGTGTAACCAAGTTACTCGAGGTAAGCGAATAAAAGTGATAAGATGATAGAGTTTTATAACTTGTTATATTGATAAGATCTCTTCTCCGGTGCTTCATGATTTCTATAAAGCGAGGGAGGCACTTCGATATTTATATTCCGCGTCTGAGTGTTCGCGGGCTACATGGGCTAACCATACTAACTAAGTATCGAATGAATTAAGTTCTCTGAAGTCGTAAGTGCGAACACCTCTTGACCCTGACAACTGTTCGACTCCATGCTCACATTATGAAGACATAGACGACCATATTATCGTGAGGGTGTGTCAGTCCTGTAGATAATAGACTAGTCTAAAGTACACATAGCCGACTATTTGCCAACATAATAATATCTCTTCACCAAACCGTATATGAAGCGGCCAACTTCAAAGGCGTCAGACCATTCAATGCGCGAGAGTCAGTCACTGTCTGCGCATCAGGTTCCCGAACTTGCTTGTAGCAGCGATCGCTCGAATAGCAATTTGCGTACATTTATCTTATGTTCGTACTGACTGGTTCTGAGCCGGCCCAGAGGTCTCCCTATGTGTCTTCTGGTATCTTCATACGATATTTTTACTTAAGTGTTTATTCTGATTCCTCCCGTCATCTTAGGAAACTCTTGTTCCTACCCTGTAGGCATCCCACAATGAGAACGCACACTTAAATCTCTCAGAAGTCTTTGCGCTGGTATCACCGTCATTTATGACTTGTCGCATAATTATATTTTAACTAATAATAACTATGATGCGGCTGTGAATCGAACACATAACCTTATAGCTGGAAGCATGTGACTATCATCTTAAGCTAGACCAAGATGTATCTCTTTCTTGAGTGGTTGTTCTTTTGACAAATTGGTACACAGGGGTCTGTGCGTGAGCCTTATGGGTTGGTACTCTTGGTATGCCTATGACACAAACGGTGACTAAGCAAGGCAGACTCTCACATGACTAATAGTTATTAGTCATCGGTTTGTTATCTTTCACACTATGAGATCAGTTGACTCATAGGCTTTCACATGACGACGCAATAGCGTGTC
>Ga0307507_10009875_pt1 | contig 12560 bp, 8 predicted proteins | sample 7_EM_MG_FD_207223 | JGI IMG/M metagenome (GOLD analysis project Ga0307507, IMG submission 207223) | Populus trichocarpa ectomycorrhiza microbial communities from riparian zone in the Pacific Northwest, United States - 7_EM | ecosystem: Host-associated > Plants > Roots > Unclassified | place... | reverse complement strand
GTTATCGATAAGAATCTGGCCAATAGGAAGCTCTTGTTCGAGCCTCCGTGATGAGAACTGCAGTGACCTGAGGTTCTTCGTACAGCTCGGTACGGTGTTCGTGCACGGCGCAGCTTGGCATTGCACCCCAGCGGGTTAAGGGATAGAGCCATGTACTGCCCCTAAATCATCGTGGCCCGATCCATCTTCATCAGCGGCTACCTAGCCCTTGGTCTTCCCATAGAGGTTCTATTCTCTATTAATCAAATCCCGCCCCGCACTTTGATTGGTCACATTCCCATAATTAATATCCCTACCCGCATTGCCAGTACCTTGCTGGACCACATCAGCTTTGATCAGACCGTTGTTAAATGTCAATGTGGTAGCAAACGCGGCATCATTGGACCGCCCATGTATCTCCTCCCTAGTCGACTTCTCAATCCCTTGTCTGATCCAATCATTCAGAACTCCTTTAATGCCGATAAACCCCGCATCATTTACACTAGTGAACTTCGTCATATCCATGTGGTTTGCATCAATACCGCAATTAGGGTACGGCAGTATAGTCGCAGACTCTTCAGGCACTACAAATCCGACTACATCCACAGGGACAGTCTCGTAGTAGCAGAAGATCTTCACGTGATTAAGCGCTCCGTTAGCTGTTAATTGACGCTGGAAGACCTCAACGCCCCTAAGTACTTCCGATTTTTGCTTCAGCACCGAAAGAATACCCTTGTTTGTTGTCCAGAATCGATTTAGGAGCCTTGCGAGAGTGTATCCCCATGTCGCAAGGTATGACCCTGCATGAGGTGTGCCCATAAAGATTATACCCGCTGTGCAGCGAGCAATACTGCGGAGACGGGGCTCGTTTGGCTCTAGAGAGACGAGAAGGGCTTGTTGGGTGACCAAACCGCCGAGGCTGTTTGAAATGAAAAGGATGGGACGCTTGATTTCGTTCGGTCAGCTGTTAGAGATGGCATATGCAAGGGCTTTTCCATGGCCACGAAGGCCTTCTCCACCCGCATTCTCCTAGAGGCCTATGACATTGGCGTCGTAGCCGTAAGTAATAACTCGTGCAGTGGGAAATTGAGCAAGTATTAGGTCTGGCGTAAATGTGCCGTTTGAATGCGTCCAAGTAGACTCCCGATCGCCGGTCAAGCCGTGAACGAACCAGATGCTGGAAATGCCATCAGGTAACTGCATTATTTCCGGTTTTAAGAGGAGCTATTACTCTATCTCAGCGTTCACCGGATTCGAGATTGTCTGGATGCTAAATCGGCCATCCGTTGATTTACTATAAGAACGTCAACGATGGACTCTGAATGATGGCGCTAGTCCACATACAGATTCTCAGGGAATGCCATTGAGGGCGCCGAAGATGGGGCTGCGGGCACTAATGGCTGAGATGGTGTAGGTATTGAGCCAGTGCTTACATTATTAGTCGTGGCAATATCTGTAGACGACGCGGGCGGCTTGTCTTTGCTCCTATTCTTAGATAATCTAAGCGAGAGAAACATAATGGCAAATCTTCCCAAGGGTGCGTAAATAAGGTTAAGGTTGGAAATTGGTGGAGATCTACGAGTCGCTTGGTAGAAAGTTTAGGGGTCGTTCGGTTGCAAATCAGGTCTCAGATGAGGTTGGTTCTAAAGCCTTCAGATTCAGATCCAATCTGATTCTGACGACCGTTCGGTCAAATCTCTCTGAACCAGAACCCAGCCACAAGCATTTTGATGTTCCTTTCGCCGCCAAAAAACACGCTAAGACTAGGCGCATCCAAACTGAGGTCTTGGCTCGATTTGAATCTGAAGGCTTTAGATTGCACACGTCCGTGTAACCCGTAGAGCCACAGACGCGTGTCAAATCGGGAAGGAACGCGTTCTTTCTGCCGGACTTTCGGTTCAGATTCAATCTGATGCTTTTGCAACCGAACGAGCCCTAAAGATAAGATACATGTATAGAAATTAACTAGATGTACCAACATCTTACACAGCCGAGACAAAAACCTCTCCAGATTCTATTGCGCATTCGTCACGGTCGCCTTCCAATGCAATATCGTCCTCCTCTAGCTCCACCTCAATGATGTCTTCAATCTCACTTTGGAGATACCTCGGCCTGTCATACCTTTCCCACCATGTTTTCTTCGCAAGCGTCATCTCATCAACTTTGTTGCCCGCAAACCATCTGCAACGGACCTTGCGATACTGTACTGCGTATATCTGCTCGCCCGGCGCTATGAACTGTCTTTGCTCGTCTTCTATACGACCGCGAAAGCCACCAAGTCCAGGATCTGCTACGTTGAACGGTACAACCACGCCGGATGCTGTCAGCGCTGTCGATAATGGTATCACTAAATTCCCGCCGGCAGCGCTTTGCCGTCCCAGCTGTTCTATTATTCGAGCGTTCAACAAAGTGTGATAGGCTACTACAACATATATGTCTTCCCCTTCGTCGATGGTTCTCTCAATCCACTCGCGGGTTTCTTGAGACTGCACAGCATGTCGAAACCATTGCCCCGCGTTGTTTAAGTAGTACGTCTTGGCTTGATCGGCTGTAATCCGGATTGACGCTTTAAGACGCTTCGAGAACGAGGAGGAAAGGAAGGTTGTAAGCTGTAATGCTACGTTTTGATGGTTTAAGGAATGATGAATGCTGTCGTACTGAGTTTGGACTTTCTCTGTGACCTCAGGGCTAGCATTACAAGTGGGATTGTGGTAGTCTTGATGAGGGTCGTCCAAGCTGGTGACAAAACGCCCGAGATCGACGGCCGACAGCGGGAGGAAAAACTGTGAAAGTAGGATGCTTCGAGGCATTTTACAATAAATTTACTGTTGCTAAAGTGAGAGGCGTCTATGAGAAAATTGTTCACACAATCGATGTATTTGTAAATCTCCTAAGTTGCTGAGTAGACAGTCTTCGCGGCAAGGTGGCTTTGTCAGCTGCGCTGCGCCACACTCTTCGGGCTGAACTTTTGTCGATCGCGCTGTGTTACCTTCCTATAAGGGTATAGATCAGGGGTACTTGTAACTCATCCACCGTGTATAAATAGTCTCTTTTCTTCATAGATCAATCTTTACACGAGTTTTCCTTACCTACAATCAGGGCACGGACTTCCGATCGACAACTTTCATTGCAAAAGCAAGGTCAGAACGCACCATGCGGCCAGGAAATGTTGCGGCTCTTATCACAATTGTGCTTATAAAGATTCAAAAGTGCTCCTAAACAGCTCAATAAACTTGTCTAGCTTATTTTTGCATTCTATATCCGACAGCCATGGATAACAGAATCAAGTTCGACACGCTTTTACTTGAGAACTTCGAGTTTACCTTAAGCGTAGTAGCCGGCAAAGATAAAAGCCTCCAAACAGAGCTATATATGCACTATGCTATATTAAAATTCAATCTGTTTCAGCGCTGGGGACGAACAGAAGACCTTGAAGAAGCGATTGAGAAGGGGAAGCGGGCTGTCGCAGAGACACAAGAAGAGCATAAAGACTTTGCAGGGAGGCTGAATAACCTAGGGGTCATGCTCGAAGGACAATATAAACGCACGGGAAAGATGGAGGACCTCGAAGAGGCCATTCGAGTAGCGCGGCAGGCGGTCGACGTCACGCCTGAAGACTATCTAGATCTCGCAGCCATGCTAAATAACCTGGGAACTAAACTCGAAACCCGATTTGAACGCACGGGAAAGATGGAGGACCTCGAAGAGGCTATTCGAGTGGCCCGGCAGGCGGTCGACGTTATGCCTAAAGACCGTCCAGATCTCACAGGCATATTAAGCAACCTAGGAAATAAACTCGAAACCCGATATAAACGCACGGGAAAGATGGAGGACCTTGAAGAGGCTATTCGAGTGGCCCGGCAGGCGGTCGACGTTACGCCTAAAGACTATCTAGATCTCGCAGCCATGCTAAATAACCTGGGAACTAAACTCGAAACCCGATATAAACGCACGGGAAAGATGGAGGACCTCGAAGAGGCTATTCGAGTGGCCCGGCACGCAGTTGGCGCCACGCCTGAAGACCATCCAGATCTCGCAGGGAGGCTGAACAACCTAGGAAACAAACTCAAAAGCCGATATAAACGCACGGGAAAGATGGAAGACCTCGAAGAGGCTATTCGAGTGGCCCGGCAGGCAGTCGACGTCACGCCTGAAGACCATATAGATTTCGCAGCTATGCTGAGCAACCTAGGAAACAAACTCGATCGCCGACATGAACGCACGGGAAAGATGGAAGACCTCGAAGAGGCCATTCGAGTGGCCCGGCACGCAGTCGACGTCACGCCTGAAGACCATCCAGATCTCGTAGGCATGTTGAACAACCTAGGAAGCAAACTCGAAAGCCGATATGAACGCACGGGAAAGATGGAAGATCTCGAAGAGGCCATTCGAGCGGCCCGGCAGGCAGTTGATGTCACGCCTGAAGACCATCCAAATCACGCAGCCTGGCTGAACAACCTAGGTAACAGACTCGGTCGCCGATATAAACGCACGGGAAAGATGGAAGATCTCGAAGAGGCCATTCGAGTGGCCCGGCACGCAGTCGACGCCATGCCTAAAGACCATCCAGATTTCGCAAGCATGTTGAACAACCTAGGAAGCAAACTCAAAAACCGATATGAACGCATGGGAAAGATGGGAGACCTCGAAGAGGCTATTCGAGTGGCCCGGCAGGCAGTCGACGTCACGCCCGAAGACCATCTAGATCTCCCGGGCATGTTAAACAACCTAGGAAGCGGACTCGTTCGCCGATATGAACGCACGGGGAAGATGGAAGACCTCGAAGAGGCCCTTCAGGTAACCCAACAGGCCTGGAAATGTGAAAATGCCACTCCCTTTGTTCGTATAAGTGCCTCCGCCCAGGCGCTCCAGCTGCTTCAAAGTCAGGGGGACGCTGAAAGCGCCTATAATCTCTCAGCGGAAGCTATAAACCTGCTACCGTATGTTCACAATAGATCCCTAGACTATCAGGACCAACAGTATGTTGTCTCACACTTTTCTGGACTAGCTACGACTGCCTGCTCTCTTGCTCTCCAAACAGGCAAGGGGCCTAGAGCAGCCTTAGAGGTACTAGAGCAAGGACGGGGAGTAATCCTTAGCCTTCTCATGGACGATCAAAGCGACACCTCCAAACTAAAGGCGGACTATCCCCAGCTGTGTGAGGAATACGAAAGTCTTCGCTTAGAAGTGGACAAGCCTGCCGAAAATATTACAGATAACCGTACGCGGAGGATTGCTTCAACGAGCCGATTAGAAACGATCGCTGAGCTTGAGAAGTGCGTACAAGATATCCAGCAACTTCCTGGGTTCGGCCAATTTCATAAAGGCCTCACCGCCAAGCAGATGCAGCGCTATTCCACGAAAGGCAGTATCGTAGTGGTAAACATTACTGACATTAGGAGCGATGCCATTATTGTTACTGCCAATATGTTTAAGGTCCTCCCGCTTCCAGGTTTAAGCGCACGTGAGGCCAAGGACTGGATTAATCAGGACCTTACCACGACTTCGTTGAGCGACCGGGGCCGCAAAAGCAAAGCCTACCTTCGGTTCTTGTCGTGGCTGTGGCGCGGGTGTGTGAGGCCTGTACTGGACGAGCTTCACTACTACGTGCAACCTTCCGCAGAAGACCTACCAAGGGTTTGGTGGATCGGAACCGGCCTTACTAGTTCCTTCCCTTTCCATTCAGCCGGCGATATCTCTGCTGGACTGACGGAAAGTGCGTGTTACCGGGCCATTTCGTCCTACACGCCGACAATTAAAACCCTTCAACATACCCAAGAGCGTGCTAGGACCACCACTCCATCCCGCTGCAATCCCTGGAGAGCGGCTATTGTAACCATGCCCAAAACCCCTAGTGCAAGTGACCTTCCGGGGACGAGAGCGGAAAGATCTGAGGTTATAGCAGCTATGGGCCCTTCTGTCTCCATACAGACTCTAGAGTACCCAGACGTCGCAAGCGCTATGACTCAACTCCAGGAGTGCAATATCGCCCACTTCGCCTGCCACGGGGTATCAGATCCAGCCGACCCTTCCAGGAGTGGCCTGATACTGCAGACGGCTACATCTACTCAGGAGCCAAGGCAGGACATTCTAAGCGTTCGTGAGATATCTCAGGCCCACCTCTCGCGGGCGGAGATTGCATACCTCTCGGCCTGCTCGACCGCGCAGAACCAGGCGATAAGGCTTTCAGACGAAGTGCTTCACGTTGTCAGTGGGTTCCAGGTCGCTGGATTTAGGCATGTAGTTGGGTGTCTGTGGCCGTCTGACGACAAGGTATGTGTAGATGTTGCGAAGTCGTTCTACTCCGAACTTGGTCGAGGTGGAACTGCGAGGCACAACGACGATAGGGCTATTGCATTAGCATTACACAAAGCCATCGTGAAGATTCGGGAAAGCGATGAGTACCGGAAGCGGCCGCTGCTCTGGGCGCAGTACGTGCATTTTGGGGCATGATCTTGAGAAGAGATTGTTAGCGCCAAAGGCAGACTCTTAGGCGCCTAAATACGTGTGTTTTAGATGTAACGCTTTACTGAATATATCGGTTGGATAGAAAGTTTGAGCAATTGCACTTGAGGGGGAAGCCGGTTTCGCTAGCGATGGTATCTATTGTGAAGACTGAATGTGACGAAAGCCACCAATGCATCCAGGTCAGAAGCCGACAGAGATCACCTGCAAGGTCTCCACAAAAACGGGCTCCACAACCGCCCCGCAACCATGACCGAGAGGGCAAGTTATCCGAAAATTGCCACGTTCAGACACCGCAACTCCACTAGAGTTCTTTCCGGTAGAGAGCACTGACGTCTCGGCATCTCAACGGCCTGGGGGGAATTTGGGGAAAAGGGCAGGACGCGGGACCTGCGGAGGTAGCGCGGGACCATTTCTAAATTCTGGACTTCTTCCGCTTTTGTCTATCGTTAATATTCTTCCTCAATTGGCTGTGTGCGTCGGGCGTTCGTCAAGTGCTATAAGCGTGAGAGCTCGCTGTTGGCAGTTGAAACTCGTCGTTACGTTTTGGACTCTCTTCCACAATAACCCAATTTACGTCGATCGTGGCCAATTGAACTCTGCTGGTCATTGTGCGTGCTTCTCACCGCTTTTATCACCTTTCCCAAGCTAATTGGAACTTTTCCGTGCCAGATCGTGAACTCCCTTTATCTGCTGCTCGCGCGCCTCATCAGGACCTCCAATCCGCCTTCTAGCATCCTCACGTCTCCTCAGCTCCTACATCCTCTCACAATCCCTCAATCCTCCAACAATGGCCCCCCGCCGCCTCAAGGTCGCCGTCTCCGGCCTCGGCCGCATGGGCGCCCGTCACGCTCTCCACTTCCTCAACCGCACACCGCGCGCTGAGCTAGTCGCCGCCTTCAGTCCCGACGAGAAAGAAATCGCATGGGGCAAACAGTACCTGGAGCCGTACGGCACCAAGCTGTACACGGACTACGACGAGATGCTGAAGCACGAGGACCTGGAGGCGGTGGTGATAGCGACTGTGACGACGGTGCACGCCGAGCAGGCCATCAAGGCCATCAACGCGGACAAGCACGTCCTGTGCGAGAAACCGCTGAGCACCAGCGTGGAAATCGTGCGTAGTCGCCCTCCTCCCTCTACCCCTCCTCACCACTTCCCCATAGCCTGCTCTCTATCCACAGCTCGATTGCACAAGTAAGGGATTACCCAGCTGACCAAAAACCCCACAGTCCCAATCCGTCGTCGACGCCGCGAAAGCAAAACCGCACCTCAAAGTCCTCTGCGGCTTCTCCCGCCGCTTCGACCCCTCCTACCGCGACGCCTGGAGCCGATGCGACGCGGGGTCGATCGGCCGCCCCTCGGTCTTCCGCTCTCAAACCTGCGACAAGCTGGACCCGTCCGGCTTCTTCGTCGCCTACGCCCAGTTCAGCGGCGGCATCTTCGTCGACTGCAACATCCACGACATCGACCTGGTCCTGTGGTTCTTCGGCCAGGACTCGGTCGTCAAGTCGGTCGCCGCCTTCGGCATCACCGCCGTGCAGCCCGACCTGCGCAAGTACGGCGACGTCGACAACGGCGTCGGCGTCGTCGAGTTCTGGGGCGGCAAGATCGCGTGTTTTTTTTCGTCCCGCATGATGGCGGCGGGCCAGCACGACATGACGGAAGTCGTTGGCACCGAGGGGAAGATCAGCGTTAATGCGAATCCGATTGCGAATCTGGTGGAGTTGAGCGAGCCGACGGGGATTAGGCGCGAGATCCCGCCGCACTATTATGGCCGCTTCGAGCAGGCATTTGTGGTCGAGGCGAATGAGTTCACCGAGTGCTGTCTGGATGATAAGCCGTTGCCGTTTAAGCTCGCGGGCGCTGTGCAGGCGGTCAAGATTGGTTGTGCGCTGCAGGAGAGTTTGAGGACGGGGAAGAAGCTTTGGTTTGATGAGACGGGGAGGAGGGTCGAGCATGCGCAGTTGTAGATGAACAAAAACCCGGGGAAGGCGGGGTAGGAGGAAGAATAGGGGTCGCGGAGAACGTCAGACTGTTCTGCTGAGATAAAAGCTCGGTGTTTGCTAGTAAGCACTAGAGGGATAGGCATTTTCTGGCGTTTTGAGGGTTAGAAGATAACCAATAGAACAAAGATCTTAGCAGGAATGTGTTATCTCCTGTTGCTGTATGGCAGAATCGTCACTTTTCGGACCAATGAACTTTTAAACATGTGCTTGAACAGCTTTTGGCTACGCTCTTCTACATCTGATTTGCGCGCGGGCTAGACAGCTATAACGGTATCGCACGATTCGCATTAAAGCACATCAAAGAAGTAATAAAAGAAGCCATCCGCACAATCTTAAGAAGCACGCCTCAACTTACCTCTCTAACCCCAAACCTAAAACTCATCCGCCCGATTCCCCTTCCTCCTCAACAACCCCGCCCCTCTCTCAAATTCCTCCGCCTCCCTCTCCAGCTCTTTCCACCTCCCACTCCAACACCTCCACCTCCCTGCCCAACCGAACCATCTCCCCATCCTCCCACTTCAAGTCCAGATCCTGCAGCCTCTCCTCCCTCCCCCTAATCATATCTCAGAAATCCTAACCTTAACCCAACCCGCATCCTCTCCCCAACTGCCTCAATCCTCACCACAGCCCCCACTCCAATGTGCCCCAACCCCTCGAAAAACGGCCCTAGCAGCCACGCCCCCGCCCCCGCCTCCACCTCCCGCAGCACGCCGCGCCACGCCATGCGTCGAGGTGGAACGCGAACTCCTCCTGGACGACGTAGCGCTCGCAGCGTGTCATAGCAGCGACATCGGTGCGGCTCACGCGGCCGTGGCGGTGCAGGTTCCGCACGGCGTTCGTGCAGGACGACAAGGACGTCGAGGTGGAGGTGCGCGGCGCGGGGCGCTGGGGTCGGGGCGGTCAGGAGGCGGACGAGGGCGTCGGGGTCGGTGATGGAGCGCGCGTGGAGGGCTGTGCGGGCTTCGTGCGAGATTTGGCAGTCCATGAGGAGGCCGAGGTCTTGGGTTTTTAGGCCCGAGGATTCGGAGGGGGTGGGGTAGGGCTTTAGTGTTCGGGGCGGTCGAAGACGTGTATACTTTGTTGCGTGTCTCCGGGGTCAGGCCGAGAGAGTTGAAGTGAGGTGGTGTTGGAGGCAACGCTGCCAGCTCTTAAGGAACTCGGTATGGATGGTCGAGATACCTCAGTAATGCACGCAAAGACATTGGATCTGTCGGGGATGAGGGGAAGTACCCCTGATGTGGAATTTGGAAGACAAATCTGACATAGAGATCATTTTAGAGTCCTAGACATTTTACGGCCTTTTTATATCCTCCAGCCTTTCCAGGGGATATATTGAGACGATTGGAAGGATGAAGCGACTGAATAATCTGTGTACACCCATAGCATATAGATAAACACATAGAACTTGGCGGTATCGATACAATCCGGAAAAAAGGGCGTGGTCGACTAAAAACGAGATCTGGTGAGGATGTTAATGAATAATATTATCTTGTCTTCCTCCGACAAGTGCCTTCCGTATACACTAATATGAAATGTGGAAAGCCCCATCGTTGCCAAATGTTGAAGAACCACGGCCATAGCTCTTGCGAATCCGGATGCGTTGACAGCAAGAGCGTGGTGACCGACAATAGGGCCTAAGAAAATGTGACAAAAGTAACTCAGCAAGCTATTCTTTTTGCTCGAAAATCCGACACAGGTTGCTCCAAAAGAACTCAGAGTCAGCAATGTTTGTTGGTTTGCAGGTATGAGAGCAGAGACTGGGCATAACGCAAAGTTAAGATTCTGCTGAGGACTTTCGACTAAGCACCTAGACATCTTAGAAGTTGTTCAGTAAGTCTTCTTCGTAGCGTTAACGAGGTGATAGGAGCCTGCCATGGTTATTCAGCAACTTTTGCCTACGTTTTTGGGGGTTTGAAGAGTTTTTGCGTGTCCGGATTTTACGGGAGCATCTAATCTTTCTCCAACTCTATAAACCCATCACATTCAGTGCTAGGAGCCAGATATAACCAATTATGGTCATAGGAACCTTTTCGTAGCTTTGAACCGCGGAAGGTTGAGGGTCCCGGCCTCCGAGTGTACTCGGCGGTTCGTCCCGTCTTCAGCCACTCTCGTTCTTCCGATATCGTGTTAACTGAGAGGGCTCTGTAAAAATGATTGATAGGTTATTATGCTAGGTTCCCTAAAATGCTCCAACCTCAGAAATTGAAGCATCGCGGACCGTGTAACATCACAGTTGATCTCCAGAACATAAAATGCGAGCCATAAGTTTTTCTTGTGCCTCGCCTTCGAGGTATAGACTCTTTAGAAGTCGAAGAGAAAACGGAGCGTGAATGTAAAGAAGACAGGTTATAATGAAAGGACAATGCAATGGCGAAGGCGCGGAGCCGCAAAATCGCGTCCATCGGGGAATGGGGCCGTCTCCCCTTCCAGCGAACGGGCTTCCCGTCTACCAATAAGGGTCGCTTTTCGGTGATTCCCGCGCATTCTTGCCCTCAATAACGGCGGTATCCCCATCGTCGTTTAGTGGCGAGTGTATTGAGGCGTATTTGTTAAATGGAATCTTCTAGAAATCGTGATGGGATGCCTTCGGAGCTAGAGAACCGTAGAGAAGATACTGTAAAGCATCGGTTTTTTGTCGAATATAACGGAAACAACTATAGCTATACTTTATCAGACTATATCTACCTGCTTCCCTAGACCCCTCTCTAGAATAGAGAATTTAGAGAAGAGAATATATTATATCATTTATATCTTACTAACATGATACTACTTATCTTAGTAAGCGACTCAGACAGCAAGGGCAAACTAAAGGCGCACTCACTAATACTAAAGTATCACTAGTCTCCGCCTAAACAAACGCCACTTTTTTTTAACCAATCAGATATCTACCGACCTTAAGTTTACCCTGCCGTCTAAGGGCCTTTAGTGCGGAACTCTATGGTGCTCAACTTTAATTTTCATAATTTTATATAAGAGATACTCTCTCCTGTATATTTAACTCCCTAACAATACCTATTTAACCTAATAAACTAACGAGTTAGGTTAGACCAGCCTCCTCTATAATTAATTACTTTTTTACGATAGGAATATATTAGTAGGGGGGTTACTTGGGCAGTCCCTTTAAGCTCGGCAACGTGCACGTGATAGTGCGTGGGCTACTATAGTAGGTAAACACCGACCGACGCGTCGTCTCTATAAACGTCTCCACGAATGTCTCTACGAATGTCTCCACAAAAATCTCTATAAATGTCTCCACAAATGTCTCTACAAACGGCTCTATGAACGGCTCTACGAACGGCTCTATAATCGCCCATACAATCGTCCGTATAAACGTCTCCACCATCGTCTCTACAAATGTCTGCACGAGCGTCTGTACAAACGCCTGCACAAAGCTCTATACAAAGTTGTTACAAGGCCTTTAAAAAACAAGCCTAAATATAAGCTCTATATAGAGAAGCTCCATATAAAGCTCTGCACGAACTCAAGGCTCTACACAACGCTCTGCTTAAAGCTCTGCTTGAAGCTCTGCTTAAAGCTCTACTTAAAGCTCTACTCGAAGCTCTGCTTGAAGCTCTACTTAAAGCTCTGCTTGAAGCTCTGCTCGAAGCTGCTTAAAGTTCTGCTTAAGGCTCTGCTCGAAGCTCTACTCGAAGCTCTATTAAAGCTTTACTTAAAGCTCTACTTAAGGCTCTACTTAAGGCTCTATACAAGGCTCTGTTCCAAGCTCTATTAAAGCTCTATTAAAGCTCTATTGAAGCTCTGCTTAAAGCTCTGCTTAAAGCTCTATTAAAGCTCTACTTAAAGCTCTATCAAACTATTAATATTCTAGGCTCCATACGTACTATTACAACACAAAAATACTATAAGGTAAAAGCCCTTTTTCTTCTCTATTACATCTATATTATGGTAATATTATAGCTTTACTATATAAAAAGTTAGACATAGGCGATCGGTCATAAAATCGCGAAGATGCGTTTTAGGGAGAATTCGCGAGTAGACCTAACAAGACTTACAAAAAAATTTCAACCTATAATTTTAGAACTTTATATTAGCTAAAATGCATAAATAAGTATATAGATAAATAAAGTAACCCTTAAAATATAATCG